>Ga0193751_1000092_pt1 | contig 79217 bp, 77 predicted proteins | sample L1c2metaG_FD_143050 | JGI IMG/M metagenome (GOLD analysis project Ga0193751, IMG submission 143050) | Soil microbial communities from a riparian zone of the East river system, Colorado, United States - L1c2 | ecosystem: Environmental > Terrestrial > Soil > Riparian zone | place: USA: East River...
CGGCCCGCAGGACCTGACCATCGACGCGCTGGCCAAGCGCGCGCACGAACCGCGGGTCACGGAAATCATCCTGGCGCTGAATGCCACCGTCGACGGCCAGACCACCGCGCACTACATCACCGACCTGTTGCAGGACGCCAATGTCAAGGTGACGCGGCTCGCCCACGGCGTGCCGGTCGGCGGTGAGCTCGATTATCTCGATGAGGGCACGCTGTCGGCGGCGATGCGGCAGCGAACCCTGTTCTAGCAATCAGATACGGAAACGATCGAAATGACGAAACGACGATTCGGCAGGCGGCTGGGCTTTGCGGCCATCATGGTGGTGGCGTTTGCGCCTTCAGTAGAGGCGCAGCCGGCCGATCCGGCGCCGAAGGCAGGCAAGTTGATCAATGCCGGCGAAGTGCTGTCGGGCGAACTCAACGCCGTGAAAATCCGCGGCGGCACGAAAGGAAAGCGCGTTGCGACCTATCAGCTCACCAGCGAGCCGCGCCGGCTGCCGCCGCCCAATGGCCTCTGCAATCTGGAGACCGGCCCGGAAACCTTCCAGCTCATCACCAATAGCGACGCACAAGCGGCGCAACTGAAAAACTTCATCGGCAAGGAAATCTCGGTGAAGGTCGATGAGGTCGCCTGCGCGCAGGACGCCGGCCAGATGAGCGAGGCGGTGGTCACCAAATGGAGCGTGGTGACGAAGCATTGAATGCGCAAAATGAATGACGTCGTCATGGCCGGGCTTGTCCCGGCCATCCACGTCTTCTCATTCGGGTGCAAGTACGTGGATGCCCGGGACATAGGCAAGCGGAAGCGACGCCGTCCTTCGGACGGCTAGGCCCGGGCATGACGGGGATAGTGCGAACTACACCCTCGCCGTCTCCAGCGCCGCGAAATGCCCGCGCCGCTGCAGCCAGGCCAGCAGGATCAGGCTTGGCACCGCGACCACGACGCAGATTGCGAAAAACAGCGGCCAGCCGGTTGCCTTCGCGACATAACCCGCGCCGGAGGACAGGTAAGTACGTCCGACCGCGGCGAGCGCCGTCAGCAACGCGTATTGGGTCGCGGTGTGCAGCGGGTTCTGGCACAGCGCCGACAAATACGCGACGAAGATCACGGTGCCGATGGCGCTGGTGAAATTCTCCGCCGTGATCGCCAGTGCCAGCGCCCATTGGTTGACGCCGACCAGTGCGAGCCAGGAGAACGACAGATTGGCGATGGCTTGAAGCACGCCGCCGATCCACAGGCTCGCGGCCAGCGAATAACGCCGTGCCACAAATCCGCCGGCAAAACCGCCGATCAGGGTCGCGGCCAGTCCGACGCCCTTGACGATGGCGGCATAGTCGTTGCGGGAAAAGCCGAGGTCGATCACGAACGGCGCGGTCATGGTGCCCGAAAATGCATCGGTGAATTTGAACAGCACCACGAAGGCGAGCGCCGCCAGCGCATCCTTGCGAACCAGAAACTCCGAGAACGCCCCGACCGCGGCATGGATTACGCGTGTGAACGCAGTCTCGGTGCTGGTCGCGGCCTCGGCACGCGCCGATTGGTCGGGCTCGGTGGCGGCGAGCGCGGTGACGGTACCGATCAGCACCAACGCCGCCATCGTGACATAGCCCCACATCCAGGCGGATGAGCGCGCAGTGCCGGTGCCCTCGTAAGCGCTGACCAGAAACAGCGCGCCGGCGGTCGAGACCAGCATGCCGATGCGATACGCCGCGACATAGGACGCCATGCCGGCGGCCTGCTCGCTCTCGGGCAGGCTTTCAACGCGAAAGGCGTCGACCACGATGTCCTGCGTCGCGGACATCGCCGCCACCAAGAGCGCGCCGAGCGCGACGAATAACGGGGAGCTCGCCGGGTCGGTCAGTGCGAGCAGCAGGATCGCCGCAATCAACAGCAATTGCGAAAACAAAAGCCAGCCGCGCCGGCGACCGAATTGGCGCGTGAAGAACGGCACATGCAGCGCGTCGACCAGTGGCGCCCAGAGAAATTTCAGCGTGTAGGGCGTGCCGACCAGCGCGAACAGCCCGATGGTGCCGAGATCGACGCCGGATTCGCGCATCCAGACCAACAGCGTCGATCCCGACAGCGCCAGCGGCAGGCCGGAGGAAAAGCCGAGAAACATGACGATCAGCACCCGGCGCTGCAGATACACCGCCAGGCTCTCGCGCCAGCTGGCGCGCGGGGCGGCGAGATTTACAGGCGGCGGTGCAGTCATGAGAGGGTGTTAGCAGATTCGGGTGAGACAAATGATATGCGTCATCGGCTCCGCAAATTATATTGTCATCGCCCGGCTTGACCGGGCGACCCAGTATTCCAGAGACGGTCGATGGCAGCACGAAGCTACTACGTCTATATACTTGCGAACCGCATCGGCGGCACGCTTTACATCGGCGTGACTAACGATCTCGTTCGCCGCGTATACGAGCATAAATCGGGTACTGCTGAGGGCTTCACCAAACGACACGAGGTGAATCGACTGGTCTATTTTGAGTGCTTCGACGAGATTGAACAGGCCATCCACCGTGAGAAGCGGCTGAAGAAATGGCCGCGTGCCTGGAAGATATCGCTGATCGAAACGGACAATCCAAACTGGATTGATCTTTATCCCGAAATCGCCGGGGGATGAGGAAAGATCCGAGTACCAATGGATAAGTCTCTGGAATACTGGGTCGCCCGGTCAAGCCGGGCGATAACAGCACAGTATGTTGCGTCAGTCTGCTTTCTTCCCGGAGTCGCGGGCGAGGTGCAGGAAACCCCTACTCTCCCGCCTGCAGTTTGCGCGGCAGCGGGAAGAGTTCGGGCACGACCGGCTTGACGAGGCGCGGCGGTTCCGGGGGTGACTCGGCCTTGCTGAAGTCGAGTTCCTCGATCCTTCCTGCGCGTTTTTCGATCTTGTCAGCGGAAATCAGGATCTGCCGGACGTCCTCATTGGCGTCGGAAAAATGCTTCTGTAGCTTCAACACGCGCTCGCGCAGCCGGGTGAGATCGTCGCCGAGATTGAGCACTTCGGTACGGATCTGGTCGGCGGCATCGCGCATCCGCGCATCCTTGAGGATCTGCTGCATCACCTGGATCGCCAGCATCAACAGCGACGGCGACACCAGCACGACGCGGGCGCGATAGGCCTTCTGGACCACATCGTCAAAACTGTCATGAATTTCGGCGTAAACCGATTCCGACGGCACGAACATCAGCGCGGTGTCCTGGGTCTCGCCCGCGATCAAATACTTTTCCGCGATGTCGCTGACATGCTTCAAGACGTCGGCGCGCAATCGCTGGGTCGCGATTTTCTTTTCCTCCTCGCTGCGCGCGTCGTGCAGCGCGGTGATCGCCTCAAGAGGAAATTTCGCGTCGATGCAAAGCGGCCGCTGGTCGGGCAGGAACACCACGCAATCCGGCCGCTTGCCGGTCGAGAGCGTATGCTGGAATTCGTAAGCTCCCTTCGGCATGCCGTCCTGGACGATCGCCTCCATCCGCGCCTGGCCGAACGCGCCGCGCGACTGCTTGTTGGCGAGCACGTCGCGCAAGGTGGTCACCTGCGACGTCAGGTCGGTGAGATTCTTGTGCGCATTGTCGATGATGCCGAGCCGTTCATGCAGCACGCGAAGGGAGTCCATCGTGTGGCGCGTGGTCTGCTCCATCGACTGGCCGACGCGGTGGGTCACCGAATCCAGCCGCTCGTTGACGGCGCGCGCCATCTCGGCCTGGCGTCCAGCCAGAGCCTGCCCCATCGCGTCGACGCGGCCGGTGGCTTCGCTCTGCGCGCGCAGCATTTCGCCGAGGCGCATTTCGAGTTCGTCGGCGCGCATCGCCTGCGCCATCGCCAATTCCAGCCCGCGCCGTCCGGAACGCGCGATCACGATGGCGATCACGAGCAGCAGGACGAGTGCGAGCGCGCCAAAACCGATCAGCGCCTCGCCGGTATGGATCGGCAGTTCGCCGATCCTGAAAAGAATCTCGTTCATTTGGCCGTTGTAACCGATTCGGCCGTGAACACGAACGAAGAGGGAACATTTATGGTGAAAACGAGGTAAATTTTTATGGTTAACGCTTCCTCAAGATTCATGGTTAAGCATCGGTAAACAGCCGGTTCCCGCGCATTGACCCCGGCAAATCAGCAGCTTAAATCGCCCGTATGGCACTTCGCGACATTATTATCCTGCCCGACAAGCAGTTGCGGCTGGTCTCCAAACCGGTCGAAAAGGTCACCGCCGAGATCCGCAAGCTCGCCGACGACATGTTCGAGACCATGTACGACGCACCCGGAATTGGCCTTGCCGCGATCCAGGTGGCCCGGCCGCTGCGGCTGATCACCATGGATCTCGCCCGAAAGAACGAGGAAGGCGAGATCACGCCGCAGCCGCGGGTTTTCATCAATCCGGAGATCCTGTCGTCGTCGGAAGAAACCGCGGTTTACGAGGAAGGCTGTCTGTCGATCCCCGAATATTACGAGGAGGTCGAGCGGCCGGCGAAGGTGCGCGTTCGTTTCACCGATCTCGACGGCAAGGTCCATGAGGAGGACGCCGAGGGCCTGTTTGCCACCTGCATCCAGCACGAGATCGACCATCTCAATGGCGTGCTGTTTGTGGATCATCTGTCGAAACTCAAGCGCGACCGCGTGCTGAAGAAATTCGCCAAGGCCGCCAAGCGCGCGGCGGAGTAGCGCCGACGTCTCGAACCGTTCCTCGTCATGGCCGGGCTTGTCCCGGCCATCCACGTCCTGGCGGCAACAAAGAAAGACGTGGATGCCCGCGACAAGCGCGGGCATGACGGCTAAAAATGAGCATCCTCTCGTAAAGGCACGAATTCTCACATGCCGCTTCGACTGATCTTCATGGGCACGCCGGAATTCGCGGAGCCGACGCTGCACGCGCTGCATGGTCACGGCCATGAGATCGCAGCCGTCTATACCCGTGCGGCCAAGCCCGCCGGGCGCGGCATGAAGCTGCAGGTAAGCCCGGTCGAGCAGGAGGCGCGGCGGCTCGGCATTCCCGTGGCAACGCCCACGACGCTGAAGACCAGGGAAGCGCTGGAGGCGTTTCGCGCGCACGATGCGGATGCCGCCGTGGTCGTCGCCTTCGGCATGATCCTGCCGCAGGCGATTCTCGATGCGGCAAAGCTCGGCTGCTTCAACCTGCACGCTTCGCTGCTGCCGCGCTGGCGCGGGGCGGCGCCGATCAACCGCGCTATCATGGAAGGCGATCGCGAGACCGGCGTGATGGTGATGAAAATGGACGCCGGGCTTGATACCGGCGATGTCGCGATGGCCGAGCGTGTGGCGATTACGGATGCGATGACATCGGCCGATCTGCACGACGCGCTGGCGCCGCTCGGCGGCGACCTGATGGTGCGCGCGATGGGCGCACTGGAACGCGGCAAGTTGCAACTCATGCCGCAGAGCAACGAGGGCGTGACCTACGCCGCCAAGATCGACAAGGCCGAAGCGCGAATCGACTGGAACAGGCCGGCCCGCGCGGTGCTTCGCCATATTCACGGGCTGTCGCCGTTTCCCGGCGCCTGGTGCGAGATGGTCCTCGAAGGCGCGCCGGCGCGGGTCAAGATTCTGCGCTGTGAAATCGCCGAAGGCTCGGGCGCGTCAGGCGAATTGCTCGATGACCGCCTGACGGTTGCCTGTCGGCAAGGCGCGTTGCGGATTCTCGAACTGCAGCGGGCCGGCAAGCAGCCAATGAGGGCGGAGGATTTCTTGCGCGGCACGCCACTCAAGCCGCCGATGCGATTAAGCTGATGCCGCCGATGCGCCTGACCCTGTCATACCCCGCGAAAGCGGGGTATCTGGTACGCCGCGGCGTTTGAGATTGAACCGAGACGTCTCGGGATACTGGATCATCCGCTGGAGCCTGTCATCGGGCTCGCCGAAGGCGAGACCCGGTGGCGGATGATGACGACCGCGGTAAGACGCCAACTGGACCAACATGCCCCGCTATAAACTCATCATCGAATATGACGGCGCGCCGTTCAGCGGCTGGCAGATTCAAGACAACGGCCCCTCGGTGCAGGGCGCGCTGGAGACCGCGATCAAGGCGATCTGCGGCGAGGAGGTGCGCGTTCATGGCGCCGGCCGCACCGATGCCGGCGTGCATGCGCTCGGGCAAGTCGCCCATTGCGACATCGCCAAGCATTTTGTGCCCGGCCGGTTTCGCGACGGTCTGAATGCGCATTTGCGGCCGCATCCGATCGGCGTGCTGTCCGCGGAAATCGTGCCCGACAATTTCGAGGCGCGGTTCTCCGCCAAAAAGCGCCACTACCTCTATCGGATCGCCAACCGCCGCGCCAACCTCGCGCTCGAGATCGGCCGCGCCTGGCGATTGCCGCGGCCGCTCGACACCGATGCGATGTGCGCCGCCGGGCAAAAACTCGTCGGCAAGCACGACTTCACGACGTTCCGCGACACCGAATGCCAGGCGAAATCGCCGGAGAAAACGCTGGATCAGCTCGATGTCGTGCGGGATGGCGATGCCGTCAACATCGCAACCTCGGCGCGCTCGTTCCTGCACAGCCAGGTGCGCTCGATGGTGGGTTCGCTGGTCTGGGTGGGCGAGGGCCGCTGGAGCGCCGACGATCTCGCCGCGGCACTGGATGCCCGCAACCGCGCCGCATGCGGCCCGGTCGCACCTCCGCAAGGACTTTATCTGGTGCGGGTGGAGTATTGAGGCTTCGCTGTGCGGTGCTTTCTTCACCTCGCCCCGCTTGCGGGGAGAGGTCGGCGCGTAGCGCCGGGTGAGGGGGACTCTCCACGCATCCGGTATTCGTGGAGGCAGCCCCTCACCCCAGCCCTCTCCCCGCAAGAGCGGGGCGAGGGAGAAGGGAGCCCGGCCATGACGGCGGAGCAAGAAGCTCACCCGAAATACCGCTCCAATATCCCGCGATAAACCTTGGTCAGTTTTTCCAGATCGGAAACCGGTGTGCGCTCGTCGATCTGGTGCATGGTCTGGCCGACCAGGCCGAACTCGATCACCGGGCAATAGCTCGAGATGAAGCGCGCGTCCGAGGTGCCGCCGGAGGTCGACAATTCCGGCCGGCGGCCGGTGACCTGCTCGATCGCGGCGACCGCGAGATCGGTGAAGCTGCCGGGTTTTGTCACGAACACATTGGCATTGGAGGGCTCCCACGCGATCCGCGCCCGAATCCGGTTACCCGCCGCCTTCTCCAGCCGCCGCTCGACCAGTTCGCGCAGCGTCGCTTGCGCGTGAAGATCGTTGAAGCGGATGTTGAATTTCGCCCGCGCCTGTCCGGCGATCACGTTGCTGGCGGCATTGCCGACGTCGACCGAGGTGAATTCGAGGTTGGAAGCCTGGAATTGCGCGCTGCCATGGTCGAGCGGCTCGTCGCTGAGCGCCACGATCAAGCGTGAAATATCCGGCACCGGGTTGGCCGCGCGGTGCGGATAGGCGACGTGTCCCTGGATGCCGTCGACATAGAGCGTGCCGGACAGCGAGCCGCGGCGGCCGACCTTGATGCAATCGCCCAACGTCTCGACATTGGAGGGCTCGCCGAGCACGCAATGGTCAAACTTCTCGCCGCGCGCGGCCGCCCATTGCAACAGCTTGATGGTGCCGTTGACGGAAATGTCTTCCTCATCGCCCGTGATCAGGAACGAGATCGAGCCTTTGCCGTCGTCTTTGGGCTTGCCGCCATGGCCGGCGAGATATTGCAGCACCGCCGCCACGCTGCAGGCGATGCCGCCTTTCATGTCGACGGCGCCGCGGCCGTAGAGAAAGCCGTCTTTGACTTCGCCGGCGAACGCGCCATGGGTCCACGCGCTCTCGTCGCCCGGCGGCACCACGTCGGTATGGCCTGCGAAGGTGATGTGCGGGCTTGAGGTTCCGATCCGCGCATAGAGATTGTCGACATCGGCGGTGCCGGGCTCGCCGAAGGTGACGCGGTGCGCCTCGAAACCCGCTTTTTCAAGGATATTCTGGAGAACCCCGAGCGCTCCGGCGTCGGCCGGGGTTACCGAGCGGCAGCGGACGAGATCGCGGGCAATCGAGAGAGCGTCAGTCATGCCCCCGCATAACATGCGCGCCCGCCGATGGGCCAGCGTTGTGCGGGACAAATTCGAGTTCGCCTTGCTGGTCCCAGCGCGGCCTCGGATCGATCGGCGCCAGCGGATCCGGGCCGAACCGGTTGGGGCCCGTGGTCCCCTTCAGAACGACCAGCTCGACAACGCCCCAGAGGTTGAGAACGACCGAGATCAGCGCAAGCAGGTCGGCGGCGTGGAACTCATCAAGTTTGTCGACGAAATTGCCGAGAAATGCGGGGACGATGAAGAAAAGCACGATCCACCAGCCGCGCTTGTCGCGATCATGAAGCCGCTTGATCGAGGTGGCCGTTAGGAGCCAGATGCTGACGATGAAGATCGGCGTTCCCGCCATATAAAAAAGCAGCGACGCTAGCGCTGCGGTCGACGGCGCGACGGCGTCGCCAAACGTCACGCCAAAAGGCAATGACGGCGGAATACCGAACATGTCGAAAATCCTGACGTCAACGGATTTGAGGCCGGCGCCGAAGATGCCAGCGATCGCGAGCGCCAATACCGACATGACAACGAGGCCGAAGGCCAGGCTGGCAAACAGGGCATACCAGTATTTGACGCGGTTGATGCGCCCCTTAAAACCGAACAGAAACCGGTTGTCTGTCAATTTGTCCATCGCCCAACCCAAGAGACGGCCGGCAAGCCTCCTTCTCCAAGAGATTGGTCGCACCAGGTGGATTTCGGTTCGATGAGGGGCGTGATTCTGACCCGGATTTCTTCGGATCAGCCATGTCCAAAGAGAAGCGCGTTAGATCATGATCCGATTAGGTTGAATCGGATCATGATCACATCTCTTTGTTTGAGCATGATCTTTTCGGAAAACCGGTTCCCACTTTTCCGGATCATGCTCTAATCCCGCAACAGCTCGTTGATGCTGGTCTTGGCGCGGGTGCGCGCGTCGACCCGCTTGACGATGACCGCGCAGGCGGTGGCGGGGCCGGGCGCGCCGTTCTTCAGCGGGCGTGCCGGCAAGGTGCCGGGCACCACGACGGCATATTCCGGGACCTCGCCGACAAAGGTCTCGCCGGTGTCGCGATCGACGATCTTGGTGGAGGCGCCCAAAAATACACCCATCGCCAGCACCGCGCCCTTGCGCACGATCACGCCCTCGGCGACTTCCGAGCGCGCGCCGATGAAGCAATCGTCCTCGACGATCACGGGTTCGGCCTGCAATGGCTCCAGCACGCCGCCGATGCCGACGCCGCCGGAGATGTGCACGCGCTTGCCGATCTGGGCGCAGGAGCCGACCGTCGACCAGGTGTCGATCATGGTCGATTCATCGACATAGGCGCCGAGATTGACGAAGGACGGCATCAGCACCACGTTTTTCGCGATGAAAGCCGAGCGGCGGACGATGGCGCCGGGGACGGCGCGAAAGCCCGCGTCGCGAAAACGGTTTTCGCCCCAGCCTTCGAACTTCGAGGGCACCTTGTCCCACCACGAGGCCTTGCCCGGGCCGCCTGAAATCGCGGTCATGTCGTTGAGGCGAAACGACAGCAGCACCGCCTTCTTCAGCCACTGATGGACCTTCCACTTACCGCTGGCCTCGCGTTCGGCAACCCGCAACTCGCCCTTGTCGAGCAGCTCGAGCGTATGATCGACGGCATCCCGGACCTCGCCCCTGGTCGCGGCAGAGATGCCATCGCGCGCGTCGAACGCGGTATTGATGGTGGATTCGAGGGCGGGAAGCGACATCGGGTTTCCTTGAGCGAACGCCTTAGGCGGCAAATTGGAGGAGCTTTTTCGGGATTTGGGGACGGAGAGTCAAGGCTCACTCTCATGTCGTCCCTGCGAAAGCAGGGACCCATAATCACAGGCAGCAGTTGTCGCGCGAAAGCCGTCGAATAGCGCCTCTAAAAACCGAGGCCGCGGCGTATGGGTCCCGGCTTTCGCAGGGACGACGTGAGATAGGTGCAAGGCTCTCACGCTTCCCCGCTCAGCCGCTCCAGAAATCCCGTCAGATCGTCGGTGACATGGTCGACATAGGCATGGTCGTGGCCTTCCAGCTCCCAGTCTTCACGCACGACTTGCCTGGTGCCATCGGGTATCACCAGCACCGTGGTCATGCCGAGCTGATGCGGGATGACGAGGTTGCGCGCCAGATCCTCGAACATCGCCGATTTCAGCGGATCGACCGCGTGGTCGCGGAGGAATTTATGATAGGTCTGCGGCGCGGGCTTCGGCTCCAGCTCGGCGGCGACGATGTCGAACACCGCCTCGAAATGCGCTGCCAGGCCGAGTCGCTGCAAGACCTTGTCGGCGTGATCGGTCGAGCCATTGGTCAATACCAGCTTGCGTCCGGGGAGTTTTGCGATCGCCGCCCCCATCGCCGGATTGGGCTGCAGCGGCGAATGGTCGATCTGATGCACATAGGCGAGAAAATCATCGGCGCGCACGCCATGTTCGGTCATCATGCCGCGCATGCTGGTGCCGTAGCGGCGGTAATAGTCCTTCTGAATCCGGCGCGCTTCATCGGCTCCCACCTTGAGGTAAGCGCCGATGAACTCGCCGATCCGCGCATCGACCTGTTGCCACAGATTGACGTGATGCGGGTAAAGCGTGTTGTCGAGATCGAACACCCAGGTGTCGATGCCGGTGAAGGGGCGAGGTGTCATCGCGCTGTGGTTCTCCGTCGTCCCTGCGAGAGCAGGGACCCATACCCCGCGGCCGGCGCAATGGGTACCGTGCGAGTTGCTCTTATCGTTGCTGACATCAGACGTCTAACTCAGGCCGGTGGTTATGGCGATGAGCGCTGTTGCGCTCACGCCGGGGTCCCTGCTCTCGCAGGGACGACGACAGAGATCATGGCATCGCAAAGCGCAGCGTCTTGCCGCCGGCCGACATGTCGACCGCGACAAAGCCGGTCGAGGCGAGACCACGGGTGCCGCAATCGCCCTGGTCGCTGATTTCGAATTTGTTCTCGCGGGTGCAGAGCGGCGTCGCGCCGCCCCAGTTCAGCGGCTTGTCCCTGAACTTGATGGTGCGATTCTCGGCATCGACGGCTTCCGCGAAGCTGAAAATCCGCTTCGGCTGGCCGGTGACGTCGGGATGCAGGCATTTACCGGGATCGATGCGATACCAGCCGCGGCTGACCACGGTCTTGCCGTCGTCGGTGCCGACCGCGGCCATCACCTTGTGCGGCGTGTCGTTGCACCAGGTGAGCCCGGTGGAGGAGGGCGACTGCACCGCCTCGATCATGGTCGCAAAGAAATTCGGCGACTGCACGATTTCGGCCGTCAACCCGCGGCTTTTCAGGAACGCCGTCAATGCGGCCTGCGTCTTCGGACCATCGACGCCGTCGATCGGTGCGGCGTCATAACCCGCAATCACCAACAGCCGCTGAATGCCGGCGAGCCTCGCCTGCTCGTCATCATATTCGTTGTCCTCGGCCAGATAGGCGACCAGATTGCCGTCATCGGCCGGTTTCGGGATGATCTGGGTAAAGGGCGCCGGCGTTTGGCCGGCGCGGCACTGGCGGGCGGCCGCGATCACGAAATTGTCGGGCGCGATGCAGAGCGTGTCGCTGCCGTTTTGCGGGATCGGCGACGAGCCGTAGACGCCGAGCGTGCGGGCGTTGAGCAGGATGCTGTCGGCGGTCAGCGTGCCCTGGGCGACGACGCGGCACGCCGCCGGATCGATGCGAAACCATCCGCGCGTGGCGGTGGCGGCCTTGTCGTCGATGCCGATCGCAGCCTCGATCACATAGCTCATGCGATTGCAGAGCTTGAGGTCGGCCCGCGCCGGCGCGGCGCTCGCGAACAGGGCGATGGCGAGCGTAAAACAAGATACCCGTGTAAAAGGCCACCCTGTCTGTCCGTCATGCCGGGCATAGCCGTCCGAAGGACGGCGTCGCTTCCGCTCGCCTATGTCCCGGGCATCCACGTCTTGCTGGCGTCCTGGGCCCGGGTAAGCCGTGGATGGCCGGCATAAAGCCGGCCATGCCGATGAATGCTGTGCCTTCATCACTTGTGGATCAGTGTGCCGGTGCCCTGGTTGGTGAACAGTTCGAGCAGAACCGCGTGCGGCGTCTGGCCGTCGATGATGACGACACCCTGGACGCCCTGCTCGAGCGCGTAGATGCAGGTTTCAACCTTCGGAATCATGCCGCCGGAAATGACGCCGGCCGCGATCAGCTTGCGCGCCTCCTTCACCGACAAATCCGGTATCAGCTTCTTCGACTTGTCGAGCACGCCGGGAACGTCGGTCAACAGCAACAGCCGCTTGGCCTTCAGCGCGCCCGCCACTGCGCCGGCGAAAGTGTCGGCGTTGACGTTGAAGGTTTGCCCGGCGCGCGACGTCGCCAGCGGCGCCAGCACCGGGATCAGTTCATGGCCGATCAGCTGATTGAGCAGCGTCAGATCGACCTTTTCGGGCTCGCCGACGAAACCAAGATCGACCACCTTCTCGATATGCGAGCCCGGATCGACCATGGTGCGCGTCGCCTTCGACGCCGTCACCATGTTGCCATCCTTGCCGCACAGGCCGACCGCCTTGCCGCCGGCCTCGTTGATATAGCCGACCAGCTGCTTGTTGATCGAGCCCGCCAACACCATCTCGACGATCTCGATGGTCGCCGCGTCGGTGATGCGCAGGCCGGCGGCGAATTCCGACTGGATGCCGAGCCGCTTCAGCATGGTCGCGATCTGCGGCCCGCCGCCATGCACCACCACCGGATTGATCGCGGTCTGCTCCAGAAGCACGATGTCGCGCGCGAACGCCTTGGCCTTCTCTTCGGCGCCCATGGCGTGGCCGCCATACTTGATGACGATGGTTTCCTCGTCATACTCCTGCATGTGAGGCAGCGCCTCAGACAGGATGCGGGCCTGATCGAGCGGACTGATATATGGCGCGTCGGTCATGAAGCGGGTCTCACTGGCTCTCGGGTGAGGCGGGTTCTATCCGATTGGCGGTCACGGCGCAAAGTGCGGCTGGTGCTCTTTATGTGCGGGCGTTCCCCGGATGCTGCGCAGCGCCATCAGCGCGTTTACGCGCGTCTTCGACGCGCTATGCCTTGCGGCGTGGTGCGCTGCTGATCCGGGGTCCACAGAAGCGTTCTGGGTCCCGGCTCTGCGGAGCAGCGTGAAGAACGCTGCACCGCGTCCGGGACACGATGCGTCACCGCCGCCGCGGCCATGCCGCCGCGACCGCGAGCACCAGCCAGCTTACGATCAAAAGCGTGCCGCCGGTCGGCGCGGCGAACCGAAACAGGCTGTGGCCGGCATAGTGCCGCAAGGTCAGATCGCCGGCGAACAAGGCCGCCGCGACGACAAAGCCGAACGCTGCGGCCAGCCCGATGTGGGCATGAACGACACCGCGCTCGGCCAAGGCCACCGCCGCAAGCACGGCGGGCGCGTGGAACAGCAGCATCGAAGAGGCAGCCTCCAGCTGCGTCGCATGGCCCTGATGTGCTGATAGCGCCGCCAGGATGACGCCGTCGGCGCCCATCACGCCGGCCAGGATGATCAGAATGCGGAACAGACGGGTTTCCGTCATCGGCTTCGCTCCCCAAGTAGCCGTACCATCGCGGCGCGCAGTTGCGGCATCCCGGCGCCGGTTTGCGCGGAGGTCACGATCACTTCCGGAAAGGCGGCGGGATGTGGTGCAAGCGCGGCCACCACCTCGGCAACGCGTTGCTCGAGCTCGGCCGGCTTGACTTGATCGGCCTTGGTGAGGACGATCTGGTAGCTCACGGCCGTTCGATCGAGCGTCTTCAGCACATCGAGGTCGACTTCCTTCAGGCCGTGCCGGGAATCGATCAGCACATAGACGCGGGCGAGGTTGCTGCGGCCCTGCAGGAATTTGTGGATCAGCGCGGTCCAGGACGCGACCTTGGCTTTCGGCGCGGAGGCGTAACCGTAACCGGGCATGTCGACCAGCCGGAAGCCGGCATGGTCGGGTCCTTCGAAGAAGATCAATTCCTGGGTGCGGCCCGGCGTATGCGAGGTTCGCGCCAGCGCGTTGCGCCCCGTCAGCGCGTTGATCAGGCTCGACTTGCCGACATTGGAGCGGCCGGCAAAGGCGACCTCGATGCCCGCCATCGGTGGCAAGGTCTCGATCGATGGCGAGGCCCAAAAAAACCGAAACTCGCCCGCGAACAATTTGCGGCCCTGCTCGATCAACTTCGCATCGGGTTCGGCGGTCATGCGAAGGACTTTCCTTGGCAACGGAGCGTAGCCTAGCCGTCATTGCGAGCCAACGGGTCGCGCGGACGCGCGCCCGATGACAGGCTCCGCGAAGCAATCCATGGATAGGTTTGGAAAGTATGGATTGCTTCGTCGCTTGCTCCTCGCAATGACGAGGAGAGAGATGAATGCCCCAGGCATCAACCCTTCGTCAGGTTTTCGATTCGGCCTTCTTGGAGGCGAACGTCGCCCTCACATTGTCGAACAGCTCAACCTTGACGCCATTGCGGTGCATGATGAAGCTCTGCTGGATCACCGATAGCAGGTTGTTCCACGCCCAGTAGATCACCAGACCCGCCGGGAAGCCTGCGAGCATGAAGGTGAAGATCAGCGGCATCCAGCCGAAGATCATCTGCTGGGTTGGATCCGGCGGCGTCGGATTGAGCTTGAACTGGAACCACATCGTGATGCCCATGATGATCGGCCATACCCCGAGCGCGAGGTATTGTCCGAACACCGGCAGCAGCGTCGGATCGAACGATAACAGGCCGAACAGGTTGAACAGATTGGTCGGATCGGGCGCCGACAGATCCTTGATCCAGCCATAGAACGGCGCGTGCCGCATTTCGATGGTGACGAACAAAACCTTGTAGAGCGAGAAGAACACCGGAATCTGCAAGGCGACGGGAAGACACCCGGCGATCGGGTTGATCTTCTCCTTCTTGTAGATTTCCATCATCTCCTGCTGCTGCTTCACCTTGTCGTCGGGATAGCGCTCCTTCAGCGCGGCCAGTTGCGGCTGCACCGATTTCATCTTCGCCATCGACGCATAGGATTTGTTGGCAAGCGGGAAGAACAGAAGTTTCACCAGCACCGTCACCAGCAGGATCGAGATGCCGAAATTGCCGAACAAATGATAGAAGAAGTCGAGCGCCAGGAACATCGGCTTGGTGATGAAATAGAACCAGCCCCAGTCGATCAGAAGATCGAAGTGATTGAGTTCGAGCTGCATATTGTAGCCGCCGAGACCGCCGATCGGAAAATTGATGCCGACGACGCCGGCTTCCTTGGCGCCCGCGAACAAGCGCGCATTGGCGCTGCCGGTGCCGCCGATCGCAATCGTCTGCGGATCCTGCAAATAGTCAGTCTGGTAGGTGCGGATCGCGCCGACGAGATTGGAGGAGAAGCGCGCCTGCAACTGGGCGCGGGTGTCCGGCAACAGCGCCGAGGCCCAATATTTGTCGGTGATGCCGAGCCAGCCGTTGGTGACCTTGAAGCTGACCGCTTTGGCGTCGTCGATTTTCTTGTAGCCGTATTCCTGCAGGCCCTCATTGCCGAGATAGCCGATCAGGCCTTCGTGCAGGATGTAGTAGCCGGCGACTTTCGGGGTGCCGTGCCGTGAGATCAGCGCGAACGGATAGAGCGTGACCGGCGCGTTGCCGACATTGGTCACCTCATCCTTGATGGTGAAGAGATAGCGATCGTCGATTGCGATGGTGCGGCGGAAGGTGAGACCCTCGCCATTGTCATATTTCAGCGTGACCGGGCTGCCCGGCGTCAGATTGCCGCTTCCCTCCTGCTGCCAGACCGTATTCTGGTCGGGAAGCCTGACCGTCGAACCGCCGGCCGGGACCCAGCCGAATTCGGCGTAATAGGGACTCTCGGTGCCCGAGGGCGAATACAGCACGATCGCCGGCGAGACGGGATCCACCGTCTCGCGGAATTGCACCAGCGACAGATCGTCGATGCGCGCGCCCTTCAGCGAGATGCTGCCGGAGAGCCGGGGGGTGTCGATCTTGACGCGGGGCGCCGACGCAATCGCGCTATCGCGGCTGATCGGCGCCGCCGAGCTCGCCTGATTGGCCGCCGGGGCATTGGCCGATGGCGCAGGCGCGTTACCGGTCTGCGGGGCGGCGGCGCCCGCGGCTGTGTCCTGGGCGGGTTTGGCCATCTGGCTCTGCGCCTGCTGCGCTGCGCGCTGCTTTTCCATCTGCGGAATGTTGAAGAAATATTGCCAGCCGAGCAGCACGAGCCCGGACAGAATGACGGCGAGGATGGTGTTGCGATTGTCGGTCATCATTCAGGTCTCGTCATTCATTTCGGTTCGCGTTTACTGTCAGTCTCTTCATGCCTTGACGCGTTTTCTTTGCGCGAACCGGTTCCCACTTCGCTCGAAAACGCTTTAGGCGGTCGCAAGGGTTGCCGGTCGAGCCGACGGAGCGCCGAGCGGAGCTCCTCGAGCATGGCCGAAAAGTCGCAGCTCAGGGCGGCCCGGCGGCCGACCAGTACATAGTCGCTGTGCGGCCGCATTGATACGGCGTCGAGCCGCTTCACCAGTTCGCGAAGCCTGCGCCGGATCCGGTTGCGCTCGGTCGCGGTGCCGTTCTTTTTGGTAACGGTGAAGCCGACCCGGATCGGGCCGTCATCGTCTCTGCGGCGGCGCTGCACCACGAAGGCGGCCGCGCTGACCCGTGCGCCATTGGCAACGGCGAGGAAGTCCGCCCGCTGCCTTAGCCGATCCATGATGAGATCTCTCCGGGAAGCCCGGCTCAGGCGCTCAGGCGCTTGCGGCCCCGCGCGCGGCGCGCGGCGAGGACCTTGCGGCCGCCGGTGGTGGCCAATCGCGCGCGGAAGCCATGGCGGCGCTTGCGCACCAGTTTGCTGGGTTGGTAAGTCCGCTTCACGGGTCGTTCTCCGCTGACAATTGGCCTGCTAGGCTGACGATTTGCCAATTAAATGAAATGTGTCCGCGGATGCTGGCAGGCCCAAAGCGGGCCATTTTCCGGCCCAAATCGAACCGCCCCGGTCGAGTCGGGTCATCGCGGACAATTGGCGCGGCTTATACGGGAGCGACCCGTTTTCGTCAATGTTGCCGGCTGTCCCACGGGAGGTCCTTCGAAACGGCGCAATTGGCGCGAATAATTCAATATTCGGGGTGTTTTACCTGCGTGGATCAGGCACGGTTTAAAGGCCGGCAGTGGCCGACCTTGGACCATGTGATTATCTAAGCCACAGGCAGGATTGGTGGGTCTGGTTCGGTTGATTGTTATCAAACCTTGATTTGACCGCTTGCCGGGCAGGACGCATCTTTAACGCATAGTTCCAAAGGCCGTCATGGTGTCAGCGACCGACGAACAGCCGACCACGGAAAAGCTGCGGCCAAAGCCGCCGCGGCGGCTCAGCCTGTCCGGCAAGCTCCTGCTGCTGACCATTCCGCTGGTCATGATCGCGGAAGTCCTGATCTATGTGCCCTCGATGGCGAATTTCTGGATCAACCGGCTGAACGGCCGGCTGGCGGCGGCGAATACGGCTGCGCTGGTACTGGATGCCGCCCCCTCGGGGATGGTTCCGGAGTCGCTGGCGCGGCAAATCCTCCATAGCATCGACGCGCGGGCGGTCGCCATCAAAATGGGCCAGCAGCGGCGGCTTCTGGCCTCCACCGGTTTGCCGCCGGCGATCGACCACGACATCGACATGCGCACCCTGACGGCGTGGTCGTCGATCGTCGATTCCTTCGAGATGATGCTGGAGAGCGGCAACCAGGCGATCCGCGTCATCGGACCGCCGCCGGGCGGCGGGCAGTACATCGAGGTCGTGATCGACGAGGCGCCGCTGCGCCAGGCGATGTATGTGTTTTCCCGCAACCTGCTCTTGGTTTCGCTGGCGATCGCGATCCTGACCGCGGCGCTGGTGTATTTCGCGCTGCATTTCCTGTTCGTGCGGCCGATGCGGCGCCTGACCGCGAGCCTGGTCGGTTTTCACGAGAACCCGGAAAGCTCGGCGCGGATCATCGTGCCGTCGCATCGCGGCGACGAGATCGGAGTAGCCGAGCGCGAATTGTCCGACATGCAGCGCGATCTGGTGTCGATGCTGCATCAGAAGAGCAGGCTCGCCGCACTTGGCCTTGCGGTGTCGAAGATCAACCACGACCTGCGCAACCTGTTGGCCTCCTCGCAACTGCTCTCAGACCAGCTCTCGACCGTGCCCGATCCGCGGGTGCAGCGTTTCGCGCCGAAGCTGATGCGCTCGTTGGAGCGCGCCATCGCGTTCTGTCAGTCGACGCTGTCCTATGGCCGTGCGCAGGAGGCCGCACCCGACCGCCGCATGATCCTGATCGAGCCGGTGGTGGCCGAGGTGCGCGAATCCGCAGGGCTTGCGACGGACGACTCGATCACCTGGGTCTGCGCGATCGAGCGCGGGCTTTCGATCGACGCCGATCCCGACCAGCTGTTTCGCGTGCTGCTCAACCTGGTCCGCAACGCCGCGCAGGCGCTCGAAAGCCGGCCGCGCAGCGACGCCGCGGCGATGCAGATTCGCATTACCGGGCGGCGCGAGGGCTCGGTCGCGATCGTCGAGGTGTCCGACACCGGCCCCGGCGTTCCGGCCAAGACGCGGGAGCATTTGTTCGAAGCGTTCCAGACCTCAGGAAGGCCGGGCGGCAGCGGGCTTGGGCTTGCGATCGCCGCCGAACTGGTTCGCGCCCATGGCGGGGAAATTCATCTGGTCGAGGGAACCATCGGCGCGACCTTCCGGATCGCAATCCCGGACCGGCCGGTGGAGCTTTTGAGCGTGCGCAACGAGCGGGCGCGGGCGTAAGGCCGGCCTATCTTTCAGTGCCGTCATCCCGGGGCATCGCTAAGCGATGCGGGCATTTCGTTTCGATTTGGACGCCAGATGCCCCGTTCCGGACCTTGCCAATTCAGGCCGGAGCCGGTAGCTATGGCGCGCTTTCGCAGGCCTTCCGGTTACGTTCTCGGATGCAAAGGGGCTGTCAAACCCGAGCCTTCGCGAAAAACGCGCCCGTAGCTCAGCTGGATAGAGCACCAGACTACGAATCTGGGGGTCAGGAGTTCGAATCTCTTCGGGCGCGCCATTTCGGTACAGAACTGGGCACGCCAAAACCCGCCGGTTTTGCGCTTGAAGCGGCGACGGGGGTGCGCAGCAGCTCGCTTTTCGAGCCAATGATGCGAAGTTCTTGCGCGTCGACTTCGACGCGTTGGAAGCATGACGGATGTCACGCCATTTCGCATTTGTGCCAACGGGCGACATGGAGCGATTGGCCTATCACGCGGTGATATTACCGTCCGCCTCGCGCATGATAGCTGTGATCCCGACAAGACCTCCCGCCTCGTCGGGGATGGCAATGAGCGCGGCGTCGAGCATCACGCGCGTGCCATCCCGTCGCAGTCCCTCGATATCGAGCACGTGGTCGGGCCGGTAGTTAAGCACGCCAGTCGCGATGACGCGCCGGAAGTTGCGCCAGTGGTTGGCGCGCTCCTCCTCCGGAACTATGAGATCAAGGGTCCGTCCGATCGCTTGGCCGGCACTGTGGCCGAAGATGTGCTCGGCGGTCTCGTTCCAATCGCGAATGATCCCCTCGCGGTCCGCCGAAACGACCGCATGCGGGCCCGGCGCGAGCGCGGCTTGCGCGATGGCTTGTTCGCTTGCTGATAACACGGCGGCTTCTCCCCGTTGCGTCTTTACTGCTCGGGATGCGTCCCAAGCGCGTTGTGCAACCTCGCGTCGTGGGTCTCGAAATGCCGGGAGAACCACGCGTCAAGTCTTTGCGCAAGCAGTTGTTCATTGACCCCGGCGCTAACTTCAAAATCCTCCATGATGTCGCGGATCTCGTCTAGCAGGCGCTCATGATCATTCTTGTGCTGGACCAGCTGGTCGTAACCACGCTCTCGCATGAAGCGCTCCTCAAGCGCAAAATGCGCCGAAATCGCTTTGAACAGATCGCCGAAGAAATCGAGGACTGCGTCCTTCGATCCGCGCGACGTTGCCTCGTCATATAGACGATTGATGAGTTCGATGAGTTCCCTATGCTCGTGATCGACGGCGGCGATTCCGACGCTGTAGCGGCTCTCCCAATGCAGCAGGCCCATGACGTTACCCTCAGCGAAAGATGAACTCGCCGCTCTCCGGTCGGTAGTCGATGACGAACATCTGGCCCGGCGCGAAGTCCACGGTCCCGTGACGCTCGTGATCGAACCCATCGGCGCGCGCGGTGTCTCGCATGCGCACGGCGACATCGTATTTTCCTGCCGGCATCACGAAGCGCTGATAGACCCGCGACGGGCCATCGCCGGCAATCCCGGTCGGCGGCAGGTCCGCAGCATAGATCTTGTGGCCGTCGATATCGAGTTCGACATAGAGGGACCGGCGTACCCGCGGGCAATCCTGTACCCGGCGCATGTTCGGCGCCAGCTTGGCGATTTCCTCCGGGGTCAGCCTGCGGCATTCCCCCTTGCGGTCCGCGCCATGCACGAAGGTCAGCATCATCATGCCGGAACCCTCGGGGATCTGCCGATAGACCGGCCGGTCGGACAGCCACGCCACGCCGGCGAACAGCGCGGCAATGACCACGAACTGGCCTGCGAGCCTTAGTACCTTCGTCATGAATCCCCCTTCACTTCGGCGGGTTCACGATTCTTGCCGGGCCGGGACGCAATGCTGGTCGCCAGCGGAGAGCGCAGACGCAGCGGCGGCAGGCGGGCAATAGCGGCAGCGAATGACGCAATGGCGGATTGGGCTTTGGTCACCTCGAGCGCGGAGGCCCAGATCGTGGCAATCCGGTCGCGCGGAACCCGCGCGCGCAAATAGGGATCGCGCTGCCCGGCAAAGCGCTGCTCGGTCCATTGGATACCGAGGCGGTTGTAGCAGGCGCTCTCCGCGCAACCCGCGACCACCACGCCGTCGGCGAGGTCGCGGCTGAGGACGAAGTCGATCAGCGACGGCGGCATCATCGCGACACAGGGCATGACGACCGTTCCATTGAGGCGTCCCCCGGCGGCGCCGTGTTCGCAGGCAAGCACCAGCACGCGCCCCGGCTTCGTCAACGTACCGGCGGCGGCGATGACCCGCCCGCGCAATTCCTTCAGCGAATAGTCGGGCAGATCTATACCGGTCTTGAGGTCCTCCGAGCGGCGGAACGGCGTCGAAGACGGGCAAGCGCCAACGCAGATGCCGCAGGACACGCACAGCGACGGATTGACCTCCGCCTGGGTCGGAAACGGCATCTCGTCGGTGCGGCGCACCATGCGGATGGCTTCGTAAGGGCAATCCTCGGCACATCGCGCGCAGCCATTGCAATGCTCCAGATCGATCTGCGCCGGCTTCGCCCGCCGCAGCGGCGGCAGCCATGGCATCAGCGCGATCATCAGCGAAAACGCGCCGAGAAAGGCCCAGACCCCGCCGTTGCCCCAGATGTTGGTCAGGGGATAGAGCGGCAGATAGAGCCAGTCGAGACCGACCTCGGCTGGCACCTTAGCCAGATCGGCGTGGCCCTGCGACAACGCGGGCTTCCAGATCGACACCGCGAGCAATGCAGTCAGCGACAGTAGCGCAAGCGTGCGCGGAGGATTCATCTTCGGCCGCGAGATGCGGATGATATGGATCCACATGATGAAGAGCAGGAACAGCGGCACCGCCACATGCATGAACACCATCAGCGAGAAGAAGCGGCTGGTGAGCGTGCCGGTGGAAATGAAATTGCGCGCAATCGGCTCCCCGAAAATCGGCAGCCAGTCCAGCAGTTCAGATGAGACGATCGCGACATATTGGGCAAGCTTGTCCCAGACCAGCCAGTAGCCGGTAATCCCGGAGGCGTAGAGCAGCCAGATAATCGGCAGGCCGGTGATCCATGAGAACCATCGAACGCCTCGATAGTGATCGAGCGAGAATTCGCGCAGCAAGTGGACCACCACCATCACGACCATCAGGTCCGACGCATAGCGATGAAAGCTGCGCATCACGCCGGCATGAAACCAGTAGACCTCGGTCATATGTTCGACCGATTGATAGGCCCGCTCGATGCCGGTGTCGAAGAAGATGAACAGGTAGATCCCGCTGACCGCGACGATCCAGAAGAAAAAGAAGCCGAGCGCGCCGAGCTGCGCGAGCGGATTGAGCTGCGGCGTGAACAGGCGCTCGAACGGCCGCTCGATCAACGAAAAGCCTGCCCGAAGCACGCCGCGGATGGCGCCGATCACGTTGCTCTCCGTTTCATTCGGCCCTGGCCGCTCATGCGTGCGCCGAGCGAAACCATTCCCGCAGAATGAGGCCGCCCATGACGAGGAGAGAGAATGCCGCGATCACGCCGCCGAACACCAGCCCGAAATCGATACGGTAGCGGCCGGAGCCGGGATCGTAGGCAGTGCAGATGAACTTGATGCGGTCCACGATTCCGCTGAACGAGAATGCTGTCGTGGTGCCGTAGACCACGTCCTTCAGGGGTTCCATAAAGACTAGCAGCGGAAATTCTTCGCCATAGACGTGCCGGTATATCTTGCCCTCGCGATCGACGATGGTGGTCTGCGTCAGATGGTCGAATCCGCCAGCCACGGCTCGGTAACTGAAGCCGAGATCGCCGAGCAGCGCCTCGATGGTCGCGGCATCGGCGCTGGCCACCCGCCAGTTCGGCGACTTGATGCCTTGGGTCGATGCGAATTGGGTCAGTCGCGCCGGGGTATCGTTGCGTGCATCGAAGCCAACCGTGAGCACGTTGAAGCGGTCCAGTCCAATCATCCGTCCCGCCTCGTTCACGGCGTCGATGACATGCTGGGTGGTCGACGGGCAAACCGAGCTGCAGGCCGTGTAGACCAGGCTGATCACTAGCGGCTTGCCGCGGTAGTCGCGCAGCGCCAATGACGCTCCGTTCATGTCGACCAGCGTATAGCTGCCGATGCCGCGTCCAAGCGTCTGCGTTCCCTTGGCGATCGTTGCGGCGGGATCGAGCTGCGGCGACGCGGGCGCGGCCAAGACCGGCGCGACCAACACATAAGCGAGCGCGGTCGCCGCGCATGCCGCAACGCAGCCCCTGATCATAACCAATGCCTGACGGCGCTGGCGAGCAGTGCCCCGGCGATCAAGAGCGCCAGTTGCACCAGCGAAGCGAAAAAGTTTGCCATCGCATTCTCCTTGGAGGGGACGCGATAGAGCTTCACGCTCGTCCAGACGAAATAGCCGCCGCCGATTCCGGCACCGAGCCCATAGAGCAGCCCTTCGCCGAACCAGAGCGGCACCAGCGAGACAACCGCGAGCGCCACGGAGTGGGCGAGGATCGCCAGTGTCCAGGCATGGGCCGGAACCACCACCGGCAACATCGGGATGCCGGCCTTGGCGTAGTCCTGGCCCTTGGCCGCCGCGAGGCTCCAGAAGTGCGGGGGCGTCCACAGGAACAGCGTAACGGCCAGCACAGTCGGAATCACCTGCGGCGACGGATCGACGGCCGCCGCTCCGGCGAGCACCGCGAAACTTCCGGCAAGGCCGCCGACGACGATGTTCCAGGTGCTGCGGCGCTTCAGCCACACGGTATAGACGATGCCGTAGGTGAAGGCGCCGAGAAAGACATAGGCCGCCGCCACGTTGCCTGCGGTTACCGAGGCGAGCCCAAGTGACGCCGCGAGCAGGCCGAGAAATCCGACCAGCCACCACGGGCTAGGCTTGAACGTTCCGCTGGCAAATGGCCGCGTGCGGGTGCGCCGCATCAACCGGTCGACGTCACGCTCATAATAATGGTTGAAGGCGCCTGCCGCGCCAGAGGCGCCGAGGATCGCCAGCGCGAGGCCTACGATCTGCCACCACGCCAGCCCGGGCCCGGTCGCGACCGCAATTCCGGCCAGCGCGCCCGCCACAATCGCGACGCCGATCCTGAGTTTCAGGAGCGAAATCGTAAGTCCGACTGCGGCGCGCATGGGGTTTCCTCCGTAGGGACCGACGGTAATCAGCGGAACAGCCAGAGCTCCGACAGATATTTCCAGTTGATGAAGTAGTAGAGCATGAAGCAGACGAAGAAGATCGTGACCAGAATGACCGTGCCCGGAAGCTTCGGAGCCTTCTCGTTGCCATAGTGCGACGCCGCGGCGCCGCCGCCGGAGTGCAGCGGAAAGGTCAGCTTGTGACCGGCCTTGATCTTCTCGCCGAAGAACACCGTGCCGACGACCACCAGTATGAAGATGATGCCGCCGATCGCCGCGATGATCGCGAAGATGCCGTTGAGGCCCATCATCAGGAACGCGCCGGCGGAGTGCGCGAACGACAGATTGGCGTCGCTGAAGGTGATGTCCCAATGGCGGCGCGAGACGCCGAGCGTGCCGGCCCCCATCATGAACAACGATATGCCGGCAGCGCCGATCCCGAACAGATAGGGCTGGAGCTTGGCGAGCTTGGGAAAGAGGATCTCGCGCTCGAACACCAGCGGCAGCACGAGGTAGGTCGCGCCCATGAAGGCGAGCGTCGTTCCCGCCACCACGGTGCCGTGGAAATGGCCCGGCACGTAGATCGTATTGTGCATCAGCACGTTGAGCTGTTCGGTGCCGAGCACGACGCCGGAGATGCCGCCGATGAAGCCGAAGAACACCAGCGACAGGAACATGCCGGCGAAGGCCGGATGACCCCACGGCGCCTTGCGCAGCCATTCGAACATGCCGCGATTATAGCCGTTCTTGCGCTGCGCCGCTTCGATCGCTCCCGGCACGGTCAGGCCGTGAACCATCGAGCCGAGCACGGCCAGATACATCATATAGCTGGTGTTGACGATCTTCCAGCTCGCATCCAGAGCAGGATCGGCCAGCAGATGGTGCGCCGAGGCGAGCTGCAGGAACAGGATGTACAAGAAGAAGGCGGTGCGGCTCACCTTCTCGCTCAACGGCTTGGCGCCGACCAGAAGTGCTGCGGTCAGGTACCAGAGCGATACATGCGCCGAGACGTTGATCTGCTGCGAGGAATGGCCCATCCCCCACCACACCATCTTGTACATCAGGGGATCGATGTCGTTGATCAGGCCGAGCGACCACAGCCAGGTCGGGACCAGGATGATCGCGCCCGAGGCGATGGTGAACACCGCGATGATGGCGGCGGTCAGCGCGCCGAAGGTCACCAGCGGAATCGAGCCCTCATAGGTATTTTCTTCCTTGGCGATCGCAAGCGTCGCGAAGAAGATCGCGCAGCCGATCAGGGCGCCGACCGCAAACAGGATCAGGCCGAGATAGAAATGCGGCTGGGCCTTCATCGGCGGATAGGAGGTGAACATCACGCTGGAATCGCCCTGCAGCACTGCGACATTGGTCGCGATCGCGCCGACGACCATCATGACGAGGCCGACCCAGGCGAGCTTTGGCGCCGCCAGCCGCGAATTGAGCAGGATCGCGGAAGTGAAATAGAGCACGGCGATTTCGAAGAAGATGATCCAGAACAGCAGCACATTGGCCCCGTGCCCGGTCAGGATCAGATAGAACCAGTCGGCCGGAAGAAGATGTACCGCCGGCCAGCGCGTCAGCGCGACCAGAAGGCCCATCAGCCCGCCGATGGCGAGAAACACCACCGCGGCTACGGCATTCGCCTTGATCAGCGCCTGCGCTGCGGTATCGACCTTGAGGCCGGTATATTGACAGGTGCGGAGCTCTGCCTGTGCAGGGATGGCACCGATGACGGTTTCTGCGGTCATAAGCCTACCTCCCCCCGGCGAGGCGCTGTTCAGCCTCGGCTCGCTTCTGGTCCGTGACGTAAATCTTTCCGGTCATGGTGTGATGACCGATCCCGCAAAACTCGTTGCAGATGATGCCGAACTCGCCGCTTTGGGTCGGCGTCAGCGAAATCACGTGCTCGTAGCCCGGGTGAACGGAAATGTTGATGTTGGTGGGCTGCAGCGAGAAGCCATGCATCCAGTCGATCGACGAAATATGGATCCGGTAACTGACGCCCTTCTCCAGTTCGAGAATAGGCCACCACTGCCACAGCCGTCCGAGCAGATAGACATCGGCCCCGGCTTTGGGCTTGACCACCGGTATGCCCTGCTCCTCGCGCACCTGATACTTCTTGGCGAACTCGTCGACTTTCGCCTCATAGGCCGACGGTGCAATGCGGTAGGCTTCCTTGCTGAGATTTTGCTGGCCGATGAAATGCCACGCGATCATGAAGCTGAACATGAACAGGCCCCAGAGGAAGGCGATCACGATCCAGACCAGTTCTACCCTCTCGATAGGCTCGTTCCACCAAATTCGTCGTTCGGGCGGTGTGACGGCCATGTCGATCTCCCCTTCTCAAAAGGATTCGCGCCTCAGCGCGGGTGGGTGCAACTTGCAGTCTTCATTTCGCCAGGGGGACCGAGGCGATTTCCATCACGCCCCAGATCAGATAGAGCACCGTTGGTAGCGTCACGCCGAGGAACAGCAGCAGGAACGGGTTGTCGAGAATCCGCTGCATCATCGGCATGGGCCCGGATCTCGGAAGCTGTTCATTAGGCGACATGGCGGGACCCCTTGGACCTTCCGGTGAAAGAGTCAAATATATCTGGCGCGCGCCCGTAGCATCCTTGACCGCGGTCAAGGATGAGCGGACCGACAACAGAAATAGTTCGGCATGTCTGGAATTCGGCTCGTCGCTCAACCGGCACGCCGTTCGACGAGCTTTCGCCGAACGTTGTTTGGCGCGGGTATCGGCATTGCCATCGCGGCGATCGCGGTGGCGGTGTGGGCGGGCCACGCCGGCAAGCCCGCGCGCGCGAAGGACGTCATGCTGCTGTATGTCGGCGCCGAGGATTGCGCGCCCTGTCGCGCCTGGCAAAACGGCGAAGGCGCCGCCTTCCTGGCATCCGCGGAGTTCCCGCGCATTGCCTATCGGGAGGTCAAGTCGCCGCATCTCCTCGATGTCCTGAAAGACGAGAACTGGCCGGATGAAATCCGCCTCTATCGGGACGGCCTGCGGCGCAGCGATGGCGTGCCGCTGTGGCTGGTCGTCTCGGATCACGAAATTGTGGAGCAGCGCTTCGGAGCAGCGGAGTGGCGCGCCAGCATATTGCCAAAAATCAAATCATTGCTGCGCTGACAGCAGAACGGCCAGGACTATGATTTCGAGATGATAGCTGCAGTCCTGGGAACCAACCTCCAGCAACGCGTGACTTAATGCCTTCCGTTGGGCGCGCCACGGGCTCTGATTCGATCGCTGGCTACGAGGCTCCGAAGCTGGGCAACTTCGCTCACGACCACATCGGACGCACGAACATTCACGCCCACCGAACGGAGTTTCGCGAAGGCGCGCGACAGCGATTCTGGCTTGAGCCCGAGCCGCCCGGCAATCAGCGTTTTGTCGTAAGGTAACGAAATGGTACAAGAGCCGTCCGCGCGTGGGCACAAACCGGCGAGAAATTCCGCCACGCGCTGCAAGGCGCTTTGCGCCGAAAGCTGCTCAACACGCTGAACCAATCGATGAAGGTGCTGCGATGTTGATGCAATCATCGCAATTGCGATATCCGGCATCTCGCGAATGCAACTCACCACGTGGTCGGCGGGAATTACGATGACCCGAGCATGGGCCGCGGCAGTAGCCGTCGCGGGATAGCGACCGCCGACGAAGGCGACCGCCTCGGCAAAACTCTCGCCTTTGGTCAGAACGTGTAGAACCGCTTCGTCGCCAGCAGGCGTTATCCGGTACAGCTTGATCCAGCCTTCGATGACGATGAAAAAAGCCGCCGCTGGTTCTCCTTGCCGAAACAGGGCGTGGCCGGGCTCGAGATCGACGACAGTTGCCTGGGCGAGAAGCGTTTGCACCGCCCGTGGATTGAGCCCGCTGAACACGGCTATCTGAGAAGCGGCTCTCAAGTCATCAGGCGTCGGAGCTGCCATGGCTCAATCCTTCAATCGATACCTCGGCCTGCCTCGTTGCACGCGCATTAAGACTACTGGATTTGAGAAAAACGATTTGACCTAGATCAATAGCCCGACCGATCGGCTCAATTTTTAGGGATACTTGCTTTTTTCCCCACATGACTTTATCGCGCAGCGCCTCCAAAAAGCTCGCGGTCGATGCGGTGTTCGGCGCCCTGTCCATGGAGGCGCATCGGGACGGCCGTGACATCGGAAAAACTGCCCCCTGTGGGCACAACACTAAATCGCATGCGGTCCAATATTCTCCGGTTCTAGCGTGTGAAGGCCGTCGCATCATTGTGCCACGGCGAATACGTAGTGCCCATCTTGATCGGCCGTGGCGCGCCATTTCATTGCAGCTAGGGCGAAGAACCTTGACCGCAGGCGGCCAGGGCGTTCAGGCACGCATTCCGATGGCAGGCCGGAATGGCGGATCGTTCTTCGGCGGCGGTGCCGGCGCAAAGTGATCGAATTGCATGGCGAAGGTGGCGCGTTCCTGCGACATGGTGCGTAAGGTGTTGGCGTAGCCGAACATGTTCATAAGAGGCACCGTCGCGTTGATGACGGTGGCGTCGCCATGCGTGCCTTGACCCTGGATCTGCCCGCGCCGCAAATTAGCTGGACGGGTTGAGGTATGCGTTTGATTGCCGAATTCGGCGTTTTGTTTTGCGCAAATGCATGCTGACCTCAACTGCCAAGGGGTAGGAAGCTGTTAGTCCGACGGCGCTTCGGTTATGCTTGGGATTGGGCCAACTGGGAGGCAAGAAAGCCATGATAGGAGGACTTTTCGCGCGACGGGCCGCCCTTGCTGCGGCGGTCGAATGTTCGCTGCTATTAACTCTGGGAGCTGCCGCCCCCCGGGCGCATGCCGCCGAGGTCAAGGTCATGAGCACAGTCGCGCTCACCCCCACACTCGCCGAACTCACACAGAAGTACGAGAGCAGCAGCGGCAACAAGCTGATGATCGTCTACAGCACGATCGCGGATCTGAAGAAGCGGATCGATGCGGGCGAAACCGCGGATGTGATGATCCTCTCGCGCCCGGCCCTCGACGATCTGCAAACCCAGGGCAAGGTCGTCCAGGGCAGCATCGTCAATGTGGGGAGCTCCTATGTCGCCGTCGGGGTACGTGCCGGTGTGCCCCAGCCCGATATCAGCACGGCGGAAAAGCTGAAGACCGCGCTTCTCGCCGCCAAGTCGATCTCCTACGCCGATCCGGCGAAGGGCGGCGCCAGTGGCGTCCATTTCGCCAAGGTCATAGATCGCCTCGGCATCGCCGATCAGATGAAATCCAAAACTGTCCTGGTACCGAATGCCCAGGCGGGCGAACTCGTCGCAAAGGGCGAAGCCGAAATCGGCGTCGCACAGGCCTCGGAAATTGCCGCGGTTCCGGGGACGCAGGTGGTCGGCCCTCTGCCCGGCGATTTGAACAGTGTGATGGTCTTTTCCGTCGGTATCGGCTCCACGAGCAAGGATCCAGCTGCGGCAAAATCGCTGATCGAGCTCCTGACGAGTCCGACCGGCGCCGCCGTGCTCAAATCCAAGGGCATGGATCCGGCCTAGGCCCGTTTACACTTCACCGTGGAGATTCCGAGACCAAGTTCTTTGTCAGCCAGAGGCTCGGGCCTCCGCCCATCCACCCCAAGACTACAGGAACCGGGTCGGCCACAGCATGGTGCGCCACATATGCGCCGACGGACTGCTGTCGAGGCCGAGCCCCTCTTTCGGTTGCTTGAAATGCCGGCCGATGATGTCCGTGAAGTCGTCAAGGTCGACCTTGGCGTCGGGGTCGAATGAATAGAGGTCGTGGAGGGTGATCAGGCGCGCCGTCATATAGTATTTGTGATCGCGGGCGCGCTTGTGTTCCTCGACGATATAGGGCTCGGGCTGAAAATCGGGACCAAACCATTTCGTGTAGGTTTCCGGATATTGATAGCCGACCGATTCGTCGGCAAAGAAGCGCAGCGCCTGGTGGGCGCGCACGGCCCAGCTCACCTCCTCGTCCACATAGGGCTCGATCATCTGCGCCCCCCAATAGCCGTGGTCGCATCTGATGAAGCTCGCCACCGCGATGTCGTGCAGCAGGCAAGCCATGATGACCTTCTCGCTGTGGCCGGACTTCTTGGCGTGCGCGGCGCTCTGCAGCAGATGCGAGGTCGACGCGAACCGGCATTTGAAATAGTCAATCAGGGTTGGTTTGGCCGGCATTTTGGGAAGCCGCGGATCCTCCTTCATCAGCAGGTATTTGCCGGGATTGCGCGCCAGCGTGGCGGCGGCGTCGTCGGTCAACTTGCCGTCGGCGAGGTTGAACAACGCCGACTTGATCACGATGTGCTCGAGCTCATGCATCATATGCTCTTCGAGCGCATCGGCGCGTTCGGATAATGTCCTTGCTGGCGCCTGATCATCCATCTCGACCTCCTCGCGGTGCGGCGATCGGCTAAATTGTCACGGCATTTTCGCCACGGCCGAATCGAAGCTGGCGTCGCCGGTAAAATCCATTCTATCAGAATCCTCCGGTAGGGCGGCAGCTTTCGGGCGGTCTGCTCTGGCGACGTATGCTGGCATACGTCCGAAAGGTACACCTACCCGCCGGAGGCCATGGTCGTCGTGCATGAAGACAATTGGAAATGGGGCCCCAGCGAGAAGTTTATCTTCCGCGAGCACCCGGGCCGAGGCTATTGGAAGGGCGATTCCTGGGTTGAATGGTAGCTCCTGATTTGGTCGGGGCTTCCCGTTCGACCAGCCGGATCAAGCGGCGCCTCGCGCTCCAATCATGGAGCGTCTGGCGGTTATCGGCCAAGAGCTATCGACCAAAAGCGGGCCGCCAAATCGGGCGGCCCGCTGCATCGATCGTCAATGGCGGTTTCCGTAATGATGGCCTCTGCCGCGGCCCCATCCGTAATGATGACCGCGCCCGCCCCGGCCCATATGACCATGGCCGTGGCCGCCTCTGACCTGGATGACCGTTGCGTCGGTGTCAGCCAAAGCGCTCGGTGGCGCGACCGGCATCGCCGAGGCGGACAGAGTTGGGATAAGCGCCATCGCGCAGGCCGCAAATCCAATTAATAGAATGCGTTTCATAAGGGGTCCTCTCCATGGTTGCCGCGTCATCGCGGCACAAGAAAAGTTCCAGGACGGGCTAAAGTTCCTTCTGATCTGCGCGATGGTCACAAGCTGTGACGCAAAATCCACACCAAGGCACAGTTCACCGTCGGAAATGTCGAGCCCGGTCGGGATGGGCTTTTGCGCATGATTTCTGCTCTGCCTTTCTTGCCCCGCCTTTTTTTGCCCGTCGTTCTTGCCGCGGATGCGCCGCGCCGCTGCCGGCGAGAGCTTGGCGATACAAGCCGATTGGCCGACGGCCGTTGCCGGTGTCGGCCTTTCCCGCTAAGATTGTAGCCATCGTTGAAGCTCCGGGCGCCCCGCAGAAAGCCGGGGTTCGCGGGGGAGGGCAACGATGGGACCGTAATGAGCCGCGCAAAGTCGGCATGTTCTGTGCGCCACGGGCGAGATAAGGGAGAGACGTGATGAGGAGGTTACTGGGCGTTGCCGCCGTGGCAGCGCTGTTCTTCGGCAGCGGTCAGGTTATTCGTGCGGACGACCATGCGATGTTTCCGGATGTAAACGGCAAGATGGTCCGAATTCCCATCGCGCACACCTACGAGCAGTGCCGCAAGAACGGGCGTCATTTGGGGTATCCCGACAGCGACAGCCACGCCTGGTGTACCCAGCACTGTGACGGCAAGATCTGCCAGTAACGTGATTGTTGCGGTCGCCCCTCGGCCGCCAGTCTCGCCCTGCGCTTCCTTCTTCCACGACCTGTCGACCAAGCCGATTCGCGCGATGTCGAAACGATGGCTGGCGTCTTCAGCCGAAAATTAAAGCGCTTCAGCCGAAGAAGTCCCGCAACATCTTGTTGACGGTGTCGGGAAGTTCGACCTCCGGAAGGTGGCCGGCGCCGTCGAGGATTTCCAGTTTGCCCTGCGGCAACACCTTGAGCAGCGTGGCCGCGTTCTCCTCGATCGGGTTGACCCGATCCTCGCGTCCGGAAATCAGGAGCACGGGAAAGTCGAGCTTTGGCGCGACCTCTTCGGGGCTGTAGCCATCGGCCAGACCGAGTTTGACGCCGTGCATGAAGCCGCGCGCATTGGTCGCGCGCACGACATTGCTCACCATTTCGACGGTCTGCGGCGAGGCGCCGGCGGCGAGCAACGCGTTGACGCGCATGCCGAAGGCATATCCGCCTTTGGCGATCTGCGCCTGTCGCGTTGCGATGATCTTGCTCTTTTTCTCCTCGCTCATGCCGTGCGCGCCGATGCCGGTTCCGGTCATGGCGAGCTTGATGATGCGGCCGGGATAATGCACGGCGAAACACTGCGCGACGCGGCTGCCGAACGAATTGCCGACCAGGTTGATGCGATCGAGCTTCACCGCGACGAGAAAATCATGAAGCGCGTTTGCAAACGTCTCGCAATCGGGATTGTCGGTCTTCAGCGCATCGGAGAGGATATATCCCGGCGCATTCCAGGCGATGACGTGATAACGGTCCGACAACCCCGCGAGCTGATAACGCCAATGCATCGAGTTGGCGCCGACGCCGTGTAACAGCACGAGGGCGGGCGCGTCGGCGCGTCCGGCTTCCATGTAGCTCCAGCGGTCGCCGAGATAATTGGCGCGCGAGGTCGCCGGGATTTCCGCGAATTTCAGATCGGGCAGCGGCGGGAGGGAAGGCGTTTGCGCCCAGAGCGGGGCAATCGATAGCAACCCCAGGGCCACAAATGCAGATAGCTTCCGCGCGGTCATGGAAAACTCCGAACTTGCGCGACGGGCGGCATCACCCGGCGCTCCATATCTTCATATTATGTGACCCGCACCTCGACAAAGCCGATGGTCGCAAGGTCGAAGCGATAATGGGCGCCTGCATCCGGAAACACGGTTTTCATTACGCTTCCGGTCATCACGACCTGGCCGGCTCTTAGCCCCACGCCGCGTGAAGCAAGCTGGGTAGCGAGCCACGCGGCCGAATTGAAGGGATGCCCGAGGATGTCGCGGCCGTGCCCTTCGCCGATCGCGACCCGGTCTTTCGTGGCGCGCCCCACGATGCTTTCCAGATCAGGCCATGTTGTCGCAAATTCCGACAACACGATGCCGCCATTCCAGGAATTGTCGGCGACCAGCGAACGCACGTCGAGCCTGGCATAATCGGCGTTTCGATCATCGACGAGTTCGATGGCGGCGCAAACGCCGTCGATATGAGGCGCGATCGTCTGGGCGGTGTACGGCGTGCCGGTGACCGGGACGTCCGATTTGACGCGGACGGCGATTTCAAATTCGAGGCCCAGCCGTCCGAAATCCGAACGCCGCACCGTCGCCCCCGATCGATGCACGCGCCTTGCCAGCACGACGCCCGCGATCGGATGGTCAATTCCGCAGAACACTTGCATCGTCGCCGAGGTCAACCCGACCTTGTAGCCGACGGCGTCGCCGTGCTCGCTGCGGAGCAGCGTCACGTAGTGCTCCTGGATATCGTAAGCGTCGGCGATGGTGGCCGGCCCGTCCAGTGGCTCAAGTGATTTGAACCGCGCCTTGGCCCCATGGTCGGCGAGGAGCTTTTCGGCTGCGCGCTGGGCCGCGAACTCTTCCATGGCTGCCTCCCTTTTTTCAAATCTTAGAGCATGATCCGGAAAAGTGGAAACCGGTTTTCCGAAAAGATCATGCTCAAACAAAAAGATAAGATCATGATGCGATTCAACTTAATCGCATCATGGTCTAGCTTGTCATGGGCCGTGGAATAAAGGCCAGAATTAAGCGGGCATAAGTCGATTTTTATGCGCGCCATGTCATCTTGGGGTATTCGAAGGCTGTCAAAATCCGAGCCAAAGATAGGGTGATCATGATCGAGGTAAACGGGCGCGGCTACGCGAAACCTGAGCGGCCCACGGTGTTGTCTGTCTCGATGGCTGCGACCCGCGCTATCTCAATTTCAGCAATGCGGCACAAATATTCCCAAACATCTCCCGGATGATGCAGACTGTCAGGTCTGCTTTAGGCTGCGAAGAACTTTGCACTCGGATTTGAATGGCCTTCCCACAGCCGACTGTCTATGGTGTTCTTATGTCGCGCCTCGTGTGTCTATCAATTGCTGTCGTTCTGTCACTGCTGCCGGTAGTCGCGCCGGCGGCGCCAATTCATAAGCGGCCGGCGCCACGCTGGCATGGCTACGGCTTCCTGCCGGGCTATCATCAGCCGCTGAGCAACAGCCTTCCGCTCTATGCCCAGAAAGATGCGTTGCCGCGTTTGGCGCGCCGCGACCGACGCCCTTGGTATATTGACCCGGTCCCTAGTTATTACGGGTATGATGGCAACTGGCACTATTTCGGCCGCCCCGGCTTTGAGGGCGGCCGCTACAATGGCGGCAGCTTTGGTCCGTGCTGGACGCGGACACCTATCGGGCCGATCTGGAATTGCGGCTGATTAGCCTATCGCTCAAGGACCGCGCTTGATCGATCTGACGGCTTGTGTCGCCACTTTAGCGACTTCCGATGCGTGCCATCGACTGACGCAGTCCGCATCTGGCAGGTTTGAGACACGCTGATCCTTCGCACGAAAGTCAGCTATCAGGGGTAAAGCGGAAGTTTTGCGCGCAATCCATTTCGGTAGCGATTGATCCAACTGCGACATTGCGGAGCAAAACAATAGCGTGGCGCAATCTGGTCGTTGGTACCGCTAGACCTTGTGCAGCGCCCTCGATCAGGCCGATTGTCGAAGCTGAAATCCATATTTTCGGAAGGAGCAAGGCTGGAAATCTGTCGAGATTACGATAACATTCTTGTTGTCATACTAATCGTCGTCACTTCCGGGAGAATTTAATATGCCCTCCACCATCAACCTGCACCTAATCGGCGTTTGGTTCTGCGTCGGCTTCTTCACGGGTGCTGGGTGGGCGGTTGCCACGTGGCTCGTGGGGCGGATCATCTTCTTTATTTGACCTGGACCTGAGGTTCCAAGAATCTAAAGGGCAACAAGCCGGCGAGCCTGCCGGTTTCGCAGCCGAAAAATTCGAGATGGTCGTCAATCTCAAGACCGCTAAGGCGCTTGGCCTGGATGTGCCGCCTTCGCGCTGCTGGCGCGTGCATGAGTCTGGGAGTGGCACCTTTGAGACATGCGGACGGACGGCGGCGAGGTCTGTACATAGCGGTAGAGCGGAAGTCGTCGGCGCATGGTCAAACCGGCGCGAATGACCCTGAACGGACATCGACTGAAAGATTTCGTTGCGGTGCACAGCGTCCTCGTCGTTGAATGATGTGGTAGGGTGTAGTCCCCGGCCCGAATGGGAGCGGACACGACGTGGTTCATGCGTGCTGTGTCGGCATGGTGGAGCAGGCTTGGCGCATCGCACAGCTCGTGCTCGATGCCTGGACGACGGAGAAGGCTGACTTTCCGGACGACAACTCCGGCAGCGACGGCCCGAACGCGGCCGACGAGCTGCTCGTGCGAGACGGAGGACGGGTCTGGGGGAAGGTGGCTCAACGATCGGAGCACAAGACGTGAGTGGACATCCGGACATCCGCCTTCTGCTCGCGGACGTAGACGGCACGCTGGTCACCCAGGACAAGGTGCTGACCGAGGCGGCGAAGGAAGCTGCCCGCGAGCTGTACGACGCCGGCATTGCGCTTGCCATCACCAGCGGCCGGCCGCCGCGCGGCATGAGCATGCTGATCAAGCCGCTCGCTCTGCGGGGCGCCATTGCCGGCTTCAACGGCGGTGTGTTTGTCAATCCCGACCTTTCCGTGATCGAGAGTCACACGCTCGATCACGCGACGGCCAAGCTTGCCCTGAAGTTGATCCTCGACCAGGGGCTGGACGCCTGGGTCTATACCGAAGATGAGTGGTTGATCCGTGACAAGGAGGCGCCGCATGTGGCGCGCGAGGCGTGGACGGTAAAATTCGACGCCAGGGTCGAGACGTCCTTTACTGACGTGCACCTGGCGCAGGCGGTAAAGATCGTCGGCATCTCCGACGACCTCGACCTGGTCGCAGCCTGCGAGAAGGTGGTGCAGAACACCCTGGGTGAGAAGGCGAGCGCGGCGCGCTCGCAGCCGTATTATCTCGACGTTACCCACCCGCAAGCCAACAAGGGCGCAGTCGTGGCGACCCTGTCAAAGCTTCTGAACATTCCGCCCGCGCAGATCGCCACGATCGGAGATATGCCAAATGACGTCCTTATGTTCCGCAAGGGCGGTTTTTCCATCGCTATGGGCAACTCCAGCAACGAAGTGAAGGCGCAGGCGAGCGCGGTGACCGACAGCAACGAGAACGAAGGTTTCGCAAAAGCGGTGCGGAAGTTCGTTCTGCCGCCGGCTGCGCCATAACTCCCGCGTTTGAGATAAAGTTGGCGGCCTCTTTCATTGCATTGAAGGCCGCCTCAGTGGGCGGCCTTTTTAAGAGGGCGGCTCGATCCGGTCCTTAGCTTGTTCGTCCAACAATTGTCTCAATAGCTCGTTGTGTCGAATCCGATGTCTCGTCAGAGCAAGGTGGGACTCAGCTATTAGCCGTCGGTAACGCAATCCATCGCCGCGTTGAATCTGGCCGGCGACGTCCGATTAACTCGCGAGAAAAGAGTTCCTCGCAGCGCGACGGATAAAGCATTCCGTTGTGCCCGACGTGGATCGCGATGGGCTTTGCCCCCAATTTGACAGGGTGTTCTGGGCTTACCTCTAGTCATTCTAAGGACAAACCAACTTTAGGAGATTTCGATGCGTTCGGAATTTTGCGATGACATCATTTCAGCGAACGAGCGCGCTTATACGAGGTGCGGTGTAGCCATTCTTCTTGCTTCAAGCAGCATTTGGTTGGGAAGCGCAGCAGGGGCACACGCGGACGACGCCGCCACGCTACAGAAACTGGAGGTGCAGATTCAGCGGATGGAAGAGCGGCACCAAAACGAGATCAAGGCCTTGCAAGCGGAGATAAGGCAATTGCGCCGGCAAAAGCCGGCAACAGTGGGCGCCGCCCAGACGCCGCCGACCGATCAGCCGCGATCCTCAACGGCGCCTTACGGCGTGCCGGGCCCGGCGTTGCCGGCCAAGGTGCTCATGACTTACGACCGCGGTTATCACTTCGGTTTTTCTGACGCCAATGGCGACAACACCGTCGAACTGTTCGGCCGCCTCCAGCTCGATACCGGCGGATACACCAATTACAATCCCGCCCCGATGACGCTGGACCGCAAGGGTCTGTCGGACGGGATCGATCTGCGCCGCGCACGCATCGGCGTGATCGGCACGTTCATGACCGACTGGCACTACGCCTTTGTCTACGACTTCGGCAATTCATCGGACAGCAGCAATTCCAACAACGCGCTGGCCAGCGCCAACTCGGGTACCAGCCCGACGACGAGCAATACGTTTCTCTCAGGTGTCGAGAACGCGTTCCTGACCTACAACGGCTTCTACAGTCACAACAGTCAATTTCCGGTGGCGTTCGATTTCGGCATCATGGATGTGCCATGGACACTCGAGGAAGCCACGAGCTCGAACGATCTGATGTTCCTGGAGCGCTCTACCGCGCAGGTGATTGCGACGAGCTTCGGCGGCGGCGACTTCCGATCGTCGCTCGACCTGCGCTCCAACAACGATCGGTACTGGCTGGGCCTGTTCCTGACCGGTCCCAACTCGGGCGCCCTGCACACGGCGGGCGCCTCGTGCAACACTGGCACCGAGGCGGTAACGCCGGGAACGCCTTGCGTCACCAGCGCGCAGATGACTGGGCTCGGTCCGCAGTTGTCTTTCCTCGCGCGCGGCGCCTATCAGCTCATGCAGGAGAAGGATGCGACGTTCCATCTTGGATTCAATTACGCCAATCTGTTCGCTCCGCGCGTAGGCGCCAACACGGCGGCCATCCTGCTGGCCGACCGGCCGGAGCTTCGTGTTGATCCAACTTCTTTCCTCAACACCGGCAATATTCCCGCGAGCGGCGGGCAGGTCTTCGGCGTCGAGGTCGCAGCCTCGTACAAAAACTTTTTCGCGCAAGGCGAGTACTATCACTACGTCGTCGATACCCGCGCGGCGGTGCCGACACTGCCCGGCAATTTGCAAGGCGGCATTCCCGGCCCTGCGCTCAATTTCGACGGCGGTTATTTTCAGGCGAGCTACAGCATTGGCGGCACCAGACACTATGATCCGACGCGTGGCGCTTATACTGGCGTAATTCCGGAAATACCGATGGCGCCGGGAAGTTCTGGCTGGGGCGCGCTCGAACTTGCCGGGCGCTACACCGTCGTCAACCTCAACAGCCCCTATCTGACGACTGCGACGCTTGGGCCCGCTTTCTCTGCGCCTGGTGTCTTCACAGGCGGAACCACCGCTTACGGCGGCGGCAAGCAGACGACCTATGGTCTCGGCTTTAATTGGTATCCCAACTACAACATGAAGTTCATGCTCGATTACGAACACGTCGTAGTCGACAATCCGCAATTCTTCGGCGGCCCGAACTATCGCGGAGCCACGATCGATTGGATCGCGGCGCGATCGCAGATCGTCTTTTGAGCACGCGCTTTTCTGTTGGGTCAGAAGAGTGCCGGTTGGCGTTTTCCGGACGTCGCATTCGGTCGGATCACGGACAGCTCGTTGTGCCGAATCCGATGTCTCGTCAGAGCAAGGTGGGACTCAGCTATTAGCCGTAGGTAACGCTCAAGCTTTTGCTCGTGGACGTAACGCTCCACACGGGCGTCCAAGGGGATCGTCAGCAGCGCCAGCACTGTCGGGCTGGGTTTCGCCTGGCGGCCTTCGATCGGCGTCTTTATGATTACGCCGTGCTCTTTGGTTGCCATGGTCCTCGCTCAGATTTTCGGGGCAACTCCCGCCCGGTCAAAGACCGGCGTCTTTTCGACATCGCCGGGGCCAGTGCCCGAAGGTGTGTCTTCTGCGGCGTGCCGCAACGCCTCTGTGGCAGCATCCAACCCATCAACTGTCTCGTTGGCCTGACTGCCCGAGTCGTGGGGTCGTATTGGAACCCGTTCGCCTGTTTCGGCTGTACTGGGGTCGCGGTTGCCTTGTGCCATTGTGGTCTCCTTGAGTAAGACCAATCCGTTCGCGCGCACCGTGTTCCGCGCCGTTTGAGCTGAATCCGGCTTGAACCGGACATCCACAGGCGCATATTCAGTGGATGATTGTCCTCGACCGTTGGGTTGAAGATCTTAGGTGTCCTAATTGCAGAAGGACCGGCACTGTCCGGCTTTCGCAGGCGGATGGATGGAACGCACATGCGGATAGCGTTCCAGAGGGCTTTAAGGCTGTCGGGCTCGAGTATGGCAGCAACTTTCGCTGCTCTTCGTGCGACATTCCAGTCGAACCTTAAAGAATCGGCCCCAGAGCGGGGGCCTCTGGGGCCGCTCTCCATCCGACGCCACGGGTGGCGGGCGTCCAGTCGTGCTAGGCAAACTAATCATCCGGCAATGGTTCCAATCTGATTGCTGGACGGCGCCCGCCGTTCGCTCGGAACGAATGCTGACACGCCGGATTGGTGTGTAGAGGTAACAACAATGCAGAAGTTTTTCTTCGATATGAAAGATGGCGTCCCGCATAGAGATATGGTTGGGATCGAGTTCAAAACCCAGGCAGAAGCAATCGAGTATTGCGGAGAAATTGTCCGACACTTCCGCGACGAGAGCCTCCGCGACGATCAGGACCTTGAGATATCCGTGGTCAACGCGCTAGGGCGCGAAGTTCATCGAGAGTTCGTTCACCGGGATCACGGCGATTAACATTGATGCGCCAACGTTGGTACTGATGTCGCAGTCACTACATTGCTCACCCGCGCCTGGACGGCCCTTTTTGAACAGCGAAGGTCTGATGATGACCCAGTTAGGTTAAAACGAGGTAACAGGCTGTTCCGGGCAAGACTGCTTGGCAGCGCAGATCTTGTCGTCGAGGGAAGGGCGACTTCCGTTCTTGGCACATCGCGTTATTTCGCGGCGATGCGAAATTCGGCCGCTATCGGGGCATAGCGGACATTGGTCAAGCCGCACCATCAAGCTTGATTTATGAGTACGCGCCGTAGCTTCTACCGGTCATAAGTGATTTGCCCGACGGGCGCGTTACGCGAATTAGTGTCTGGGTGTCTAGGGGTCCTTGCAAAAATATTTCGCTTTCCCCGTCGGGCAAATCAAATCTACGACTCGCGCTATCCCGCCTCGATAAGAGGGGCGTACGCGTCGTCACGAACGTTGGGTGCGGGATGCAATGGACGCGGGTAGCGACGCAAGACGAGCGTCGCCAAAGCGGACGGCTAAGTCGTGTGGTCCTGACGCCCCGACGCTGGTGTCAAGTTGGCGGAAGGTATTCCGCCGATGACGGTGGCAAGAAAGCCCGGTCACCGGGGAGAGCGCGCTATAAGCCGTTAAAACCATTGCGCAGGGAAGGCCGGGATGAATCCGGTGAACCTGTGGTGACTATGCTCGTGTGCTTTGTTTACTTTCGCACGCGAGGCTGCGGGTGCAACGGGCACCCGGCTTTCCCTGCGCCCTCTGTTTTTCGAGGGACTTGGCTTGCAAACCTCGGGCACATTGTGCCGCGAGAACGCGAAACTGTATTCCGACGTCATTGCGAGGAGCACTTGCGACGAAGCAATCCATTCTTCCTTCAGGCGGCACGATGGATTGCTTCGCTGGCGCTCGCAATGACGGCCTGTTGCGCCTCAAGTTGATCCGCCAGACCCAATTGTGCAAGGTTAGCCCCATCTTCATTCAACCCGTCATCCATGACCCCACCGCCCGTCACGCCATCGCAAGTCCGCCGCGCGCTGTTGCTGCGCGAGGAGATCGCGCTGCTCGATCTGCGGCACGAGGCCGCCTTTGCCACCGGCCATCCGCTGTTCGCCGCCAACATGGCGACTGAGCGGATCACGCTCGAAGCCGAGGCGCGGCTGCCGCGCAAGGATGTGGCAATCGTCCTCTACGATGCCGGCGAAGGGCTCGTTGCCGCGGCGGCGGATCGCCTGGTGGCGCTGGGCTACACCGACATTCGCCAGCTCGACGGCGGGCTGCGGGCCTGGCAGATGGCGGGCTATGAAGTTTTCCAGGACGTCAATTCCTACGCCAAGGCGTTCGGCGAACTGGTCGAGGCGCGCCGGCACACGCCGTCTTTGCCCGCGGCAGACGTCGCGGCCCTGATCGCGAATAACGCCAATATCCGGATCCTCGATGTCCGGCGGCCCGACGAATATGCGACCATGAATATCCCAGGCTCGATCAGCGTGCCCGGCGCGGAATTGGTGCTGCGCGCGGGCCAGGTTGCGCCGGATCGCGAGACCACCATCATCGTCAACTGCGCCGGCCGCACCCGTTCGATCATCGGCACCCAGTCGCTCATCAATGCCGGCGTCGCGAACCGGGTGGTGGCGCTGCGAAACGGGACCATCGGCTGGACGCTCGCACGCCAAGAGCTCGAGCATGGTGCCGACCGGCACGGCGCGATCGGTCTGTTCGAGGGTGCGAAAACCAATGCCCGTGAAGTCGCCTACCGCGCCGGGGTTCGGCATCTCAGTCCGGAGGATGGAGCCGCGCTTGAGCGCGAGACCCACCGCACGCTCTATCGTTTCGATGTTCGCGCCCGTGAAGATTATGCGGCCGGCCACATCGGAGGCTTTCGCCACTATCCGGGAGGGCAGCTGGTGCAGGAGATCGACATGGCGGCGCCGGTGCGCGGCGCGCGTATCCTCTTGACCGACGACATGGTTGTGCGTGCCGACATGACGGCGTCCTGGCTCGCGCAAATGGGGTGGGAAACCTACGTGCTCGACGGCGGCTATGATGGCGCGCTGGAGGCGGGACCGCCGCGCGATTGGCCGAAGCCCGATCCGTCGCAGCGCTACCGGCGTCCCTATGAGGGCACCAACGTCGCGACCGATGCGATGCAAGCCTATCTCGATTGGGAACATGGTCTGGTCGACCAGCTCCGGCGCGACGCGACGCATGGGTTCTTCGTGATTTAATGTGGAGGGTAATGGCGATGCTTTAGTCGACAATCTCGATGGAATTGAACTGGCACCATTCTCGCAATGCCTGTTCCGTGGCTTTCGATTCGAAATCGTACCAGCGGTCAAGCACGTTTCGTCGTATCAACAGGGCACGAAACTTCTTGTAGGCGCCGCGCTTGCTGAACATGTACCTCACTTCATCGAAGTCGTCCGGAAGGATTTCGCGGGAAAAATCCAGCGCCAGTGGCTTGCCGAGGCCGAGTTCTCGCTTCTCGGGAATGTCGATGTATTTCTCCTCGTCCTCGACGTCTTCGGGCAACTCATCGTTGAACTCTTCGAAATCGGAAAACTCCGAATGAAAATAAATCTTGCCCGTCCGCCTGCACAGGATGGCCCGATGCAAGCCGGCGCCGCCATCGACGCACTCGAACGCGAAGAGTATGTCCTGAAAGCTGACGGGCATGGGTCTGCTCTCTCAACCAAGCCAATTTTCCACATTCAGGTATCGTCGATTTCAGGAAACAGTTCTTCCAGGGGTTTCATCGTCTTGAGCAGGGCGACCAATCCGTGCTTGCGCACCGGCTGTATCACCAGACGATTGCCGTCACGCTGCATGATGGCTACGTCGCCCGGCAGTTCGAACCCCACGGGAATACGGACCGTTTGGTTGCGGCCGTTGCGGAACAATCTGACATGCCTCTGCTCAGACATAGCTGTCTTCCTCCTGGCACATGCCAAAGACATGCGCCGTGCTCCGTCGGATCTCAGGAGGTCGTTTGACCGGATGCTCCTTCCGACCCGGCCAAATGGCCGGGGCGAACCCGGCCGTCCGGCTGATAGTTTGGGAATGCTGAATCTCCCAAATTCGTTCCTATCTTAAACGATAGGAGTGACCCATGTCCAACCAGCTCGACATCTTAGGCCAATTCTCGGATGCGCTTGCCGCGCAAGCCGAAGCCGCGAAAAATGCTGTCGTAGCCATCCGTCTTGCGCATGAGCGGCATGTGACAGGGATGGTGTGGCAATCCGGGATTGTCGTCACCTCCGAGCAGGCGCTGCCGCCAAGAGATGATTTTGAACTGGTTGCGCCGGGCGGCGCCATCGTGACGGCCAAGATCGCCGGGCGCGACGCCAGCACGAATATCGCCATCCTGAAGCCCGCCGAACAGATCGCCTCGCCGGCGATCGCAACCGGCGAGGCGCGCACCGGCGCCGTTGCGCTTGCGATCGGAGCCGACGGAGCGGGCGGGGTCAGCGCGCGGCTCGGGCTCGTCAATCTCGCCGGCGGCGAATGGCATTCCAGCCGCGGCGGCCTGATTGACCGGCGCATCGTGCTCGATGTCAGGTTGGCCCGTCGCGAGGAGGGCGGCCCGGTGTTCGACGCCGCGGGCGCGCGGCTCGGCATGTCGACCTTCGGACCGCGCGGCCAGGTGATCGTCATTCCGGCGGCAACCATCGAGCGCGTCGTGCCGCAGCTCGCCAAGGACGGCCGCATCGCGCGCGGATGGCTGGGTGTCGCTTTGCAGGCCGTCGCGGTGCCCGACGCGCTGCGCGAGAGCGCTGAGCAGTCCAGCGGGTTGATGGTGATGTCGGTCGTCGAGAACGGCCCGGCGGCGCAGGCGGGGATACTGGCGGGCGATATCATCCTGAGTGTCGACGGAACCCCGGCCCATCGCTTCCGAAAAATCGCCAGGCATTTCGGCGCCGACAGCATCGGGCGGAAGGCTGAACTTCGCCTGATCAGGGGCGGCGCGGTGATGACGGTGCAGACGACGATCGCAGAACGGCACGCCGCATGAGCGAAACGGCGAGCCGCCTGGTGCCGAAGCAGCGGCTGCGCGTGGCGGTCTATGCCGCTGACGCCTCGCGCCGCGCCGCGCTCGGTAGCGTCGTCGCCGAAGCCGGGCATGTGCTCGTGGGCACGCTTGATGATGCCGATGTGATTGTCGCGGACGGCGACACTCCGCCGGGTGAAACCCGCAGAGTCGTCACGCTGGGGGGCGCGGACGATGACGCGCAGGGCGTGCTGCCTCGCGATGCCGATGCGATCCAGATTGACGCTGCCATACGGGCGGTTGCCGCCGGCCTCATCGTCCGACGGCGCGGGGCGAGGGAGGCCGGTTTTGGCGCGCTGCGCGAGAGCGATACGCACGTGCTGCTTACGCCGCGCGAACTCGAAGTGCTGGCGGCGCTTGCGGAGGGCAAGACCAACAAGGCGATCGCGCGCCGGTTGGACATCTCGCTTCATACGGTGAAATTCCACGTCGAATCCCTGTTCCGGAAACTCGGCGCGCGCACCAGGACCGAAGCCGTGACGAAAGCATCCGAACGCCGTCGCCGCGAGACCATCACGTTGTGATGCGATCGCAATCAGCGCGTTTTGCCGATCGGCCCGGCAGGCAAGCAGCGCTGCTTGCCGCGTCGCCAGAGCATGATCCGGAAAAGTGGAAACCGGTTTTCCGAAAAGACCATGCTCAAACAAATAGATGAGATCATGATGAGATTTAGCTTGATCGCATCATGATCTCAGGCGGCGCGGGTCGCGGCACCGAATCGGTTCCAATGCGATCTGGCGAAATCTCCAGGCATCTCAACGACTATTCAGGGGGGAATAAAGTCAGGGTCGCTCAGGTCTTCTCGGCAGCGAAGTCGAACGAAGTAGCGCAGTCGAACGAAGACCTGGAGCAGATCGACATGACCAAAAGTTTAGAATCCGCGGAAGCACCGGCGATAGAGGCTGTGGCCGCAAGCGGACGATTCGATCAAATCAGCATTGCCCTGCATTGGCTTATGGTGCTCCTCATTGTCACCCAGTTCACCACCGCGTGGTTACGCGAAGCCGTCGACCATGATACCCCGCTCGCCGCGGCCATTCTGACAATGCACCGGTCTACGGGCGTGCTGACATGGATCGTCGGGTTGGTGCGCCTCGTTTGGCGGCACAATTTCGCCTATCTGCCGCCATTTCCGCCGAGCATGCCGAAGCTTCAGCAAACCATCGCAAAGGCCAATGAATATAGCCTCTATGCGCTGCTTTTCGTGCAGCCGATCACGGGTCTTGGCAGGGTTTTGTTTCGCGGCCATCCGTTTGAATTGTTCATCTGGGAAGTGCCGGTGCTGTTCGCGCCAAATCCCGATGTCCGCAACTTTTTCATCGGGGCCCACGAGTTCGGCGCCAAGGCGCTGCTCGCGCTCATCGCCCTGCACACGGGCGCCGCGCTTTTCCATCGCCTGGTTCTGCGCGACGGCGTGCTGCACCGGATGCTGCCGTGGACCGCGCGCCGCGGCCGGGTTCATGAACTCAGCATTGCGCCAACCACACATGACGCGGAATAAAGTCGTCACTCTATCGGTCAGTGTGCGGGGCGTTATCACCTTGAAGGAGAGAGACGATGTCTACCAAATCTAAATCAGCTATCGTCGCGCTGGCGGCTTTTGTTGGCCTTTTCACCATGCTTGTCGCGGCCGTGCCGACGGCATCCGCGCAAGAGAAGATGCAAGACAAGGAGCTTGCGCAGGCATTGCGCGGCGGCGATCTTGTTATCGTGCTTCGCCACGGCGCCACCTTCCCGGATCAGGCCGATACCGATCCGCTCAACTTCGACAACATCGCTGCCCAACGCAATCTCAATGACAAGGGCAAGGCACTGGCAAAGGCGTTCGGAGACGCGCTTCGTCAAGTAGGCGTGCCCGTCGGCAAGGTCTACACCAGCAAATACAACCGCGCCTATGAAACCGCGGTCCTTGCCGGTTTCAAGGATATCGAGAAGACGACCGATCTGACCGAGGGCGGCCTGATCGTGTCGCCCAACGAAAACAACCGGCGTGCGGCTGCTTTTCGCAAGCTGATTGCCACGGCGCCGAACGCTCGCACCAACACCATCCTGATCACGCACCAGCCGAACATCGTCGCGGCGCTCGGCAAGGACTGGTTCGAGGTCAAGGAAGGCGAGGCCTCGATTTTCCGCCCGGCCAACGGCAGCTACACGCTGGTCGCACGCGTCCAGATGGATGAATGGCCGCACATCGCAGCGGCGGCGAAGTGACCTCGGCGGATTTCCTGCCAGCTGGTCGAGCGCGTTGGCCCGCTCCGGCTGGTTCAACCGGGCGAACGCCACACCGTCAGGCGGAAATCCGTTCGAGCAGGTCCCGCACAAGCCCTCTCAGCAGGTCGAGCTTGTAACCGGTCATGGCGAGCGGATTGGCGCCGAGCGTGGATTGCGCCACCGCTTTCGCGATGGTTGCGGCGTTCGCCGCAACTCCCTGTGCGGCGGCTTCGGCCGCCAGGAGTCGCAGCGGTACCGGCGCAATGGCGCCGGACACGATGCGAACGAGGTTGAACGCCCCGTCCACAATGACGGCGCGGACGACGACTTCCACCAGCGGCCACTCCGCATGGCTGCGGCTGATCGCCCGCCGATAGAGAGCCCGTTCGTTCGCAACGGGAATGCCGAGTTCGATGCTTTCGACGATCTCGCCTGGCTCAAGCGCATGGTCGACGCTCCCGTTGGAACCGTCGCCGAGCAGTTGGTTGATGGTGAGACGAGCGCGACGATTGGTGGTGACGGTTGCGTCATACGCCATCAGCGCCGCGGCGAGCGTCGAGGGATGCGGTGCGACGCAGGGTCCGAGATCGAACGCGACGCCATAGAGATGATTGCCCTCGCGCGCCGGACAAAGCGAGCCGCCCTTCTTGAGGCAGGCGATTTGCGGGTCGCGATAATACCAACAGCGCGAGCGCTGGGCGAGGTTGCCGCCGAGCGTCGCCACATGCCTGATCTGCGGCGTCGCCAGGCCGGCGGCCGCGGCGGTCAGACCCGGATAGGCCGCGCCGAGTTGGGGATCGGCCGCAATCGCGGCGATGCTGGTGAATGCGCTGATCCGGGCCGCGCCGCTTGCATCCCACGCGATATCGGAGATGCCGGAGGGGCGCACCAGATCGACCAGCGGTCCGCTTGATACGCCGCTGCGCCTGCGCTCCGAAAGGTCGGTGCCGGCGGCGCGGAATTCGCTCTGTTGCGCGGCGGCCGGTGCGGTGCCGTTTTTCATGCCACGCTCCTCTGGTTCAAAATTGTCATGAGCCGGCCGGGCCTGATCGGAAGTTCGCACGGCCGCACGCCGATCGCGTTGCGAATGGCATTCGCGAGCGCCGGCGACGTCGGCACGGTCGCAACTTCGCCGATGCCGACGCTGCCGCCGAGCACATGATCGAAGCCCGCTTCATCAAAGTGCACGTCGATATTGGGCGTGTCTGCGATGCCCGGGATCCGGTAATCCTCAAGCCCGGCGGTGAGAATATCGCCGCGCGCGAGGTCGACCTCACGTCCCTCGTAAAGCGCGTAGCCGATGCCCTGGATCACCGAACCCGCCGCCTGGCTCCGCGCGAGCGCCGGTGCGGCGAGCTTGCCGACGGCGATGCCGGTGTGAACGTTGAGGACCCGCACATGGCCAAGCCAGGTATCGACCTCCACTTCGACCACCTGCACCGAACTTGGCACGCCGGCGCCGATGGCGAGATTGGAGAACCGGCGCATCATCCAGCCGAAGATCGTTCCCATGAAGCCCGCTTCCTTCAGCGGCGAGCGGACGCCGGGGGAGGTCTGCCTGGAGTCCTCCGGGCGCGTCGCCGACACGCTGATATCGGCGGATGCGGCGATCAGTTCGCGCCACGGGGCGTTGGAGCCGGGTGCTGGCCGCTGGTTCGCGCTCTTCTCGATCGCGTCCTTTAGCTTGCGGATCGCGAGCAACGCCGGCGGTATGACCGAGGCCGTGGTCCGGCTGCCGCCCGAACCGGGCCCTTCGATGAGATTTGAATCCCCGATCCTGACCTCGACTTCGTGCGGCTCGAGTCCAAATTCATGCGCCACCGTGTTGGCGATCACCGATCGACTGCCGGTGCCAATGTCCTGGATGGCGGTGCTTGCGACCAGGCGGCCAGCTTTGATCGCCAGTTCGACCTTCGAACCCGGCTGCCACAGATAGAGCCAATAGCCCGTGGCCACGCCGATGCCGCGGCGATAGCGACCGCTCTGCATCGCCGTTGCCTTGGCGCGGCGCCAGACCTCAAGTCCCGCCGCCCAGTCATAAAGACGTTGGCGGTTGGGATCGGTATCCCATCGCTTGCGCAGCTGGATCGGATCGATCTGCATCCGCAGCGCGGCCTCGTCGACCGCCTGCTCCAGCGCAAACGCCATCGGCGGGCCGCCCGGCCCGCGAAACGGCGCGCCCGGCGGCAGATTGCTGATGACGTCGAAGTCGATCAACTCCTTGGCCTCGGCGGGATAGATCAGGCGCGCCAGGGCCGCGATGGTGGAGTTGACGCCGGCGCCATTGTCGGAATAAGCCGTCAGTGAAAGCGCCTTGAGGTTGCCCTCGCGCGACGGCAACAGCGCAATTTTGATTTCCGTCCCCGGGCGATAACCAGTGACGGACAACTCGTCGTGCCGGTCGAGCGCAACGCGAACCGGCGCCTTCGCCGCGCGCGCCAGTTCGATCGCCGCGATGGTGTCGATGCCGAGACTGGCCTTCGAGCCAAAACCACCGCCGACATGGTCGGCGATCACGCGCACCTTGTCGCGGTCGAGCTTGTATCGCTTCGCGATCAGTTCCATCAAATGAAACACCGCTTGGGTCGACACATGCAGCGTGAGGCGATCGCCGTCGAAACGGGCCACAGTGGCGTGCGGCTCAAGGCAGGTGTGCGACTGGCCCGCGGTCCGGAAAACGCCTTCGACGAGCAGCGGATCGTGGGTTTCCGCCGCCGTCGCGATTTCGCTCCGCACGGTCTTGGCCTTGTGCGAAAACGCCGCAGACGGACCTCGCACATTGGCTTTCCAGGCCGCCGGTGCCGGTGAACCCTCCGACACGTTGCCGGCCTTCTTGCGGGTTGATTTTTCAAACACCACCGCAGCATCCGGCTTGCGCGCCGCGTCCAGTCCGACGACCGACGGCAGTTGCTCGTATTTAATTCCGACAACTGCGGCAGCTTCGCGCGCGGTCTTGCGATCCTTTGCGGCGATCGCGGCGATCGGTTCGCCGACATAGCGGACGGTGCGGTCATCTCCGAGCAGCGAGATCGCCGCCATCACACCCGGCATCGCGCGCGCAGGCGCCAGGTCGAGCTCGACGATCCGCCCGTGCGCGACATGCGAACGGACGATCAAGCCTTCGAGCTGACCCTCGTGGCGGATGTCGACCGTGTATTTCGCGCCTCCCGTCACTTTGTCGCGAGCCTCGACCCGCGGCGGGAAACGCTCCTCGCCGTCGAACCGGCCGCTACAGGCATCCGCCACCGCGCGCAGAATATTGTCATAGGCGCCGCAGCGGCAGAGGTGACCCGACAGCGCCGCGCCGATCTCTTCGCGCGAAGGCACGGCGGTGCCCTTCGCCTTGCGCCAGCTGTCGTGAAAGGCCACCGCCTCGACGACGAAGCCCGGCGTGCAGAAACCGCATTGCAAGGCATCGAGCGCCATGAACGCCCGCTGTATCGGATGTAGCTTTGCGCCGCCAATCCCTTCTACCGTCGTGATTGTCCGGCCCGCGACCGCCTTCGCCGGCATCAGGCAGCTCACGACGGGGACGCCGTCGAGCAATACGGTGCAGGCGCCGCAGACGCCGGCGCCGCAGACGAGCTTGGTTCCGGTGAGATTCATCTGGTCGCGGATGACATCGACCAGAAGCGCTTCGGGATCGTCCGGCAAGGTTTCAACGCGACCATTGATCGTCACTGTGCTCATCGCGATTTCCTCTTGGTGCGGGATTGGGATGCGGCGGGCGCGGTCGCGCCAGCCACCAACAAACGAACCATCCGGTCAAGTTCACGCAGGACGCCGGCGTTGAGGCGAAGGTCGTTGAATCCGCGGATGGCAATTTGAATGCATCGGGCGAGATCGCGCGATGTCATGCCGTTCCGCAGGGCAAGGCCCTGCTTCGCACAGACACGGTCGATGGTTTCGGCCCGCAAGTCGGCGTTGTGCTCGATGAAACTCTGATAGAGATCGCGGGTCTGAAGCTGGTGCTCCGACAACAGCTCTTCGGCCTGCGGCGACTCCTCGACGCATTCGAGGAGATAGCGAAAGCGCGCGCCGATCTGGGCTGCGAGAATGTCGGCAAGCCCGCCGCCCGCCTCCCCCTGATTGAGGCCGGCAGCCGCCTCTGCCTCGTAGGCGTGTTCGTGCAGTTGCTCGACCACCGCGCGGAATAGCGCTTCCTTGCCCGGGTAGTGATGATAAAGCGCCTGCCGCGTTAATCCTGCTTCCTCCGCGATCTGGCTCATCGACGCGCGCCGATAGCCGAATCTGGCGAAGACGTTTGCCGCAGCCGACAAGATGCGATCCGACGAGCCCATTGGACAATTTTGACAAATATCGTCAATTTGTCAAATGGAACGGCTGGCCTTTCCTGCTGCCTCTATGAGATCGCGCGCCGGCGCCGATCGGCTGTTCCCGCCGGGTTGCGGCAGCCGCGGCACCGAGCCGGCCACGCACTTTCGATAGACCACAGCCTGCCGCTGTGAAGCGCGCATGGACTCAACGCGCCAACGAGATCCCTTGTCCCGCCGCTGGCATAAAAGATATATCTTGCCGACGTCGCAACCGCGCCGAACGTTGACCCGGCCACCGACCCTGCGAAGGTCTTTCGAGGTCTTTTCATAATAAAAAGGAGTGGCCGGATCATGGCGTCACCGAAAATTGCGATCGTTGGCGCCGGGATGGGTGGCATGGCTGCGGCCGGTACGATTCGACAGGCGGGTATCGACGTCGAGGTGTACGAACAGGCGCAACAGTTCGGCCGCATCGGCGCGGGCATCCAGATGCTGCCGAATTCGATGAAAGTGCTGCGCGGCATCGGTGTCGAGGCGATGCTGCGCGAGCGGGCTTTCGCGCCTTTCTCTCATCTCAACCGCGTCGGCGACACCGGTGAGCTCAAGCGCGAATTGCCGATGCCGGAAGACCTTTACGGCGCGCCCTTCCTCTGCATGCATCGCGCCGACCTGCACGAGGCGCTGACCTCGATCGTGCCGCGCGAGATCATCCATTTGAACAAGAAGCTGGTGGGCCTGGAGCAATCCGGCGGACCGGTGACGCTGTTCTTCGCCGACGGGACCACGGCCAAGGCCGATGCCGTGATCGGCGCCGACGGCGTCCATTCGGTGGTGCGCGACATCATCATCGGCCCCGACAAGCCGCTGCATCGCGGCCGCATCGCGTACCGCTCGGTCTTCAGCTCCAGCCTGCTGCCAAAAGAGATCTCCCGCTCCCGCACCAAATGGTGGGGCGAGGATCGTCACATCGTGATCTATTACACGACCAAGGACCGCAGCCAGTTGTACTTCGTGACCAGCGTGCCGGAACCCGCCGACTGGATGACGAAGGAATCGTGGTCGGCCAAGGGCGACGTCAATGAATTGCGCAAGGCCTATGCCGGTTTCCATCCCGAGGTGCGGATGGTGCTCGAGGCCTGCCCGGATTGCCACAAATGGGCGATCCTCGAGCGCGACCCGCTGTCGACCTGGAGTCAGGGCCGGATCGTCCTGATCGGCGACGCCTGCCACCCGATGACGCCTTACATGGCGCAGGGCGCGGCGACCTCGATCGAGGACGCCGCGGTGCTGGCGCGCTGTCTCAAGGATGTGCCGGTCGACGGCATCGAGGCGGCGTTCAAGCGCTTCGAAGCCCACCGCAAGCCGCGCACTTCCAAGATTCAGGAGATTTCCAGCGCCAACACCTGGATGAGCGGCGGCAACGATGATCCGAGCTGGCTCTATGGCTACGACGCCTGGAACGTCTCGCTGGATGAGCCGGCGCCGACGCCGGGTTCGGCTCGGAAATCAGCCGCGGCATGAGCGCCTCCGTCATCTCTGCCGCCGCAAGCTTCGACGCGCCGGACGGCCTTTCGATCGCCTACACATTGCGCACGGCGTCGCGGCCCGGCGGATCGCCGGCGCGGCGGCCACGGATCGCGCTGATTCATTCGCTGGCGCTCGACCAGAGCATTTGGGACGGCGTCGTGCCGCTATTGACCCCTCACGCCGACGTACTGACCTTTGATTGCCGCGGTCACGGCAAGTCCGGGCGCCCGAAGATGAAGTTCACGCTTGAACTGTTCACCGCCGATCTGGTGCGCCTGCTCGACCATGTGGACTGGCCGCGCGTCACGATCGCTGGCTGCTCGATGGGCGGCTGCGTCGCGCAAGCCTTTGCCGGGGTATATCCGAACCGGGTACAGGCGCTGGCGCTGATCGACACCACCGCCTGGTATGGTCCAACCGCCCCGAAGGTTTGGTGCGAGCGCGCTGCGACGGCGGCGGCCAAAGGATTCCAGGCTCTGTCCGGATTCCAGGCGACGCGCTGGGTGAATGATGCGTTCCGCGAGGCGCATCCGCAACTGATCCGCGCGTATCTGGATGTGTTCCTCGCCAATGATATCGAATGCTATACCGCGACCTGCGAGATGCTGGGCGATGCCGATCTTCGGCATTATCAACCGGCCACGCGGGTGCCGACTAGCGTGATCGTCGGCGAAGGGGATTACGCGACCCCGGTTGCCATGTCGGAGCAGATTCAAGGGGCCATTCACAACGCGACGTTGTCGGTCCTGCCGAACGTCCGCCATCTGACCCCGATCGAGTGTCCGGCGCTAATCGCGGAAAAAATTCTGGCACTGGTTGAGCGGGCGCGCGATACCTGATCCAACCCTCCAGCCTGCCCTCGGGCTGGCTTTGCGTGTTGGTCATGCAGGCCGACAAAGCGGGCCGATAAACCAACGAACGGGAGAGAGCCCTTGTCAGTCGCCAGCGTGGAGCCAAGGTCCGAGGCTTCCGCCGTTTCGTCGCCAGCACAGCCATTCGCTTCCGAGGATGCTGCCGCTGCCTTGCTGACGCGCATGGAGCAGCTGCCGATGTCGGGCTGGTTTGTCCGTGCCCGCGTCGTCATGGGGAGTGCAACGTTCTTCGACGCGTTCAACGCGCTGTCGATCGCCTTTGTTCTGCCGATCCTGGTGCCGCTGTGGCATATTACAGCGCCGGAAGTCGGCCTCATGATCGGCGCCAGTTATGTCGGCCAGATTGTGGGAGCGCTGGCGTTCAGTTGGGCGGCCGAGCGTTATGGCCGGATTCCATGTGCCGCGGCGGCAACCGCCATTTACGCGCTGATGAGTCTCGCCTGCGCCGGCGCCTGGAGCTTCAGCGTGCTGCTGACATGCCGCTTCATTCAGGGCATCGGCGTCGGCGGCGAGATGCCCGTCGCCGCCACTTACATCAGCGAGCTTTCCAAGGCTCGCGGCCGCGGGCGGTTCTTCTTGCTGTACGAGATGATCTTCCCCATCGGGCTGATGGTGACCGGCCAGGTCGGCGCGCTGCTGGTGCCACTATGGGGGTGGCAGATCATGTTTTGGATTGGCGGCCTTCCCGGACTGGTGATCGCGCTGATGCTATTGCGATTACCGGAATCGCCGCGCTGGCTGATCGGCAAGGGACGTCTGGCCGAGGCCGAGGCGGTGGTCATGCGGCTGGAGGCTGCCTCGGACAAGGCCGGCGCGGTGTTGCCGGATCGGTTGCCGGCCGCGACAATGCCGGCGCGGGTTGTCGTTCCGCAGCGCGAGCGCGGCAAGTGGAGTGAATTGCTGTCGCCGGCCTATCGCGGCCGAACCTTGATCGTCTGGGTACTCTGGGCTTGCGCGTTCCTGATCGCCAACAGCCTCAACAACTGGATGCCCACGCTTTACACGACAGTCTATCATCTCGACCTGCCCCAGGCGCTGCGGGCGGCTTCAATGACCAACGTCGCGCAGGTGGGGCTGGTGTTCTTATGCGCCTTGGTGATCGATCGCACCGGCCGCAAATACTGGATGATGGGGTGCTTCGGTCTCGGCGCCGTGATGCTAAGCGTGCTGGCGTTCGGCGGCACCCAGGACGTCTCGTGGGTCATCATCTTCAGCACCCTCAGCTATGGCCTCATCGGGTCGATCACCGCGGTCGTCTATCTCTATACGCCCGAGATCTATCCGACCCGGATGCGCGCGATCGGAACGGGGGTGGCGACCTCCTGGCTTCGGATCGCCTCGGCGATCGGACCGACGCTGATCGGATTTATGCTCGCCAAGGGCGGCGTCGATAGCGTGTTCATGATGTTTGCCGGCGTCGCCGTGCTGGGACTATTGGCCGCCACCCGGACGATCGAGACGCGCAACCTGCGCCTGGAGCAAATCGCGCGCTGATTTCAGGTGTTTCGCCCGACCGACATGGCCCCTCGACACCTATTCACGGCTGATGCCGCCGGGTGATCGCGACCTGTGCTGCTTGGGCATAAAGGCTCGAGATCAACTCGAGCTGGATGCGTGCCGTTTCGGATTTCGCCGCCCAGCCGTCCAGCGCATCGAGCATCGGCGGCAATGTCGCCGCGCGCAAGGCGGCATAAGCTTCGGTGACGGAGCGCCCGCGCGTCGTGGCGCGGTAGCGGGTTTCCTTGCGCGAGGAACTGCCCTCGGTTTCGATCAGGCCAGCGCGAACAAGTTTGCGCGTGGCGTATTGAAGGTTGGGGACATCGACGCGGTTGAGCAGTTGGCCGATCTCGGAGAGCCGTTTTGGCTCATCGCCCATCCGAACGACATTGAGCACCGCCACATCGTCGCCTGTGAGCGGCACGTCGCAGACGGCGGCAAGGCATGCCGCCTTCCAGCGGTAATAGGCTTGCGCCAGTCGCTCCAACCCAAACTCAAACTCTGATAACCGCCGTTCGGTTTCGCTGCGCGCGAGATGCCAGGACCCGGGCTGTTCGGCCACGACGGGCTCGACGTTCGGCTTTGCCTCGCGGCCGACTTTCCGTGCGGCGGTGTTGCTGGTCCTCTTCAAGACGGTCTCCTGATGGCGGCGCGCTCAAGGCGTAGGCAAATCTGCTCAATCAATGCTATTTACATTCTCAATTCTTACATTAAAAATACAATTAAGAAAGCACGATGAACTTTCAAGTGCCGAACGACGGTGGATACGTTCCGGACAGGGAGCGATACAATGGCAGGACAGTGGATTGATATCGCGCCCGCCGATGGCGGCACATTCAAAGGGTATCTCACCATTCCGACATCGGGATCGGGTCCGGGCATCCTGCTCCTACAGGAGATTTTCGGCGTCAACGCCTCGATGCGCGAAGTCGCCGACTATTATGCCGAGGAGGGCTACGTTGTCCTTGCGCCGGATCTGTTCTGGCGGTTGGAGCCTGGGATTGAACTGGGCTATTCGGAGGCCGATTTCAACAAGGCGTTCGGCTATTATCAGCGCTTCGACGCCAATCAATCGATCAAGGACGCCGCCGATGCATTGAAGGTGCTGCGCGCGCGCCGCGAATGCGTCGGCAAGGTCGGGGCGCTCGGCTTCTGCCTCGGCGGCAAGCTCGCGTATCTGACCGCGGCGCGCACCGATGTCGATTGCGCGGTCTGCTATTACGGCGTCGGCATCGAAGCCGATCTCGGCGAAGCGGCGAAGATCAAGTGCCCGGTGGTGTTTCACTTCGCCGAACTCGACAGGTTTGCGCCCGCGGAGGCGCGCGAGCAGATCAAGGCCGTTTTCGCCAAGCGCCCCGACGTTGAAACGTACTTATATCCCGGCTGCGACCACGCTTTTGCGGCGCCCGAACGCACCAGCTTCAACAAACCTGCGACCTTGATGGCGCATTCGCGCTCGATCGCCTTATTCCGCAAGGTGCTGGGTCCGCACTACGATCTTTCTGCGCTCTGGGACCGCCACACCGAATTGGAGTTCGCGGTGCGCTCGGCGGAAGAGACCATGGCAACGATGGTCGCCGAGCCCTATGTCAACCATATCCCGACCATGACCGGCGGTGTCGGGTATCGCGATCTGTTGCGTTTCTACAAGAACCATTTCATCCCCAAGACGCCAAAGGACACCAAGCTGATCCCGATCTCGCGCACCGTTGGCGCCGATCGCGTCGTCGACGAGATGCTGTTCTGCTTTACCCACGACATCGAGATCGACTGGATGCTGCCGGGCGTTGCCCCGACCGGGAAGTATGTCGAAATCCCGCTGGTTGCGATCGTTCGTTTCCGCGGCGACAAGCTCTACAACGAGCATATCTACTGGGATCAGGCCTCGGTGCTGGTGCAGATCGGGCTGCTCGATCCGGCTCGGCTCCCGGTGGCCGGGGTGGCGACGGCGAAGAAACTTGTCGACGAAGCGCTGCCGTCGAATACGCTGATGGCCCGATGGGCCGAAAGCGCCTCGCAGGCCGCCGAATAAATTGCCTTCAATCAACGGCGCCCGCCCCGGGCGCCGTTTTGTTCTGTGGAGTCTTTATCATGGGTCTTTCCACGCTTTCTCGCCGTACACTCCTGCAGCTGGCCGGCGCAGCCGCGCTACCTCTCTCTTCGAATGTTCTGTCCCGATCGGCGCAAGCCGCCGCGCCGGGAACGCTGACCATTGCCTACAATGTCAATTTGCCATCGTTCGATCCGACCGTTGGATTGTCAGCGGTCAATCCGACCATCCAGTCGATCTACCAGGCGATCTTCGATCCCTACATCGGCCAGGCGCCCGATCTGTCGTTCAAACCCGGCCTGCTGACGAAATGGGGCTGGAACGCCGATCGCACCAAGGTGACGATGGAGTTGCGCAAGGGAGCGACCTGGCATGACGGTTCGCCGGTTACGCCGGAAGATATTGTCTGGTCGTTACAGCGCGCCGCCGATCCGAAGAGCGGCAATCCGATCCAGTTCGTCTGGTCGAAGGTCGGCAATTACAAGGTCGACGGCAATACGATCACCGGCGACGTGCTGGAATTCGAGCCGACCTTTTTCAAGTGGATGGCCTTTCTGACCGGCTATGTCCTGCCCAAGGCCTATTATCAAAAGGTCGGTGCGGAAGGGTTCGAGAAGGCGCCGATCGGCTCCGGTCCGTACAAGGTGGACGCCTTCGAGCGTAACGCGTTTCTGCGGCTCAAGGCGCATTCCGGCTACTGGGGCACCAAGCCCGCGTTCGACACCGTGGTGTTCAAATTCGTCACCGATCCGACCAGCCGCGTCGCCGAGATCGAATCCGGCGGATCGGACGTCACATTCGAGATTCCGTATGAGGAATTTGATCGCCTCAAGGTAAAGCCCGGCCTCTCCGGCCAGACCAAGCCGGTGTCCGACATCGCAATGATCTTCATCACCGACATCGAACCGATGCTCGACCGCAATGTGCGCCTGGCGGCCAGTCACGCGATCGACAAGAAGGCGATTGTCGACCGGCTTCTGAAGGGTTATGGCGTTCCGATCTCGACGCTGGAAGCGCCCGGTTACGCCGCCTTCGACCCTTCGATCAAGGTGTCCTACGATCCTGATCTGGCCAAGAGCCTGTTGGCCAAGAACGGCTTCTCGCCCGATAAGCCGGTCAAGTTCACCATCCAGACCACGCGCGGCTTCAAGCCGAAGGATTACGAGATGATCCAGGCGATCGTCGGGATGTGGCGCAAGGTCGGTATCGATGCCACCATCGAGGTCTACGAGATCGCGCAGCACTTCGAACTGCGCGCGCGCCACGCGCTGGCGCCGGCCGCGTTCTACAATTGGGGCAACGCGATCGGCGACCCCTCGACCTCGACCGGCTTTGCGATGTTCGGCCCGTCGCCGCATTGCGCCTGGAAGGGCAAGGATACCATCGAGCGCATCGGTCCGCTGTGGGGCGAGAAGGACGAAGCCAAGCGGATCGCGGGCTACAAGGCCGTCGACAAATATATCGCCGAGGAAGGCGAGGTGATCCCGCTGTTCCAGTACGTGCAGCCGATCATCCACAAGAAGGGGCTGAAGGTCGTGTCGCAGGCCAATGGCATGATTCTTCCGCAATTGATAACGTCGGCGTAAGGCGTAAGGGCAGGGCGAGACGCCAATGAGATGGGGCGAGATCACCAGGCGACTCGTCCTCATCCCGCCCACGCTGTTTGGCGTATGCATTATCGTCTTCGTCCTGCTGCGCGTGGTGCCCGGCGATCCGATCGCTATGATGATTCCGCCGGGAGCCTCGCCCATCGACATCGAACGGCTGCGGGCGTTTTACGGACTCGATCAGTCCATCCCGCAGCAGTTCATCACCTGGTTCGGCCAGTCGTTGACGGGCAATTTCGGCCGATCGATCAGCCTGCACCAGAACGTCTTCGAATTGGTGCTGGCGCGGCTGCCGGCAACGCTTGAATTGTCGCTGCTGGCGACGCTGATCGCCGTCGCGCTCGGCGTGGTGGTGGCGCTGTGCGGCGTCTATGTCCGTGGCCGTCGCGCGGAATGGGCCATCGACGGCGGCATCGGCGTCTTTCTCGCAATTCCCGATTTCCTCTGGGCGCTGATCCTGCTGCTGCTGTTCGGCGTCCTGATCCCGCTGCTGCCGATCTCCGGCCGCATCGATCCGCAGCTCGATGTCTCCTTCCAGACCAATTTCTATCTGATCGAAAGTCTTTTAACCGGCCGGCTCGATGTTGCGATCGCTTTGCTGCAGCATATGATCCTTCCCGCCGTGGCGCTGGCGCTGCCGTTGGCGGCCTTGGTGGCGCGGCTTCTGAAGGCGTCGCTGGCGGAAGCTGAAGACCAGGACTATGCGCAAATCGCCCGCGCCCGCGGATTCTCGCGCCCCACTATCCTGCTGCGCGAGGTATTTCCCAATGCGTTGATTCCGACGGTTGCGCTCGGTGGCGTCCAGGTCACGCTGCTGCTCGGCGGCACCGTACTGGTGGAGCGCATCTTTTCCTATGAGGGAATCGGCAACATGGCGATCGACGCGGTGATCAACCGCGATTTTCCCCTGATCCAGGGGCTGATCCTGACCTTCGCCGTGCTCTTCATCGCGCTCAACCTCGCGGTCGATCTCGTTGTGAGGCTGTTGGACCCGAGGTTGCGTCATGGTTGATCTCACCATCGCTGGCCCAATCCAAGGTCCGTCGCGGTGGCTGACTTCCCTTGCGCGCGGCGGGCCGCGGCTCTGGCTGGGCGGGGCGTTGGTGAGTCTACTGTTTTTGGTGGCGCTGTTCGCGCCGCTAGTGGCGCCCCACGACCCGATCGAACAGGATCTGCTCTCGGCACAATTGCCGCCGGCCTGGATGCAGGGCGGCGAAGCGACCTTCCCGCTCGGTAGCGACAGCCTCGGCCGCTGCGTGTTCTCCCGCCTGATGTTCGCGGCCAGGACGGCGGTGGCCGTGGCGATGATCGCCGCCTCGCTCGCGGCGCTGATCGGGATCGCGTTAGGTCTCATTGCCGGGATGTTTGGCGGCTGGATCGATCAGGGCGTCTCACGCCTGATCGATGTCTGGATGGCGTTTCCGCCGGTGCTGCTGTCGATCGTGCTGGCGGCGGTGATCGGCGCCGGCTTGACGTCCGTGATCGCCGCCATCGTCGTGGTCGACTGGACGCGGTTCGCGCGGGTGGTTCGCGCCGAAACCATGGTGCAGCTGCAGCGCGACTACGCCGCGGCCGCCCGCGTCCTCGGATTGAGCCGCGGCCAAATTCTACGGCTCGAAATCCTGCCCAATCTGGTTCCCCTGATCGTCACATTGCTCGCGGTCGAGATGGGAATTGCGATCCTGGTCGAAGTGATCTTGTCCTTTGTCGGCATCTCCGTCGCCGGCGACGTTGCGACCTGGGGCGGCATGATCGTCGAGGGACGCCAGATCGTCTACCAGTCGCCCTGGATCATGGCGTTTCCGATTCTCAGCGTCATTCTCGCCGTCATCGGATTCAATCTTCTCGGCGACGGCCTGCGCGCCGCGCTCGACCCGGTGCAGCGCCGATGACCGCCATTCTCGCCGTTCATGATTTGCATGTCGCGATCGGCCGGCGCGGTGCGGCTATCAATGTGTTGCGCGGCGCCAGCCTGGAGGTGGGCGCGGGCGAGGTGAGGGGACTGGTCGGCGAATCCGGCGCCGGCAAGTCGATGCTCGGGCGCGCCGTGCTCGGCCTGTTGCCGGCGAACGCGGTGATTTGCGGCGGCACCATTCAATTCGAGGGACGCGATCTGCTGGCGATGGCGGAGCCGGAGCGACGTCGTTTGCTGGGCCGTCGCATCGCGCTGATCCCACAGGATCCGATGACCTCGCTCAATCCGGTCAGGCGGGTCGGCGCACAGATTGCCGTCATGCTGCGGCATCATTTGGCGCTGTCGAAACGGGCCGCGCTGGAGCGCGCGGCGGAGCTGCTCGCCGAGGTCGCCATCCGCGAGCCGCGGCGGGTTCTGGAGCTTTATCCGCACGAGATTTCCGGCGGGATGCGGCAGCGCGTCCTGATCGCCATGGCGTTTGCGTGCGATCCCGGTCTGGTCATCGCAGACGAGCCGACCACGGCGCTTGATGTCACGGTGCAGCGCCAGGTGTTGCAACTGGTCGAACGGCTTCGCCAGCGCCATGGCGCGGCAATCCTGTTCATCACCCACGACCTCGGGGTGGTCGCGAAAATCTGCCGGACCATGACCGTGCTGCATGCCGGGCGCGTGCTCGAGGAGGGCGAGACCGGCGAGGTGCTGGCAAGGCCGCGCCATCCCTATACACGCGCTTTGCTGGCGGCGACGCCGCGCGCCGACCGGCCGGCGGAAGCGCTTCGCCCGGTACCGCCGGCGCTGATCGAAAGCCTGTGGTCGGAAGCGCATCGGCTGGATCGGCTGGCTGTCGCGGGGCCGGCATGACCGATATCCTGCTCCGAACCAGCCGTTTGAGCTTCGCCTATCCGCGGCGATCATCGTCGTTATTCAGGCGGCCGGCGCTGCGGGAAGTGGTGAAGCGGGTCGACCTCTCGGTGCCGCGCGGCTCGGTGCTTGGTCTGGTCGGCGAGTCCGGTTCGGGCAAGACCACGCTAGGCCGGCTGTTGGTGCGGCTGTTGCGGCCGACCTCGGGCGGCATCCAGTTCGACGGCGTCGAGATCGGCAACCTCAGTGAAGCAGAGCTGCGGCCGCTTCGCGCGCGGATCCAGATGATTTTCCAGGACCCGCAATCATCGCTCAATCCAAGGCTGCGACTGGGGGTGACGCTGACGCGTCCGCTGCAGATCCACGGCCGCCTGAAGCGACGGCAGGATCAGCGCGAACGCGCGGCGGCGTTGCTCGATCTCGTCGGGCTGCCGACCGGCCTGATCGACCGCTATCCGCACGAATTGTCGGGCGGCCAGCGCCAGCGCGCCGGGATCGCCCGGGCGCTGGCGCTGCAGCCGGATTTCATCGTCGCCGACGAGATCGTGTCCGGCCTCGACGTGTCGACGCAAGCGCATATCCTGCTGCTGCTGAGAGAACTGCGCACCAGGCTCGGTCTCACCATGGTGTTCATCAGCCACGATCTGTCCGTCGTCCGGGTGCTGTGCGACGACGTCGCGATCCTGCAGCATGGCGAGGTCGTCGAATACGGGCCGGTGGCCCGGATCTTCAACTCGCCGCAGCATCCCTATACGCGGCAATTGCTGTCCGCGATTCCGTTGCCTGACGTCGAACCGGGCTGGCTGGACGATTCCAGCCCTTTTTTCTCTACCCACCAGCAAGGATCAGCCGCATGACCAAAACCATCAAGGGTTCTATCGTTCTTATCACCGGAGCCAATGGCGCGATTGCGCAGGCGCTGATTGCCGCGCTGACGGCGCGGGGCGCGGCCAAGATTTACGCCGCGGCGCGGGATGTTTCCGGCCTTGCCGCCTCCGACCGGCTGGTGCCGCTCAAGCTGGACGTCAGCAGCGATGATGACGTCAAGAAGGCGGCAGCGGTTGCGGGCGATGTGACGCTGCTGATCAACAATGCCGGCATCAACCACAATACCAGCTTCATGACCGCCCCCGACCTCGCCAAGGCCGCCGAGGAAATCGAGGCCAATTATCTCGGGCCGCTGCGCGTGACGCGGGCGTTCGCGCCGGCGCTGATCGCCAATCGCGGCGCCGTGCTCAATTTGCTGACGATATTGGCGCGGGTGAACCTTCCCTTCATGGGATCGTATTGCGCCTCCAAGGCGGCTGCACTCAGTCTGACCCAGGGGTTGCGGGGCGAACTGGCGCCGCAGGGGGTCCACGTCGCTGGCGCGCTGCCCGGTGCGGTCGACACGCGGATGACCGCGGGACTTTCGATCCCGAAAATGACGCCGGCCGAGGCCGCAACCGAAATCCTCGATGGATACGAGGCCGGCGAAGAGGACATCTATGTCGGTGAGATGGCGCGCGGCATCGCCCAGGGGCTCGTATCCGACCCGAAGGCGGTGGAACGTCAGCTGGCGTCGCCAGGCTAGCACTATTTGCCGAACGCAGGATTCAAGTGAGGTTGAACGCAGAGCAGAGGAGGAGGAGAAAATCATGAAGACATCGAGACTATTGATGACGGCACTTGCCACCCTTGCCGTGGGTCTGTTGCCGCGGCTGGCGTTGGCTGATTCCATTCCCGGGTTGCGCGGCCACGACCACACCGGCATCACGGTGCCGGACGTGAAGGCGGCCACGGCATTCTTTACCGATGTGCTCGGCTGCTCACACCCGATGTCATTCGGGCCGTTTTCGGACGACAAGGGCACTTTCATGAAGGATGCCGTGAACGTCAATCCGCGCGCGGTCATCGATGAGATCAGCATGGTCCGTTGCGGCTATGGCTCCAACATCGAGCTGTTTCAGTATCAGTCGCCGGACCAGGCCAAGACGCTGCCGAAGAACAGCGACATCGGCGGCCATCATATTGCCCTCTATGTCGACGACATCGACAAGGCCGCGGCCTATCTCAAGTCCAAGAGTGTCACGACGATGCAGGGGCCCATCCCGGTCAATGAAGGTCCCGCGGCCGGCCAATCGATCCTTTATTTCCTGACCCCATGGGGCCTGCAGATGGAGTTGATCAGCTATCCGAAGGGAATGGCATACGAGAAAGGCGCCAGTTCGGTGCTCTGGATGACCACGGATCCGGCGAAGTAGCGCAAAAGCGCGGGCGGCGGGTGATCAGCATCGACCACGCGCCGCCGCTTTTTCAAATCGGCTCGCATCGCAGACAAACCACATCGCGAACCCGGCAAAGCGGCGGGTCGCGCGAACGCGCCTGTTGATAAATTCGACGTGTCTCACATTTTGTTGTGACGAACGAGGTTGATTTCGCCCGCCATGCGCCAAAAAATGTACAATCGACCTCACCAAACGAACAGGCCGTCCGCTCATGAACGCTCGCGAACGCAAAAATCCGGCACCGATCGATCCTGTCAAGCTCGACAGGCTCGCGGAAGTCGCCATCAAGGTCGGACTTCAGCTCAAGCCGGGGCAGGATCTGCTGGTGACCGCGCCGACCGTGGCGCTGCCGTTGGTGCGCAGAATCGCCGAGCACGCCTACAAGGCCGGGGCGGGCCTCGTGACCCCGATCCTGTCCGACGAGGCGGTCACGCTGTCGCGCTACCGGTTCGGGCAAGAGGACGGCTTCGACCGCGCTGCCGGCTGGCTCTATGATGGGATGGCGAAGGCCTTCGCCGGCAACACGGCGCGGCTCGCCATTGTCGGCGACAATCCGATGCTGTTGTCCGGCGAGGATCCTGCCAAGGTGGCGCGCGCCAACAAAGCCAATTCCATCGCCTACAAGCCGGCGCTCGAGCGAATCGTCAATTTCGACATCAACTGGAATATCATCGCTTATCCGTCTCCGTCGTGGGCAAAGCTGGTCTTTCCCGAAGACGAAGAGGCTGTTGCCGTTGCCAAGCTGACGGAGGCGATCTTCTCGGCCTCACGGGTCGACAATGACAATGCCATCCCGGCGTGGCAGCAGCACAATGCCATGCTGCGCAGCCGAACCGAATGGCTGAACGGACAGCGATTCGACGCCCTGCATTACTCCGGTCCGGGAACCGATCTGACCATCGGACTTGCCCACGGCCACCAATGGGAAGGCGGCGCCTCCACGGCAAAAAACGGCATCACCTGCAACGCGAATATTCCGTCGGAGGAGGTTTTCACCACGCCGCACTCAAGGCGGGTCTGGGGGCACGTCGTCAGCACCAAACCGCTGTCCTACCAGGGTTCGCTGATCGAAGATATCGCGGTGCGCTTCGAGGATGGCCGAATCGTCGAGGCGAAAGCCAGTCGCGGCGAGGAGGTCCTGAACAAGGTGCTCGACACCGACGAAGGCGCGCGCCGTCTTGGCGAAGTGGCGCTGGTGCCGCATTCCTCGCCGATTTCAAAAAGCGGGCTGTTGTTCTTCAATACATTGTTCGATGAAAACGCCGCCTGCCATATCGCGCTCGGCCAGTGTTATTCGAAATGCTTCGTCGACGGCGCCAAACTGACGCCCGAGCAGATCGCGGCGCAGGGCGGCAACTCAAGCCTGATCCACATCGACTGGATGATCGGCTCCGGCCAGATCGACATCGACGGCCTTCACGCCGACGGCAGGCGCGTGCCCGTATTCCGTAACGGCGAGTGGGCCTGATCAACCGAACCCTATCGCCTTCCGGAAAGCGGCCGTCGGCGAGCCGGGTTGGCCCGGCCTGGGATCAACGTCGGAGAGACGCGCTACCGCGGTGATATTGGATGCCGCAAGACCATCGGCCTTTGCCGCCGCGAATCGCGCATGCACCGCCGCGGCAATCGGAAGCGCGAGCGAGACCGCCTCGGCCTGACCGAGCGTATAGGCAAAATCCTTCTCGACGAGGTCGATCGGAAACAGCGGGGCCTCGGACTTCGCCAGCATCATGGCAAGCGCGCCCTTCGCCGCCGGGCTGGTGACGGGAAGCGCTGCAAGAATTTCCGCCGTTACAACGGGATCGCAACCGGAGCGGCGCAGCAAAACCAGCATTTCAGCAAGCGCCGCCACTTGCGCTCCGAACAGCGTATTGACCGCGAGCTTCAATGTCGCCGCGGTGCCCACCGGCCCGACATGATAGGCAGTGCCGCCGAGGGCCGAGAGAAGGCCCCTGGCGCGATCGAACACATCGCTGCTGCCACCAACGAGATGGATCAGTTGACCGTTGTCGGCTTGCGGCCGTGAACCGACCACCGGTGCTTCCAGGAAGGCGGCGCCGGTGATGCGCACACGGGTCGCGAGTTCGCTCGCCCAGCCCGGCGTCAGCGTGGAGGATTCGATAGCGATGGCGCCCGTGTCGATACTTTTCAGCGCGCCATCGCGATGGTCACACCAGATCGCGCGCGAAGCCTCGTTGTCTCGGACCATGGCGATGACGATTTCGGCGTCCGCCGCCGCGATGCGGGGCGTGGCGCCATGGACGGCTCCCGCCATCGCCAGAGCGTCGATCGGGGCCGGCGACCGGTTATAGACGGCGACGGTGTGGCCGGCGCGAAGCAAGCGCATGGCCATTCGGCTTCCCATGGCGCCGAGACCCAATACCGCGACACGCATGGGCTTTACGCCGCTTCTACGAGCTTGCGGATGTCGGTCTTGGCCCGATCGATGTTCGATGCAACGGTTGCGGCATCGGCGGTAGTCGCCTCCGCCGGGATCACGGTCACCTCGGAAACGCCAAGGAAGCCGAACAGGAACTTGAGATACGGCGTGACAAAATTTGCGGGGGCCAAGGCGTCGCCATAACCGCCGGCGCCGAATGCCGCAACCACGACCACATGCCTGGCCTTGACCAGCCCGACAAAGTTCTTCCCGTCGTAGGAAAAGGTATGATTGATCCGTACCACGTGATCGATCCAGGACTTCAGCGCCGATGGGAGGGAGAAATTGTACATCGGCGTTGCAATCAGAATAGTGTCGGCGGCGTTGAGCTCGCCGATGAGTTCGTCCGATAGCGCAACCGCCGCCTTGAGCTTGTCGTCGAGGTTTTCGGGCGGGGTATAGCGCGCGCGGGGCCGAACGCCTCGATGCAGGTCTCGATATAGGGGCGCCACGCCAGAGCCAGCTCCTCCGAGGAGGGCGGTTTGGGGCGCTCATGAAAATCATAGCCGAGCAGCCGCATGGCTAGCCCGCCGAGTTTCACGACGACGTTGGGACATTTCGCGACATCCCGGATCGAGGCTTTCCAGCTCGCGAAAATTTCCTCGCGCCGGTTGGCGTAGCTGCCAAGCCCAACCGGACCGCCGCAATGATCGAGCACGATCCTGGTATCGGGAAAGGCGCGGGCGAGATCGGCGAGCTCGCCGAGTTGCGGATGAAACAGCCAGGCATCGAAGCTCAATCCCAGCGGCGCGAGACAGGAAAAACCTTTTCGGAAAGTAGCATCGAGCAGCAGTCCCTTGGGCCGCGTGGCGTACATGCCCGCGATATCGGCATCGGCGTCCCAGGCGGACGAATGCCGGACGCCGCGGAAGCGACCCTGGCCGGCGGCGATTTCCGCTTCGAGCACGGGGCGCGCAGCCTCGCCCAGCAAGAGATTGACATGGCCGACGATGCCGGCGCAGACGGCCGCGGGACCGTAACCGCCGCTGGCGCTCATCGCCGCCGCGCCATTGGCGAATTCGACCTCGCCGACGGGGCGAAATGCTTGCGGTCCCTGTGCGCGGTACATCGAGCGCGCCTCGACATAAACCGTCGCAACCACATGGTGGCCGGAGGCAATGTCTTCGGCGATCTCATCGATCAGATAGCGCTGGCCGCCGCGGTCCCACAAATGATGATGGGGATCGACGATTGGACGCGCGGGATCAAGAACGTCCTCCGTGCGCAGGGCGAGCCAATCTGGCCGCGGATCGGCGTAGAGCCCGCTTTTAGAGGCGGGGGCATTGCTAGCGGCCATGGAATCCTCACTCCCTGTTTTTTTGAGCCGCTCTCAAGCGGCGTTTCAAACACCGCTCAGAATAATGACGGTCGGCGTGCCCGGCAGCGAATCCCGCGAAATCGTCAATGTACGGTCGCTGCGCATGTCGATCTCGAATTGCTGACCGATCCGGCGCATGAAATCGTCGAGCGGGGTCATGAAGCGATGCATCGGCAGCACGACCGAAGCGCGCAAGCGCCGCGTGATATCCGAGATGCCGTCGAGCGACATCGTATAGGTGCCGTCGATCGGCACCATCACGATGTCGAGCCGTCCGATCGCCGCGAAATGGCTCTCGTCGAGCTTGTGATGCAGGTGCCCGAGATGCCCGATGCAAAGGCCGGCGACCTCGAAGATGAAGATGGAGTTGCCATCCCTGATCATCTCCGCGCTCGAATCGTCGCTGAAGTAGCGGCGGATGTCGGTCGTCACATTGCGGACGAAGACGTCGCCGATGCGCTCGGCGATTTGCGCAGGCTTGCCGTCATCGCCCCAGCCGTGCAGCACGTGGGGAATGCGCGGATCGGGAAACAGCGAATAGTGCGTGCTGTGCGCGCGATTCATGGTGACGACATCGGGCAGGCGGCCGGTCGTGTAGGCGCCGCTAAAATCGGTGGCGATCCGCACGCCGCCGGGCGTATCGATGTAATAGGTCGAATGGCCGGCATAGGTGATCGCGACTTCGTCCGCCTTGGCCGCCAGGCGGCGAAGACTAACCGGCGTAGCATGGGGCGGCGCCTCTGACATCGCCAGGCACTCGCTGCGCAGGGCACTCTGCGCGGCGGCCGGCGCGATGAGGATGCAGAGCAAACCAAAGACAACGGTAGGGAATCGCAGCATGGCAGGCCCGCTCCCGGAGACGTCCGGAAGGATACTGTAAATTACCCTCCCGGCGAATTTCCATTTAGAATTTACGGGATCGCCTCAGGGTCCAGGTTTCGCGGTCCGATGCAAAGCGAGCTAGACGGCTGATCTCGGAGAATTGATGCCTGAACCAGTCGATCGCCAGCGCCGCCTCATCCTCGGCACGGCCATATCGGGAGTTGCAGCCATGGAGTTCACCCTGATCAAGCCGGCTTCGGCCCAGGCCGGCCAAACCACTTCGCTCCCGCGCGCACCTTCGTCGCGCCGGTTGGAGCCGCTTTGACAGATCGAGGCCGGCGTTCTCAATATCGCCTATTACGAGGAAGGGCCCGCGGACGGGCCGGCCGTAATGCTCCTGCACGGCTTCCCGTTCGACATTCATTCCTATGTCGATGTCGCGCCTCAGCTTGCCGCAAGCGGCTGCCGCGTCATCGTCCCCTATCTGCGCGGTTACGGTCCCACCCGTTTTCTCGACAAGGCGACGCCGCGCTCGGGCGAGCAGGCTGCCATCGGCGCCGATCTGGTCGCGCTGATGGACGCGCTCGGTCTCAAGCGCGCGGTGTTCGCAGGTTATGACTGGGGCGGACGCGCCGCGTGCGTGGCGGCGGCGCTGTGGCCGGACCGCTGCATCGGTCTTGTTTCGGTGAACGGCTATTTGATCCAGGACATTGCCAGGGCGATGGTCCCAGTTAAGCCGGAGCGCGAGGTCGCGCTCTGGTACCAATATTATTTCCAGCTTGAGCGTGGACGCGCGGGGCTTGCCGCCAACCGGCGCGAGATTACCCGAATATTATGGCGGCAATGGTCGCCAAACTGGCATTTCGACGATTTGACCTTCGATCGGACGGCGGCTGCCCACGACAATCCCGACTACGTCGACATCGTGATCCACAGCTATCGCCATCGCTTCGGTCTCGCTGACGGCGACCCGCAATACGCCGATCTGCAACGCCGTCTGGCGGCGCTGCCTGTCATCGCGGTCCCTGCCATCACGCTGGACGGCGACGCCGACGGCGTTACGCCACCAACCGATGGCACCACATCGGCGGCGAAGTTCACCGGCCGTCGCGTCCACCAGGTCATCCCGCGCGCGGGCCACAATCTTCCACAGGAAGAGCCGGAGGCATTCGCGGCTGCAGTGATGAAGCTGATCAGGGGATAGCTAGTGCCGCGCGTCCTAAGACAACGGGCGCGCCGACCCGACCGCAGTGATCCTCAACGTTTACCGGCCCAGCCACGGGCGGCTATCTTGTTCATTTCCTCAACGGACAAGGACGGACCGTCTTTGTTCTTCAAAATACCGAAGGTATCCGAAACCTTGCCAGTGGGCCGAGCGGCCCTCACCTCGAGCCGACCCTCAGGAAGCTTCGCCACCGTGATGTTCTCGCCGGGGCGGACACCCAGATGTCTCAGGATATCCTTACGAAGCGTGATCTGTCCTTTGGGAGTAACACTGAGTGTACTCATAACGGGTTCATCTTTAAATCATTGTCAGACCACGGCATCTCACCAAGACTATAAGCGGAGGGCGGAAAAATAAAGCTTTTCGGCCTATGCTGTTGATGACCCATCATCCCCGCCGCGGGCTGATTTTCCAGGTCGCCGCCAGGATGGCTGCGGTCAAGAGCCCGCTGACAAGCGCGGCCACCGGGAGCGTCAGTGCCAGCGCCGCGGTTGCTGCCCAGCCGATCGAGGAAAAGGCTTCGGCGAATGTTGCCAGCCGCGATGACGTCTGGCGTCGTCGAAACTGGCTGCGGCGGGCCTGCGCGCGAAACCAGAGCTGGATCGCGGTGGCGGAAGCCGCCGCAATGGCGACACCGATCGCGGTGACCACGGCCTGCAGCGGCGAGGCAAAGACCAATGCGATGACGAGCGGCGCGAACAGGATGCCGATCGCGATCAGCACCACTTCGATCTTGGCGCGGATCACCCGGGAAGCTGGCAGCGGCGCGGTCACCACGAGATCGGGCGCGTCTTCGCCCGATATTGTGAGCCAGCCGAGGCCGCCGGCGAGTTGGCCCGCCGCCATCACGACCACCGGCGTGATCAGCACAATGGCGAGCGAGCTGTCGCTGAAGCTTCGCCACAGCATCAGCGCCGGCGGCACCAGATAGAGCAGCTGCATCAGGCTTTGCGACACCAGCCAGGGATCGCGCTGCAGCAGCATGAATTCCTTCCAGCGCAGTGCCTGTTGCCGCGAGCCCGGACGAAACGCCCGCGCGCGCGAGCCGCGATAAGCGGGCGCGGCGTTTGCCGAAGCCCGTGCCGCGGTGTCGGCAAATCCGCCGGAAAAGATCGCCATCACGGCGCCGAGCAGCGCAAGGCCAAAGGCGAGTAGAAGCAGCAGCGCCTCACCGTCGCCAAGCGCCGCGCGCGCCGGCCACCAGATGACGCTGCCAATATCAGGCGCCAACGCCGCGGTCGCGTCCGAGGTCAGGACCGCGAACCGCGACAGCGTGCCGTAGGACAGGATCGCGGCGACCTGCAGCGCGATGACAAAACCGGCGCCGATGATGGCCGCGAGAATTTGAGCGACCAGCCGGGTCCGGCGCGGGCCGATCGTCCGAAACAGCATGATGGTCACCGCGATCGCGACCGCCGCCGCGCTCGTGCCGATGGCGACGACGACGCCGTAGGCTGCGAACCATCTGATGCCGCCGCCGAATACCAGAACGTCGACGAACGGGGTCGCCAACAACAGCGCCATGGCGGTTATCGTTAGCGCGATGGCGGCGAGGCGCACCGAAAACACCTCGGTCAACCGGACCGGCGAGGATACGATCAGGTCGAGATCGGCGCGGGCATAAAACGCCCGCGTCACGGATTCGATGGCCTGCGACAGCATCAAGGCCCACGCCAGGAATATCGTCGCGGTGATGACAATGAGCGCGGGCTTGTCGAGCGGCGCTTGCAGGCCGGCGAACCTTCCGATCACCGCATAGGCCGGCAGATGCATCAGCGCGGCAAAAATCAACAGGCCGATGATCGCAGCGCGTTTTCGCCCGTGCCGGCCGGCCGTCATCATCGCGAGCCATTCGCGCCATGCCAGCCGGATTTCGTGCCGGGCAAACCAGGTCAGCGCGGTCGAGGTCATGCGGCGGCGGCCTCGGTGTCGACCAGCGCGATGAACATGTCTTCGAGGCTGGTGTCGTTCTTGCCGTTCTGCTGGCGCAGTTCGGCGAGCGTGCCCTCGGCGATCAGCCGTCCCGATGCGATGACGCCGATGCGCTCCGCCATGCGTTCGGCCACTTCCAGAATATGCGTGGTCATGATGACCGTGCAGCCGGCGCGCACGCGTTCGCCGAGCAGTCCCTTGACGTGGCGCGCAGACACGGCGTCAAGGCCGGTGAGCGGTTCGTCGAGGATGATCAAGCGGGGATTGTGCACCAGCGCCCCGGCCAGTGCGACTTTCTGGCGCATGCCTTTGGAAAATCGCTCGCAACGCTCGTGCAGATTGGCTTCAAGGCCGAGCGAGGCCAAAAGCTCACGCGCGGACGGCTCGGCGACCGAAGGCTCGATGCCCCAGAGCCCGGCGACGAATTCGAGGTACTCGAGCGGGGTCAGCTTGTCATAGATCATCGGCTCGTCCGACACCCAGGCCGTGATCTGCTTCGCGGCGACCGGGTCGTGGAGCGCGTCGATGCCGAGCACCGAGACCGAGCCGGCGTCGGGCCGCAGCAGGCCGGCGACCATCCGCAAGGTCGTCGTCTTGCCGGCGCCGTTCGGCCCGAGCAGGGCATAGAATTCACCGGTGCGGACGGTGAGATCGAGCGCGTCGACCGCGAGGCGGTCAAAACGCTTTGTTAACCCTCGCACCTCGAGGGCGGATTGATCGGGGTTCATGACGTCGGGACGATCCTGGTTTGCCGCCGCGGCAGACCATGTACCCAAGAGCTTTCGGTGCGGTGAATAGGCAGCGGAAAATTATCGTCAGCGCGCGATAATAGTATGCGCGCGAGCCGGGCGGACTCGCGCGCAAACATTACCTGAAGCGTCTGCAAGCCCACTATTTCGGGCGCACCGCGTCCGCGGTGCCCTGGATGAAGGCCTGGATTTTCACCACATCGTCTTCAGTGAGCTTGCCGACGAAGTCCGGCATGCCCTTATCCTTGTATGGGTTTTTGAAGACGATATCCTTCAGATTCACGATGCTCTCGGTCGAGGAATAGCCAAGATTCTTGACGTTGCCGCCCTTGTCGACGCCGGGCACGCCATGACAGGTGGCGCAAGCTTCGACGTAGAGCGCGGTACCGTCTGGGACATCCTTGGGATCGTATTTCACGCCCGAGAGCAGATTGCCGATCTGGTATTTGGTGAATTCCGGCAACGGCGCCTTGCCGCCGACGGCGAAGGTATAGACCGTGCCGGGTCCTTCCTTGTCGGCGACGTGTTGCGCGATGCCGAACACACCGCCCCAGCCGACCGCGACCGACACATATTGCACGCCGTCGATCAGGTAGGTCGAGGCGGCGGCGACCACGCCGGTACCGGTCGGTGTTTCCCAAAGCTTCTCGCCCGTAGTGGCGTTGTAGGCGATAAAGCGGGCGTCAGCCGTGCCCTGGAACACCAGGTTGCCAGCGGTGGTCAGCGTGCCGCCATTCCACGGCGCCACATATTCCGCGCGCCAGGCTTCCTTCTGCTTCACCGGATCCCACGCAATCAGCCGGCCGAACGCCGGGTTCTTCGGCGGGACCGCGTTCAGCGTGAACCCGATATTCCAGCCGGTGGTGGCGCCGAACTTGAAGGGCGCCGGCGCGTTCTGCGTCAGCGTTTTCTCTTCGGTCATGTTCAGCGGCACGCCCTGCGCCGGCAGATACACGAGGCCGGTCTGCGGATTGTAGGACATCGGATGCCAGTTGTGCGCGCCGTACGGTCCGGGAATGCTGTCGAATGGTTTGTCGCCTCGCGCCTCCGCAACCTCGATCGGCCGGCCGTCGGCGTCGTAGCCCTTGGCCCAGTTCACGTCGACGAAGTTCTTGGCTGAAATGAACTTGCCGTTGGTGCGATCGATGACGAAGAAGTATCCGTTCTTCGGCGCGTGCAGGATGACCTTGCGCGGCTTTCCGTCGATCTTGATATCGGCCAGGATCATCGGCTGGGTCGAGGTGTAATCCCAGTTGTCGCCGGGCGTTTCCTGGTAGTGCCAGGCATATTTTCCGGTGTCGGCGTTGAGCGCGACCAGCGAAGCGAGATAGAGATTGTCGCCGCCGGCGGGACTGCGCAGATTTCGATTCCAGGGCGAACCGTTGCCGGTGCCGATATAAACCAGGTTCAGTTCGGGATCGTAGGTGATCGAATCCCACGGCGTGCCGCCGCCGCCATTGACCCACCATTTGCCCGCCGGATCCCAGGTATTGGCGGCGGCCTTCATCGAATCGTCTTCGAACGGCTTGCTGGGATCGCCGGGCACCACGAACCAGCGCCATGCGTGGGCGCCGGTCTCCGCATCATAGGCCGTGATGTAGCCCCGCGCGCCATATTCGGCGCCGCCATTGCCGATCAGGACCTTGCCTTTGACGACCCGCGGCGCGCCGGTGATGGTGTAGGAGTGCGAGTGGTCGATGACGGTGTCCTTTTCCCAGACCTTCTTGCCGGTGGCGGCGTCGATCGCGACCAGACGCCCGTCATAGGCGCCGACATAGACCTTGCCCTTGTAAAGCGCGACACCGCGATTGACGACGTCGCAGCAGCCCTTGTATCCGGCCTCACGACTGACCCCTGGGTCGTAGCTCCAGATTCGTTTTCCAGTCCGCGCATCGATGGCGTGGACCACGCTCCACGACGCGCTGACATACATGATGCCGTCCACCACCAGCGGGGTGGCCTCGACGCCCCGGATCGATTCCAGACTATAGGTCCACTTCAACCCGAGATTCTTGACGTTGTCGGTATTGATCTGGTTGAGCTTGCTGAAGCGGGTCTCCGCATAATCGAGACCGATGGTCGGCCAGTCCTTCGAGGTCGCCGTGTTGGCCTTGATCAAGGCGGCGTCGACCGCGGATGTGACGGCCTTGATGTGACCGGCCGATCCTTTTTCCGCCTTTTGCGCGACAGCGCCAGAGCAGGAAATCGCCAGACCAAACCCGATCATGATGGCGGCGCGGGTGAGGCGCCTCGGCGGGGGCAGGTCCAACCCGATTGCGGGAAAAAAACGGCGAGCAGAATCGGCGTACGGCGAGCGTATCATCTGTTCCTCCCAATTGATCTCTAGCGGATCTGCCGCGATCGTATGCCGCGACAAAGCACGGCGTCAATCAAAGCTCGAGATGAGGCGAAAAGATAAAGGTTGCGTCGCCGTTTCTTCCGCCAGGCGAAATAAGCGTGCTTTGCCGCGGCGCTTGCTCTGCGGCCATGATCCGTTGGTCGTGGCGCGGCATTGATGCGGCGCAACAATCCCGCGCCTGATGAACTAGTGACCGCTCAGAGCAACCCCGATTTCGACCGGCTGTAGTGCGGCGGAATTGCAGCGCCAGCCGCCCCCATCGGCTTTCTGAAACGCGAACGACTTTTCAATTCTCAGCCGGTACCCCACCAGGAAATTGTCCCGGCTTCCGGGCGTCGACTTCGGCTTGCCGGATTTCAGGTCCCAGCACGTACCCGTGCAACTCGAAGCGATCGGACTGCAGGTCGTAAAGGGAGAGAGCACCACCATTTCGACCTCGGCCACGACGGTGGCGCTCTGCTCGGCCACCTCACCGCCCATCCGAAAGACGCGGTTTACCGCGAGAAAATTCTGGCAGGCGTTGGCCGAATGGATTTGCCCGACACATAGATCGACCGCATCGGCGTCCGGCGAGGTTGACACCCGATGTCGTCCAAAAATCTTTTTCGGATCCCCCTTCGCCGCAACAACCTCGGCGATCTTCTGGGTAAAGTAATCCGCCAGGCAGCCCTCCGACGACGCCAGTTCCCGCAACGGCACATTGTCCTTGCCATCGAGGGCGCACTTGCGGTCGCGCTCCCGGCTCCATCGGTCGAATTCGGCGAACGCTTGGCGAGCGTCGTCTTCCTTCAACTTGGCGATCAAGCCCAGGACGAGGCCATTAAGCTCCGCCTTGGCCAGCGCCAAGGACGGATCGCTGCAAATCAACAGCCCGGCGGTAGTGTTGGTGGCGAGGCAATCGAAATTGGGATCGGCCAATATCTCGATTCTTTCCTCGGTTTCCTTCAACAAACAGTCCTTGACGGGTTTGACGTCCTGGCTCCTGACGCCTTGCCTTCCCAGGATGCCGCAGCTTGCATTGCGGTCCCTGATCCATTCGGCGTTTTCCTCGATCGCGAGGCGGCGGTTCGGAAGCCTGTTCAGCCTTTCGGCGATGGCATTGTTGAGCCTGGGCGCAGCCGCATCGAGATCGGGGTCGCCGCAGAACATCAAATCCGCAGCGTCCTTGATTTCCTCGCAATGGTTCTTGCCAAATAGCGGGAGGAGATCGGTAATCGACCGGTCGGAATCCACCGCGTTTTCGGCACGCACCGGGTGTGTCTGCCCGATCTGGATTGCAATGATAGCCAGCACAATCGCCCGCATCCCGATCTCCAAGGAAATAGAAAAACCAATGGTGCCGCCATCCATGGTAGCTTCTCAGACGTTCCGGCGAAATGAAATTATTACCAGTGGAGTGGATTTGACATTCGCTGCACGAGTTCGGACTGGGTGGGGGGCGAATGTCAAATCCACTCCACTAAAGCGTTTTCCAGCGAAGTGGTCCCCGGTTCGCGTAAAGAAAACGCGTCAAAACAAAAAGCTGGAGCCTCCGTTCCGATTCAATCGGAACGGAAAAGGCTCTACCCCCTTCGCCGACGGTTGGAATTTGATGCCGGCTGCGGCTGTGGTAGCATCGCTGGATTGTCGCTGCCCCGAACCGGGCGGTTGCCGATTAACGCACTTATTCTCGAACCAGTGATGATTTTCAGGCCATGTTGAAAACTTCCCAGGCGGCCAAACCCGCGCGTCGATCCATCGCCGGATTTGCCTTGCAAATCGGCGCGATCCTGATTTTTACGTCGTGGTTTGCCGCCAGCTCGGCGCAAAAGCTCGTCGACCCGGATTCGGTCGCGCCAGAGTATCGCGCCGCCGCCGAAAAACGGCGTACGGAGCAGCTCAAAATATTCGCATGCTCCAAGAAGGCGGACGAGGCCAAGGTGCCGCGCAGGGATCGGGCCGCGCATATCAGTGCGTGCCTCGACAAGTGACCCGGGCCTATTCATGGCCAGGCTTTGAAACGGTCGCGGGGGATTGGCCGCTCGCATGCGAGCGGCAATGCTAAAGCGTTTTCAAGCGAAGTGGAGGCCGGTTCGCGTCAAGAAAACGCGTCGGATCAAGAATCTAGAGCCCCACTTCGATTCAATCGAAGCGGGATAGGCTCTAGCCGCCGCCGGTCCGAAATAGTCAGTTGGGTCGCGAGGTCAGGCCGGTCGGGGCGGGAGAATTCACCGCCATGGCTGGCGCGGAATCCTGACGGGGCATGCCGGCAGACGAGGACGTATCGTCATAGCGCATGACGCTGTGAGCATCGATGACAAACAGCGGCCGATAGTTCCTGAGATCGGCGTCCTCGATCATGGCCATGCGGCGATTGTCCAGCGTGAGCCAATGATCGTCCAGCCGTGCCATCGCAACGGCGTGATCCTCGCCGCGGATGGTATCGCGCATCACCACGATCCTGAGATCGTCGGGCGAGACGCCGGCCAGCCGCAACGCGACGAACTTCGCAATCGCATAATCTTCGCAATCGCCGGCGCCGGTGGTGAAGGTGTCGAGCGGCGAACTCCACACGTCGATCTGGCCATGCTGGGCCATATCGCTCATCGGCCTGATCGCCAGATTGATCGCGCGGTTGATCTCACCGAGGCGGGCGCGTCCGTCACGGGCCCGTGCTTTGTCCACGATCGCAAGCAATTGCAGGGCGGCGGGCGAGGTGCAGCGCGCACGATCCCCGTCGCAAAGCGCCAGCTGCACCCTTTCGTCGTCGAGCTTGCGCTCGACCCCCAACCATTTTTCCCGCAAGCCGCCGCCGGACAGTTTCGAGGCGAACAGCCCGAACGGTTCGGCGGATTGCCGAATCAGCTCCAAGGCGCCGGGCGAAATCAGCGTGCCGGCGGTGAGGTCTGCTGCGGGTCCGAACCAGACCATGCCCCAGGCGAGGGCGACGACACGCCAGGTCTGCGAGTAGGTCTGCGAGTGACCGAAAATTCCCATCTGATGCCCCTGTCCGGACATCGGCGAGCCCAGTTCGCGCGCGTGGCCGGATCATTTCAGCGGGGATGATCGGCGACGGGCCCTTTTTTCTGTTTAAAGTCGGCCCAATCCGGCAGGGAAAGCGCGAAACAGGCTGAAATCGCCCTTGCCGCTTTGCCTAGGATTTTAGAAACTTGCCTGGCGACCTGCGAAAGATAGGGTCGGTCGCTTTTCCGCCGGATATGACTAATTTGTCGAAAGTTGCGCGCTTTGTTATTTAGATCACAGTCTTCCCTCGGAAATTCGCGCAATATCCCGCAGGGCCGTGCAGGAAAAAGCTAATGAAAGTATCCATCTAGAAATTATACACGAGAATACCTCAAGTATTCTTTTGTATCGATATCAATTCCATAGAAAATCTATCGGATCGCCATCAAATACTACAGAAATTGGCGAATCTCAGGGGCGGGGATGGTTGGGCGTGGCCGGTTAAGAGACTTTGTCCAGGTCTTCCACAAGCAAGAGATGGTTTCGCAACGCCATTCGTGATGATAAGGAAGCTTAGACTGTGAAATTATATAATTATTAACCAATTGCGGTGGCCAATTGAATTACGCGGGCAAATTCGACGCAAAGCTTCCGACTGACGGTTCGAGCCTGCACTCGAGCGGCCACGTCCACGTCGAGACGGTTCACGCGACCCACGCTCCGGCGGACGCGATTGTCGTCCCGGACGCGCATCTGCTTTTCCACGGCGAATTCAAGCGGTCCGGCGTCGATCTGATCCTTTCCAAGGACAGTCAAGAACTGGTCCTGCACGATTACTTCAAGGGCGAGAAGCGCGCCGCGCTGGCCTCGCCTGACGGCGCTCATCTCACCGGTGAACTTGTCAACGCCCTGTCTGGCCACGTCCAATACGCGCAGGCCGACGGCAGCGCCAGCGTCAGCCATGTTATCGGCCATGTGACCAAGCTCGCGGGCACCGCGACCGCTCTGCGCAACGGCGTCGCGATCATTTTGAACAACGGCGACAACGTCGAAAAAGGCGACGTGGTTCAGAGCGGAGTCAACTCGACACTCGGCATTACCTTTATCGATGGCACCGTGTTCGGCTTGTCGTCGAATTCGCGAATGGTGCTCAACGAGATGGTCTACGACCCGAATGGGTCGAACAATTCGTCGCTGCTCAGCCTGGTGGCCGGGACCATCTCCTTTGTCGCCGGCGAGACCGCAAAACACGGCGACATGAAGGTCGACACGCCTGTCGCGACCATGGGTATCCGCGGTACCGCGGTTCTGTTCCAGGCCGAATTTCTGATTCCGCTTCCTGAGCTTGACAAGAACAGCTTAGTGCTTGACCCCTTGCAGTTCCCTCTGCCGGTTGCGAAATTCCAGGTCCTGGTCGAGCCCGACGGCACGACCGGCTCTTTCCTGATCTTCGATAAGACGACGCTCACCAATTTCGCGGAGGTCAAGAAGGCCGGCGAGCAGATCAACATCAGCAACGGCCTCGTCAGCCAGACGAGCGAGCCGCTGTCGCCCGAGGTGCAAAAGCTCATCCAGGACGTGTTCTCGCTGAAGTTCACCGACAACTCCAACACAAAAACCACCGTCGTTCAGAACGATTCGATCGTGCCCAAGGATGGAACGCTCGGTTTCCATCTGACGGATGGAACGTTGCCGTTTTTTGCGATCGGGGGCAATAATTCATCGACAAACAACAATAAAGACAACACCCCCACGGTCTTTTTCATTCCGGCGGTTACGCCCGACCAGACCACCGCGCAGCAGGACAGGACAATCAGCACGACCGGCGTCGCTACCAGCTACGCGTGGCAGGTTTCCAGCGACAACGGCAAGGACTTCACCACCGTCGGCACCGGTTCGAGCTACACGCCGACCGAGGCTGACGAAGGCAAGCTGCTGCAGCTGGTCGTGACCGACAGCCTTGGCGACCAAACCTTCAGTTTTGGCGTGGTCCAGGAAACCCCCGATCTGGTCGTCACGCTCGACCACACCACGGCGCAGCAGGATGTGGCGATCCACGTGACCAACGTTGTCGATGGCGGCACTGCGGTCACGACCGGTGTTACCTACAACTGGGAAGTGTCCGACGGCCACGGCGGCTTCACCACCCGCAGCACGAGTGCCAGCTACGCGCCGACCGAAGCCGATGAGGGCAAGACCCTGCAGCTGGTCGTGACCTACGCCGATGCCACCGGCAACGAGAGCACCACCACCAATTTCGGCACGGTGCAGCCCGTCGCCGAGCCGCCGACGTTGACGATCGCCAGCCACACGGTGTCGGTTGCCGAGGAGACCGCGGTCGCGGTCGGCATCAGCGTCACCCCCAATGACAGCGACGACGTGCTGTCGATCAAGATTTCCGGTGTGCCGAGCGATGCGACGCTGACCTATGTGGGCGCTGACAGCCTGACGCACACGCTGATCGCGGTCGGCGGCGTCTACACGCTTACCGCGGATCAGCTTAACAGCCTTACGCTGCATGCCGGCGAGGAGACCGGGCCCGTGACTTTGTCGGTCACCGTGACCAATATTGAAACCGGCGAGACGGCGTCCGTCAACGACACCATTTCGCTCACGGTCAATCCGGTGGCTGAGCCGCCGACCGTGCACGTCGCCAACGGTACGCTCTCGATCGCTGAGGAGACCGGCTCGACCCTGCTCGGCATCACCGTC
>Ga0193751_1000093_pt1 | contig 79163 bp, 62 predicted proteins | sample L1c2metaG_FD_143050 | JGI IMG/M metagenome (GOLD analysis project Ga0193751, IMG submission 143050) | Soil microbial communities from a riparian zone of the East river system, Colorado, United States - L1c2 | ecosystem: Environmental > Terrestrial > Soil > Riparian zone | place: USA: East River...
GCACGCCGGTTTTCAAGACCGGTGCCTTAAACCACTCGGCCACCCTTCCGGTGCGCTCCTCATGAGCGAACGCGTGGCGGATTGCAAGGGACGGCGCAAATCCCCTTCTCGCGCCAGCCGATCCCGCGCCGCGCTCGCCACGGCTCTTTGAGGGGCAAGCATTGGTTTACCAATCCGGCGCTCTCCCCATTTCCGCCGTGTTCGGGCTGCGGTATGTTCATACGTTGATGCGGAAGTGGGCTGCATCGGGGACACGTGGCCGCCAGGCGCACAAGCCAAGCGTGCGATAGGTGAAATGGTAATTGGGGCGGATGGGAATTCGACGGTCAGATCCGGTTTTCGGCGCGGCGCGCGGGCTTGCAGCCGCGGCGGCATGCCTTGTTCTGGCCAACTGCGGCTCGTCGGGTATTTCCAGCCGCGTCGATCCCAAATATGGCGTGTCCTCAAGTCCCCGTGTCGTGGCGCTCGGTGATCCCGTGCCGAAAGGCGGGGGGACCTATCGGGTCGGCAAGCCCTATATCGTGGCTGGGCGAGTCTACGTTCCCGAAGAAGACGTCAATTATCGCGAGGAGGGCCTGGCGTCCTGGTACGGCGATGACTTCCACGGCCGGCTGACCGCCAATGGCGAGATTTTCGACATGGCTTCGCTCACCGCCGCGCACCCCACGCTTCCCATGCCCTGCTATGCGCGTGTGACCAATCTCAGCAACGGCAAATCGCTGATCGTCCGCGTCAATGACCGCGGCCCCTACCACGGCAACCGGGTGATGGATGTCTCCAGCCGGGCCGCCGACCTGCTCGAGTTCAAAGGCAATGGCGTGGCGCGCGTGCGGGTCGAATATGTTGCCCGGGCACCGCTCGAGGGCTCCGATGACCGCCAACTCATGGCTACCTTGCGCACGGGCGTTCCAGCGCCATCGCCGTCACTCGTCCGGGTAGCATCTGCCCGGCCGTTCGTTCCGGATTTCTCGTCATCGGCGCGTCCAATCCGGGGCGAGGTTCCGCTGCCGGAGGGAAGGCCTTATAGCCTCGGCAACGGTTCGGCCGATCAGGCATCGATGGCGGCGACTTCCGACATGTCCGCCGCTTCTCGCCAGCGTTCGGCCGCGCGTGTGTTGGATAATCCGCGCGCGGTGTCATTTGAACTTGACGATCGCTATGCCTCCGGCACGCGACCCGTCTCCGCCTATGCCCCCATCGATCGGCAAGGACCGAGCGAATTGCTGGCAGGTCGCGGCCTCTATTGAGCCGCCGTTTGCCGCAGCTCTGATTTTCGGCAAACTACGGAAATATCCCTCGCGTCCGACCCTCGCCTGGCCGCCGTCAGCCAAGCAATCTCGACATGGCGGTGAGGCTCCCTAAATAGCGTTCGGATCGGGCGGGCGGCGCCCAAAACCCGTGTTGTTCGGGGTACTTCCAGCTGTTAGAACGCCGGCTCAAGGGCAACGCGATGACAGTCAACCTATCCCGCATGTCAAGGTCCGCGCCCGGAATTTCCTGGCGCGGCCTGGTCCTGGCTGTGGTTACCCTGGCTGTCGGGTGGGGCAGCCTGGTGTACGCCGCCAACAACAGCATGCAGGGCGCCAAGAAGGACGAGGGCGGGTTCGATGGCGACGCGCCGACCGCGATCCTGATCGAAGCCTCAAGCGGCAGCGTGCTGTTCGAGAAGAACGCCGACGAATTGCGGGCGCCTTCGAGCATGATGAAGCTGATGACCGCCGAAGTGGTGTTCCACGCCGTCAAGCAAGGCGATGTCAAATTGACCGACGAATATCGTGTCAGTGAAAACGCCTGGCGCAAGGGCGGCGCGCCCGCGGGCGGCTCGACGATGTTTGCGGCAATCCACAGCAAAATTTCTGTGGACGATCTCTTGCACGGCGCCATCATCCAGAGCGGCAATGACGCCTGCATGGTGCTGGCGGAAGGAATCGCCGGTAACGAGCGCGCCTTTGCCGAGATCATGACCAAGCGTGCGCGCGAACTCGGCATGCCGCGCTCAACTTTCGCCAACTCTAACGGCCTGCCGGACCCCGGTAACAAGATGACGGTACGCGAACTCGCTAAACTCGCCCGTCACATCATTCAGACCTACCCCGATTTTTACAAGCTTTTTAGCGAGAAGGAATTTACCTGGAACAAGATTCGGCAGCAAAACCGCAACCCGTTGTTGAATTCACTCGAAGGAGCCGATGGCCTGAAGACCGGATTCACCAAAGAGGGCGGTTACGGCATGGTCGGCTCCGCCGTGCAGAACGGCATTCGGCTGATCGTCGCGATCAACGGCCTCGACGATCCCGACGATCGTGCCGCCGAGGCCAAAAAGATGCTGGAATGGGGATTCCGCAACTTCGAAGCGCGGACCTTGTTCGCGGCCGATCAGCCGATTGGCTACGCCAAGGTATTTGGCGGCGAGAGTCGCTCGGTGAAGCTCACCAGCCGCGAGCCGATCAAGGTGATGGTGCAGAAAAACGGCACCGATAAATTGATCGCGCGCGTGGTGTATAGCGGACCCGTGCGCGCCCCGGTCGAGTCAGGCCAGCAAATCGGCTTGGTCAAAGTCTGGCGCGGCGGCAACATCGCCATGGAAGCGCCGGTCTATGCGGCGGAATCGATCAATAGGGGATCGACGATGCGCCGGGCTATCGATGGCGCGAGCGAACTGGTGATCGGGGTGTTTCGCGCCGGCGCCGAGAAGCTTTGACGATGAGCGAGGCAGCGGTTAAGCGAAGCTCTGGGCGCGGACGATTCATCACCTTCGAGGGCGGCGAGGGATCGGGCAAATCCACGCATATCAAGACGCTTGCGGAACGGCTCGCGGCCGCAAAGTTACGCATCATCGTCACGCGCGAGCCTGGAGGGTCGCCGGGCGCTGAAATCATCAGGCACCTGGTGTTGTCGGGAATGGGCAAGCTTTTGGGACCGGAGGCGGAAACGCTGTTGTTTGCGGCAGCGCGCGATGACCATGTGCGTACGGTGATCGAACCGGCCCTCAATCAGGGAATATGGGTGCTGTGCGACCGCTTTTCGGACTCGACGCGTGTGTATCAAGGCAGCCTGGGGCGGGTGGCCCCCGAAATTCTCGACGCAATGCAGCGGGTCACGATCGGTGATCTGAAGCCGGACTTGACGGTTATTCTCGACGTCCCGGTGGAGATCGGCCTGCAGCGCGCGGCAGCCCGTCGCGGCACTGACGCTGCCGACCGGTTCGAGGCGGAAGACATCCGATTTCATCAGCAATTGCGCGACGCCTACCGGCGGATCGCCGCCGCTGAACCCCAGCGATGCGTGTTGATCGATACGACGGCCGAACCCGCTATTGTTGCCGCCCACATCTGGTCGGCCTTGCGCGACCGTTTCTTCGCAGCCGGCGTCAGTCATCTGGCGGGGTCGGCATGAGCGCGCGTCAAGTTGAAACGCAGATATCGGCGCCTCATCCGCGCGAAACTGCGGCCCTGTTCGGGCATCGCGAAGCGGAAGCCGCTCTGCTGAATGCCTATCGCAGCGGGCGCATACCGCATGCATGGTTGATCGGGGGAGCGAAAGGCATCGGCAAGGCGACGCTCGCCTATCGAATGGCGCGGTTTGTCCTCGCCTATCGTGATCCGCTTGCTCCGGATGTGCAGCAGGTGGAGACGCTTCGGGTCGATCCATCCGATCCGGTCGCGCGCCACATCGCAGCCGGCGCGCATGGCGGCCTGCTCACGCTGGAGCGGACCGCAAACGATAAAGGCGTGATGCGGACGGTCATCACGGTCGACGAGACCCGGGAGACCATTTCCTTTTTCGGTTCGACCGCGGCGGTCGAGGGTTGGCGGATCTGCATTGTCGATACCGTCGATGAACTCAACCCCAACGCCGCCAACGCGCTGCTCAAAATTCTCGAGGAACCGCCGCGCCAATCGCTTTTCCTTCTGATCAGCCATGCGCCCGGACGGGTGCTGCCCACGATCCTGTCGCGCTGCCGCCGATTGACATTGCGCCCGCTTTCCACAGCTGACGTGATCCAGGCCGCCGCGCACGCCGCACACATGGCGATGGACGATCCCGCGCTAGTGGAGGCGGCGGATGCGGCGGAGGGGAGTGTCGCACGCGCGCTGACGTTGCTTGATGGCGACGCCGTAAAGCTTAACCAGCGGACCGCGGCGCTGCTCGCCGCCCTGCCGCAGGTCGATCCGCGCGAACTCCATGCCCTGGGAGACGCGCTTGGCGGCAGCGACCGGGTCGCGCTCGCGACCTTCATCGACAGCGTTGATCGCTGGGTAAGCGAGCGCCTGCGCGCTGACGATGCCAACGCCAACCTGCCGCGCCTTGCACGGCTGGCGGAGGTGTGGGAAAAGATCAACCGCGCCGCGCGCGACACTGCAGAATACAATCTCGAGCGAAAGCCGCTGGTTTTCTCGGTGTTTGGCTTGCTTGCCGAAGCAACGCGCTAGGTGCTCCGCCAAGTATCAATCCGGACAATCTTGTTTGAGCTACAGAGGAATTCGCAGTGGCGACGCCTAAGAAAACGACCGTCAAGAAACGCAAGGCGAAGGCGAGCGCCTCTTCGCGCGCGCGCGCCACCAAGGCCGCGACCAAGAAGCGCGGAAAGAAGCGCGGCGGCGGGGTTCCAACGAAAAAAGCCCGCAAGAGGGTAACGAAGGCGAGGGCCGCAAAGAAGGCTCCCAGAAAAGCGAAGAAAACTTCGAGGAAACTCGCGGCTAACAAGTCCGATTCGAAACCAGCGAAAACGAGCGTTGCAGCAACGGCGCCGCCAGCTGGCAAGCGCGCAAAAGCTACCACGCGGAAAACCCCCAGCTCCGATAAAGCGGCAGGCAATTCCTTCTACATCACCACCGCGATCGCATATCCGAACGGCGTACCGCATATCGGCCATGCCTATGAGGCGATAGCGACCGACGCGCTGGCGCGCTTTCAGCGGCTGGACGGCAGGGATGTGTTTTTTCTGACCGGTACCGACGAGCACGGGCTGAAGATGATTCAGACCGCGGAAGCCGAGAAACTGCCGACGATGGAGGTCGCGACCCGCAATGCGCAGCGGTTCAAGGAGATGGACCAGCGCCTGAATGTCTCGTTCGACCGTTTCATCCGAACCACGGAAGAACAGCACCACCGTTCCAGCCAGGAAATCTGGAAGCGGATGGCGGATAATGGCGACATCTATCTCGACAGTTACGCCGGCTGGTACTCCGTGCGCGACGAGGCCTATTACGCCGAAGACGAAACGACCGTCGGCGAGGACGATGTGCGGCGGGGCCCGCAAGGCACACCGGTCGAATGGGTCGAGGAAGAGAGCTATTTCTTCAAACTGTCTGCTTACCAGGACAAGCTCTTGGCGCTTTATGCCCAGCAGCCGGACTTTATCGGTCCGGATTCGCGCAAGAACGAAGTCATAAGCTTTGTCAAAAGTGGATTGAGGGACTTGTCGATTTCGCGCACCACCTTCGATTGGGGCGTCCGGGTTCCCGGCGACCCCGAGCATGTCATGTACGTCTGGGTCGATGCGCTCACCAATTACATCACCGGCGTCGGCTTTCCGGATGAAAGCGATCCGAACTGGCGCTACTGGCCGGCCGACGTGCATATCATCGGCAAGGACATCATCCGCTTTCACGCCGTGTATTGGCCGGCCTTCCTGATGTCGGCAGGCATCGCCGTGCAGAAGCGCGTTTATGCCCATGGGTTCCTGTTCAACCGGGGCGAGAAGATGTCGAAATCGGTCGGCAACGTGGTCGATCCGTTCAATCTTGCCGACCAGTATGGCGTCGACCGGATGCGTTATTTCTTCCTGCGCGAGGTGCCGTTCGGCCAGGATGGCAGCTACAATCATGAGGCCATCGTCGCACGCATCAATGCCGATCTCGCCAACGATCTCGGCAATCTGGCGCAGCGTTCGCTGTCGATGATCGCAAAGCAGTATCAGGGGGTGCTGCCCGAGCCGGGCGCCTTCACCGGCAACGACCAGGCGATCCTGGCGCAGGCCGACGGCATGATCGCGCTTGCACGAACCGCGATGGCGAGCCAGCAGATTCATCACGCGCTCAACGCGGTCTGGGCCGTCGTCGCGGAGGCCAACCGCTATTTCGCCGGCGAAGCGCCATGGGCTTTGGCGAAGACCGATCCGGCGCGCCAGCGCACGGTGCTGTACGTGACCGCCGAAGTGGTGCGCCAGGTCGCCATTCTGGCGCAGCCGGCGATGCCGGAGGCGTCCGCCAGACTGCTCGATCTCCTCGGCATTCCCAACGAGGCCAACTCGCGTGACTTTGCAGCGCTGGGCTCGCGGATCAAACCGGGCGCTGTGCTTCCCGCACCCACACCGGTATTTCCGCGGTATATCGAACCAACGGCGGCGTGACCAGTTTGAACCCGATGCTTGTCGACAGCCATTGCCATCTCGATTTCCCCGATTTCGCCGATGACCTCGACGGTATCGTCGCGCGGGCCTCGGCCGCCGGCATCGGCCGCATCGTCACCATCTCGACGCGGGTGCGACGCCTGCGCGCGCTGTTGGCGATCACGGAGCGATTTCCGGACGTCTATTGTTCGGTCGGTACCCATCCGCATCAGGCCGATGAAGAGGATGGCATCTCCGCCGACGAGTTGATCGAACTGACGGCCCATCCCAAAGTCGTCGCGCTCGGCGAGGCTGGGCTGGATTATTTCTACCAGCATGGCTCGCGGGAGGCGCAGGCGCGCGGCTTCTGCACCCACATCGCGGCTGCGCGTGCAACCGGGTTGCCGCTGGTCATTCACTCCCGCGAGGCCGACGACGATTGCGGACGCATCCTTGAAGACGAGATGGCAAAGGGATCGTTTCGCGCGGTGCTGCATTGCTACACCGGCGGGCGGGACCTTGCGATGAAGGCGATCGCGCTGGGTCTTTCAATCTCCTTCACGGGAATCCTGACCTTCAAGAAATCGCAGGCCTTGCGCGACCTTGCGGCCGAGTTGCCCGCCGATCGCATCATGGTTGAGACCGACGCGCCGTATCTGGCGCCTGGCAAATTTCGCGGCAAGCGCAACGAGCCTTCCTATGTGGGCGAAATCGCCAAGGTGCTGGCGGAGGCACGCGGGGTTTCGCTGGAGGAGATTTCCGGACAGACCACCGAGAATTTTTTCCGTCTGTTCAGCAAAGTGCCGCCACCGAAGGCTGTGGCATGACAGTTAATCTTACAATCCTTGGCTGCGGATCTTCCGCCGGCGTTCCACGTCCGGCGCTCGGCTGGGGCGCATGCAACCCCAAAAATCCAAAGAACCGCCGCCGCCGCTGTTCGCTGCTCATCGAACGGAGCGGGGATAGCGGCATCACACGGATCGTGATCGATACCTCACCCGATCTGCGCGAGCAATTGATCGACACCGATGTCGACCACATCGACGCGGTGTTTCTGACCCATGAGCACGCCGACCAAACCCATGGCATCGACGACCTTCGCTCCGTGGTACTGCATCAGCGCCGGCGCATTCCGGTCTATCTGAACCAATCGACCGCGAAAGATATCATGCACCGGTTTTCATACTGCTTCGTTTCGCCGCCGGGCAGCGAATATCCGCCGATTCTCACCCAACACTCGATCGAAGCCGGCGAGAGCACAGCGATCGAAGGGAAGGGCGGGGTTGTCGGGTTGTCGGCCTTCCTTTTGCAACACGGCAATATTCCGGCGCTCGGTTATCGGATCGGCGATGCCGCCTATACGCCCGACGTCAGCGACATTCCGCCCGAAAGCTGGCCGTTACTGGAAAATCTCGATCTCTGGATCATCGACGCGCTGCGCTATACCGGCCATCCCAGCCACTTCAGCGTCAATGATGCGCGAGCATGGATCGACCGGTTCAAGCCGCGGCGCGCCGTCATCACCAACATGCATTCCGACCTGGACTATGAGGTGCTGCGCCAGAGTCTGCCGCCGCACGTCGTCCCGGCCTATGACGGCATGCGGCTGACACTGGAAAAGGCGGACTGACGACGGCCTCGCCTCATATCTTGTGCAGCTCGAGCGAAGCTGGATGGAACAGTTCATCAGGAGCCAGCAATCGGGCCGATAGCCCCTCAGCATGGTGACGCCCGAGAAATCGGCTCAGCACGTGGCGGTTCGGCTCCAATCCGTAGGACCAGAAATCGTCGCCCATCAGGGCGCGGGCCGCCCGCAATTGCTCCTCGACAAACGGCAACGTCACTTTGGTGGCGGACGTATCGGCGAGCTTCGAGACGGCGATTGCCTTGGAGCGATCGAACGCCTTGAAGACCGCGACCGGCAACCAGGGATGCTTTTCGACGAGCGAGCGGCGGATTCCCAACGTGTGCATGATCGGAAAGAGGCTAGTCCGCCGATACCATTCGGTCGCGGTCGCTTGCGGGTCGGCAAACAAATAGCCGACATGGGGATGGCCTCGCTCGAAGCAGGAGGGGGCGCGCGGCCCGATCACCGCGTCAAGTTCTCCGCTCGCCAGCAGATCGGAAATGGTGACGTCCGGGCTTGCGTTCTCGACGACGACATCGGCCGGCAGGTTGAGATTGATCTTCTCTACCCGACCGGGATGCTCATAGCCGCCGCGGACCCATGTGATGTCCGAGGGTCGAATTCCGTAGTCTTCCTCAAGGAACAGACGGACCCAGATATTCGCGGTGAGCTGATATTCGGGCACCCCGACGCGGCATCCCCGGAGGTCGGCCGGAGATTTGATCCGATCAGTGCGGACATAAATCGAGGTGTGCCGGAATGCACGCGACGGGAAAACCGGCACGGCGACGTAGGGGCTTGTTCCTGCCGCGGTCTTGACGCAGTAGCTACTGAGCGACAGCTCGCAAATGTCGAAATCCGCATGCCTGAAGGCACGAAAGAAAATCTCTTCCGGGTCCAACAGCATGATTTGCGCATCGACGCCATCGATCTGCACCCGGCCGTCCACCAATGGCCGCATCCGGTCATAGTCGCCGATTGCAACCGAAAGCTCGAGTTTGCTCATGGACGGCACCTTTCGAAATCACTGGCTTTCAGATTGGCGATGACCTTTTGAGAAAAAGGGCGACCGATTCCGCGTCTTCTTGCGCAGTATCGTATGGGTCCATACTATCGCCTGCAAGCGCAGCATTATTTGCAAGGGAGTTGCAATGTCCGACAAATTAGCCGAGGCAGTTACATCAGCGATCCGGGAATTGGTCGACGCCAATCACATCTTGTTCGCGTTGTGGACGGTTTCGGCCATGTCAGCGTGCGCCATCCGGCCCGGCCCGATCACTTTCTGCTCGCCAGAAGCATGGCGCCCGCGCTGGTGACCCAAGGGGATGTGCTGGAGTTCGATCTCGACGGCGCTGCGATCGAGGCGGGCGGTCCGACGGTGTATCTGGAGCGTTTCATTCATGGCGAAATTTATCGCAAGCGGTCGGATGTGATGGCGGTGGTGCATAGCCACTCTCCCGCGGTCGTCCCGTTCAGCGCGGTAACTGGCACAAAGCTGCGGCCGATCTTCCACATGTGTGGCTTTCTCGGCGCTTGGACACCGGTGTTCGAAATCCGCGATTTTGCCGGGGATGGCAGTGATCTCTTGATCAGCGACAACCGCCTTGGCGCCGCGCTCGCGCAAAGCCTCGATCAGGGCCCGGCGGTATTGATGCGCGGCCACGGCTCAACGGTGGTCGGAAGCAGCTTGCGCCAGGCCGTGTTCCGGGCGGTGTACACGGAAGTGGGCGCGCGCCTGCAGACCGAAGCGATGAAGCTCGGACCGGTCACCTACCTCACGGAGGGTGAGGCGACCGCAACGACGAACACCAACAACACCCAAATCGATCGCGCCTGGCACCTCTGGCTGAAGGCTGCCGACAACCGATCGATGGCAACCTGAAGGTCGCCCCGAATCCGTGCGTCACGCCGAGATCGCCTTTGCCGAATTGATCTGATTGCGCAGCATGAACTTCTGGATCTTGCCGGTAGACGTCTTTGGAATTGGACCGAACACCACGGCTTTCGGCGTCTTGAAGCCCGGCATCTGGGCGCGGCAAAAGGCGATGATCTCGGCTTCGGTCGCGTGCGCATTCTCCTTCAGTTCGACGAAGGCGCAGGGCACCTCGCCCCACTTGCCGTCAGGTTTCGCGACCACGGCCGCGAACAGCACGGCGGGATGCTTGTAGAGCACGTCCTCGACCTCGACCGAGGAGATGTTTTCGCCGCCGGAAATGATGATATCCTTTGAACGATCCTTGATGATGACATAGCCGTGTTCGTCGAGCACGCCGAGGTCGCCGGTGTGGAACCAGCCGCCCGCAAAGACTTCACTGGTGGCGTTTTCGTTCTTGAGATAGCCCTTCATCACGATATTGCCGCGGAACATCACTTCCCCGATGGTCTCGCCGTCGCGCGGCACCTCGCGCATGGTTTCGGGGTCGATCACCGTGACGGCTTCCTGCAGCGGATAGGGCACGCCCTGGCGGCGCTTGAGTTGCGCGCGCTGATCGGCGGGCAAGTCGTCCCAACCCGGCTGCTCCGCGCAAACCGAGGCGGGGCCGTAAACTTCGGTCAGGCCGTAGACATGCGTCAGCCTGATTCCGATGCTTTCGGCGCCCTCGAGCACCGCAACCGGCGGCGCGGCGCCCGCGATCAGACCGACCACCGGTCGGGCGGCTGATTTCTTCGGCGCGTCGGGCGCATTAATCAGCGTGTTATAGACGATCGGCGCCCCGCACATGTGGGTGACGCCGTACTTGGCGATCAATTCGAAAATCCTGGTGGGATCGACCTTGCGCAGGCAGACGTTGACGCCGGCCGCCGCCGCAATCGTCCAGGGGAAGCACCAGCCGTTGCAATGGAACATCGGCAGCGTCCACAAATAAACCGGATGCTGGCCGAGATTGGCGGCGAGGATATTGCTGACGGCGTTGAGGTAGGCGCCCCGGTGATGCGTGACGACGCCTTTGGGATTTCCGGTTGTCCCTGAGGTGTAGCTCAGCGCGATGGCGTCCCATTCGTCCGGCGGCAAACGGGCGACGAAACCTTCATCGCCCTGGGACAGCGTTTCCTCATATTCGATCTCGCCGATCCGCCTGCCAGCCGCGAACGCCTCGTCGTCGACGTCGATGACGAAGGGCTTCTCGCCCCTCATCAGCATCAATGCTTCCGCAATCACGCCGGCGAATTCCGGATCAACCAGGATGATCTTTGCGCCGCCGTGATCGAGCTGGAAGGCGATCGACGCCGCGTCAAGCCGAATGTTGAGCGCGTTGAGCACGGCGCCGGCCATCGGAACCGCGAAGTGCACCTCGTTCATCGCCGGGATGTTCGGCAGCATGGCCGCGACCGTGTCGCCGGGGCCGATGTTTCGGCGCGCAAGATAAGACGCGAAACGCCGGCAGCGCGCATAGGTCTGTGCCCAGGTGAAGACGCGGCCCTCGTAGACGGTGCTGGTGTGATCGGGATAGACGGCGGCCGTCCGCGCGAGAAAACTCAGCGGGGTCAAGGCGACGAAATTGGCGGGCGTCTTCGCCAAGCCGATGTTGTACTGGTTCTGCTTCCCACTCATCGGTCACCTTCCATCCATATTACCTAGAGGAACCCGATCGAGATCCACGGAAAGATCGCCACGATGATCAATCCAACCATCAGCGCCAGCAGATAGCCCCAGATCGGGCGAATGCCTTCCGCAGGGTCGACGCGCCCAATGGCGCAGGCGGCATAATATCCCACTCCGAACGGCGGGGCGAATAGTCCAATGCCCATCGCGAGGATGATAATCATCGCATAATGCACCTCGTGAACGCCGACCACCCGCGCGATCGGAAACAACAGCGGACCAAACAGCACGATGGCCGGAATACCTTCAAGCACGCTGCCCAATACCGTGAAGGCCACGATCGATACCGCGATAAAGGAGCCAGAACCGCCGGGCAGGCCGGTCATCGCGGCGGCCAGCGCCCGCGAAAATCCGGATTGGGTCAATCCCCAGGCCATCCCGGTGGCGGTGCCGATGATCAGCAGGATTGCCCCGGAAAGGCAGGCGGTTTCGATCAACATCGGCATCAACCGCCGCCAGTCGAAACGGCGATAGATCAAGAGACCGACGACAAAGCCGTAGACGATCCCGATCGTGGAAACCTCGGTCGCGGTCGCAATCCCCTCGACCACGGCGGCGCGGATCACGAACGGCAGCGCCAGCGCGGGGAGGGCGATGACGAAAGTGCGGACGATCTCGGCGCCGCTGGCGCGCCTGACGTGACTGAGGTCCTCGCCGCGATAGCGCCACCATACCAGCGCCGACAACGTGATGGCCAGCACGACGCCCGGCAAAAGGCCGCCCGTAAACAGCGCCGAAATCGAAACGCCGGTCACCGACCCGATGGTGATCAGGACGAGGCTCGGTGGGATGGTTTCGGTCTGCGCGCCGGTGGCTGCGAGCAACGCCACGAGATCGCCGGGCCGGGCGCCGCGCTGCTTCATCTCCGGAAACAGCACTGGCGCCACCGCCGCCATGTCGGCGGCCTTGGAGCCGGATATGCCCGACACCAGATACATCGCGCCGACCAGCACGTAATTGAGGCCGCCGCGCACATGGCCCAACAGGCTCGCCAGAAATGCCACCATCGCGCGCGCCATGCCGGTCATCTCGATCAGCAATCCGAGAAAGATGAACAGCGGCACCGCAAGCAGAATCAGGTGGCTCATGCCCTCATCCATGCGTCCGATCAGCACCATCAGCGGTGTGCGTGTCGTCAGCGCTAAGTATCCGAAAATCGCTAGTCCGAACGCAAACGCGATCGGTACGCCTGCAAAGACGCAGAATCCGACCACTCCGACAAAGAAAATGATCAGATTGAGGTTGCCGAGCGGAAGTAGCCACGGCGCAGCCAGCCAAAAGACCGCGACCAGCAGCCCGACCGACAGTGCCGCCCGCAACACGAGCCTGCTATCGCCGACCCGCACCAGCCGCAGCAACGCAAACAGCGCCATCAGACAGACGCCGACCGGCAAGGCCGCCGCGCGCCAGGTATTGGAAATTTGCAGTGCCGGCGTGGTGATAAAGCTCTCTTCGTAGGCGTATTGATAAGCCGGCATGATGATCAACAGCAAAAACGTTAGCGCGGCGCAGGTCGCCACCACATCGAGATAGGCCCGCACGGCAGGTTTCGCGTTGGCGACAACGGCTGTCATCCGCATATGTTCGGAACGACGAAATGCGACCACGCTCCCGAGCATTGCCAGCCAAAGGAAGAGGATCGAGGCCAGTTCATCCGACCAGATCAACGGTCGCTGCAGCGCGTAACGCGCCACGACGCCTACGAACAGCGTGACGATCTCGGCGACAACGAGGACCGCCGCGGGAATCTCGACGAGGGTTCCGAGCCGGGTTTCGAGCATCGCCGCAAGGAGACGGGGGCGAGGGGACACCGCGCCGGTTATCGTCTGCGTTGCGTCGGCATGCGCCATCGTCGTTCCCTGATAATCGCGCCTGTTACGAAAGCTTGCCGACGGATTTCTCCAGGATCGCCCACGCCTCCTCGCCGTATTTTCCCTTCCATTCGGAATAGAACCCGGCCGAGCGCAGCTTTTCACGAAAGGAGGCGACATCGGGCTGATTGAAGATCAGCCCCTTGCTCGCCAGGTCCTCGCGTATGGTGGCATTGAGCTTCTCGGTATCGGCGCGGGCCTTGAGCGCCGCGGCGTTGACATTCTTTTCCACGATCGTTCGCACGTCGGCGGGCAGCGCCTCCAGGGCGCGGCGGTTGGCCAGGAACCAGAAGCCGTCCCACATGTGGTTCGTCAGCGAGCAGTACTTCTGGACCTCGTACAGTTTCGCGGTGGAAATCAGCGCCAGCGGATTTTCCTGACCCTCAACGATCTTGGTCTGCAGCGCCGAATAGACTTCGTTGAAATTGATCGAAGCGGGCGCTGCGCCGAACGCCTTGAACATCGAGGTCCATAGTGGCGACACCGGCACACGAATCTTGAAGCCCTTGTAGTCGCCGGGTCCGTTGATGGGTTTGGTCGAGGAGGTGGTCTGTCGAAAGCCATTGTCCCAGATGTTCTCGAACGCGACGATATTGGCCTTGGCCACCTCGCGGCGCACATAGGCCCCGAGATCGCCATCCATGGCCTTCCAGACCGTTGGATAATCCGGGAAGGCAAAACCCATCCCGTTGATCGAGGCGGCCGGCACCAGCGTCGCCAGGATCAGGCCCGACATGGTGAAAAACTCGACGCCCCCGGAACGCAGCTGGCTCAGCACGTCGGTGTCGGCGCCGAGCTGGTTGTTGGGGAAAATTTGCATATCGAAGCGGCCGTTGGTCTCGGTCTTGATCGCCGCGGCCATTTCCTTGGAACGAATGTTCAGGGGGTGCGAATCCGGCAGGTTGTTGGCAAATTTGTAGGTGAACTCCGCTCGCTGGGCGCGCGCGACAAATGGCGCGCCGACACCGCCCATCACCGCCGAGGCCGCGGTTGCTTTCAATAACGCCCGACGCGAAACACCCATCTGTGGTCTCCCTGAGACTTCTTATCCATTGCATCATACGGACCCGGCGCGGCCGGGTCATCAGCCGTCTCGGCCGGCTTATTGCCCGCTTTCAACGCCAATACCAAGTCTTCGTGCGATCAGCTTTTTTTGGCGCGGATTCTCGAAAACGAACGCGGCATCCCGGACCCGTCGGAGCGCGCCTTAAAAGGCTCGCTGCATCATGCCACCAGCGGCTTGGCAACAGGTCGGCTGGTGGCACTATCAACGACGATCAACGCGGTGTCGAAGGGAATGCCGGTCATTCTCCGCCAAGCACTATCCTGATTTGCGCGGTAATCGCTCAGCGTTGAAGCGGGCAACCAGCCCAACCTCATTTCACATTGAAAACGCGTGGGAACATCAAATTTTAGATACAAGTGCTTGAAAGAAATAAGGAATAAAATATTCCATAATATACCTTATGCGAATCGCAGCTTTGGGCCCGGGGCGCTATAGGAGGCATCGCCCTCATCCTAGCGCCCCCTGAAGCGCGGCTTGCGCCGCTCCAGGAACGCGGCGACGCCCTCCTTGTGATCCTCGGTCAGGCTCGCCAGCGCGAACTGGTCGACGTCCATGTGGCTGGCGAGATCGTCGAGCGCGTGCGTCAGTCGATTGACGGTCAGCTTGGTCATGGCGACCGACAGCGGCGGCTGCGCCGCCACCTTGTCCGCGAGCGTCATCGCAACATCGAACGCCTTGCCGGGATCGGCGACCTCCTCCACCAGCCCCCATTCGTGCGCCTCGGCGGCGCTGACGCGCTCACTCGCCAGGATCACCGCCTGTTTGGTGCGGGCCGGCCCCATCAAGTGCAGCATGCGTGGGATGCTTTGCCAGCTCATATTCATGCCGAGCCCGATTTCGGGTACGCGCAGATGGGCGTCGCGGCTCATGACGCGAAAGTCCAGCGCCACGGCAAGCGCCACGCCACCGCCGATGCAAAATCCCTCGATGGCGCCGATCGTGATCTGCTCCATGCCCTGCCAGGCGCGGCTCAGTCGGGGTCCGAGCTTCAGATGCCGGCGCAGCGAACCGAGGTCCATGGATTTGCGCGACCGGCCCTCGGGATCTTTCAGGTCGAAGCCGGCGCTGAACGCCTTGGGCCCGCCGGTGAGCACCACGACCGAGGTGTCGCCGTCATCCTCAAAGCTGCGCGCCGCATGGGTGAGCTGACGCATCGCCTCCGGCGACAGCGCGTTGATGCCATCGCCGCGGTCGAAGCGCACCGCCGCGATCCGGCCATCGGGACCGAGACCTTTTTCGATCGTCACAAAATTGACCACCACCGTGCCTCCCTGCTCACCATTTTCCGCGACGATAGCGCAAACTGAGGGAAAAAGCGGAGCTTGCCGTCGGCCTCAAAGCCCCAACGAAGGCTTCTTGTACGATATCAGCGCATCGCGCACGGCACGGGCGACTTCGACGGCATTCGGCGTGTCCGAATGGACGCAAATTGAATCGGCGCGCACCGGCACATCCCGACCATGGATGCTTGTGGTCTTGCCTTCGGCGATGGCGCGCAAACAGCGGGACGCAGCCTCGGCCGGATCGACGGCTGTATGTTCGCGCGTGATGATCAGACTGCCGTCATCGTCATATTCGAGATCGGCGTAATATTCCGCGATGAAGCCCTGACCGCGCGCTTGGTACACAAGCTCGTGCTGCGTGCCGATCATCCCCATGATCGGAACCTTGAATATGTCTGCCGCGTCGCAGATGGCGTGGGCCACGGCTTCGCTGCGGGCCGCCATGCCGTAGAGCGAGCCGTGGGGTTTGATGTGGTTAAGCGGCACACCTTCGGCCTCAAGAAAGCCCTTGAGCGCGCCGACCTGATAGATGATGCAGTTGGCTAGTTCGTCGCGCGACATCTTCATTTCGCGGCGGCCAAATCCCTGAAGGTCGGGAAGCGACGGATGCGCGCCGACCTTGACATGATGCTGTTTGGCTAGCCGCACCGTCTTGCGCATATGGTTGAAGTCGGAAGCGTGGAATCCACAGGCGACATTGGCGAGCGAAATCAGCGGCATCAGCGCGTCGTCGTCCCCCAACTTATAGAGGCCGAACGCTTCGCCCATGTCGCAATTGATGCTCGCCACGGCGCCGCTCGTTGGGAATTAAGGACTTTGCCGCCACCTCGCCTCGAGCGAGTGGGAGCCGGCGCCAAAGACCGCAATCATGGCAAACGCGCCGATCAGGCCGAGGTTCTTGAGGAAATTGATGGTCTGACCTTGAACCTGCGCCGCAGGTACAGCCCAAAACTGATGAAACATCAGCGTGGCCGCGATCGTGAAGGCAATCAGGATGATGGCAGCCCACCGTGTCCAGATCCCCAGGACAAGGGCTGTTGCACAGCCCAATTCGAGGGCGATGGAACCTGCCACCATGAAGCTGCCGAGCCCGCCTTCGCCACCCGGCAGACGTGATGCCGTCAAGCCAAATGCGAGAATCTTTCCAATGCCGCTGTAAATGAAGAGCGGCGCCACCAACAGGCGCATCAGGAGCAATACCAGCGCCTGCATCCCCTCGCCTTCAAAACCGGTGCTCAACTCCTTCGTCGTCTTCATCCTATTCCCCCTCTGTTTGGGCCAGCCAGCAACCCAACGCTCGCCGTCTTATGGACTTGACGCTTGCTCGCGGCTACTCCGCAGGCGCTACGCCAACTTCAGCCGCACTTCCCTGCATCGTGAGCGAGCCGATCACCAACGCTGCGACAACAGCAGCGCCCCCGATCGCCCAAAAGACTGCGTCCGGCCCTCCGGTCACCTGCTGTAACAGGCCGATGACATAGGGCCCAAGGATCGCGCCGACGCGCCCCACTCCCAATTCCATGCCCACACCGCTGGCGCGAAAGCCGGTCTCATAGGAATTGGCGGTGAAGTTGTTGAGGACGTGCTGGGCACCGATAATGCAGAAGCCTGCGATCGCCACGATCGCCAAATTGAACCCATGTCCATTGACGAACACCAGCGCCGCAACCGCGAGGCCGCCGATCGCCCACCAGCTACCCAGCAGACGAGGCGTGCCGGCAAAACCGCGGTCAGCAAGCATCGCAAGCGAAAGTCCGCCGATAAAGGAGGTCGCCTGCATCAGGGCGCCAAAGCCGAATGAGGCCGCGAAGGTTTCGCCGCGCTTGAGCATGACGGTGGGAATCCATCCGGTAAGGCCGAAGATCGCAAACAAGCTGAGAAAGGCCGTGAGCCAGATCGTCAGCGAGACGCGGCGATAGCGCGGAGCCAGCAGTGCGGCGATCGTATTCTGCCGTGCGGATTTCTCCGCTGCCCTTAACGAAGCCCTCTGGTAGACCGCAGCCCGCTCCGGGCGCAGCCGCGACAGCAGGGCGCGCAACTCAACGATGCGCCCGTGCGCGGCCAGAAATTTGGGGCTCTCCGGCAGCATGGCGTGCACAACGAGCGTCAGCGGTATCGACAGCGCACCCACAAAGTACAGGATTTGCCAGCCATATTGCGGGGTCAGGAAAACGCCCACCAGGCTTGCGAAAACGCCGCCCAGCGACCAGCCTAGCGTTACACCCCACAGCGAGAAGCGGTTGCTGACGCGTTGCGGCGCAAGTTCATTGATGTAGGTGGTGCCAAGAGGCAAAAGGACACCGAGGCCGAGCCCGGTGACGAATCTCAGCGCGCAGAAGCTTATGAAATCGGTGGCAAACAGCGCGGTCAGCAGCGTCAAGACGTTGACGATCCAAAGGCCCGCCAGAAGCGTGCTTCTTCGCCCAAAGCGATCCGCCGCCATGCCGTGGCTCATCGCGCCGAACAGAAAGCCGACCAGGCCCGAACTGACCAGGAGCCCGGCCTGACTGGGAACCAACCCCCAGGGCTGCATCACGTAGTGAATGACATAGGCCGGATTGAACGTATCGTAGCCATCGAACAAGGTGATGAGCGTGATCAGGACACCCAGGATCTTGTGCAAGGGAGTGACGGCCGCACCAGCCAGTTCCTCGTGGACGTCGATTTCGGCCTCTGGACTCACGGCACCCTCCCCTAATTTGGCGACCGTCCCCGCTCGCCGGCAGATTTATCTGGCGGCTCGATCGAGCTTGAACAGTACCCTGGCGTTGTCGCGGCCGATCTTGTGACGATCGGTTTCCGCGATCGGCGCCGCATCGAACCAGTCTGACGCATGGTCGATATTCTCGAAAGGCCAATCCGTCGAAAAAAGAATTCGATCGGCGCCGATCTCCAGCATGGCATCGATCAATGTCTGTGTCCGGAAATTCCCCGATGTCGTGATGTAGAAATTCTCGCGGAAATAATCCGCGATCTTCCGCTTGGCCGGATAGCGGTTTTGCTCACGCATCCATTTGTTGTGGTTGTCGATCCGCCACATCGAATATGGCAGGCCCTCGCCCATGTGGCCGATGATGACGTTCAGCCGCGGATACGCATCGAACAAGCCCGATCCCATCAGCCGGAGCGCATGAACGGCTGTTTCCTGCCCGAATGCCCAGGACGGCCCTAACAGCCAGCGGTGTCCCTCGTAAATGGCGGCATCTTTCGGAAGCGGGTTGCGGGGGTGGAGATAAAACGGCACGTCCAGCCGCTCGACCTCGGCCCAAAACGGCCAATAGGCCTTGAGGTCATAGTAGACGCCGGATTCGCTGTCGTTGACCTGGCTGAAGCCGTTCACAAGGGCTCCGCAGAACCCCAGGTCGCGCACGCAACGTTCCAGTTCACGGGCCGCCAGGTCGGGGGTTTGCATCGGCAGCGCCGCCAGGCCACCAAACCGCTTCGGCTGGCGTTGAATTTGCTCGGCCAGAAAGTCGTTCGACCGACGCGATATTTCACCGGCCTTGTTCCGATCGGCGATCGCCTGCACCGCCGGTGCATTGAGGGAAAGAAGCATCACCTCGATGCCGTGTGCATCCATCTCCCGCAAGCGACGGTCCTGGATATCGAGCAGTCGGGCCTTCAGTTCCGGCCAGTCGGCCTCGGGCGCAAACCCCGCGCTGTCCCGAACCGTTTCCTCGATCGCGAAATGCTCCTCGAGAGCTACTTTTCCACGCATCGCAGGCGCCTCCATCCATTTTGTTTTTTAGTTGACCGGAAAGGACAGGACAGCGCCATAACTTGTCAATGGCAATGTTGCAAATGCAAATGATGCAATCGGCCCCGGTAACCGATCGATGGAGGCGATGACACCTGCGAGGCGAATTCTCCGCCTTGACCTACCCGTAGCCTTCCTCCAATTACGTCCGGATCCTCGACACAGGGCGCGCATTGCGGCTATCTTTGACCCCATGACCGACCATGACCATCATCACCACGACCATTCGGAACTGTCCGAGACCGAATTGCGTGTGCGCGCGCTTGAAACCATCCTGACCGAGAAAGGGTATGTCGATCCGGCGGCGCTCGACGCCATTATCCAGGCCTATGAGACCAAGATCGGCCCCCACAATGGCGCGCGGGTTGTCGCCAAGGCGTGGTCCGATCCCGCTTTCAAGCGATCCCTGCTGGAGGACGCCACCAAGGCTGTGGGCACACTCGGTCACGTCAGCCGGGTCGGCGATCACCTGGTCGCGATCGAGAATACGCCGCAGCGCCACAACATGGTCGTTTGCACGCTGTGCTCCTGCTATCCCTGGGAAATGCTGGGGCTCCCTCCCGTCTGGTATAAGGCCGCTCCCTACCGATCGCGCGCGGTCAAGGACCCGCGCGGCGTGCTGGCCGATTTTGGCATAAGCCTGCCAAAGGAAACCGAGATACGCGTCTGGGATTCAACCGCCGAGACCCGCTTCCTGGTGCTGCCGATGCGGCCCGAAGGCACCGAGGGCTGGAGCGAGCAACAGCTCGCCGAACTCGTGACGAGGGACTCGATGATCGGCACGGGCTTTCCCAAAACGCCGGGTGCGCCCTCGTGAATGGCGTGCATGACATGGGCGGCATGGACGGCTTCGGTAAGGTCGAGGTCGAACCCAATGAACCGATGTTTCATACAAAATGGGAAGGCCGCGTACTGGCGATGGTCCGTGCGATGGGGGCGGCTGGCGCCTTCAACATCGACACCTCGCGCTTTTATCGGGAGACGTTGCCACCCGATGTCTATCTCGCGAGCTCATATTACCAGAAATGGCTGCTCGGCCTGGAAGACCTGCTGATCGACAAGGGTTACATCGCAGCCTCCGAGGTTGTTGCCGGCCACGCGATGGAGCCGGCCAAGCCCCTCAAGCACGGCAAGTTCGGGGTCGACGACGTCGAGCGCATCATGGTACGCGGTAAGTTCGCCCGCGAGGCCCCCGCGCCGGCCAAATTCAAGCCTGGCGATCGCGTGCGTGCGAGGAACATGCATCCGGCGACGCACACGCGGCTGCCGCGTTACACACGCGGCCATGTCGGCGTAGTCGAGCGTAATCTCGGCTGCAACGTCTTTCCGGACTCAGCCGCGATGGAAGCCGGCGAGAATCCGCAATGGCTCTATACCGTGGTGTTCGACGGGGCCGAACTATGGGGCGCGGACGCCGACCCGACGGTGAGGGTATCGATTGACGCGTTCGAACCCTATCTGGAGCCGGCATGACGAACCTCGCTGCCGCGCGGGCGACCGCTGCCCTGCCCGAGATCCCCCGCGATGACGACGGACCGGTGTTTCGTGAACCCTGGGAGGCGCAGGCCTTTGCGATGGCGCTCTCCTTGCACGAGCGCGGCCTGTTCACCTGGAATGAGTGGGCGGCGGCGCTTGCCGACGAGATCAAACGCGCCCAGGCGTGCGGCGATCCCGACGATGGCAGCACCTACTACCGGCATTGGCTCGCAACCCTGGAGAAGCTGGTCGCGGCCAAGGGCGTCGCGACGTCCGAAGTCCTGCATCGCTACCGCGACGCATGGGACCATGCCGCCGACCGCACCCCTCATGGCTCGCCGATCGAATTGCGGCCGGACGATTTTGGGTAGCGCCGTCATTGCGAGGAGCGCAAGCGACGAAGCAATCCATTCGCTTGCGCCTGCGGAGCGATAGATAGTTTCGCGGAGCCGTCGGTCACCAAGCCAATCGGTGGAAATCGGGCCAATTCGGCGTGTTCCGCTGGGATCGGCACGCCGCTTTTGGCATAAAGCCAGTAGCTCGAAAATTCCGGTGCATCATGACCCCTCCCCGCGATATCTCCCGCCTGCTCGATATCATGGCGGCGCTGCGAACGCCCGCCAGTGGCTGCCCCTGGGATCTCGAACAGACCTTCGCGACCATTGCGCCTTACACCATCGAGGAAGCCTACGAAGTCGCCGATGCGATTGCGCGCGGTGATTTCGATGACCTCCGTGAGGAGCTCGGCGATCTCCTGCTCCAGGTCGTGTTCCACGCCCGCATGGCAGAAGAGCAAAATGCGTTCGCGTTCGCCGACGTGATCGAAGCGATCTCCCGCAAGATGATCCGAAGGCATCCCCATGTTTTCGCCGACAAGGACGGGCGATTGACCCCGTCAGACGTCAAGGGCGCGTGGGAACGCATCAAGGCGGAAGAGAAAGCCGAGCGCGCGGCGCGTCGTCCAAAACACGATACCTCCCACAAATCGCTGTTGTCGGGCGTGAAATCCGGACAGCCGGCGTTGGCGCGCGCCATGGAATTGCAGCGCAAGGCCTCAAGCGTCGGCTTCGACTGGAACGATCCGCGTGCGGTTTTGCGCAAAATTCGCGAGGAAGCCGACGAAATCGAGGCGGCGCTCGATCGGGACGATGCCGGCGAACTGGCGGAAGAAACCGGCGACCTTCTGTTCGCGCTGGTCAATCTCGCACGACACACCGGCGTCGATCCGGAAATGGCTCTGCGCGGCACCAACGCGAAATTCGAACGCCGCTTTGGCTATATCGAGCGCGCGTTGGCCTCGCAGGGCCGCTCGCTTGAAGGCGCATCGCTCGCCGAAATGGATGCGCTGTGGGATGAGGCGAAGAAACGGGAATAAGTTCACTCAGCCTGTCGTCCCTGCGAAAGCAGGGACCCATACGCCGCGGCCTTTCGTTTTGGCGTCCTGGGAGACGGCTTCTGCAACAAATGAACGCCGGTGGTTATGGGTCGCTGCTTTCGCAGGGACGACGAAATCAGCCGTGCGGCACCGCATCGAAGCGATTGACCACGATGTCGCGCTTGGTTTCATCGACCCGCACGGTCATATCAAACCGGCCGTTGTGGAAACGCTTGTCGAGAATTTCCGAATTGCGATGCAGCCAGCTGATCCCCGCGCCGTCGGCGGCGTCGATCGATAGATCGAGCGTCATGCGCGTTGCGGCCAACCGCGCTTCGATCGCGGCAAGCAACGCGTTAACCCCCTCCCCGGTCTCGGCCGAAACCAGGAAGCAGGGGCGCTCCGGCGGTCGACGGGCGGCGATATTCCGCAAGTTTTCGCGGCCCTCAGCGTCGAAGCGATCGATCTTGTTCCAGACTTCGAGAATACCCAGGCCTGCATCGGGGTCGGTGCCTAGCTGCCGCAACACGGTCTCGACGTCGCGCTGCTGGGCGTCGGTATCTTCATGCGAGATGTCGCGGACATGGAGAATGATGTCGGCCTCCAGCACCTCCTCCAGCGTCGCCCGGAACGCCGCCACCAACTGCGTCGGCAGATTGGAGATGAAACCAACCGTGTCCGACAGCATCGCCTTGCCGCCGTGCGGCAGGCTGAGCGCCCGCAAGGTCGGATCGAGCGTCGCAAACAGCATGTCGGCGGCCTGAACGTCGGCGCGGGTCAGCCGGTTGAACAGCGTCGACTTTCCGGCATTGGTGTAGCCGACCAGCGCCGCAACGCGGTAAGGCACGCGCTGCCGACCGGCGCGATGCAGCCGCCGCGTTGCCTGAACCTTCTTGAGTTCGTTCTCAAGGCGTGTGATGCGCTCGCCGATCAGGCGGCGGTCGGCCTCGATCTGAGTTTCGCCGGGACCGCCCATGAAACCGAAGCCGCCGCGCTGGCGCTCCAGATGGGTCCACGACCGTACCAGACGGCTGCGCTGATAATTCAAATGCGCCAGTTCGACCTGCAGCGCGCCCTCCTTGGTTTTGGCGCGGCGGCCGAAGATTTCGAGGATCAGGCCAGTGCGGTCGAGCACCTTGGTATTCCAGGCCTTCTCGAGATTGCGTTGCTGGATCGGCGATAATGCGCAGTCCATCACCACGAGCTCGATCTCGTGCCCGGTCACGAGGCCAACGATTTCCTCGACCTTCCCTTTGCCGAGATAGGTCGCGGGCCTGATCTGGCTCACCGGCGCGATCAGGGCGTCGGCAACGGTCAGATCGATGGCGCGCGCCAAGCCTACCGCTTCCGCCAGCCGCGCCTCGGAGCCGCGGCTGGCATGGGTCACCGATTGCGCGTCGGCCTCGCCGCGGCGCATCCGTAAGTAAGGGCCGATGACGATCACCCGCCCGGTTTGCTTGCCCGCCACCGACCGCGGACGGTCGGCACCCCCATCAAGATTTCGGGGTTCCAATCAGTTCACTCTCAAGCCGGCGCATCCTCGCCGCCTTCGAACAACTGGATCGGAGCGCCCGGCATGATGGTCGAAATCGCGTGCTTGTAGACAAGCTGCGAATGGCCGTCGCGCCGCAGCAGCAGGCAAAAATTGTCGAACCAGGTGACAATTCCCTGCAGCTTTACTCCGTTGACCAGAAAGATCGTCAGTGGCGTTTTGGTTTTTCGAACGTGATTAAGGAAGGTGTCCTGTAGATTTTGTGCGCGGTCTGCCGCCATTGTTATTATCCCGCAGTCTTGTTTGCTTCTTTTTATTGAACCGGCGACTCCCTCTCCGGAGCACCCCGGTTGCCGGCTCCCCTGAGATCCCCCTCCGGAAAAGCGCGACAGTGCGATTAGAAGGCAGGCTTGGTTTTTAGGCAAGCAAGTTCGCGCGGCAGCCGCACCGAACAGCGGTCCGATTCTCCGTAAAAGCCCGGAAACCGACGAAATTCCCCGCCGTCGATCGAACTGGTCGGCAAGACCGGCGTCAACCCACGCCGAGCGCCTTCAGCTTGCGATGCAGGGCTGAACGCTCCATGCCGACGAATTCCGCCGTGCGAGAGATGTTGCCGGAGAAGCGGCTGATCTGGGCCATCAGGTAGTCGCGCTCGAACACTTCCCGCGCCTCGCGGAGCGGCAAGCCCATAATATGCTCGCCGTTGTTGCTGGTTGGCATCGCCGGCACCATCGAACCCACGTCCTGCGGCAGCATATCGGCGGTGATGATGACCTCCGGACCGCCGCCGGCCAGGATCATCACCCGCTCGACATTGTTGCGAAGCTGCCGAACGTTGCCAGGCCAGACGTGGGACTGCAGCACCGCCATCGCATCCTGACCGATCTGCCGCTTCGGCAAACCCGTCGCGACCGAAATCTGATCCATGAAATAGTCGATCAGTTCCGGAATGTCCTCACGGCGCTCCGACAGCGGCGGGACACGAATCGGCACCACCGACAAACGGTGATAGAGGTCTTCCCGGAACCGGCCCGCGACGATCTCCTCTTCCAGATTGCGGGCGGTTGAGGAAATAATGCGAACGTCGACGCTGACCTTGGTGGTGCCGCCTTGGCGCTGGAACGTCTGATCCACCAGTACGCGCAAGATCTTGTTTTGGGTTTCGCGCGGCATGTCGCCGATTTCGTCGATAAACAGCGTGCCGCCGTGGGCTTCCTCCAGCGCACCCGCCTTGCGCGAATGCTCGCCGTTGGACTGCTCGACACCGAACAGCTCGACCTCCATGCGCTCGGGCGTGATCGCCGCGGCGTTGATGACGACAAAGGGCCCGTCGGCACGGCCCGACGAATTGTGCAGAGTACGGGCCGCCAGTTCCTTGCCGGAACCCGAGGGACCCACGATTAGAATGCGGCTGTTGGCCTTGGCGGCGCGTTCGATGGTCTGGCGCAGCTGGTTCATGCAAGCCGAGCGGCCGGTCAGCACGCTCGCGGCGGGCGCCAGCTGCTTGAGTTCCTTCACCTCACGCTTCAGGCGCGAGGTCTCCAGCGCGCGCGTCGCGACCAGAATCAGCCGGTCGGATTTGAACGGTTTCTCAATGAAGTCGTAGGCGCCGCGCTTAATGGCTGCGACCGCGGTCTCGATGTTGCCGTGGCCGGAGATCATCACAACCGGGAGATCGGCATGGTCGCGCTTGATCTGCTCCAGCAACTGCAATCCGTCGAGCTTGCTGCCCTGTAACCAGATATCGAGAAACACCAGATGCGGGCGGCGATTCGCTATTTCCGTCAGCGCTGAATCGCTGTCACGCGCGGTGCGCGTAGTGAAACCCTCGTCGTCAAGAATCCCCGCGACCAGATCACGAATGTCGGCTTCGTCATCGACAATCAAAATATCACTTGCCATGGGATCGCGCCTGTCTTGTCAATTGCCTGTTGCGGCTTCGATTTTGATCTGCTGGTTAGTCGTTTCAGCCGGCTCGGTGGTTTCAGAAGCCGGGAGTTTTGTTTCGGCGGCCGGCTTTTTCGCTTCGATCTTCGCAGCGTGACCCGATACCGCAAACCGCAACCGCACCCAGGCTCCCCGCGCGCCCGGGCGGATATCGGCGGCATCGTTGAGTTCAATCCGCCCGCCGTGGTCTTCCAGAACGCGCCCGACGATGGCGAGCCCAAGGCCGGTGCCCTTCTCGCGGGTCGTCACATAAGGCTCCAGCAGGCGCACGCGGCTCACCTTCGGAAGGCCTACGCCGTTATCGATGACGTCAATCACAATGTCGTCGTTCTCGCGCACGGCGATGACGTCAATGCGACCCTTGCCAAGCTCGCCCGGAGGGACGGCCTCGATCGCTTCCGTTGCGTTCTTGATGATATTGGTCAGCGCCTGCGAAATCAGCCGACGGTCGAACTGCGCCCGCATCGGCTCGTCCCTGATGTCGACCTCGATATCGACGTCAGGATGGCCAACCCGCATCAGAAATACGGCCTGACGCACCGTGTCGGCGACGTCCTCGCCTTCGATCACCGGCTTGGGCATCCGCGCAAAGCGCGAGAATTCATCGACCATCCGCCTGATATCGTCGACCTGCCGCACGATCGTTTCGGTGCACTGCTCGAACACAGCTCTATCCTCGGTGATCACCTTGCCGAATTTGCGACGAATGCGTTCGGCCGAAAGCTGGATCGGGGTCAGCGGATTCTTGATCTCGTGCGCGATCCGGCGCGCCACGTCGGCCCATGCCGAGGTCCGCTGCGCGGAAACAAGCTCCGTGATGTCGTCCAGCGTGATGATGTAGCTGTCGCGCGTCTGACTGGTCTGCTCGGCGGTGACGCGAACCGAAAGAATGCGCTCGTGGCCCTCGCGACTGATCGTGATCTGGCCCTGTACCAGCCGCTGGGTGCTTTCCCGCGCTGTTTTCATCATTTCATCGAGTTCGGGCAGCACGTCCGATAGCGGGTGATCCAGCGTCTCCGATTCCGCGTGACCGATCAGCTTTTCGGCCGAGCGGTTGAGAATGCCGACGCTACCGGAGGGGTCCACGCCGATGATGCCGGCGCTTGCCGACGACAAAACGGCCTCGATGAAACGACGCCGGCTGTCGATCAGGTCGCTGGCGCTCACCAACTCGTCGCGCTGGGTGCGCAACTCCTGCGTCATCTTGTTGAAAGTCTCGCCAAGCTGCGCCAGATCGCCCTCCGAACGGAGCACCGGTACCTGCACATGGAGATCGCCGGTCGAGACCATATTAGCGGCGCTCATCAGCCGCCGTATCGGCGCGACCAGCCAATTGGCGAAATTCAACCCGATGAGGATGGACGCCATCAGGATCGTCAGTGCGATCACCGCAAACATCAGCGCGAAATTCACCTGAAGGCCGAGCCGGCGCGCTTCGATTTCGGCGTATTCGGCGACGCCGATCTCGGTCTGCTTGAGTTGCGCGACCACGCCCGGATCGAGCGGACGCGCCACGTAAAGGAAGAGGTCGTTGAACGCCCGCAGCCGGATCACGGCCGCGACGTAGTTTTCTTCGGGGATGACCGAAATTTCCGGTTCGGTTTCGTTGACATTGCCGAGGATTTCCGGCGGCGGCGGCGCGAAGTTCAGTTTAATGCCGGTTTCCGCCGTCTCCACAATATTGCGATCCTTGTCGATCATCATCGCGCTGGGTAAATTGCGCGCAGCAGCGCTCCCGGTCAGTAACTGGCGAAAGGTTCCGCGATCCTGGTCGTACAACGGCCGAGCGTGCGCGATATCGTTGGCCATTCCCAGAATGTCGCCATAAATGAGTTGCGCGTGCTCGTGCGTGTAGGCGCGTGCAATGCTCAGCGAGTTCTGTATCACCTCGCGCGTCGGGCCTGAAAACAGCCGGTCGAGGCCACGGTCAAGGCTCACATTGGCGACGACCGCGACCAGGACCGCTGGTGCCACCGCGATGACGGAGAACAGACTGACGATCTGGACATGCAGCCGCGCCGCTGCCCGGCCGCGGCGCCGGGCCTGCATCACCTGCCAGACCTCGCGGACGATGATGCCGACCAATACCAGGATGGTCGCCGCGTTGATCAGGATGAATGAATAAACAACGGTCGGCGTTGGCTCAATTCGGGTCAGGCCGGTGAGCACCACGAAGGTCATGAGGGCCGACAGCAACGCCAGGCCGATCGCAAACGGCGCCAGAAGCCTCCGCAGGGACCCCCCCTTGGATTCGGCGAGCGACGGGTCGAACTGTGCGGCCGAGGTGTCTACGCTGGTCATTCCGGCAATAACTGAGCTGAAGGCAATGATGTCCGCGGCGACGGACTGATGCATTCATATCACAATGTTGCCAAATTGCGACAATTCCGCGGCGCACCCTAAGAGATCGGCCGTGTGGTGAGGCCTGTTAGGGGGCAAGGTGAGCGATTTTGGCGGGCCTGGCTGGAAACCCTCAATTGCCGCTTCGATAGACCTGAATGTCCAGATCGCGGATCTTCTTGCGCAGCGTGTTGCGGTTGAGCCCCAGAAGGTCGGCCGCCCGGATTTGATTGCCGCGGGTGGCCGCCAGCGCTGCCGTGAGCAGCGGCACCTCGATTTCCTTCAGGATCCGGTGATACAGGCCAGGCGGCGGCACGCCGTTGGGGAAACCCGAGAAATGCGAAGACAGATAGGCCTCGACGGCGCCGCCGAGATTATCGATGCCGTGATGGGCGTTGCCGCCCGGCGCCACGGCCGGCGGCGCCAGTTCGCCGTCGATGACCGAGCCGGTGATGACGTCCTGCGGATAGAGTGCCGCCAGCCGGCGGGCGAGGTTTTCGAGCTCTCGCACATTGCCTGGCCAGCGGTGCTGCTTCATGCGCTCCAGCGCGAGCGCGTCGAGCTTCTTCGGCGGCAGTCCGTCCTTCTCGGCCAGCGCGAAGAAATGCCGGATCAAATCGGGTAAATCCTCGATCCGCTCGCGCAGCGGCGGAAGCCGCAATGGCACGACGTTGAGGCGGAAGAACAGGTCCTCGCGGAACAGGCCCTGCTGAATCAGGATCCGCAGATCCTTGTTACTCGCCGCGACGATCCGCACATCGGTTTTGATCGGCGTGCGACCGCCAACGGTGGTGTATTCGCCCTGCTGGAGAACCCGCAGCAGTCTGGTCTGCGCTTCCATCGGCATGTCGCCGATTTCGTCGAGAAACAGCGTTCCGCCCTCGGCCTGTTCGAACCGTCCGGAGGCGCGGGTGTTGGCGCCCGTGAATGCGCCGCGTTCATGGCCGAACAATTCGGACTCGATCAGATCGCGCGGGATCGCCGCCATGTTGACGGCGACGAACGGCCCGTTGCGTCGCTTGCCGTAGTCGTGCAGCGCGCGCGCCACCAATTCCTTGCCGGTTCCAGACTCGCCGGAAATCATCACCGTGAGGTCGGTCTGCATCAGCCGCGCCAGCACCCGATAGATTTCCTGCATCGCCGGCGAACGGCCGACCAAGGGTATCGAGTCGAATTCGGATTCATCGACATTGTTGGCCACGCGCTCCTTCGGCTCCGCCAGCGCGCGGCCGACAATCGCGATCAATTCCTTCAGATCGAACGGTTTTGGCAGATACTCATAGGCGCCGCGCTCGGAGGCGCGGATCGCCGTCATGAAGGTGTTCTGCGCGCTCATCACGATCACGGGAAGATTCGGCCGCATCTTCTTGATCCGCGGCAAGAGATCGAACGCGTTCTCGTCGGGCATCACAACATCGGTGATCACCAGATCGCCCTCGCCCTGGCTGACCCAGCGCCACAGCGTCGCCGCGTTTCCCGTCAGTCGCACCTCATATCCGGCCCGCGAGAGCGCTTGATTGAGAACCGTGCGGATGGCTGTGTCGTCGTCGGCAACGAGTATACTACCTGCGGGCATCGCTATTCCTCATCCTGATTTCCGTGAGGCATGCAACGGCGTCCCCGAAACGTCATCGCGGCCACTCTGATCGAAATTTCTTGTCGAACTGAACATCGGCAGCAGAACGCGGAAGGTGGTTTTTCGCGGCTGGGATTCGCATTCGATGATGCCGCCGTGATCGCCGACGATCTTGGCCACCAGCGCCAGGCCAAGCCCGCTGCCGGTCGGCTTGGTCGTGACGAACGGGTCGAACAGGTTGGGCAGCAGGTCCTCCGGCACCCCGGGACCGTTATCCTTGACGCAGAATTCAAGCGGCAACGAAACCCGCGATTTCTTGCCCGGCACCGACAAGCGTACGCCGGGACGGAATGCGGTGGTGAGTTGGATCTCCGCGTCGCTGCCGAGCTCGGCCACGGCCTCGGCGGCGTTCTTCACCAGATTTAGAAAAACCTGGATCAATTGGTCCTGATTGGCGAGCACCGGCGGCAGCGATGGATCATATTCTTCGGCGAAGCGGACATTGCGGGCGAAGCCCGATTGCGCCAGCCGCTTGACGTGATCGAGCACCGAATGGATGTTTACTGGACCGCGCGCCACCGGCCGATCGTCGCCGAACACTTCCATGCGATCGACCAGCGTGACGATGCGGTCCGCCTCATCGCAAATCAGCCGCGTCAGCATGCGGTCCTCGGGCGAGGCTGCCTGCTCGAGCAGCTGCGCCGCACCGCGGATGCCGGACAGCGGGTTCTTGATTTCATGCGCCAGCATCGCCGCCAGCGCGATCACCGAACGCGCCGCGCTGCGGTGCGTCAGTTGCCGATCCATCTTGTCGGCGATGGTGCGCTCCTGCAGCATCACGACGATATAACCGGGCCGCTCGGTGAGCGGCGCAACGTGAAGATCGACCAGACGATCGCCACCCATCCGCGGCGTACCCAGGTCTACCTTGTATTCGTTGACCGGCGAGCCGCTCGAACGCACCTGATCGATCAACGCCAGCAGCGGGCTTCCGAAGGGCACCAGTTCCTTCAGCGACTGGCGTTGTAGAAATTGTGCCGAAATCTCGAAAAACGACTCGGCCGATATATTGGCGTCGATGATCCTGCCATCGGGCGCAACCAGCAACACGGGATTGGGCAACGCGTTGAGGATGGCGTCGGCGTCGGTTGATATGGGTCGGAGATGTTCTGCGGCCGACGTCATACAGCAGCGCTCCACCCAAAGTCGTCAAAAGCATCTTGCAGGGATCGATGCACCAGGTGCGGATTGTCCGATGTCAAAATCCTCTCGCGCCAGCCCTTGAGCGTCGTCGCCGGCGTCCGGCTGCAGTGGGCCGCGATCTGCAGAGCCCAGCCGAGATGCTTGCGCGCATGACGAAGGCCGACGCGCAGACCGTAGTGACTGCAAACCTCGTCATAGAGCGCGCGAATATATTTGAGCTGCTCCGTCAGGGATGGTGCGGATTCCACCACCCCGGTTTCGATGCGACGGCCAATCTGGCCAGGCAACCATGGCTGCCCCTGCGCGCCTCGGCCGACCATCACCGCGTCCGCGCCTGACATTTCGAGCGCGGCCACCGCCTCCGCGAACGAGGTGATATCACCGTTGACCACAAGCGGAATACGAATGGCGTTCCTGACGGCGCGCACCGCACCCCAATCGGCTTTGCCATTGTAGAACTGGCAACGGGTGCGGCCATGCACCGATATTAGCTGAACGCCCGCGGCCTCGGCGCGGCGCGCCAGTTCCGGCGCGTTGCGAGAGCGTTCGTCCCAGCCGAGCCGCATCTTCAGCGTCACCGGCACCTTCACTGCCGATATGGTCGCCTCAATCAACCTCTCGGCATGGTCGAGATCGCGCATCAACGCCGAACCGGACTGGCCACCCGTCACATGGCGCGCGGGACAACCCATATTGATATCGATCATTTCGGCGCCAGAGGCTTCGGCAATCCGAGCGCCCTCGGCCATCCACCTGACCTCGCAGCCTGCAAGCTGAACAACGTGCGGGCCTATTCCGGAGGCCTCGCACCGCAGCCGTGACATCGCTCGGCCGTTGACGAGGTCGTCGCTGGCAGTCATTTCCGAGACGACGAGTCCGGCGCCCAGGGCGGCCGCCAAGCGTCGAAAGGGCGCATCCGTGATACCCGACATGGGTGCCAGAAAAACCCGGTTGGCGACTTGGATATCGCCTATTTTCAATGGCTTATGACTTGAAGATGGCAGACTGGTCACGGATTTCTCGCCGTTTTGGCAGACGGCGCGCCTGCCGGGCTCCATTTTGAGCACAATTCTTGTGCAGTCAAGTTGCATGCCTACACTTTAGACAATTCTGGGCATCTTGCAAGTGCACCGCAACAAAATATGCTTTTCCCACAGCCGCCGGGATTCCTTCTGTTTTCGTCGCGTCAGCGTGATAAGGGCAGAGCGCCGGGCTTCCGCCGGGCCATCACGATCCCTTCTGTATTTCATTGAAATCCGATGCCGAACCCTGAGCGGACTGCAGCCATCCTTGTCGCAGCCGGACGCGGCCTTCGCGCCGGTGTGGGTGGACCCAAGCAGTACCGTTCGATCGGTGGCCAGACCGTTATTTTCCGGGCGATGGAGCCGTTTTGCCGCCACCCCCAAGTCGCCACCGTGCAACCAGTTTTGAATCCCGACGACATCGCCATGTTCAACGAGGCCGTGCGGGAGCTGAAACACGCATCGCCCGCAAATGGCGGCGCCACACGCCAGGCATCGGTGCATGCCGGGCTGGAGGCGCTCGCTGCAAAGAAGCCCGACATCGTTCTCATTCACGACGCCGCGCGGCCTTTCGTCTCCGCGGCACTGATTTCGCGCGCGATCCAGGCAGCTTCCGTCACCGGCGCTGCCATTCCGACAGTACAAGTCGCTGACACCATCAAACTGGTGGACGCAGGAGGAAACGTCGAAGCGACGCCGGAGCGCGCCCGTTTGCGAATCGCGCAAACGCCGCAAGCGTTTCGCTTTGATGTTATTCTCGATGCGCATCGCCGCGCGGCGCGCGAGGGGCGCAGCGATTTCACCGACGATGCGGCGCTGGCGGAGTGGGCGGGATTGACGGTGGCAACGTTTGAGGGCGATCCTGCGAACATGAAATTGACAACCCCGGAAGATTTCGCCCGCGAAGAAGCTCGCCTGGCAAGCCAACTCGGCGATATCAGGACGGGTACCGGTTACGACGTTCACGCCTTCGGCGACGGCGATCACCTGATGATTTGCGGCGTTCGCGTGCCGCATGTCCGCGGCTTCCTCGCCCATTCGGACGGCGATGTCGGCCTTCATGCCCTGGTTGACGCCATCCTCGGGGCGCTGGCTGACGGCGATATCGGTTCGCATTTCCCGCCCAGCGACATGAAGTGGAAGGGTGCGGCATCGGACAAGTTCCTGAAATACGCGGTTGATCGCGTCACCGCGCTTGGCGGCCGCATCGCCAATCTGGAAGTAACGCTGATCTGCGAGCGGCCGAAGATCGGCCCTTTGCGCGACGCCATGCGCGCGCGCATCGCCGAGATTGCCGGGCTCAACATCACCCGCATTGCCGTGAAAGCAACCACCAGCGAACGTCTCGGTTTCACCGGCCGCGAGGAAGGCATTGCCGCCACGGCATGTGCGACCATTCGCCTGCCATGGGACGATAAAGGTTGGAGCGATTAAATGAGCGGCAGCGACGCTAGTGGTCCGGTTCTGACATTCGCATCCCATTTGAGGAGGCACTTTGGCGAATGTCAGAATCAAAGGACCACTAGTAGACATTGATGCTAGTGGAGCTTTCGATTTGACGTTCGCATGAGGAATTCGCGGCAGATGGGTGGCGAACGTCAAATCGGCTCCACTAGCGCCCTCTCCCGCTCGCTGCTCGATCTTTGCCGGATGCGCAAGCTGACCGTCGCAACCGCGGAATCCTGCACCGGCGGGCTGGTCGCCGGCGCGCTCACCGACATTCCCGGTTCCTCCGATGTGATCGACCGCGGCTTTGTCACCTATTCCAACGAGGCCAAGCGGGCGATGCTCGGGGTCAAGGCGACGACGCTTCTGACCTTTGGCGCGGTCAGCAAGGAAACCGCGACCGCGATGGCGATCGGCGCGCTGGAGCGCGCTGGCGTCGATCTCGCGGTGTCGATTACCGGCATCGCCGGTCCCGGCGGTGCCACGCCGGGCAAACCGGTGGGTCTGGTGCATTTCGCGGTCGCCGCCCGCGACGGGCGAATTCTGCATCGCGAGTGCCGCTTCGGCGCGATCGGCCGCAGCGCGGTGCGGCAGCGCTCGGTGGTGGAAGCCTTGCGCATGCTGCTGGAACTGGCGCGCGGCCCACAGGCAGCCGTAAAACCGCGCCGCGAAGCCGCCAGCCGGATCTATCCCCGCCTGGCAAGGACGCCGCGCCGGGGCGCGGTCAAACGGCGACGGCCGCCGCGGGCATAGTTCGGGAGGCCGCGCCATAAGCATTCATGATGCCGTCTTGCCGACGGGCGCGCGCCTGCCGTAAATCGCGTCCGCCCGCTTTTCAAACGCCGCCGCAAATCGCGCAAAGGCCGGATCGAACATCGAGCCCATCAGCATCGCGAGCATGCGGCTCTTGAATTCATAGGAGAGGTAGAAAGCGACTTCGCAGGCGTTGTCGCCCTTCGGCTCGAACATCCAGCGGTTCTCGAGGTTGCTGAACGGCCCCTGCAGGTACTCGACCAGAATTTTCTGGTTTGGACGGTCTAGCGTCACCCGGCTGGTGAAGGCCTCGCGGACCAGCTTGAACGATACCGTCATGTCGGCGATAACGACTTCGGTGCCATCGGGCTTTGGTATGCGTTGACGTATTTTCAATGAGCGGCACAGCGGTACGAATTCGGGGTAACGCTCGACGTCGGCGACCAATTCGAACATCTGAACCGCGCTGTGGTTGACCCGGCGCCTGCTGTTGAATCTTGGCATTGCCGGGGACTCAGCGCGATTGCGCTGCGCGCGCCGCCTGCAATCGGGCGAAATTCTCGCCCGCGTGATGTGACGACCGGGTTAGCGGGCTCGCTGACACCATCAGGAAACCCTTGGTGTAGGCAACCTTCTCGTAGCCTGCGAACTCGTCCGGTGTCACATAGCGCATCACGGCGTGGTGCTTGCGGGTCGGCTGCAAATACTGGCCGACGGTCAGAAAATCGACGTCCGCCGAGCGAAGATCGTCCATCACCTGCAGGACCTCGTGGCGTTCCTCGCCAAGTCCGACCATGATGCCTGACTTGGTGAAGATCGTCGGGTCGGTTTCCTTGACCCGCTGCAACAGCCGGACGGAATGGAAATAACGCGCGCCCGGCCGCACCGTCAGATAGCGCGACGGCACCGTTTCCAGATTGTGGTTGAACACGTCGGGTTTTGCCGCCACCACTACTTCCACCGCGCCGTCCTTGCGCAGGAAATCCGGCGTCAAGATTTCGACGGTCGTGGCCGGACAGCGTTTGCGGATGGCGCGGATGGTCTGCGCGAAATGCTCCGCGCCGCCGTCGGCGAGATCGTCGCGGTCGACCGAGGTGATGACGATATGGGCGAGCCCCAGCTTGAAGGTCGCCTCTGCAACATATTGCGGCTCGTTGACATCGAGCGCGCCGGGCATCCCGGTCTTGACGTTGCAGAAGGCGCAGGCGCGGGTGCAGGTGTCGCCCATGATCATGAAGGTCGCGTGCTTCTTGTCCCAACACTCGCCGATATTCGGACAACCCGCCTCCTCGCAAACCGTGACGAGGCCGTTTTCCTTGACGATCTGGCGGGTGTCGGCATAGCCGCGCGTGGTCGGCGCGCGCACCCGAATCCAGTCCGGCTTGGGCGGCGACAGCGCGTCCGGCCGGTTTACCTTTTCCGGGTGACGCGGGCGCAGCGGCGTGGCTGAGACGGTATCGACGACGACCACCATGGAGAATCCGTATCTGTCAGACCTTTAGCTAATCCGGTGGACCGAGAACCGCAACCGCCGCTTTGGTCATGCCTTCGGTTTAGGACCATGATCTCACCTGTTTGTTTGAGCATGATCTCCGTGCCAACGCTACGCGTTTGTCGCGCGAGAAAAACGGTTCCCACCTTTCCGGAACATGCTTTAGCATACTGGCCGGAATGACCCAAAACCGAACCGCGAACGCGCCAAAATCCGGCAAACCGCTCAAACGTGCCTTCTTTGCGCGCAGCGTGCACGAGGTCGCGCCCGACCTGATTGGGGCTACACTGCTTGTGCAAGGCGTCGGCGGCATCATCGTCGAGGTCGAGGCCTATCATCACACCGATCCAGCGGCGCACTCGTTCCGCGGCCCAACGCCGCGCAACCGCGTGATGTTCGGCCCGCCTGGATTCGCCTACGTCTATCGCTCCTATGGCATCCATTGGTGCGTCAATTTTGTCTGCGAAAGGGAGGGTTCGGCGAGCGCGGTGCTGATCCGCGCCCTGGAGCCAACCCACGGCGTCGCGGCGATGCGGCGCCGCCGGGGCATGCGCGACGAGCGTTCGCTGTGCTCCGGCCCTGGTAAGCTGACGGAGGCGCTTGGGATCACGGGCCGGCATACTGGGCTGGCGCTCGATGCATCTCCGATCGCGCTGCACGCACGCACGAGCGAGCCTGCCATCGTCGCCGGCGTGCGGATCGGCATTACCATGGCGGTCGAGTTGCCGTGGCGATATGGATTGAAAGGCTCGAAATTTCTCAGCAAGCCGTTTTGACGCGAGGCGTTGCCGTCAGAACCGGCGGGACTAAGCCAGCGCGTTTCGCGCGATGATCTCTCGATAGTATGATGCGCTCAGCTTCGGTGTGCGGCGCTGCGTGTTGAAATCGACCCGGTAGAGTCCGAAGCGTTTTTCAAATCCATCCGACCATTCAAAATTATCCATCAGACTCCACAGGAAATAGCCACGCACGGGCACACCCTCGGATGTCGCCCGCTGCAAATGGGTCAAATAATTGCGCAGGTACATGATCCGATCCACGTCGTAGATATTGCCGTCGGCGGCCGGCTCGTCGGTCGCCGACGTTCCGTTCTCGGTGATATAGATCGATTTCACGTCCCAAAGCTTCGCCACCTGACGCGGCGCCCAATACATCGCCTCGGGAGCGATCCTGAGCCAGGTCGAATCCATATGTGGAAACGTCGCGGGAAACGGCGCCAGGGTAAAGCCGCGCTCGTTGTCGGCCGCGACGACGTAGTGATGCGGCGTGTAGACATTGAGCCCGACAAAATCGATCGGCGACGAAATGGCGCTGAGATCTTCGGCGCTGTATTTCGGGGCGCTGCTGCCGGCACGTCTCAGAAATGCGTCGGTGTATTTTCCTTCCAGCATCACGGTCAGGTACCCGGCATTGAGTTCGCGCGTCGCGATTTCCGCGGCACGGATATTCGCCGGCGTTTCGATCGCAGGTATCAAGGTGACGATGTTCTCTGCCGGACCGACCCTGGTGCCGGCGCGGCCGTGCGCCCGCACCGCCTGCACCGCAAGACCGTGGCCGAGCGCGACATGGTGACGAACCTGGTTCAGCTCCGGTCGGGATAATCTGAGGCCGGGCGCGTCGAAGCCTTCGCCATAGCCGAGATCAACGAGCCGCGAGCATTCATTGATGGTGAAAATGTGCTTCACCCGATCGGTCAAGCGCGCCGCGACATACCCGACATAGTCCGCAAAAGCCTTTGAGGTGTCACGGGACATCCACCCGCCGAAGCGATCTTGAAGCGTCTGGGGTAGATCCCAGTGATACATGGTCGCAAACGGCTCGATGCCATTCGCCAGAAGCTCGTCCAGAAGTCGATCGTAGAAATCCAGACCTTTTGGGTTTGGCGTCCCCGTGCCTTCCGGGAAAACGCGAGGCCACGCGATCGAAAAGCGATAGGCCCTTGCTCCCAGCGCCTTCATCAATTGCACGTCCAGCTTGTACAGATGATAGTCGTCGTTGGCGACGTCCGCCTTGCTGCGATCGGCGATGCTCCCGGGTTGGTCGGCATACCGGTCCCAGATCGAGGGCCCTCGTCCGTCTTCCTTGGTGGCCCCTTCGATCTGATAGGCTGACGTCGCAGTCCCCCACAGAAAATCGCTCGGGAAGCTGGAAGGAGAACTTCGGGTTGGCTGGCTGTTTTCGATGCCTGAGCCGCCCTGGCCGGATTCGGCGGATTTCGTCGATATTCCGAGTGCCGACCATCCTGCGATCGTGGCAAAATGGCGTCGAGAAAGTCTGTTGAACAACATCACTTTACTTGTTGGGGCCTGGATAAATTTGCTATCAAAACTCTACTTAATTGCGGTACTCGGCCGTGCCCGTACTCCGACTTAACTGGGCGGATGCTTGACCATAATCGACAAGCCTTCCGGAGGACAGAACCAATTGCCGTTCGCACGCCGCTAGCGCTTCTCCTCATCTCTCTCTGCATCATCGCCGCGGTCTGGTGGTGGTTGGCCGCCCCGGTCACGCTGACCCGTGCGCCGATCGACCCCGCGGCGAAACTGGATTGCGTGTCCTATGCGCCGTTTCGGGACAACCAGACCCCACTGAACCCCGCATTGATCGTCAGCCCGGAACAGATCCAGGAGGATCTCGTCGAGCTTGCCAAGGTGTCCAACTGTGTCCGCACCTATTCGGTCGACAACGGATTGGAAAAGGTACCCGAGCTCGCCTCCAAGGTCGGACTGAAGGTTCTGCTCGGGATATGGATCGGAGACGATCCGCGCAAGAATGCACTCCTGATCGAAACCGCGATCTCGCTGGCAAACGATTATCCTGCCGTGATCAGAGCGATCATTGTCGGCAATGAGGTGCTGTTGCGCGGAGAAATGACCCCGTCCGACCTCGGAAAGCTGATCCGCTCGGTGAAGGCGCGCGTGAATTTTCCGGTGAGCTACGCCGATGTCTGGGAATACTGGTTGCGCTACCGGGAAGTCTCGGCCGACGTCGATTTCGTCACGGTTCACGTCCTGCCCTATTGGGAAGACCTTCCGGTTCGCGCCGAAGACGCGGCCGCGCATGTGGCTGCCATCCAGAAGCGGATGGCCGTTGCCTTTCCCGGCAAGGAAGTCCTGATCGGCGAGACCGGCTGGCCGAGCCGGGGGCGGATGCGTGAAGGAGCGCTGCCATCGCGCACCAACCAGGCCCGCGTGATCTCGGAGATTCTCGATCTGGCGAAGCGCGAGCACTACCGCGTCAACCTGATCGAGGCCTATGACGCGCCATGGAAGCGTCAGTGGGAGGGAACGGTGGGCGGCAATTGGGGCCTGTTTGACGGCGAGCATCGCACGCTGAAATACCCGCCCGGTATCGCCATCAGCAACTATCCATTCTGGAAGCTGCAGATGGCATGCGGCATGGCATTGGCGTTCCTGGTGTTCGCCGTGGCCTGGCTGACGTTGCGACGCAGACCCTGGACGCCGCGGCTCGCCTCATGGATCGCGGTCGGCGTATCGGCGACGACGGCCGGAATCCTGCTTGGGGTGGCCAGCGACCAGATGCTCTATGGAAGCTACGGTTTTGGTGGCTGGCTCGGATGGGGTTCGCTGCTCGCGGCCGCGATCGCCGCACCCTTGCTAGGCGCCAACGCGCTGATGTCGGGACGCGGCTTGCCGACTTTATTGGAATTGATGGGCCCGCTTGAAGATAGAACCCTGCTGTTCCCGACCAGGGTTCTGGGGTTGGTGCTGACCGTGACCACCCTGATCGCGGCAGAAACCGGGCTCGGCCTGGTGTTCGATTCGCGCTGGCGCGATTTCCCGTTTGCCGGCCTGACCATGGCAGGGGTGCCGTTTTGGACATTGGCGCTGCTCAACCGTCCAAAATCAGGCACGCGCCCAATTGCCGAGACCGTGTTCGCATGCCTGTTCGGTATGACCGCGCTTTATACCGTCTTCATTGAAGGTTCCAACAACTGGCAGGCGCTGTGGACCGCGGCAGCTTATTCTCTGCTCGGCCTCACACTGTGGCGGTCACGTGTTGTGATCTTCGCCAAACCAAAATCGGCGATTCCAGCTCAGCTTTCGGAGGTCGACTGGTCCGGCAAGGAGATCGGCGAAGTTCGCTCCGATCGGTATCGCGTGCGAGCCGGAGCCGACGCCGCGGGCTAGAGTCAGCGGTCACTGTTCGTAGCGCATGATTCGAGGTTCTGGTTTGGCAGAACTTGAATCACTCCAAACCGATGCCTTCAACCGGCATTTCCGACATTACCTCCCAAGCGGACATGCCGTCGACATGACAAAATCGACGCGAATGACGACCCACATGCGACAGTGGCGGTTACCAACGGAAACGCGCTGAATGCGGATTTCTGCCCCTATCCAAGCACGTCTGAACCGTTACGATGCCCTTCCCTGAGTTTGGGGTCGGGACATGAAGCGGCGCGATTTCATCAAGCTGTTAGGCGGTGCTGCTGCGGCGTGGCCCCTCGCGGCAGGTGCACAGCAAGGGCGCATGCGGCGGGTTGGCATCCTTGGGGGATGGGATGAAAGCAGCCCTACAGCAAAGCTCCTCCTCTCCAAGCTGACACAGCGGCTTCATGAGTTGGGGTGGACAGAAGGCAGCAACATTCGGCTAGACGTTCGCTGGGCGGCAGGAAACGCAGATCGAATGCGGGTCTTCGCGAAAGAGCTTGTTGGACTTGAACCCGACTTGATCCTCGTATCCACGACCCCAGCAACCGCGGCACTCCAGCGGGAGACGCAGACGGTTCCAATTGTATTTGTAGCAATTTCAGACCCGGTAGGTGCCGGGTTCGTCGCGAGCCTCGCCCGCCCCGGCGGAAATATAACCGGGTTCATCAACTTGGAAGCGACAATGGGCGGTAAATGGCTAGAGCTTCTTAAGGAGATCGCGCCCAGCGTTAAGCGGGTCGCCATAATGTTCAATCCCGATACAGCTTCCGGAGGCGGGTCTTATGTCATGCCGTCATTCGAGGCAGCCGCGCGATCTCTCAACGTCGGATCGGTCATAGTACCTGTTTATAGCGAGGCGGAAATTGAAACGGCGATTGCGATGCTTGGGCGCGAACCGGGAGGAGGCCTCATCGTCCAGTCGGACGGATTTATGTTAGTCCATGAAGCAAAAGTTATATCGCTGGCGACCCAATACAAAATTCCTGCGGTGTCGGATCGAACGCTGCCTACGGAAAAGGGTGGCCTACTCACGTATGGACCCTCCGGCAATGAAATGTTCGTGGGGGCCGCCCAATACGTCGACCGCATCCTCAAAGGCGCAAAGCCCGCAGAGCTTCCCGTTCAGGTGCCGACCAAATTTGAGTTGAGATTAAATCTCAAGACCGCCGAGACGCTCGGTCTTACTATCCCCTCGTCGATGCTCTCCCGCGCCGATGAGGTGATCGAATAAGGCCCGCGACTTCCGGTATTGGGCACTTTTCGGACCTCATGCGATGTCCGACTTGAGTCCGGAATGCGCACGATATTGTTGCAAAAGTCTTTTTGCGAGGTGGGACTCAAATTCTCCGCCCCGCAGGCGCGACGATTGAATAATGATGTGGGGGACCACGTCGCCAAGCGCCAAACTCACAGGCGATTCTGGTAGCGCGTTTGAAGCCCTAATGATCGGCGATTGCCGCTTGTTTCGTTCTTTGGCGGAAGATTAGCCGCTGCGCCTTTTGGGACTTTTTGCAACAATATCCGCACCAAAGCGGACGTCCACCGACCACTCTGAATTTATGGGGTTCACGCCCCTAACGTTGCTGGATAGATTGGGCGGTTCGCAGAGCAAGCCGGTCCGGTATCCTGAAGTCCGGATCAAACCCCAATTCGCGCCTTGCCTTCGCATTCGACACTGCGCCTTCATCCTCTGCGATGTTGTACACCCCGACACCCTTGCTTACCGCCAGTAACGCAGCGTGTGCGGCTGCATCTACATGGACTGACGGAGGCCTCGGCGGGACCGCATACCAAGTTCCCGGCCCGTAAAAATAACCATAGCGCAGCGCGACGCCGGCGATACCGGGCGCCTGAAGAACCTCACGTTCGAGCGCGACGATGCCCTGCACGGTCAGCTGACGTACCCCTTCGGCTGCGACGTCGAGGGGGTCGTCTTCCCCATGCGTCCCTTCACCCGGCGCGTAAACGAACGCGATACTCTGGGCGATGACACGAGCCACCCCGGCCATCCTTGCGGCCCGCATGAGATTTCGTGTGCCGTCGATACGCAAGCGGCGGTTGGCTTCTTGTGCGGCCGGATAGCCAGGCGTGCCCGGCGCACTCGGCAGGTCGGTGAGCTGATGGATAATGATATCGGGCCGCGCCATCGCAACCGCTTGCGCCAGCGCATCTGCCTCAAATACGTCGACCACGATGGGCGTGATGCCGAGCGCACGCAGTATCGAGCCCTTGGCGGCTGTGCGCGTCGTGCCGGCGACCTCGTACTTCGCATCGCGCAGAAGCACGCCGAGCCGCTGCCCAATGACACCGGTTGCGCCTGCGAGGAAAATTTTCATGTTTCGCTCGGAAAGGATTCGCTAGATCATGATGCGACTAAGCTGAATCGCATCATGATCTCATGTCTTTGTTTGAGCATGATCTCTTCGGAAAACCGGTCTCCACTTTGCGCTAACGCGGCCCTTCGGGTCCGGATCATGCTTTAGGCGGCGCTCTTCAGCCGCTCGATCGCTTCAAGAATCTTCGCTTTTCGCGCTACCGCCGCCTCGCGTTTCTCTTTTTCCTCTTCGACGATTTCCTCCGGCGCGTTGGCGACAAACTTCTCGTTGGCAAGCTTGGCGTCGACGCGCTTGATATCGGAATCGGCCTTGGCCAGTTCCTTGTCGAGCCGCGCCTTCTCCGCCGAAAAATCGATCACGCCTTTGAGCGGCAAGGCCGCGACCTCGCCGCGCACCAAGAGTTGCACGGAGCCCTCCGGCGCGCGGTCGGCAAAGGAGATGTCGCCGAGCCGGGCCATCCTTTTGATCACCTCGCTCCAGCGCGGCACGCGTCGTCGGGTTTCGGCGGAAGCACCTGACAGCGCCAGCGGCGTCAGCGTCGCCGGCGGAATGTTCATTTCGGCGCGCACCGAGCGTATCGCAGTGACAAGATCGACCACCCAGCCGATCTCGGCCTCGGCGGCGTCATCGGCAAGGCCTTCGAGTTTCGGCCAGGGTGTCAACGCCAGCAAAGTGCGGTCCTCTGGTACCACGGGCGCAGGAGTTTGCGGCTTACCCCCCTCACCCACAAAGGGGGAGGGAGAAGGAAGAGCCGTCACCGCCCACAATTCTTCGGTGATGAAGGGCATGAACGGGTGCAGCAATTTGAGGATCTCATCGCGCGCCCACGCCACCATCGCACGGGTCTCGGACTTGGCGCCACCCTCCTCGCCGATCAACACGGGTTTGGCCAATTCGAGATACCAGTCACAATAGACGTTCCAGACAAAGCGGTAGATCGCGACCGCAGCGTCATTGAAGCGGTAGGATTCAATGGCTTCGGTGACCTCGCGGGTGGCGCGCGCGGTCTCATGGGCAATCCAGCGATTGAGCGTCTCTTTGGCCTTGGCCGGATCGAACGCCGCCGGCAGCGCACACGCATTCATTTCCGCGAAGCGACAGGCATTCCACAGCTTGGTCGCAAAGTTGCGGTAACCCTCGACCCGGCTCGCTGCAAGCTTGATGTCGCGGCCCTGCGCCGCCATCGCGGCAAGCGTGAAACGCAGCGCATCGGCGCCGTAATCATCGATCAAATGCAGGGGATCGATGACGTTGCCCTTCGACTTCGACATTTTCGCGCCCTTCTCGTCGCGGACGAGCGCGTGGATGTAGACCGTCGGGAACGGAACGTTCTTCATGAAATGAATTCCCATCATCATCATGCGGGCAACCCAAAAGAAGATGATGTCGAAGCCGGTAACGAGCACGTCGGTCGGGTAGTAGCGCTTGACGTCGGCGTCGCTGCCGGGCCAGCCCAGCGTCGAGAACGGCCACAGCGCCGAGGAAAACCAGGTGTCGAGCACGTCCTCGTCGCGGGTGATGAAGCCCGCGCGCCTGTTGCGGTCGAGCGCCATCTCCCGCCCCTGCTCCGGCGTGATAACTTCCTGCTCGACGTAATATCCGAGCGCGTTGCCGATCGCCTCCTCTTCGGTCTCGGCGACGAACACCTTGCCGTCCGGCCCATACCAGGCCGGAATCTGGTGGCCCCACCACAGCTGGCGGGAGATGCACCAGGGCTGGATGTTTTCCATCCACTCGAAATACGTCTTCTCCCAGTTCTTCGGCACAAAGCTGGTCGCGCCCGAGCGCACCGCGGCGATCGCGGGCTGCGCCAGCGTCTTGGCGTCGACGTACCATTGGTCGGTCAGATAGGGCTCGATGACGACGCCGGAGCGATCGCCATGAGGCACCATGTGGACGTTGGGCTCGATCTTCTCCAGGAAACCGAAGTCTTCCAGCCGCGCCACGATTCGTTTTCGCGCGGCGAAACGGTCGAGGCCGTGCAACTCTTCCGCCAGCTGCATGGCGCCTTCCGGCAAGCCGCGCAGGTAATCCTCGTTGCCGACAAGCGCGAGCGCGCCTTCCTGATTGAGCACGCTGATCTGCGGCAGATTGTGCCGCCGGCCGACCTCGAAATCGTTGAAATCGTGCGCCGGCGTCACCTTGACCGCGCCCGAGCCCTTTTCGGGATCGGAATATTGATCGGCAACGATCGGAATCTTTCGTCCGACCAATGGCAGGATGACATGCTTGCCGATCAGCTGCGCGTAGCGTTCATCGTCCGGATGCACCGCGACCGCGGTGTCGCCGAGCATCGTCTCCGGCCGGGTGGTGGCGACCGCGATGAAGCTCGTGTGATCGTCGGGATTGAAGATTGTCCCTTCCAGCGGATAGCGCAAATACCAAAGACTGCCCTTGACCTCGATTTGCTGTACTTCGAGATCGGAAATCGCGGTCAACAGCTCGGGATCCCAATTCACCAGCCGCTTGTCTTTGTAGATCAAGCCTTCGCGATGCAATTCGACGAACACTTTCACGACCGCGCGCGACAGGCCCTCATCCATGGTGAAGCGCTCGCGCGACCAGTCGCAGGAGGCGCCAAGCCGCTTCAACTGATTGACGATGACGCCGCCGCTTTCGGCCTTCCATTGCCAGACCCGCTCGAGGAATTTGGCGCGCCCCAGCTCGCGCCGGCCCGGCTGTTGCCGCTCCATCAATTGCCGCTCGACCACCATCTGGGTGGCAATGCCGGCATGATCGGTGCCGGGCTGCCACAGCACGTCGCGCCCGCGCATGCGCTCGAAGCGGCAGAGGATGTCCTGCAGCGTGTTATTGAGCGCGTGCCCCATGTGCAGCGAACCCGTTACATTGGGCGGCGGAATCACGATCGTGAACGGCTTGGCGTCACGCCGCTCGGGGCGGCCGGCACTGAACGCGCGGCTGTCCTCCCAGATCACGGACATGCGGGCTTCGATATCGGCAGGCTGGTAGTTTTTCTCGATCATGGCGTCGCAATCATCGGGGTGGAACGCGCCAAGTCAACACGACAGGCCCGTCGAAAGCTCAGATAAAACCGATGTAATGGCTGAATCGGGGCCGGCAATCGGCCAAGTTTGATGACTAGTGTGGTGGTTCAGAAGTTCTCATCGTCTGTGGGGCTAGTCCGTCATGAGAACTTCTGAACCAAAACCACACTAGAATCATAAGTTTCTAGTGTCCTTTCAAATCCGAAGTTCGCAAAAGTGGGTGCTGCAAGGGAGTGCGAACTTCGGATTCGGGACACTAGCGCGTATTCCGATCGCAAAACCGGCGTCCACTTTTGCGGAATACCCGCTCGAGCTAGCGGCCGCGCGAAACCCGCTCGATTTCTGCCTTGACGATGCGCTCGACGAGGCCCGGTAGATTATCATCGAGCCAGGATTTCAACATCGGCCGCAGCATCTCCTTGACGAGATCTTCCAGCGTGCGGGCGTTGTTGCTGAGCACCGTATTGGCGAGGCTATTGAAGGCGGATTCGACGGCGGACACGGTCGAGCGCGACAAGATTTGCGGGGGTGCGGCTTCCACCGGCGGCGGTTCGAACGCGGGCTGCCGCGGTGCCGCCCTGGCGGTTGCTTCGGTGAACTCGAGATCGTCGGTCGGATCGATTTTTTGGAACACCGGCTGCGGCGGATCCGGCAGCGCCATCTCGTCGGTCAATTCCAACACGTCGCCATCGGGCAAGGGTGGGCGTATCTCGTCCGCCGTGGTCGACTCATCGAGGCCGTTGAGCAGCGCGTCGATGTCGTCCTGGCTGTTGGAGGGCGCCGGCGCGGGGGCCGCTGGAGGCCGCGGAGGCGGCGGCGCAGGTGGCGGCGGCGCTTTTGCGGCGGCCGCTCGCGCGGCCGGAAGAGCCGACGGAGGGATGTCATTCATTACCGGCGGCTTGGCGGCGGGCGGCGCCGCGGCCGCTGGTCTTTCCGGCTTGGCTGGTGGTGGTGATGGTGCTGGGCTTACTGGCTTCTCGGCCGCCGCCGCCGGCTTTGCTTCGTCGTCGGCAATGATACGCCGGATCGACGCCAGAATTTCCTCCATCGAGGGCTCTTGGACCTTTGCAGGCTGCGTCATCTCCGATTCCACCTCATCAACGCCCTCGAAAGCGTCTTACACCAAGCAAGGCAGGATTTTGCCGGCTCCGGATATGCGGGCTTGGATTTTAGTCGCGCGAGCCCGACTTGTCCCCAGATCAAAACACCGCCCGCCGCATCGCGCGGATGATAGCCCTGCCCCTGCACCGAAGCGTCACCCCTTTAGGGTTCCGACCGCGGTGCGAATCGCCTTCCTGCCTCAAACAACGGTACGTCAGGGCAACTAACGATTGCAAGCAACGCCAGGACGCATGACCGGCCAGAGGCCTCGCCACCGACTTCAAGTCCCAGAGCGCGGGCGGTGCAGCGAAAGCCTATGCGCGTGTTGCCGGCGACCTGACCACGTCGACGTCCGCCACCTGACGGACGCGACAACCGCAATCAGTGCCCGTCGGGGGTGCGAACGCCGTACCAGCTGTCACGCACCTGTTGGTAGTGCACGCTCGGGTCATAAACGGTGGTCTGAAGATTGAGCACCTGCGGAGAGAGCCGTCCCACCGCAGTCAAGACCGCATAGGATGCGACCACGCGATCGTGCTGCGCCGTGACGAGAGCGACGCGGGCGTTGACCAGCGCCTGCTGGGCGTTGAGCACGTCGAGCGTGGTTCGCTGTCCGGCCTTGGCCTCCTCACGCACGCCGTTAAGCGCGATCTCCGATGCGGTCACCTGTGCCTGGGCCGACGCCACCTGGGCCTTGCCCGCCACCAATTGCCCCCACGCCGTGACGGTGTTGGCGCGGGCCTGATCGCGGGTCTGTTCGAGGACCAGGCGCTGTTGCGCCAGCGTCTCCTTGGACTGGCGGATCAGCGAGTACTCGGCGCCGCCCTGATAAACCGGAACAGAAAGCTGCGCGATCGCCGAAGCACCGAAGGTTCGGAAGACTTGCAGACTCTGCTCATAGGATTGCTGCACCGAGGCCTGCATCGTGACCGTCGGCAACAGCGCGCCCTCGTTTACCTTGACCTGGAGAAAGTTGACGTCGATGCCGTACATCGCCGCCGTTACGTTTGGATTCTCGATCAAGCTGAGTTCTACCGCTCCGGGCAGCGTTCCCGGCAAGTAGCGGTCGACCGGCGAGCCCGGCGCGAGCGCTTCCGGCTCGTTGCCAATGATGCGTCGGAAATTCGCCCTGGTCGTCGTCAGCGTGGCTTCGGCGGCCAAAAGCTGGGTCTTGCCGGCGGCGAGCTGCGCTTCGGATTGGGCGACGTCCGTGCGCGTCACTTCGCCGACATTGAAGCGATCGCGGGTCTGCTTCAGCGTCTGGTCGAGAACGCGAACGTTGCTGCGCTGAACCTCGACGATGGCGGCGTCACGCAGATAGTCCATGTAGATCGTGGCCGCCGCAAGCAGGATCGTCTGTTCAAGTACACGCAGCGCCTCGCGTGAGCCGGAAACCTGACTCTCCGCGGCGCGCGTCTTGTTGGCGGTCTGACTGCCGTTGTACAGCGTCTGGGTAATGGTGAGGCCGGCGCTGCGCGGTGGATCGCTGCCGTGGACCTCGGTCTTGAGAAGCTGAGTCGCCGTGCCGCCAAAGGTGTTGAGCGTATCGGTATATTGGAAACCGGCGCTGGCCGTGAGCGCGACCCTGGGGCGGTAGCCTGACAACGCCTGCGGAACGTTCTCGTCGGTCGCCCGGACGGTTGCGCGCTGGGCATTGAGCTGCGGATTGGTCTGATAGGCGCGCACCAGCGCAGCCTCGATCGTGTCGGCCAGCGCCGGCGTCAAGTCCGCAATAGCTAACAGAAGGACCGCAGCCGCAGCTCCGGTAACGACCTTCACCCCATTCATCCCCAGTATTCCATTCATGCCTGCGGCCGGCTCAGGCGCCGCTCGAACCGGGTTGTCATGTCATTCCAAACAGATATCCCGCTCCACCTTATGCCGCGAACAAGAGCGAAGGAACCCCCCGAGCCCCGGCGCGGTGGGAAACTCCTGACCTGGGGCATCCGGGCCACACTTCGATTTCGAACGTGATCTGCCGGCCGCCACGCTAGAAAATGAACGTCGGAGGCCGCTCAAGCCCCGGCAAAACCGGGATTGCGGCGTCAAAAAGCACCCGATTCCCGAAATCGTCACGTGACCGCGTCACGATCATCGCCCGCGCCGGCTGGGTCGTTGCAAAGACCCCGACCAGCCGGCCACCCTCCTTGAGCTGCTGGTACAGCCTCTCGGGCGCGCTTTCGGTGGCGCCATTGAGGAGGATGACGTCGTAGGGCGCATTGGCCGAATCACCTTCGGCCACCGCGGCGGCCTTGACCGCAACATTTCCGAGCCCGAACTCGGCCAAGGTATCCGTTGCTTTCGCCGCCAGCGCCGAATCGCATTCCGTGGCAACCACCCGGCGGGCCAATTTTGCAACCACCGCTGCCAAATAGCCAGACGCGCAACCAACGACCAATACGTCGTCGGTGTCCTTGATCTCGGCCGCCTGCACCATTTTCGCCATCACCGCAGGCTTGATCAGGAAGCGCTTGGCCGGCCCGCCTTCGCTCACATCGAGGTCGAGATCGAGATAGGCCAGCGCGCGCTGACTTTGCGGAACAAATGCCTCGCGCGGCACGGTCAGCATCGCATCGATGATCCTGTTATCGGTGACATCGCAGGTGCGCACCTGACCATCGACCATCTTCTGGCGCGCGGTCGAAAAACCGGACATGGGAGGACCTCAGTGGAGAGCGGGCGTGACGGCGGGGCGCGTAATGAGAACCACGTCATCTTTGATACAAGGCTCGCCAAAACGCAACTCGGCTTTGGCCAACAGGAAAGCCCTTGGATCCCCGATTTTCTAAAGCTCACGCACTGGTCCGAAACAGGCTTTATTCGATCGTGACCGCGAGGCGCCCGATCAGCCTCGCAACTTCCTCCAACTTGTCGGCATCGTGATCGGCGACGGCCTGCGCCAATCGCACCAGACACTCGTCGTCGCTCAACGCCGGCACGTCCGGCGGAACCATCGGCGTCACCGGTCGTTCGAGATCGATCATGACATCCGTCATTGCGTCCGCTCCGTCGAACCGTCGAATCGCGCGAATCTGTTCGGTGAATAAGTCTTTTTTGGCGCCCGGTTCAGGGCGCAAGGGCCGCTTCCGCGAGCCGGCTGCGCCAATCGCCCGATCGCGGCGCTACTTCCACCAAAAATGCAACGATTCGCCGGCCATCGCCGGCCGTCTGTTTCCCGATCGAAGCTTGCGATCAAGCGGCCTATTTCGTCCTTTGCAAGGCTCGGAGGCTTTGTTATACGCTTCCCGCGTGCGAACCCTTCGGGTTTTCGCCTATTCCTCGGTAGCTCAGCGGTAGAGCATTCGACTGTTAATCGAATGGTCGCTGGTTCGAATCCAGCCCGGGGAGCCATTCGGCCTCCTTCGTTCCGATACGAACTCAAAACATCAACACGGCATCCTCCCGATTATGCCAGCGCCCTTGCGGCGCCAAGGTCATGTCGGCAAATTCGCGATCTTTCGCGATAGGTGATTTTTCTCACCCCGGATCGCGGCCAAAACCGGCCACATCGGCGCCAGGATTAACCCCTCGGCAACCAAACCCGCCGCGATCGTCCGACCGATAAAATTTGAGCCAATTGTTCAACCCGGGAATAACCGGCTTTTGAGAGCTTACGCGCTTGAACGTGAGAGAGCGCGATGAGCGAAGTCGAATTCGAACGATTGCTGGAGGCCGTGCGCGTGGCGATTGCGCCCGCGCCGCAGCCGGACTTCCTGACGCAGCTGCCGAGGTTCGATCAGCCGCGCGAGCCCGCCAACGACAATGGGCTGGCGTGGCCGCTGCTGCCATTCCCTGAGGGGTGGTTCGCCGCCTGCTGATCTCACCGGCGCTGTCGTCGGCCGGAATTTCTGAACCTTGCCGGTCAGCCGCTCGGTCCATTACGGCGCGCAGCACAGCTCAAGCCTGTCCTCAGATATTCCCACAAGCGCTTGATTATATTGTTGGAGGCCACGACCAGAATTGAACTGGTGTACACGGTTTTGCAGACCGTTGCGTAACCACTCCGCCACGTGGCCTCATCCGGCGAACTCATATACGGCCTGCCCGGCATAGGCAACCAAGGGCGGAAAGCCACCCTTCCCGCGATCAAAAACAGGGCGGCTTTTGCTGTCCACGCGTTTTTTGTGCTCGAAGCGCGTCGCTGGATCAGGATCCGATTAGGATCATGATCACATCTCTCTTTTGGGCATGATCTCCGCGCACGCGCTTCGCGTTTGTTAGCTAAGGGAAAACCGGTTCCCACTTTTTTTCGTGCCTAGGCGCGCTTGCGGCGGCGGAAATCCCGCCTTGGCCGTGGCTTTGGTGCAAGCGCAGGCAATGCGCCCTCGACCTCGCGGTATCTCGCCAGCATCCGCTCGAAGCTCAAGTGCAAAGTCTCGGCGATGTCAGGCCGCTTTTCGATACTCGAAAGCAACATCGCCGCCGCCTCGATGGTCGACAGGCCATCGCGCCGTGGCTCGCGGCGCAGCTTGCCGTACCGTGACGGACGGGATGGACCCAGCACGACCCGCTGGCATTTCAGCATCCACGCATTGCGCCACCACAGCGCCTTGGCCTGGCTCCAGGTGCCGTCGAGCAGCACGATGCCTTCAAGGCTTTTCAGGATGGCGCCTTGATTGTCCTCGATCTCCCCCTTGCGGTTGATGGCGACGATATCGCGCTTGGCATCGAGATCGGCGACCTTCGCCGAGCCCAAATAAAGCACCGCCCAGCGCGAGGGATCGGCGACCGGCCGGCCCAACGCCTTGGACAGGCTCGGCCATGACAGTCCGATTTTGAGGACCGCGTTTGCGAAATGCATCGCGGTCAGCCGCGCCGTGCCAAGCGCCCGGTCTTGCTCCTGAGGATGCTGCAGGATCAGCAGCGAAATGCGGGTCTCGATCGGCGTAATGCCGTCGCAAACGCAAAGCCGCATCGGCTTGCGGCAAGCCGGGCAGTCCGGCTCCGCAGCGACCGCGCCGTTGTCAGCCTCCGATTGTCTGGACATCCGACCGCTATACGCCGCGCAGCCTCTCGCTTCAACCGTTTGAGGCCCCTTCTGAAACTTTCGCCTGCAAAGCACCGTATCTGCCCCATCAGCAGGCGGGGGACGGAATGCGTGTGGCGGTTATCGGAACGGGAATTGCAGGCAATGCTGCCGCCTGGACCTTGTCAAAACGCTATCCGGTCACGGTCTATGATCGCGAGCTCAGGCCCGGAGGCCACAGCCATACCGTCACCGTCGACTATCAGGGAACGCCGATCGCCGTCGATATCGGCTTCATCGTCTACAACGAACTCAACTATCCCGACCTGACGGCGCTATTCGCCCATCTCGGCATCGAGACCGTGGAAAGCTGCATGAGTTTTGCGGTCACCGCCGATGGCGGCCGCTTCGAGTGGAAGGGCGGCGGCAGCAGCTGGCGTGAAACCGCCGCCGGCTTGTTCGCGCAACCGCGAAACCTGCTGTCACCCTCATATCTGCGGATGCTGCGCGATATTCCGACCTTCAATACCCGAAGCATCGTAGACTACGACGCCGGACGACTAACCGGACTAAGCCTCGGCGAGTATTTCAGTCGCCGCCAATTCGCGCCGCGCCTGTTGAGCGATTACCTCGCCCCCATGGGGGCGGCGATCTGGTCGGCGCCGGCCAACGAAATGCTGGACTTTCCCGCCGAAAACTTCGTGGCGTTCTTCAATAATCATCGTCTGCTGCAATATGACCGGCCGGTCTGGCGAACTGTAAAAGGCGGCAGCCGAATCTACGTGGAAAAGCTGACCGCCGCTTTTCGTAACCGGATTCGGCTGGGCTGCGCGGTGACGTCGATCGAACGCACCGCGCATGGCGTCGTCGTCTCCGACAGTCGCGGCCGAAGCGATACCTACGATCACGTCGTGATCGCCGCCCACAGCGATCAGGCGCTGGCGATGTTGGCCGATGCCGACGACCGGGAACGCGCGGTACTCGGCGCCATCGGCTACGCGCCCAATACAATCTACCTGCATCGCGACGCGAGATTGATGCCGAAGCGCAGGCGGGTCTGGGCGTCGTGGAATTTTCTGCGCTGGCAGCGCGAGGGATCGGCCGAAAATGACATTGCCGTGACCTATTGGATGAACGAGCTGCAGGGGATCGACAAGCAGAAGCCGCTGTTCGTCAGTCTCAACCCGCCCTTCGAACCCGACCCCAGGGTCACCTTCGGCAAGTACATTTGCGAGCATCCGCAATATAACGCGGCTGCCTTCGCCGCCCAGAAGCGGCTGGACGAAATTCAGGGACGGCGTCACACCTGGTTTTGCGGTGCCTGGACCGGATACGGCTTCCATGAAGACGGCTTGCGGTCCGGACTGGCGGTAGCGGAAGCGCTGGGCGCGACCGTGCCATGGCGGCAAGCGCCGCCTGAACTCGCGCAAGCCGCGGAGTAGCGATGCCGGATCGGACCCCACAAGCCGCCCTGCGCGACGACAAGGCCGATGCCGCCTCGCTTTACTTTGGCGAGGTCATGCATGCCCGCCTCAAGCCGGTCGGGCATCGGTTCAACTACCGCGTGATGAGCTTGTTGATCGATCTCGATCGGCTCGATGCCGCGGACCGGCAGTCGCCCTTGTTCGGCGTCAACCGGGCCGCGCTCTATAGCTTCAACGAAGCCGATCATGGCGATTGCGATGGCTCGCCCCTGCGCGCCTATGCGCAACGGCGCGCGAAGGAGCATGGCATCGATCTGACCGGCGGACGGGTGTTGCTTTTGTGCTACCCGCGGCTATTTGGCTACACCTTCAATCCGATGTCGGTCTATTTTTGCTATCACGCCGATGGCGGACTTGCCCTTCTGATCTACGAGGTTCGAAATACCTTCGGCGATATCCACGCCTACGCGCTTCCCGTGAATCCGGACGAGATCAGCGCGGCAGGCATCCGGCAACAGCAGGACAAGCTGTTCTACGTCTCGCCCTTTATCGAGATGGCGATGCGCTACCATTTCAGGGTTCTGCCGCCGGGGGACCGCGTCAAACTGCGCATCCTGGAGACCGACAGCGAGGGCCCGCTGCTTGCGGCAACCTTCAATGGCCGACGCCGCGCCTTGAACACGCGGGCGTTGCTGGGGTCGTTCGTCGCGCTGCCAATGGTCACCGTGAAAATCATTGCCGCCATCCACTGGGAGGCGCTGCGGCTCTGGCTCAAGGGGGTTCGGCTGGTGCCGCATCGCAGCGCCGCCGCCGATAGCGGCTTGGCGACCGGGAAAAGTAACGATTATACTTAGCCGGTGTTGTCTGCCCGCGGCAGAAAGTAAAGCCAGGCCGATCGACCATGTCCGAGGTGATTTCCGTTACATCCGAGACCGTCGACTCTCTGCTTCCGGACCTGCCCCGCATGGTCCGGATCGCGCTCGGCTTCGGCGCGAGGTTGCGGCACGGTTCGCTCGAGGTGACCTTGCCGGACCGCCGCACGGTCAGGCTCGGCGACAACGGCCCCGGCCCGGCCGCCGCCATGAAGGTCTATCATTACGGCTTCGCATCGCGGCTTATCCGCAGTGGCGACATCGGCATCGCCGAGGCCTATCTGCGAGGTGAATGGGACACGCCGGACCTGACGCAGTTCCTATATCTCTTTTGCGTCAATCAGGACTGGATGCAGTCCATGCTGATCGGCAAGCCTCTGATACGCACGGTCCAAACCATCAGGCACTGGTTCAACCGCAATACCAAGCGGCAGGCACGGCGGAACATCTACCGGCATTACGACATCGGCAACGCCTTCTATTCGGCCTGGCTCGATCCGAGCATGACCTATTCCTCGGCCCTGTTCGAGGACGGCACGGTGGATTTGACCGCAGCCCAAAACAACAAATACCGCAGGCTCGCCGAAGCCATCGATCTTCGGCCCGGCCAGAAACTGCTGGAGATCGGCTGCGGATGGGGTGGCTTTGCCGAATTCGCCGCAAGAACCTTTGGCGCAAGGGTGGTCGGGCTCACCATCAGCAAGGAGCAGCGCGATTTTGCGCAAGCGCGAATTCAGGCGGCGGGTCTCAGCGACCGTGTCGAGATCCGGCTACAGGACTACCGTGACGAACGCGACCAGTACGAGCGGATCGCCTCGATCGAGATGATCGAAGCGGTGGGCGAGCAGTTCTGGCCCAGATATTTCTCGCAGCTGCGCGACCGCCTCTTGCCCGGCGGCCTCGCCGGCATCCAGGCGATCACGATCCAGGACAGTCTGTTTCAGACCTATCGCCGCGATGTCGACTTCATCCAGCGCTATGTTTTTCCAGGCGGCATGCTGCCATCGCCGGAAATTCTCAAGTCGCTGGGCGAGCGGTTCGGTGTTCCCGTCATTCGCGAACGCATTTTCGGGCAAGATTATGCCAAGACACTTGCGACCTGGCGAAATAACTTCCGCGCCGCCTGGCCGAACCTGATGCCGCTCGGCTTCGACGACCGGTTCCGGCGGCTGTGGGAATACTATCTCGCTTATTGCGAGGCCGGATTTTTGTCGGGGAACATCGACGTCCGCCAGGTCGTGTTCGCGAAAGCAAAATAGCTTGCACCGCACAAACGGGTGCAAAACAGCAGACGCAAACCGCCTTTTCCTTTTGCTGATCGCGCTCTAGTGTCCCGAATCCGAAGTTCGCAACACCCCGCGGCGGCCACTTTGCGAACTTCGGATTCGAAAGGACACTAGAAATCTATGATTCTAGTGTGGCTTTGGGTTCAGAAGTTCTCGTGGCAGCGAAAATGAAGAGAACTTCTGAACCGCCACACTAGGGTCGTTGCCGGATTTGGCAGCAGACTGGCGAGATTTTTCGCACATGAAAATCGATAATGACGTCGTCGCAGCGATCGGCAATACCCCGCTTATCAAGCTGAAGCGGGCTTCCGAGCAGACTGGCTGCACCATCCTCGGCAAGGCCGAGTTCATGAATCCCGGCCAATCCGTCAAGGATCGTGCCGGCAAGTGGATGATCCTTGAAGCCGAGAAGCGCGGGGACCTCAGGCCGGGCGGCCTGGTGGTGGAAGCAACCGCAGGCAATACCGGAATTGGCCTTGCGGTGGTGGCGGGCGCGCGCGGTTACCGGACCTTGATCGTCATTCCGGACACCCAGAGTCAGGAAAAGAAAGACATGCTGCGGCTGTGCGGCGCTGAACTGGTCGAGGTGCCGGCGCTGCCCTATGCCAATCCGAACAATTACCAGCACGTCGGAAGACGGCTGGCGGATCGGCTACGCAACAGCGAGTCAAACGGCGTGTTGTTTGCCGATCAGTGGAACAATCTGGACAACCTCAAGGCGCATTACGAATCGACCGGCCCGGAAATTTGGCAGCAGACCGGCGGCAGGATCGACGGCTTCATTTGCTCGGTCGGAACGGGCGGGACGCTGGCGGGAGCGAGCGTCTTCCTCAAGGAGAAGAACAAAGACATCGTCATCGGCTGCGCCGATCCGCGTGGGGCTGCGATGTATGAACTGTTCAAGCACGGCGAAGCCAAGTCGACGCCGGGCGGATCAATCACCGAAGGCATCGGACTTGGTCGCGTGACGCCGATCATCAAGCAGGCCAGGGTAGATCAGGCCTATCTCATTCCGGATGAGGAAGCCGTTCCCGTCATCTACGAGCTGCTCGAGCACGAAGGCTTGTGCCTCGGTGGCTCGACGGGCATCAACGTTGCCGGCGCGATCCGGCTCGCCAGAGAGCTCGGGCCCGGCAAAACCATCGTGACGATCCTCTGCGACTCCGGAAACCGCTATCAATCAAAACTGTTCAATCCGCAGTTCATGCGCTCGAAAAACCTGCCGGTGCCGGAATGGCTGGAAAAGCACAGCAAGATCGACGTGCCGTTCGAGTAGGTGCGAGCGCTCGCGTCCCTAAGATGCCCGGCGGCCGAATCCTGCCCCAGTCGCACGCGCCATGCGCGCCGCGGGCAGTGATGTTGCATTTGACCTTTGCGAGGTCCCTCGGGGGGTTCGCTGCCAACCGCCGAAAGTAGGCGTCGGGGCTTCGAACCCCCCACTCGGCCAAAACGTCAGGGCAAAAAGCAGCGCGACTTGAATCATCGCTCCGACGATCGTTCCATGATGCAAATGTCCGATCGACCACGCCGGGACTTTGCTAGCGATGACGCTATCGACGATTCCCAACGCGATCCACGCTGGCATGACGCAGACGGGATCCCATCCCATATCCCTGATGCGCATGGACTTTAGAGTGTACTTGATCAACAGAAATCCTACCGTAGGGACAATCAATGGCCATGCGAAGGGGTCCGCGGGTGGTTTCGCTCCGCTGGCCAATTGCCGGATTGAGTAAGGCGATAGGGCTAAGTCGATCGCCACCGACACAACCGCGAGCGCAATGATGCTCAGGACGAAATGCAACCGGCCAAGACGCGCGTTGAATCCGAAGAGGAAACCCAACATTGGACCATCCTTTTTTCGGGATAACTAGGCGTGAATTACTTTCGGGGCAATGAACGGGCGTTGGTGAAAACAACCTATGGTTTATAATCGCCTTCCACCACGATTAAAAGCCGGCTCTAACGCTCTATTGAGCGGTCCGGCAGGTTGCTCCTAACCAGGAAACCAGGCGGGTCAATCACATTACACGAATGATCTTCATCGCAATATTTGACCGAGAAACAGCTTGGTTCGCGCGTGCTGCGGATTGGCGAAGAAGTTTTTGGGCGTGTTGGCCTCGATAATCTGCCCGGCGTCCATGAAGACGATGCGATTGGCCACTTCCCTGGCAAATCCCATCTCGTGGGTAACGACCAGCATGGTCATGCCCTCGTTGGCGAGGTCGACCATGGTGTCGAGCACCTCCTTGACCATTTCGGGATCCAGCGCCGAGGTCGGCTCGTCGAACAGCATGACCTTGGGGTTCATGGTCAGCGCCCGGGCGATGGCAACCCGCTGCTGCTGGCCACCGGACATCTGGCCCGGATATTTGTTGGCCTGATGCGGGATTTTCACCCGCTCCAGATATTTCATCGCCGCCGCTTCCGCGTCTTTCTTCGGTACGTTGCGGACCCAGATCGGCGCCAGCGTGCAGTTCTCCAGCACGGTCAGATGCGGAAACAGGTTGAAACTCTGGAACACCATGCCCACTTCGCGCCGGACTTCGTCGACCCGCCGCAAATTCGGCCCGAGCTCGATGCCGTCCACCACGATCCGGCCCTCCTGAAACTCCTCGAGCGCGTTGATGCAGCGGATCAAGGTTGACTTTCCCGAACCTGAAGGGCCGCAGATCACGATGCGCTCGCTCTTCCCGACATCGAGGTCGATGTCGAGCAGCACATGAAAATCGCCATACCACTTGTTGAGGCCGGCAATGCTGACAATCGGATTTGCGGTCATGATGGTTTGCTCAATTTCGCCGGTGCGCGTTCAACCTGTTCTCGACGAACAGCGAATAGCGGGACATGCCAAAACAGAAGGTGAAGTAAATCAAGCCGGTGAAGGCAAACCCGGTGAACAGCGTGGTCGGCGTCGCCCAGGCCGGGTCGCTGAAGGATGCCCGCAATTGCCCGAGCAAGTCGAATAGCGCGACGATCGAAACCAGCGAGGTATCCTTGAACAGCGCGATGAAGCTGTTGACGAGGCCCGGGATGACGTGACGCAGCGCCTGCGGCATCACGATCAAGCCCGTTGTCTTCCACCAGGACAGGCCAAGCGCACTCGCCGCCTCGCCCTGCCCGCGCGGTATCGCCGCGAGGCCCCCGCGGATCACCTCGGCCTGGTAGGCGCCGGCGAATAGGGCGATGCCGATCAGCGCACGCATCAGCCCGTCGACGTTGAAGCCGGTCGGAACGAACAGCGGCAGCATATAGGTCGCAAAGAACAGCACCGTGATCAGCGGCACGCCGCGCCAGACCTCGATAAAGGCCGTCGAAAATATTCGGATCAGCGGAATGGTCGAGCGCCGCCCCAGCGCGAGCGCGATGCCGACCGGCATCGAGGCGACGATGCCGGTTACCGACACCACCAGCGTCACCAGAAGACCACCCCAGAGCCGGGTATCGACCACAGGCAAGCCGCCGCGGTCGAGGCCCATGGCGGCGATCACGATGCCGAGGCCGGCGAAGGTCGCAAGGCTCGTGATCAGGGGGCGCCAGCCGGCGCGTGTGCCGCCGTTTAGCCAGAACAACAGGATCGAGACAATCGCGGTCGTCAGGGCGAAGTCGATCCAGAGCGGGCGGCTCGAGGTCTGAAACTGTACGCGCAGCCACGTCAGCGGCGCGATCAGGTAATGGAGAGCCAGGCCAAGTTGAACGACGAGCCATCCCAAAAACTTCAGCGACGATCCGGCGAGCGCGCTTGAATCGCCTAACGAAGCGCCGGCGCGCGACAAGGCCGAGCCCGCCTCACTGATGCTGTTGGCAAGGCCTGACAGAAAGTCGGCAGTCCAGCTGACCGCGAGGCCCTCGAGTCCGCCGCCATGCAGCAGGAAAAAAGCCACCGCCGGAAAGGCCAGGAAAAACAGGCCGGCATTGATGCCCTTCCCCGGTAGCCGCGGAATTAACAGCGGCAGCAGCAGGATTGCGGCAAGCAGGAAGGTCAAATCGACCCGCCACCGCTCCGGTTCCGGATAGAAGCCGTAGATGAACTGGCTGAATTTGGCCTGGACGAAAGGCCAGCAGGCACCGACGGCGTGTCCGGCATTTTCCGCCAAACAGGCGGTGCGATCCTGGCCGCTCCACACCGCGTCGATCAGCAGGAATCGTATTGAGGGAACCAGCACGAACCACAGCAGCAGCGCGCTCATGATCGTGATCAGGATATTGGTCGGCGAATTGAACAGCCGGGTGCGGAGGAAGCCGATAAAGCCGGTCGTCTTTACCGGCGCTGCGCGCTCGGCAACGAGGTCCTGACGGACGAAAGCGGAAACCGTGACGTCGCTCATCCGCCGAGGCTCCGTCCGAGCCGCCAGCCGTAGAAGCTCATGATCGCGCTCGTTACCAGCGAAATCAGCAGATAGACGCCCATCGTGATGCCGATGATTTCAATCGCCTGCCCGGTCTGGCTCAACGTCGTGCCGGCAAAGACCGAAACCAGGTCGGGATAGCCAATCGCCACCGCCAGTGACGAGTTTTTGGTCAGGTTGAGATACTGGTTGGTGAGCGGCGGCAGAATGACCCGCAACGCCTGCGGGATCACGACCAGCCGCAGCACCGAACCGCGCTGCAGCCCGAGCGAGGCGCCCGCCTCCATCTGCCCCTTGTGAACGGCGAGGATACCGGCGCGCACGATTTCGGCGATAAAAGCCGCGGTATAGGTCGAGAGCGCCAACGTCAGCGCCACGAATTCCGGAATGACGCGGGAGCCGCCGGAAAAATTGAACCCCTTGAGAACAGGCACTTCGAACGACACCGGCGCGCCGAAGATCAGCGAACTAACAAACGGAAGGCCGACCAGCAAACCGAATGCGTAGGGCCAGACCTTGATCAGTCTGCCGTGCTGGAAGAGTTGCCAGCGCGAATAACGCCACAACCCGACCGACGCGACGATTGCAATCAAGACGGCTAACACGAACGGTTCAAAACCTGGCTCGCCGATCGGCTTGGGAATCACCAGACCACGATTGCTGAGAAAGAAACTGCCGAACAGCCCGATGCTCTGTCGCGGGTTGGGCAGCGCTGCCAGCACCGCCAGATACCAGAACAGGATCTGGAACAAGAGCGGCAGATTGCGCACCAGTTCGACATAGCCGCCGGATATTCGCGCCAACAGCCAGTTCGGCGACAGCCGGCCAAGCGCGACCAGAAATCCGATCAGGGTGGCGAAGAACACGCCGATCACCGAGACCAACAGCGTGTTGAGCAGCCCGACCAGGAATACCCGGGTGTAGGCATCGGATCCCGAATACGGAATGAGGTTCTGGCTGATGTCAAAACCCGCCGTATTCGCCAAAAAGCCGAAGCCCGCCGTGATCCGCTGCGCCTTCAAATTTTCGCTGGCGTTGGAGACAATCTCGTAGGAGATCCAGGCAAGCGCGGCGACGAACAGGAGCTGGATGACAAAGCCGCCCCACCCCGCCTGACCACCGAGGCCGCGCTGCAGCTTGATAACAAACTGCGACGGTGGCTTTCGGGGCTCGACGGTCATTGCCGCGGGTACCTGCTGTGATCAGCGGATCGGCGGTGCGTACTGAATTCCACCCTTGCTCCAAAGCTGGTTGATTCCGCGGGCGATCCCGAGTTTCGAGCCGGCGCCGACATTGCGATCGAACGCCTCGCCGTAATTGCCGACACCCTTGACGATCCTTATCAGCCAATCCTTGGTCAGGCCGAGCTGCTCGCCGAGGTTGCCGTCCGTGCCAAGCGCCCGCTTGAGCTCCGGTTTATCCGACTTCGCCATGTCGTTGACGTTCTTTTGGGTGACGCCGAGCTCTTCTGCGTCAATCATCCCAAACAACACCCATTTGACGAGATCGAACCACTGATCGTCGCCATGGCGCACCATTGGGCCGAGCGGCTCTTTCGAGATCACCTCCGGCAGCACGGCATGATCGGCCGGATTTGAAAGTTTCAAACGATCGGCATAAAGCCCAGACACGTCCGTGGTAAAGACATCACAACGTCCGGACTCGTAGGCCTTGACGGCTTCGTCGTTAGAGCCAAACGCGATCACCTCGTACTTCATGTTGTTGCCCTTGAAGTAGTCGGCGAGATTCTGCTCGGTGGTTGTACCGGTTTGCACGCAAACCGAGGCGCTGTTCAATTCCAGCGCGGAGTTCACCTTGAGGGATTTTTTCACCAGGAAGCCCTGGCCGTCATAATAGGTCACGCCGGTGAAATTGGCGCCGAGCGTGGTATCGCGGGACAGCGTCCAAGTGGTGTTTCGCGACAGAACGTCGATTTCACCGGACTGTAGCGCGGTGAAGCGATCCTTGGCCGACAACGGTACGAACTTGACCTTGGTCGTATCGTTGAAGATGGCGGCCGCTATCGCGCGACAGATGTCGACGTCGAGCCCGGTCCAGTTGCCCTTGTCATCGGGAGAGGAAAAGCCCGGCAGCCCCTGGCTTACGCCGCAGGACAACAAGCCGCGGTCTTTGACCGTTTTGAGCGTTTGCGCGGTGGCAGCCTCGGTCGAAAGAGCGGCGGCGACGGCAAGGGTAAAGACGAGAGATACGCGTTTCATGGCGAAACCTTTCGAGGGTCGTCCGGGAACGATGGCTTATCATCGCGCGCGCCGAAGGGCCAACCCAATGATCCACCACTGCAAATGCCGGGCTAAATGGCGCGGTGACCCGTAAACCGGTTGAGCAATGAATCGAGGGTCGCGGCGAGCCCCTCAACAAGCAGCGACGAATAGTTGCCCCGCATCACAGAACGACTGGAGGGCCGGGTCAAGGGGTTGACGCCGGTCTTCCCAATCCTGCTATTAACTATCCTGCCCGCAACCTGCTGCTTCGGGGACTTTCGCGCGGCGTGGCGGCTGAAGGAAACCATTGGCGGCGGCGGAAACATGAATTCTCCAGAGCACGACGGAAACACGGCATCAATGAGGGCGGAAACCACGCTGGTGACCGCCGGCCGCGACACCAAGGCGCAGAGGGGATTCGTCAATCCGCCGGTCGTCCATGGCTCCACGGTGCTCTATTCGACGGCGGACGACCTGCATGCCCATCGCGGCGAGTTCCAGTATGCTCGGCATGGGACCCCGACGACCAAAGCCTTCCAGGAGGCGCTGATGGCCCTCGAAGGCCCGCAATGCGCGGGCGTCGGCATCGCGCCCTCGGGCCTTTCGGCGATCACCACGACGCTGCTTGCGGTGTTGAAATCCGGCGATCATCTCCTGGTCTGCGACAACGTCTACCGGCCCTCACGCAATTTTTGCAACGGCTTGCTTGCTCGCTACGGCATCGAGACGACCTATTTCGATTCCCTGATCGGCGCCGGCGTCGCCGAATTCTTCAAGCCCAACACCAAGGCGGTGCTCGTCGAGGCGCCCGGTTCGCAGTCCTTCGAGATGCCGGACATTCGCGCCATTGCGTCGGTGGCACATGCGCGCGGCGCGCTGGTGATCGACGACAACACATGGGCGACCCCGCTGTTTCACCGCTCGCTGGACCAGGGCGTCGATATCAGCATCCAGGCAGCCACCAAGTATATCGGCGGACATTCCGACATCATGTTCGGAACCATTTCGGCGAACGCAAACTCCTGGCCGGCGATCGCAGAGTCGATCCGCTTGCTCGGTGTTTGCGCCGGGCCCGATGATGTGTTCCTGGCCATTCGCGGTTTGCGCACGCTGGCAGTGCGGCTGGCGCAACATTATCGTTCGGGACTTGAGATGGCACGATGGCTCGCGGCGCGGCCTGAGGTCATGAGGGTGCTGCACCCGGCGCTGGAGAGTGATCCGGGGCACCCGATCTGGAAACGGGATTTCACCGGCGCCTCCGGCCTGTTCGGCATTGTTCTAAAGCCTGCGCCGCAGAAATCCGTCGACGCCTTGCTCGACACCGTAAAATTGTTCGGCATGGGCTATTCGTGGGGTGGCTTCGAAAGCCTTGTCATTCCATTCGACTGCTCGACCTATCGTACGGCCACCAAATGGTCGCCGGGCGGGCCGACTTTGAGGCTCCATATCGGTTTGGAGAATGTCGAGGATCTGAAGGCTGACCTCGTCCGCGGGTTTGAGGCATTCAACGCCGCGTAAGGATTCAGCTCTGACCCGTCGTCACCATCCCGGGTGATCCCGATCGAAGGTCACGCGCGCCTCAGGCCGCCTAGATCTTCGCGGCAGCGGTCTTGCGATGGCGCAAGAAGCGGCCGAGCAAGCGGCGCTTGCCCTTGCGCGGAATGAGATCGATATCGCTGACGAGCTTTGCGCCGCCTTTGCGGCGTTCCAGCACAATCTTGCGGCTGTGGAAGGCTTCGAGCTCGGCGCGATGGGCGACACTGACGATGGTCGCCAAGGGCAGTTCCCTGTTCATCATCTCCATCATCTTGTCCTGACTCTTGGCGTCGAGAGCCGAGGTCGCCTCATCGAGTACGATGATATCCGGCCTGTGCAAAAACAGCCGCGCGAAAGCGAGCCGCTGCTTTTCACCGCCCGACAGGGTTTGGTCCCACGGCGCAACCTCCTCGATCTTTTCCTTGAGATGGGCAAGACCCACCTTGTCGAGGGCTTCGCCGATCTGCTCAACCGTCCAGTCTTCGGCGGCAGCCGGATAGGCAGCCGCGCGGCGTAACGTGCCCGAGGGTACGTAAGGCTTTTGCGGCAACATGAACAGGCGGCGGTCGGGGTGGAAATTGACGCTACCGCCGCCCCAGGGCCATAGCCCAGCGATGGCACGAACCAATGTGCTCTTGCCGGTGCCGGATTCCCCGGCCACCAGCAACCGCTCGCCCGGTTCGATGACGACTTCCGCCTCGCCAACGACGGCGGTGCCGTCATCGAGCGTCACCGAAAGATCGTGCAGGCCGAGAATGGCGTTGCCTTCGGTCTCGCCGCGTTTGATGCGGCCGACACCATCACCGCGCTCGGCGCGCTCAAGCCCGTCCAGCGACATCATCAGCGAGGCAATTCGCCGCGCGCAGGCATTCCAGTCCGCGAGCCGCGGATAGTTGTCGACCAGCCAACCGAATGCGCTTTGCACGATGGTGAAAGCCGACGCCGCCTGCATCACTTGTCCCAGCGTCATGCTTCCGTCGAGAAATTTCGGCGCACACAGAAGTAAAGGCACCACCGGCGCGATCAGACTCGACCCCTGCGATACCAGCGTGGTGCGCATGTGCTGGCCGGCCAACCGCGCCCATTGCCGCAATACCTTGGTGAAGGTCCTGTCGATACCGTCGCGTTCCTCCTGCTCGCCGCCCAGCAACGCGATGCTTTCGCCGTTTTCACGCACCCGTGTCAGCGTATAGCGAAACTCGGCCTCGGCCTGGTTCTTGTCTTCCGAGACTTGCACAAAGCGGCGGCCGATCGTCATGATCGAGCCCGAAGCAAGCGCGGCATAGAGCACCGCCGCGATCACGAGAAAGCCGGGAATGGTGACGGTAGATTCCGCGACCGTGACCGTGAGCGCGCCGCCGATGGTCCAGAGCACCACGATGAACGTCATTGCCGACAGGAATGCCGAGGTAACGCCGGCGGCGAAATCCACCGGCGCATCGGTGGCGATCCGCAAATCCTCCGCAATGCGGTATTCCGGATTCTGATGGTCGCCACCGACAAGATTGAGCTGGTAATATCGGCCGCCGGTCAGCCATCGCGACACCACCGAATTGGTCAGCCAAGCGCGCCAGTGGCGCTGGATGCCCATGCGCGCGAACACCTGCGCTACGCCGAGTACGACGCTGCCGATCGCCAGCGGGAAAAACACCGCGGTCAGGTAATATACGCTGGCGGCATCGCGTTTCTCGATCGCATCGAAGATGGCGCGATTCCAGACATTGATGCCGTATTGGAAACCGACATTGGTCACGATCAGGATGACAAGCCCGATCGAAAAGACCCACGCCAGCTTGTCGCCGCTTTTCCCCCAAAATCCCCGCGCGCTGATCCAGAAGCGCGTCAGCAGATAATCCTTTCGCGCCTGCTCCGCCTCCTCCGGTGTCAATTCCGGATCGGCTTCAACCAACTCGGGCGGCGGTGGCTCGACCTGATCGCCGGTTTCGGCAATGACTTCGACGATCGGTGACCTCTTCGCTGCGGGTTTGGCCATGTGCCGATAACGCGAACAAAATCAGAAGGTTCCATATTTGAAACCCGCGGTTTTGATCGCCAAGCAGAAACAGTGACCCTACTCGAAGCGTGCCGACGCCCGGCTTTGAGCCGAGCGCCGACTTCGCGAGACCTTCGCTACTTCGCCAGAGGATCGGGACGAATCTGGATGTGCACGGCGCGTGGTTTCGAACCCTTGCCGCCCTCCATCAGCCATGGCACGCGGTCCCCGCTCGTGCTCCACAGCCCCCGGCCCTTCCATCCCGCGTTGGGATCATCGATGCGCGCATCTAATCCCTTGGCGAAGAAGCCGATCGGGTAAGGGATGCGCAACATCACCATCTGGCCGTCCTTGAAGGCAACGAAGCCGTCGTTGAGGTTGGCGGTCGAGATCGGGATATTCTCGCCAAGTCCCACCGCGTTGTGGTGGTCGACCCAGGTGTAGTAGCTCGCTTCGGCGCTGGAGTTTTCGAAGCCCTCAAAACCCGGCCCTGGGTATTTGTGGAAAGCAAAGCCCTCCGCGCAGTGATGGCCGGTCGCATTTGGCCCGCTAAGCGGGTTCTTGCATTTGCGGCGGTCGAAACTGATCAGGCTCCCGTTTGCGCCCGAGCCCCAGAGCACGCCGTCCTTGTCGATGTCGCCGCCGCGTACGCCAATGCCTTCCTTGGGAATGGCGTAAAATTCGGACAGCTTGGTCTTGGGATCGAAGCGCAGGAAGCCAGGCGTCCCGGCGAACACATTGAAGGTGTACCAGACCGAACCATCAGTCGGATGCGGCATCACGGCATAGGGACCTGATCCCGCGATCCGCATGTCCTTGTCCGCCTGCGCCGGGCTGCCCGGCTCGGTATATTCGTCCACCTTGCCGTTGCCGTTGGCATCGAGAACCCACGGCGCCCAGCCCTGGGCCTTCGCCGCATCCCCCGTCTCATCCCAGACCTTGGTGTTGATCCAACCGGCCACCGGGCCAGTCCCGGAGAGCCACAATGTATTGTCGGCATCGTAGCCGAATTGCGGATGATGGGTGCCAAAGCAGGTATCGATGAAGCTGTACTTCATGGTCTTGGGATCGAGCATCGTGACCTGCCGGCCCGATCGCAGAAGCGGAAACGCTTTTGCGGAAGGATGGTCGGAGCCCTTCCTGCAGAACTCCGGATTTTCGATGCCGCGCACGGCGGCGGCAAACCATACCCGGCCCTTGCCGTCGAACATGCCGTTGTGGTTGTTCGCCTTCTGACTCCAAATTTTCTCCTCACCCCAATAGGCCGAAGCGCCGATCGGCTTGGGCGTGGCATTAGGATGCAACGGCGGGCCAAAAGATTCCGGCGCGTTCGGGTCGGCGACCGGCATCTTGAAGAAGGTCACCGTGCTCGTCTTCGGGTCGAGGATCGGCATGTTGTCGGAAGAGTATTCGTTCGAACCGTATAACGGGCCATAGGCATTGACGGTCGGATTGCGCCGGTCCGAGGAAATCAGGTCGTGGACGAAGTGTTTCTCAGTCGCCCACTCCCATGACGAGATAACCACGTTACGTTCGATGCCGGACGGCCGCGGCGGCTTGGTCTTGGGCAATTCACCCTTGGCCACGCGGTCGGTCCAGTCGCCGAAATATTTGAACGGCACGCTGCCGAGTTCGCCGGCAAGCCGGTTGATCATCCATTCGCCGGTTTGCCCCGACGAGACGCGCCGCATCCAGGCTTCCTCGCCGGTTTTGAATTGGCCGAAGGCGGCAGGAATCGTGCGGGTGGACTCCTGGCCCAGCTGGTGGCAGCCGACACAATCGACATTGTTCATGCGTTGTCGCCAGACGTCCTGGGTGATCTCCTTCGGGATGTCCGTGGTGCCGCCGAAATCCTTGGCCGGCGGAATCTTCAGCAACGTGAACCAGTAGATCGCCGGATAATAGTAAGCCGCGGACGCTTCATTCGGCGCCGCCACCGCGGTAAGACTGAGCAGCTGGCCGGGCTTGGCGCGCAGCTTGGGCGAATCCACCAAGCCATAGCCACGAACCCACACTTCGTAGTCCACGTTCGGCGGCAGGTCGGGAATCACAAAGCGCCCCTGGTCGTCGGTGACAACGATCTTGGTGAATTTCGTTGGCAGTTCGGTGGTCTCCGCAATGACCCAAACGCCTGCTTCGGGCCCCGCCGCGCCGCGCACCACCCCGCCAATGTCGTCATTGTCGATGGCGACCGCCGCCGGCTGCGCGCCGGCCGGCGCCGAAATCGCGATGAGGCCCACGGCCGCGATCCCCGCTGCGATCAGGGTGAAATACGAAACGATTGGTTTTTTGAAATTCATGTCGCTCCCCATAAGACCCCGGCTTGCCGCCGGTTGTTGCCATAAACCTACACCAACTTGGCGCTAACGCCAGAGCTTGCCGGTCGCGCGAAGGCACCGCGCACGACCTCGAACGCTGCCGCATAGCGACTAGCGATCGAGCGTCTGCGATCCGCTCACGCGATGCTTTAGGATCAACATGATGTTGCGAACATAGATGATGGTGGCCAATGCCTGCCCGACGATGATCACGGGTTCGCGCTTGACGATGCCGTAGACCAGCGTCATCAACCCGCCGCCCATCGAGAAAAGCCAGAATGCCATCGGCACCACGCTTCGTCCGGCGCGTTCGCTTGAAATCCACTGCACCAGAAAGCGCGCGGTAAAAAATAATTGCGCGATCAGGCCAAAGCCGAGCCAAAAATCGAACTTGGCGACGAAGACGTCGTAGAGATAATTGCCGAGGTCTTGCCCGTACTGGATCAACATCACTGCACCTCGGTCGCAACAGGTGTCGGCTTCTTGCGGCGGATCAGCCACCATACGCCGGCGAGATCCATGATTCCGATCCATAGCCGATCGAAGAATCCGTAGTTCGAAACGCCGGAATGGCGCGGCCGATCGATGACGTCGACATAGGCGATTTCATAACCTTCGCGGCGGACCAGCGCGGGGAGGAAGCGATGAAGGCCGTCGAAATAAGGCAGGGCCAGGAACACTTCGCGCCGGAAAGCTTTCAGGCCACAGCCGGTATCTCGGGTGCCATCATGCAGGATCGAGTTGCGCACCGCGTTGGCGATCCGCGACTGGATTTTCTTGAAACCGCTGTCCTTGCGTCCGACGCGTTGGCCGGCGGCGAGGCCGACGCGCTCGCCGCCCCTTTCGATCGCTGATATCAAATCCGGCAGGAACGTCGGATTGTTCTGGCCGTCACCGTCGAGCGTTGCCACAATAGCACCGCGCGCGGCGCGAACACCGCTGCGCACCGCGGCCGATTGACCAGAAGACGTCGCATGGCGGATCTGACGCAGATTTCCGCGCTGCCTCATGGCGGCAACAAGCCGCTCCGCGGTCGCATCGGTCGAGCCGTCATCGACATAGATGATTTCGTAGATCCAACGGCCGTCGAGGGCGGCGGCGATCTCGGCGATCAAAGGCGCTATGTTGTCGGCCTCGTTGCGCACGGGAACAACGATGGAAACCGCCGTCCCGGCTGTCTCAGAAGAGGGCAAATCCGCACTCACCGTTAGAGTTGGCTCGCAACCGGCGCGGCCCGCGTCCGGCGCCCGCTTCTTATGGGGCTGACGCCCCGCGGGCAACCCTTTTGAGACGGCCCGGAGCGAGCGGCGAAATCGCGCCGTCACGGCCAATGCTGAAGCCCAGGCCGCGCGCGGCAAACCAGTATCGCACCGCCATCGCGCCGACCACGCCGATCAGCGCAGCCGCCACCACGTCACTGGGATGATGGGCCAGCAGAACCAAACGGCTGCAGGCGATCAGGAGGGCATAGGCGATCATCGCGGCCCGCGTCCATGGCCAGACCGCACTCACGGCGAAAGCCAGCGCGAACGCCGTGATGACGTGCGCCGACGGCAAGCTCGCATAGGCTTCGGTTCCGGCGAAAGGGACGAAGTTGAAGGGGTTGGCCTGGCCACCCACGAACGGCCGGCCACGGCCGACGACCCATTTTATCAATTCGCCGGGGACGAGCGGCACCAGCACGGCGAAGAACAGGAACTGCAAGCGCAAGCCGGAGCTCAACAGGCGGGCTTGCGAGGAGCCTCGCAATGCCGCCGCAACAAGGCCAACGGCAAGCAGCATCATCGCCAGCACCCACAGCACGTAAGCATCCTTGCCGAAGTCAGTCAGGATACGAACCGGCCACAGGCTCGGCGTGCCGCGGGGCGGCATCAGGCCGATCTCCTGGGCATCGAAGCCAAACATCAGCGCGACCACGGTTACACCGAAAATCGCCGACATCAGCAGCGCGTGACGCGCCAATCTCCGCGCGGCTTCGGCTCGCCTTGCATGCGAAGGCGACCGCACGAGTTGCGCCAGCGACATCAGCACCACGGCGAACAGACGCGCGCGGTAATTTGAGGATTGGCCGATGCTTGCCGGAGTGGACATCTTACTCCGTGCCTTCGGAGCGGAAGATCGTGATCGAAATCGCCCTTCCTTGCGAAATATTATAGCCGTCGACGCGCGCCGCCACGTCGTAACGCAACCCGATCGCTTCGGCGCGCTGGGCAAATCCGCGTTCCGAACGCTGCTCCACCAGTGCAAAGCGGCAACTGCCCTGGCCCAGGAAATCCGCAGCGCCCGATCCATCGGTCAGTAGCGTCGACGTACCGGTCATGAAAACCAGGCTCGGTTCATGGAAGCCGGCAGCAGCGGCCTTCGGCCCGACACAGGCGACGTTGCGAAGCGCACGTGCCACTTCGGCGCTCGGAAACAGCGGGGTCAGTGCCGGCACGACGATGCCGTAAAGTGCGAAGGCCAAGAATATCGCCGCGACCATGGCGTTCAGCAACGAGCGCTCGGCCCGGTTGTCATCGTAAAGCCACCACGCGAACAGCCCAAAGATGAGGGCCGCGGCCGCGAACGGCCACGCCAGGAATACCGGTTGGCGTGTCAAGGTGACCGCACCCACAACCGCAATGACGGACGCAAGCGCCGGAATGACAAACCACCAGGCCGCTCCGCGCATCAGCCAGGATCGCGACAGCACGCGGCGCTCGAGCGCGCCGACGGTGAGGATTGCGATCGCCGGATAGAGCGGCAGCACGTAATGCGGCAATTTGGTCAGCACCAACTCGAACACGATCCAGGAAGGAACCAGCCAGGCCAGCAAATACTGCGCACCGGGCTCTCGTCTCGCCCGCCAGACGGCCGGCACCGCCATTCCCGAAAGCGGCGCGCCCGGCCAGAACGTCACCCAGAACAGCAACAGATAGGCACCGGGTGGCGCGCCGTGGGATTCCTGCGCCCCGAGCTTGCTCAACATGTCGCCGCCGATCGAATCTGCAAAAAATGCGTCGCCGGCGCGCCAGAAGATCGCCACGAACCAGGGCAGCACCAGAACCAAAAGCCAGGTCAGGCCCCAAACCGGACGAAGCCGCCAAAGCCACGTCGCGGACCGATCGAGAAGCGCCAATGTGCCGATCGTCAGCCCCACAAACATTAGGATCAGCGGTCCCTTGAGCAGAATGCCGCCCGCAAGCGCGGTCCAGAACACCGCCGGCCAGGTCCATGGCGGATGGACCGGATCCTCGCCCCGCTGCCAGGACAGATACGCGCGCGCCAGCGCACCCATCGCGGCAACGACCGTGAACAACAGCATGGCATCGGTTTTCGCAAGCCGCGCCTCGGCGCCGAGCAAGACCGAGCTCGCCATCATCAGTGCGGCAAGAACGGCGCCACGCCGCGTAACGAACGCCAGCGCCGTCCAATAGGTCAAAAGCACGGCCCCGACCGCGCCGATCAGGGACGGAACGCGGTACAGCCAGATGCGGACCTGCGCGCGCGGCAGGCCGAGCGCCGAGGCGGTTTCGACCGCGGTTGCCTGCAGCCAGTAGATACCGACCGGCTTTTTGTAACGCACGTCATCCTGGAATCGAATGTCGACGAAATCGCCGCTCTCGACCATCTGCTTGGTCGCCTGCGCGAACCGCGGCTCGTCGCGATCGACCGGCGGGATGTTGAAAAATCCGGGGAGGAACAACACCAATCCGCACAGCGTCAGAAACGCCACGGCGCGGACATGGCTGCCGGTCACAAACTCCAGCACGCCGACAAGACGGCTGCCCGGATCAACCCGGTTCCTGGGCTCGCGCGGTTGTCCAAATCTGGGGCGGGCAAAGGTCTCGGCCATGGGTTCCGCATACGCCGAAACCACCATGGCGACAACCGCTTAGCGCGGAGTTACTGAATTCTGATGACAACTGTGTCGGCGGCGCCCCTGGCATCGATCACCGTCAATCTGGCGAAACCCGGGCCGGGTGGATCAATCAGGCGTTGACGCCGGCCGTCGATTTCGCCCACCGACACACCGTTGACGAGCATGGTCATCGGAAGCACGCCGCCGGCAACCTTCACCGGCATCGCGGACCATAACGCACCGTCCGCGCCAGCCGCATCGATCCGTGATCCGTTGAGCGGAAACTGGATGCGCGGCGCCTGTTCTCCGTCGGTTCGGACCAGTTCGCCCACAGGCCGATACCGCCGCAGCGGCAGCGGAAGTTTGGCGTTGCTCGCCATGAGCGTGCCCTTCGGCGGCTTCGGCAGCGGCGCCGGTAATCTTCCGGTGCGGGCGAAGGCATCAAATAGGATCGGTGCTGCGGCGGTACGGCCGACCATGCCGGGCGCGGGCGCACCGTCAGGACGACCGACCCAAACCCCGATGGTCATGCGACCGTCGAAGCCGATCGACCAGGCGTCGCGATAGCCGTAGCTGGTGCCGGTCTTGAAGGCGATCCGGTTATGCACGCCGTTCTCCGGCGGCGGCGTCCCCAGGAGGACATTTCCGACCTGCCAGGCGGCAACTTGATCCAATAGTCGCAGAGGCTCGCGCGCGTCCTCTCGCGCGCTCACGATCTCGCGCAATGGCCGCGTATTGCCGAGCCGCGCGAGCCCCGCATAGAGCTGCACCAGATCCTGCAGCGTGATCCCGACACCGCCGAGACCCATGGCAAGGCTTGGTGCTTCGTCCTTCGGCAGCACCAGATTGACTCCGGCCTGTTTCAGCCGCGACGACAGGCGGCTGGCGCCGACGCGGTCAAGCAGCGCGACCGCCGGTACGTTTAGGGACATTTGCAGCGCCTTGCGTACCGGCACCGTGCCCTGAAACGTCATGTCGAAATTCTCCGGCGCGTAGGAACCGAAGCGGATCGGCCGATCGTCGATCAGACTTTCCGGATGAACGAAGCCGTCCTCGAACGCCAGACCATAGATCAACGGTTTCAACGTCGATCCCGGCGAGCGCACCGCGCGCGTCATATCGACCTGGCCGGCGCGGCGGTCATCGAAATAATCCGGCGAGCCGACGCGCGCCAGCACATCGCCGCTGGCGTTGTCCACCGCGATGATCGCAACCGAAATATTCGGACCCAACGTGATCGCGCGGTCGCGCGCCAGCGCTTCGAGCACCCTTTGCAGGCTGGCGTCCAGCGTCAGCGCGATGACGGAGGCATTCTTCACGGAGGCCATCGCCTGGTCGGCGGAATGCGGCGCCAGGATGGGCATCGGTTTGCGCAACCGCGGCACCACTATGGCCTTCGCGCTGATCGCTTCCTCCTCCGAGATACCACCGTCTTCGACCATGCGATCGAGGACGCGGTCGCGCGCAATACGGGCAGCCTCAGGATAGCGATCGAGCCTGCGGGTCTCGGGAGACTGCGGCAACGCCACCAGCAGCGCGGATTCCGCCAACGACAAACGCTTCGGCTCCTTGCCGAAATAAGCGATCGAGGCGGCGCGAATGCCCTCGAGATTGCCGCCGAACGGCGCTATCGCCAGGTACAGATCGAGGATCTGGTCCTTGGTCATCTGCCGCTCGAGTTCGAGCGCCCGCACCATTTGCCGCAACTTGGCGTAAACCGACCGCTCCCGCCGCGGCTCTATCAGTCGAGCGACCTGCATGGTGATCGTCGACCCGCCGGACACGATGTGGCCGCGGGTAAGGAGTTGAAGCGCGGCACGGCCCAGCGCGAGCGGATCGACCCCCGCATGAGAGCGAAACCGGTGGTCTTCGTAAGCCAGCAGCAGTTTTAGATAGCCGGGATCGACCCCGCTTCTGGCATCAACCGGCAGCCGCCAGCGGCCATCGGCCATCGCATAGGCGCGCAGCAGTTTGCCTTTACGGTCGACAACTGTGGTGGAGACTTCGCCCGCCTGCGCCAGCGGCAACGGGCCGAGCGAAATGATCCATGTGACCATAGCAAGGGAGACAGCCGCGATGATAGCGAACGAAATAGCGGCGATGCGAAACCCGCGCCGCTTTCCGACTCCGTCATGGCCGGGCTTGTCCCGGCCATCCACGTCTTTCCTTTGCGGCACAACGCACGTGGATGCCCGGATCAAGTCCGGGCATGACGGAGTGCTGTTGTCGCTACGCGCGCTCATTTCGCCGGACGCACCTCGACCGAGCCGGTGCCGGAGCGGCCGTAGCGTGAGGGGTTGTACATGTCCTCGACATAGGCTTGCGGCAGCACATATTTGCCCGGCGAAACCGCGCGCACCACATAGGCCACCGTAAACACCGAATTGTCATTGCTGGCGCGATCGATGGCGGCAGTGAAGCGGTCGTCACGAAATTCGGTATTTTCCGGCTCCTCGCCGTCTTCGATCCAGTCCAGCGTCCCGGTATCACCGGAGGAGACCAGATGCGGATTGTCGATCTCGAGACCCGCCGGCAGATAATCCGACACCATGATGTGACCGAATTCCGGTTTGGCTTCGGTGATCTTCAGCACCACCGCGAAGCGATCATTCTGTTTGGCCTTCGAGACATCGGCCGGCTTGCCGTCGAGCGTGAAATAATTGCGCTCGATCTTGAAGCCATTGGAGACAGCCGGCTCCGGCGTGATCGGCGAACCGCTGACCGAGACCACCGCCTGCACCGGCGCTTCGCCGGTGTTGGTGATCTTGATCGGCTTGCCCGCCAACTCGGCCGCCTTGTAGCTGCGGTAGAGCGCGGTCTTGATCGGCGCACCGTCGAGGTCGAGGGTCATGGTCTCCTTTGCAAGCGCGCGCGAGGCCAATACCAGCCAGGCGTTTTCCTGGGTCGAAGTGTAAGGCGTGAGCCCGCGCGCCACCTCGACCCGCGCCACCGCCTGGGTCAGCGTCGCCCGCGGCGCATTGCCTTCGCTCGCGAGCGAGACCAAGGCCGCGGCATCGCGCAGAGCGCTGCCGTAATCGACCCGGCCGAACTCCAGCGCCGGCTTTGGCGCAAGGCTGTCGAGGGCCGCGGCATAGACCCGCTCCGCCCTGCCCTTGTCGCCGACCATCGCCAGCGCGGCGGCTAGTTGCGCCTTCGCGATCGGGGTCGCGAGATTGCTCAACTTGGTGTCGGCGAGGTACCGCAAATCCCCGATCGGGGCGGCGCCGTTGCGGGCCAGTACATAGAGACCATAAGCGAGGTCCCGCCCACCGTCTTTTTCGGGCTCGTTGGCGTTCACGACGGAGTTGCGGATGCGATCGAGTGCGTTCCTGAACAGCACATCCGGTACCGAAAAGCCCTTTTCCCGCGCACGGGTCAGGAAGTCCGTGACGTAGGCATCAAGCCATGCGTCATCGCCGCCGGCCGACCATAGGCCGAACGAACCGTTGGAGCCCTGCCGCGCCAGCAACCGGTCGATGGCGTCCTTGATGCGCTGGTCGACTTCGGTGTCCATCGCCAGATGAGCGCCGGCCGCCAGGTCGTTGACGTAAAGCAACGGCATGGCGCGGCTGGTGATCTGCTCCGAGCAGCCATGAGGATAGCGGTCGAGTGCCTTCAGGATCGTCGCGGCATCGAGCGCCGTGGAAAGACCAACGGACAGCGAGACGCCACCGGTCCCCTGTATCAGATCCGAGAACATATCGGATGTCAGGGTCAGGCTCTCGCCCTTGGCCAAGGTCCGGATCGAGCGCCGGGCGAGAATCTGCGTCGCCGCCTTGACGTCGAGCGCATAGTGCCGCGCCAGCGTCAGCCCGTTCGGTCCCTTGATATCGACGTCGAGATTCGCGGTGCCCGCGCCGCCGGCATCGAGCGCGAGCGACATCGAGGTGCGCTGCTTGGCGTCCAGTTTTACCGTCGTCGCGGGGTTGCCGGTGACCTTCACCGGACCCGACGCACTAACGTTGATGGTGTAGTCGCCGGGCGCGCCTTCGACGTTGTCGAGATCGAAGCTCATGGTGCCGTGATCGCCGTTGAGCAGAAAGCGCGGCAGCGTCGCGGTCAGCACGATCGGATCGCGCACCGTGACATCGGCCGTGGCCCGGCCGAGTTTCGTCGCCGTCCAGGCAACCGCCATCACGCGCGCGGTGCCGGCGAACTCCGGAATGTCGAAACTGATTTCGGCCGTGCCATCGGCTGCGACCGTGACAATCCCGGAATAAAGCGCCAAGGGCTTCTGCGTCGGCGGGCTACCCTGCAACTCCGCGCCGGCGCCGTCGCCACCGGTCTTGAGCTGGCCGTTTGTGCCCTGCATGCCATCGATCAATTGCCCATAGAGATCGCGGATTTCCGAGGTCAGGCGGCGCTGACCGAGATAGTAATCGTCCGGCGCCGGCGGCTTGTAATTGGTGAGATTGAGGATGCCGACATCGACCGCGGCGACGACGATCTTGGCGTCCTCGCCGGGATTGAGGCCGCCAAGTTTGACCGGCAGCTTCAGCATCGTGCTGGGGCGCACCAATGCGGGCGGCGACAAGGTGACTTGAAGCGTGCGGGATTTCTTGTCGATGCCGAACCATTTGAGCCCGATGGCGCGGCCGGGCATCCGAAGGGCTGCCGCGTCAATTGGACGGCGCAGCGTCGCCACCACATAAGCGCCGGTGCCCCAATCCTTGCCGACGGGAATTTTGACCTGCGCGGTGCCTTCCTTGACGTCGGTCGATTGCGTCGTCAGCAGCCGGTCGCCGAGCACATGGATGGTCAATTTGCCGGCGGAGCGGGCGTTGACCGAGACCACCATGGTATCGCCGGATTGATATTCCGGCTTGTCGATCGATGTTTCCAACAGATCGGGGGTATCGGCGCTGCCGTCGGAATACCAGCCGACGTCGAACTGCACCGAGGTCAGCGGCCCATCGGCCTCGGTCGATTTGACGTCGAGGCGATAGCGGCCGGGCTGCGGCGACAGCGTGATGCGCGACGGCTTGTCGGCGGCGACGATAAGATCGCCATCGGCAACGCGCTTGGTCGTTTTGACCGGCTCATAATCCCAGGAAGAGCTCTGGCGATACCATTGATAGCGGGATTCGATCTTCAACAATTCGTAGCGCAGGCCGTCGCGCGCCAACGGCTTGCCTTCCGGCGATACGAATACGACGTCGAAGCCAGCCTTGTCGCCCTCTGCGATGCTCTTGTCGCCGAACAACGGCTTGACGCCGATCATCGCAGCGCCCGGCGCCACCGGCAGCACCAGTTTGCGCTCGACCGCCCGCCCGCCCGCTTCCGCCATGCGGATAAAGATTTGCGCCTCCTGCGGACGCGTCGATGACGGCGGCTTGGCGAGGCTGACCGGGAAGGTCGCAACACCGTTGGCGTCGGCCTGAGGAAGATTCTCGATCGGCGTCCGTTCGTTGCTGGCGGTTTCCTCGTCGGCGACGCCAAACTGGTATCCAGTAAAGCCGGGCCGCTCGGCCGCCGGCGCCACCAGCATGTCGCCCTCAAGCTGCAACCCCGAGGCCGGCGCGCCGTAGAGGAAGTGGCCTTCTACCTTAAGCTCAACCGAAAGATCAGCTTTGATCTGCTTGTCCCTGCTGGAAAGGTCAAATTCGATCCGTTCGGGGACGTAATCCTCAACCATAAAGCTGGTTTCACCGACCGAAATCCCCTTCGGATCGGTAAAGGCCCGCACCCGCCAGGTCCCGGTCGGGACCGCCGAATTGAGCGGCGCCGCCAGCGTTCTGCCGCCCGCGCCCTGATCCGCCAGCACGGCGCGGCGGAATTCGACCCCGTCGGGGCGCTCGATCACGAGTGTCAGCGGTCCGCCGGTCACGGCATTGCCCTGGCCATCGCGCAGAAGGGCCGTGAGGTACACGGTCTCGTTGGAGCGATAGACCCCACGCTCGGCGTAGACGAATGCATCGGCGCCCGCGGGCACCGCTCTGCCGGACACGCCGCGGTCGGAAAGATCAAACGCATTGGATTTCAGGCTGAGGAAGGCGTAGTCGGCCTTGTCGCCCGTAACCGTCAACATGGCCGGCGAAAGACCGCCCTCGCCGCGCGCCAGGCCCGCCTCAAACAGCACGTGACCGGAATCGTCGGTCTTTCGGGTCGCAAGGATCTCGTTGTTGCGCGCCACCAGCCGCACCTCGGCCTTCGCGACCGCATCCGTCGAGGCCAGCGAATTGACAAATACGTGGATGCCGTCATTGCCGGAGAAGGCGGTCAGGCCGAGGTCGGACACGATGAACCATTGCGTCGCCAGCGATCCGTCGTCGTCGCTGCCCGGGCCCTTGGCGGCCGCGGTCATGACATAGATGCCCGGCTGTAAGACGCCGAGCGCCTGATCGACCGGAAATGCCGTCGTGACATCCTGGTTAAGGGTGGCGGCGGTCGCAAGTTCGCCGGACCAGACCTTGACACCGCGTTCGCCACCGAGGGCGGAAAGCTCGTAGCGGCTCAAGGCGTGCTGGAAATCGCCGTCGGTCACGGTGTTGATCAGGTTGCGATCGCCGATCCGAAACACGTTGATCGACACCGAAGGCGTATTGACGCTGACCAGTGGAATGCCGCGCTGGCCGATGCGCGGCAACACGTAAGCGCGTCCGGTGAAGCGCACGAAGGGCTTGCGGTCGCGAACGTAGATGTTGAATTCCGCGGATTTTGGCAGGGTTTCCTTGACGGTGGACGGCAGGCCGGCGCGCAGATTGACGTTGTAACGCTCGCCATGCTTGAGCCCGTCGACGCAGAGCTGCCTTGCTTCCGACGTCAGCGCGGGCTTGTCGTTACCGGCAAGCGCGATGAACGGCGCGAAGTCGGTGCGCTTGGCGAGATCCTCCGAGAACTGGAAACAGGCGCGCGGCGAGGCCGAGTCGGAATCGACGGTATAATCGAGCAGGCGGAAGCCATGCTCGTCGCGCATCTTCTCATATTGGCCGCGCACATCGGCGACCTCGCGCAAATCGAGCGAGAGCCGCAAGCTGTCAAGCGCCGGCCGCCATAGCCTGCGCTCCGACAGCGCGCGGCCGAGCACGGCCAGCGCGTCGGCCTCCTCGCCGGCATTGGCCGCCCGCTGATAGGCGATGTAGGCCGCGGTCGAGGCCCGCTCGAAAAGGAAAGTCTGCTCGCCCGAATTGACGGAGCGAATCTGGAAAATGGTCCGCGCCAGTCGCAGCCAGTTGGCGCTGTCGTCAGGCGTTGTGGCGGCGATTTGCCCGAGGATTTGCAGGCCGGTCCGGAAATCGTTGCGCCTGAAGGCGGCATCGGCGTCGGTTTTCAGCGTGGCGTTGGACTTAGCCACAGGGCCGGCTTCACTCTTGATCTGGGCTTCCAACTTGATCGCTGAATCAGCCAGATCGTCGCGTTTGAAGGCCTTATCCGCCGCCTGCGCCGTGACGAGGCCAAACGCCAGCGTGGCGCAAAGTGTCGCGGCGCGAACCAAACCGATCATGATGGAGCTCCTTAGGCCCGCGGACAATCGCCGCGTGTCGAAAACATGTGCGCTAAAAGGTGACGGACTCATGGCGGCGGAACAGAGGAGCCAAAAGGTCGCATGCAACATTTGTCGAAGCCCGAGGCCCTCCGGCGACGCCGGCCGCCGCCGGTGCGGCGTGGCGCCAGCGGCGGACCAAACCAATGGTCCACCGCTCCAGGCTTTGTCGTCAGATCGCGGAAAACGGTTCGGTTCAGGCTTGGCGGGGGTGCGGATTTTTCATATTTGCAGTGATATAAAGCCAGTCAACGGTCCCATAGCTCAACTGGATAGAGTAACGGATTTCTACTCCGTGGGTTGCAGGTTCGAATCCTGCTGGGATCGCCACAGCATGCGCGCCGGTTAGCGAATGCGGTTGCCGCGAGCAATCCAACTACCCCGGCTCCAAGGGCAGAACGGCCCTGGCGCTTCGTACCGCGACGGGGCCGTCTGTTACAGATGGCGAAAATATGGTGATCCGACTGACGCTTGCCCTGGCGCTGATTGCTGCCCCGGCGGCCTCGCGCGACCTCGACGGGCGCTACGCCAAGCTCGACCCGAAGATGCACGAGTGGTTCGAGCACCTGCATTCGGGCAAAGGACCGTGCTG
>Ga0193751_1000094_pt1 | contig 78343 bp, 100 predicted proteins | sample L1c2metaG_FD_143050 | JGI IMG/M metagenome (GOLD analysis project Ga0193751, IMG submission 143050) | Soil microbial communities from a riparian zone of the East river system, Colorado, United States - L1c2 | ecosystem: Environmental > Terrestrial > Soil > Riparian zone | place: USA: East...
CTCGGCCCGGCTACGCAAATTCAAACACATTGCTAGAGAAAGGAATTGGCTGATGATGGGGGAGGAGCGGCTGCCTGTAGTGGGATACGAGGACCGCTACATCGTCAGCAACTTCGGTGAAGTGTGGTCGCTCGACCATTATGACCGCCGAGGTGTGTTCCATCATGGCCAGCTGCTCAAGCTCAGTACGCATGAGTTCGGGTATCCGGTGGCTAACCTCAAGCGAGACAACGTACAGAGAAGCACTCCGGTACACGTGCTTATTGCCGCAGCGTTCATTGGTCCGAGGCCGGAAGGGCACCAAGTCCGACACTTGGACGGCATCTCGCAGAACACTTACCTGATGAACTTGGACTATGGCACCCGTAAGCAAAACCAGCAGGACATGGCTCGCCACGGACGAGCGGGGAGGTATCAGGCAGCAAAGACACACTGTCCACAGGGTCACGAATACACCGAAGAGAACACGTATATCTACCACCGACCTCCACGTCGTGAAGGTGGAATGTGGTCAACGGAGCGCTCTTGTAAAAAGTGCCCCAGAGAAAGGAAATTGAATCGTGGGACAATATTTTAAGGCTTGCATCATCACCGACGACAAGCCGCCGAAGGTGAAGTGGTTCATGTACAGCCATTTGTACGACAACGGTCTCAAGCTCATGGAGCACAGCTACGTCGGCAACGGGTTCGTGAAGGCCTTCGAGATACTGCTCGCGCTGGACGGACCTCAGCGTGTCGTGTGGGCCGGGGACTACGCCGACCCGGAGCCAGGCACCGAGGACAATCTGTATTCCATGACCAACGGCACGGACGGTGACGAGGATTTTACCATGTTGGCCGTGGTGCTCACCCCGGACCTGTTCAGCGGCGGGATGTTCTCCTCGCAGTTCGGTCAGGAGGAAAAGAAGAAGTACGCGGTCAACTTCTGGCCACCGTTCCTCATCGACGATGCGGTGCATCGCTACATCCTCAACCACGACACCCAGCAGTATGCCGACAAGGCGCACGCCCCGAGTTCCAGCTGGGACCCCGACGTGCGCATTCATCCGTTGCCGTTGTTGACTTGTGAGGGCAACAACCGTGGTGGTGGTGACTACCGCAGCAACGATCGGGTTATCGGAAGCTGGGCGCGGGATCGGATCAGCATCGGAGAGAGCGTGCCGGAGGGGTATGCCGAGTTGGACTTCGCGGGGCTGCTCTCGGAGGAGAGCAACCGGTAAATCGAATCCAAAAATATTTTTCAGAAGGTAACGCGTCACCGTGGCGTCCCTATATACAGTGTGTAAGGGACGCATACGGCGGACCCGAAGCCCCACGGAGGCCCAAATGACTTACACCATTCGCCACACAGACCAGGTTCGCACCCCAGCAGACATCGACCGCGAGCTGTCCAAGGTCAACGCCGAAGAGGCCTTGCTGGAGGCCAAGCTGGCCGAGGTTCGCAAGCGTCAGGACTACCTCAACGAGGTCTTCGCGGCGCGGGGCGGCTGGGAGCGTGCCTTTCTGGTCAACAACACCGGGGGCCACGTGCACACCAGCACTCGCTGCGGTTCCTGCTTCATTACCACCGAGTACGTGTGGCTCACCGAATTCAGCGGACAGAGTCAGGACGAGATCATCGCCGCCGCAGGCGACAAGGCGTGCACTTGGTGCTACCCGGACGCTCCGGTCGAGATCACCAGCCGTCCGGGGACGATCAAGACCGACGAGGACCGTCGCCTGGAGCAGGTTCGCGCGGAGCGGGCAGCCAAGAACATCGAGAAGAGCGCCAAGCAGCTCAACGATCCGGCGACCGGCGAGATGATGTACAAGACCGAGCGTGGCGCGGAGATGGCGGCAGTCCAGGCCCTCGCCGATATCCTGTGGTACGGCGGGACGCACCCCAGTGCTGCCGAGTGGATCAATGCGGCAGACCGGGTGGCTCGGGCCGTTGCCGCCAAGCACGGAAGGGACTTCATCGAGGTGCTCAAGGAATTCGAGGCCAAGGCGGAAGCGAAGAACAAGCGGGACCTGAAGGCAGCCGAGAAGGATCGTCGGGACCGTCCCGCCTTCTACGCACAGTTCTCCTGATCGGACGTCGGGGAGGGCAACCTCCCCGGCCACTTCACGTTCTACTTCACACTCACGAGAGGTCACAAGGACGATGAGCAACGAGGAACTGGAAAGAATTCTGGAGTTCCTGCGGACAACAGGTCAGCTGGACTCGCACTGGTACGAGATGTAAGAGGCTGGCCGCTCAGGCGTGCCAGCGACGTGATCAAAAATAAAATTCCCAGAAGCGGTAACGCTTCCCTCGGCATGACGTATATGTTGGGTGTAGTACAAAAAAAGAGCCGCTCACAGAGCGAAACGCCCCCACGAAGGAGCACCCGATGCGAAGCTTGCACACCACCACAGCGGACGAGCTGGATTTCTTCCATGGCAAGTGCGGAGGTCATTGCGACAACCTCAAGCAGAGTAACCGTGTCGCTCGCGGCAAGGCCAAGGTCAAGAAGGCTTCCGTGCGCCGCGATCGTCGCGACTTCCGCTCCAGCCGCAACACCGCACAGTTCATGATCAACGCATGATCAGCCAGGTGGAGGTGGCGCTCCTCGCTGTGCAGGACGGTATGGAGGAATTTCACGCCCTGCTGATCGAGTCGAAGGGCGATTGGACTGATGCCGTTCAGGCGCAGTACGAGCGCAACGAGGCTGCTGAGGTCGCCGCCATCGAGGCGGGGGCCACCTCGGACGAGATCTGGTTCGCACTTGGTTTCCCCGCCTGTCTCCGCTAGTTCGACTGAAATAAAAAATTCTAAAAGCGGTAACGCGCCGCCTGACGTGCCATATATAGTCAGTAAGCAACAAAGCAGCTCACAGAGCCCCAGCCCCCACGAGGAGAATCCAATGCCTGCCATCACAGCAATCCAGCAGTTCCGGGTCAACGACGTCATTGTCCAGATCAATCCGCGTAGCTTCGACTACCCCACTTCCTATGGTGAGCAGCGCAACAACCGGATCAAGTCCACTCGCGTTTACGGTGCGGTGGACACCTTTGCGGCTGTCGAGATGGAGTCCGAGCCGTATGTCGGGCAGTTCTTGTTCACCGAGCGGATTCAGCCGGGGATGTGGGCCAACATGAGCGAGGCGGATCGCGAGGAGATGACGGTCAAGATCACCGAGTGGAGCACCTGGAAGCGCAATATCGCCAAGCTCGCTCGCGCCGGAGCGGTAGCTGCCTTGACTCGCCTGGTGGGCGAGCAGCAGTTCGATTACCGCCCGAAGAAGGACTCCGACACCAAGATTCGGATGCGCTTCGATCAGAAGGCGGGTTGTGGCTGTGGTTGCTCACCGGGCATGGTGCTGGAGGGCCAACTGGTGGACGCCAACGGATCGCCTGTCGACATCTGGATCGAGAAGGCCCCAGCGATGTTCGAGGTAGTGGCCGAGCTGGCGGTCAGCGTCAACATATAATCCCAATCCTGGCAGCCTGTGTGAGCCTGTCGACTTTCCGCGCGGGAGCCGACAGTCGGGTGCGAGACCTGAGCCAGGAGCGCATTGTCCCCACGACGAAAGGCGACTTATGACGACGAATACGAGGTCCAAGGGTCGGATGCGGGCCTACTTTGGGTTGCCACCCAAGGAAGTACTTTCGGACGCCGAGGTGGAGATCGTTCAAGTTTCCCCGGAGTACGTCGATACACCGCTCTATGCTTTCACGTTGGCCCGCCTGGGGCCCCTGCCCACGTTCGAGGAGTGCACGCCTAAGCAAAAGGTCGCACTAAAGAAGTCAGCAGCAAAATGACAGCTCACGACGATGAACTCCGTTCAGTCCGCTCGCTTTCGACCATCGCGGAGGATGTCTACACCAACTGGCCGAAGGTGAACTACGCAGCAGAGCCCTACCTCGATGCCATGCGGTCGCTGGACAGGATTACCGACAGGTACTTCGAGGATTCCGCAGGCAGTATCGTGCGGTATTTTCTCAGCAATGCGACTAGCTGGAGAGGCGAGCACGCTCGCCGGATCAAGGCCGAACTGAAATCCATGCTCTAACTCCATCCGACCAAGGAGAACACTATGCAGACCAAGACACTCGTTCAGGCCACCGCCAACATCGTCACGATCGTCAATCTCGCCGAGGGTGATGTCTACAAGCGAATCACCAAGAGCGACTACGAGCGCGACTACAAGATGTTCATGGGCGTCGTCACGTCGGTGATGCACAACGGTGAGGAAGCGGCCATCACCGCTATCGAGTTCGAGGAGGAGTACTCCAGGGTCAATGTGAAGAACAAAATCTTCGCGGCTGATTCCGAGATGCAGCTCTACTCGACCACCCCGGAAGAGGTCTCCGCGCACCTCGGAACGCTCGCCAAGCTCGCCCGCGAGGATGTCAAGCGCAAGGCCACCGAACTAGCAGATGCCGAAGGTGTCGTGCAGCGCATTGCGCGCATCGACCAGATGGCAGGCGCAGGCCAGCTCAAGGCTGCGACCACCGGAACCCCCAAGACTCTCGACGCAGCAACCGCCGACGTCGAGACCGAGTAATCAACTCCACCACGAAGAAAAGGAAACACGATCCTCATGAGCAATCCCTACGACCCCCAGCAGGGTCACAACCAGCCACCACCTCCCGGTTACTACCCGACCGGATTCTCTCCGGGCCGTCCTTACGACACGGTCAATCCCGAGAAGAACGGCTTCGGTTTGGCCGCTGTCATCCTTGGCCCGATCGGCTTGTTCTTCTGCATCATGCCGATCACCGGATGGCTAGGCGTCATTCTCGGTTTCGTCGGGCTGATATTCGGTATCGCCGGACTGGCCCGCGTCAGCAAGGGCAAGGCGACGAACAAGAAAACCGCAGTGACCGGCCTTGTGTTCTCGCTGCTCGCCATCGTGGCCGGTATCGCGGCAACGGTGGTGTTCTTCTCCATCGTCAACGACTTCGGCAACGACATGGACTGCATCTCCCGCGCTAATACGTCCGCAGAAATCAACGCCTGCCATTGAGGTTCAGGATCTTCAGCTCAGTCCGGCTAAGTAGCCCCCTATAAACACAGAACTCCTTCGAGGGAGTGGCTGATAGTGTGAGACGAACTATCGGCGCTCGCTCGAAGGAGTTTTGTCGTGACCGAGGCCAAACCACAGCACGAAGTACGGCACCCTTCCGAGTTGCATGTATTCCACAAGAACCCGCGCGTGGGCAACGTGGACGCCATCGCAGCTAGCCTTCGGGCCAACAGTCAATACCGCCCCATTGTCGTGAACAGGGGTACGCACACCGGACGTCCACTGGAGGTACTGGCGGGCAATCACACGCTGATGGCGTTTCGTGACCTGGCGGAGAAGCATCCCGAGGACGAGCGTTGGCAAAGCATCGACTGCTGGATGATCGACGTGGACGATGACCGGGCGGCGCGCATCGTGGCGGCGGATAACAGGACAGCGGAGCTTGGTGGCTTCGATGACCGCCTGCTGCTGGAGCTACTGCAAGACCTCCCCGATTTGAACGGCACCGGCTACGATGCCAACGACCTGATGGCGCTGGCGGACATCGTCGGGGGCGCGCCTACGTTGGAGGAGCTGGAAAAAGAAATCGGAGAGCCACAGCCCGGAGACGATTACACGATGATTCGTCTTGCCGTGACGCCCGACGTGGGCAAGGAGTGGGAGCGGTGGCGCGAGCAGCACGGTAGTGACACTCAGGCGCTGGGGCTGTTGCTGGAAAGTGTCTCCTCGGACATCCTCAGTTCATGATTCCCGCCCCCCGCAATGCTTTGGTGTCCTATCACTACTACGCGAAGGACGACCTGGAAAAGTATGCCAATCTCCGTCTGATCGGGGACTCCGGTGCCTTCTCTGCGCTGTCGCAAGGGGCCACCATTCCACTGGATGACCTGTGCGCCTGGGCTATTCGATGGAAGCATCGTCTGGCATGGATGGCGTCTCTGGATGTGATTGGTGATCCGGTGGGCACGCGTCGAAATTGGCAGATCATGGTGGACCGCTACGGCATCCAGGCAGTGCCCACGATTCACTTTCCGCATGGTGGCAGGGAAATGGAGCACTACATCGACCAGGGTGTCGACTTCTTCGGCCTCGGTGGCTTGGTGGGAACGGGTTACGACAAGGCGAAGACCTTTCGTTGGTTGGTGTCCATTTTCCGTTATGCCCAGCAGCGACATCCGCACGTGCGCTTCCACGGCTGGGGTGTCACCTCTCAGACCCTGTTGCGGTTGCCGTTTTTCTCGGTGGACTCCAGCGCGTGGGGCAGTGGCTATCGCTATGGCATCGTTCGCATTCGCGACCCTCGAACGAACAAGAACGTGACCGTGGCGATGGACGGCAAGGACGCCTACACGAGCGCCAAAGCACACCTGCTGGCCCGTCACTACGGTGTCGCTCCGTCGCAGATATCGCGTTCACACGGCGGGAACGCGGAGTTGATCGTGCGCATGAGCGCACTGTCGGCCAGTGTGCAGGAACAGCACTTTCGTAGTGCGCACGGTCTCATCACCTCTCCGACGTGGGGCATCAATACCACCTACGCTGCTCCGCGCGTGCACCTGGTGGGTGAGAGCAACGAGGGGGCAACGTCTCCAGTCGATGGGCCCCATCTGCATCTGGTAGATGGGTCCAAGAGCGCGCTGGAGCGGCTCAACACTCTTGCTGGTCCGCCCGGACACGTGGCAGACTCCACTTTGAGGCGTATCACGTCGACAACTGCACAGCTTGCGCAACCTGGCTCCTGAGTCAGGAAAACCGGAAGGAAACTCCGTGATCATCCATTTCCTCGTCATGGGCTGTTGAGCCCACCATGTGTTCTATTACTGGCGCGATTGCGTTGGGCCCGGAGTCGGAGATCGACAGTGATCTCTACATGTCCATTCTCACGTTGGCGGGTGAAAGAGGAAGGGACGCAGTAGGTTTCGGCACGAATCGAGGAGACGAGTATCGGTTCGTCGGACCCAAGTTCATCAACGAGGACCTCAGTGGTTCGCGCTGGGTGATCGGGAACAATCGTGGGGAGCCCACTACCGAGTACGTACCCAATCCGACGCTGGGTGATATTCAGCCCTACCGTAGCGGTCGATTTGCTGTCGTGCACAACGGCACTATTGCCAACGACAAGGACCTTGCGCTGGCCCAGGGGTGGAAGACCCCGCGTGTTGATTCGCAGATCATTCCGCTCATCCTCCACCGATTTTGGACGGACGATCGTGACACCGATCAGCTTCGATCGGCGCTGGGTATGCTGCACGGTAGCTATGCACTGGCCGCAGCGAACTACGAGACCGGGACTGTGGTGCTGGCGTGCAACTACAAGCCCATCTTCACCGCTGTCATCGACGAGGTGCTCTACTTCGCGTCCCTCCCCTCACACTTGCCGGGGCACCAGACGATCCGCTCCACAATCCACAAGGTGGAGCCTTACAGCGCGGTTGTCGTGGGACGCGATGGGGCAGTGAAGTACGTAAACCTGCGATCTGAAGAAAAAAATATGAAGGCCCTCGTGATTCTGTCCGGAGGGCTGGATTCCACCACCGTGGCTGCGTACATGAAGAAGAAGAAGAACTACGACGTGACGCTGCTGCACGTGGAGTACCACTGTCGGGCACAGGAGCGCGAGATCGAAGCAGTAGAAGCCATCGCCGCCACTCTCGAACTGCCGTTGATCAGGCTCAATACAGATATTTTTTCCGAAGTGATCAGGGGCAGCACGCTGACGAGTACCGAGGGCGAGATCGCTCAAGGGGAAGTGGGCAGCGAGTACGCGATGGAGTGGGTGCCTGCGCGCAATCTCATCCTGAGCGCGCTGGCGGTGGGTATCGCCGAGAGTCGGGGCATCGACACCATTGCCTTGGGCAACAACCTGGAGGAGTCCGGGGCCTATCCCGACAACGAGCAGGAGTTCATTCGGGCACTCAACTTCGTGATGCCCAACGCGGTCAACGAGGGCCAGCGGGTGGCGTTCATCGAACCGGTGGGCAACCTGATGAAACATGAGATCGTGCGCCTGGGCCTGGAGATCGCCGCTCCGCTGCATTTGACGTGGAGTTGTTACAAAGGCGGCGAGCACCATTGTGGTGACTGTGGACCCTGCTACATGCGGCGCAAGGCGTTCACGATGAACGGTGTCGAGGACGCGATGCCCTACGAGAAGGTGGCATCGTGAGCGACACCAAGATGGAGATCACCGTCAAGCACCACATGAGCGCGGGGCACCGCATTCCCGGACTGGCGGGTGAGGGGTCCAAGTGTTCCAACATCCACGGTCACACGTTCGGTATCTCCTGGACGTTCCGGGTCGACAGCGTGAACGCAGAAGCCATCGAGTTCGCCGAGGTGAAGAAGCGCCTGCGCGGGTGGATCAACGAGCACTTGGATCATGGTTTTATTTGCTACGCGGAGGACATCAAGACCATCAAGTTCCTCTACGCGAACAAGCACAAGCTCTACGTCGTCGACCATCCGCCGACCACCGAGATGATCGCCACGGAAATTGCGAACGCGGTACTGAGCATGGAGGGTCTTGGTGAGTATCTCGTCGCCGTGGACGTCACCGAGGGGCCGCACAACTCCGCACGGTGGAGTCGTGAGCTGTCGTGACGCCGACCATCCCCGTCTCGGAGCAATTCGGAATCACGATTCAGGGTGAGGGACCGTACGCCGGTCGCTCCGTCCAGTTCCTTCGTACGGGTGGCTGCAATCTGTCGTGCTCGTGGTGCGACACCCCCTACACCTGGAACGGTGAGCTGTTCGATCTACGCAAGGAGTTGACTCCGACCACGGTCGACGACATCGTCGCGCGGACCATCCCGAATCTGCCCATCATCATCTCGGGCGGGGAACCTCTTCTGCACCAAGGGAACCCGGATTGGGAGCAGATGATGATCGGCCTGTCCGGAAAGGGCTGCGACATTCATCTGGAGACCAACGGCACCATCGCACCCAACGGGGTCACGCAGAAGTGGGCCTCCTTCGCCAGCATTTCACCGAAGCTCGATCATGCGGGGCCTCATCGGGGCAACCAAGACCCGACGATGTCGTGGGAGTGGGTGGACTACATCGAGTCGATGACCGATGACCCCTTGGCTCGCACGTCGATCCTCAAGTTCGTCGTCACCACCGTCGAGGATGTAGACACGTCGCTTTCCTATGCCAAGAAGTACAGGTGGCCCACGGATCGAGTGTGGGTCATGCCCGAAGGGACGAGCGCGGAGGCATTACAGGCCAAGTGGCCAGCAGTAGCGAAGCGGGCTGCGGAGTTGCACATCAATGCTTCTCACAGACTCCATGTCCTCGCTTTCGGGAATACGAAAGGGACGTGAGATGACAGCTGGAATCGACCTCGATGGTGCGGCCAGTGCTATCAAGCTCCTCCTGGAAGCCTTTGGTGTGGACGAGGGCGACCACACAGCGAACACTCCAGAACGAGTGGCACGGGCATGGTCGGAGCAACTGATCGGCTACGAGGAGGACCCCGCTGAGCATCTGCGCACCACGTTCAGCGCCCCGGACGATCCCGGCCTGGTGATCGTGTCGGGTATCCACATGAAATCCACCTGTGCTCACCACTTGTTGCCCTTCTGTGGTTCGGCGACAGTGGCCTATCGTCCCAATCCCGGTCAGCGAGTGGTGGGGCTGTCCAAGCTCTCGCGCGTGTTGCACGGCTATGCTCGTCGCCTCCAGGTTCAGGAACGCATCGGAGCAGACACGGTGGACGCGATCCACCGGATGCTCAACCCCTCGGGTATCGCCGTGATCATCACGGCTACTCACGATTGCATGAGGTTGCGCGGCGTGGGTGATGCCGATGCCGTCACCACTACGGTGGCCAAGCATGGTTTGTTGACCGATGATGAGTGGCACGCCATTCGACAAGCACATTTTGGGCGTTGACATGAATGCGCGAGAGGTGTGGCATACGTTTTGCGAAGGGATGATTCGCGCATATGCGTTCCCCCCTCCGGGTGTGGATGTGCCCAGGAAGGAGCATGATGAGCGAGAACGACAAGGTCGAACTCACCGAAGCGCAGTTCAAGGTCCTCTCCCTGGTGCAGTCCGGAGCGAAGCCCGAGGACATCGCGAAGACCGTGCAGTTGACCAAGGAGCAGGTGCTCGAAGAACTCGCCACCGCCCTGGCCCTCAAGCACCCAGATAGCGATTCCTTCACAGCGCTGGAGTTGCAACGATTGGACACGCTCAATCGAGCGGCCTGGACGAAAGCGGTGACGGGCGATCTCGATGCTGTGCGGGTTGCCCTGTCGGTGAGTCAGCGCAGGGTGGCGCTGAAGGATCGAGAGGCAGCGCAGTGTCGATCCCTTACTCCTGCACAAGAATTGCAGAATTCCATGGATGAGCTACTGCGCCACACGATTGCCAGTAACGTGTCCAACAGCTGACACTCAGCATCTCCGACCAAGCCCAAGGAGTTAGTCATTACACATTTCACAGTGCTCGTGCTCGTGGACGACGACACCCCGGAATCCGATCTAGACGATGTCATAGCCGAACTGATGGCCCCGTACAGCGAGACCCTGGAGGTCGAGTCTCGTGATGACGAGGCCTACGATGCCGAGCGAGTGATCAAGGTACGGCAGCAGTACATCGAGTACGCCGAGAAGAATGAGGATGTGCGGGAGACTCGCGAGCAGATTCTCGAAATGGACCCGTCTAAGCTGATCGAGAGCTGGACCGATCAGAAGTTTCGCATCGACGAGCAGGGCGTCATTCATACTCAGACGACATACAACCCGCGCTCGAAATGGGACTGGTATCAGACCGGGGGACGGTTCTCCAGTCGCGCCCCGCTGCTGTTCGGCGGAGAGCAGGACTGTGATGGACGGTTGTCGGATATCGACTGGGACACTATTCGGGAACGGGCCAGGCTCGCTGCCATCGAGGCGTTCGATACCTACGAAAAGGCCACTAGGCACATCGAGCCCATCGCGACATGGGAATCCGTTCGGGGTAGGCACGAGGCAGACGGCACCGGAATCGACGGGGCGCGGGAGGAGTACCGGACGCACCCGTGGGTCGTGGCCATCGGAGAGGCGTTCGATCACATGTATTTCTTCGGAACGGATTTGCACGATTATTTTCACGTTGGTCAGGAGAATGCGCGCGAGGAGTTCATCGCGAACAAGGTAGCCGAGGCCGGAGTCTATTACAGCGTCGTCACGCCGGACGGAGAGTGGCATTCCAAGGGCGACATGGGGTGGTGGGGTATGGACACCGTGACCGATGCCGATTGGACTACCACCTTCCATAAAGAGCTGCAAGCGTTGCCGCAGACTACCTTCTTTCGGCTACTGGATGTCCATATCTGAAAGAAATAAAAAATCGGACAGGCCCCCTCTCGTCCGTTATTCTTTGAGTGAACCTGCGAGGGCGGGAGGGAGTTACCGTGATGTGTGAAGCAACGTTTTTCGATGGACCGCTTCGGGGCCAGACTCGGGTGTTCGACCGTGCAGAGCCTCCGCCTCTCGTGTTCCTCAACGAGCCGATCATCGACCCCGGAGCTTCCCTTGATGCCCCCTTGGGCTTCAGGAAAATAACTTATGTCCGTGACGTGAACCCGTTTGTCGAAGGCTCGGCATGGGCATACATGCTGGAGACCGTCGATGAAACACAACGTCATAGCTCGGAATCAAAAAAGAAGTGAACTGGCCGTCGAGAGATCAATTCGATGCGCTGAGATCGTTCGTGTTCTTGTTGCTCTGTCCGAGGAAGTTGTTGCACTGGCAAATGGTGCGCCGACACTCAAGATCAGAGCAGCAGCGCTCGATCTCGAAGTCGATCTGGATCGAACCAGCGGTGTAGGTGCTGTTCTGGCTCAGTGCTATGCGGAGCGTGCTCTCCAGCTCTATGGCGGCACTCCCTGTCTTGCCACGCGGGCAGCGGTACTCTCGGCACAGGCCGCGCGTAGTTTGGCGACTTCTCGATCCAAGAGAATGAATCCAGGAGCATGACAATGGTCCATCCGATATTGGCAGACGCTGAGGTCGCAAAATCGACAGGCGGAATGATCGCCATTTATCCCTCGCAGGACTCCCTGGACGAGCTGGTGATCCCCGGTGGGGAGCCGCGTGAGGACATGCACATCACGTTGTGTTACCTGGGTGAGGATGTCTCCGGGCTGACCAGTTCCTATGCGGCGCAGAATCTTGCCGAGGATATCGCGATGTGGTTGAACCCCTTGGTATGTCGGGTCTTCGCGCACGCCACGTTCAACCCCGACAACCACGAAGGGCGGGAATCCTGTGCGGTGTATCTAGTGGGCGACTCCGACGAGCTTCCGGTGCTCTACGCCGACCTTCAGGCCGGGATCGGTGCGTTGTACGAGATTCCCAGGCAGCACACTCCGTGGTGCCCTCACATCACTGCCGGGTATGGGAAAACGGCTGCCGACCTTACCTTCACCGGGGAGATCGTGCTGGACCGCATAGCGTTGAAATGGGCCGGAGAATCCTTCGACTACTCCCTATGAATTTTTAGTGTCAACACTAAGGTAGGTAAGTATGGCGTTCTGGGGATTCGACTCCGATGTGTTCAGAGGAGAAGAGAACAACCACCGGCTCACTGTGACCAATGCGGTGGCGACGGGCATCGGTGTGGGTGGGTTCATCTATCGCTCCGGGGCGATGTTGTTTTCCGAGACCTACGCCACCATCCAGGAGGCGATGGACGACCTTGCGCGTCGGGCTCGTGAACACGATTTCGTTCTTCATATGCCACAGCCGGATCTGGGCGATCCGTTCTCTCCCGACGTCGAGGCATTCATCAGGGATGCCGTCGAGCGGGTGGAAACCGGGTATCGGCTCGATGACGCGGATACCGAAGCCATCCACGTCATCGTCGCCACCGCGCAGCAGTACGAGGACCTCCATCACGCTGTCATTCAGGAGAGCACATGACCTATACAGCACCGTTCGCAATCTGGGCATCGGCAAAATCTTTTTCTGAGGGTGAGGACCCTGTTCTTGAATCCGATGGGGCACGCAACGCCACCATTGCGCTCGCTCGTCAACACATCGTGGCAGGAGAAATTCCCGGCAGTGTGTTGATCTGCTCGACCGATCTCAAGACATCGAACCTCATCGAGCGGTGGGTGCCGATGGGATACGTCTCCGAGCGCAACTACGAGCCGATGTCGGCCAAGCAACGCCCTAAGTACATCAAGGCACGACTTCGGGCACTGACGCCCACCAACGGGCAGGCACCCGAGCCACCGGACATCCCGGAACCACTGCCACCCGATCCGCAGGAGTTCGTTCTCAACCTGGACCCCAAGGTTGCCATGCTGTTCCGTGACACCTTTACGCTCGTGGCCCAGGGTCATCGGGTGACGGTGCAGCTCCAGCTTCCGGAGACGATGCCACAGCAGCCCAACTAGGCGGTCTACCCTCGCAGATGCCCTGTTGCTCGACATAAAGAGCAGCAGACGTTGAGGGAGTTGTGTCGATGAAAAAGACTCTGAGCATCAAGTTCGGGCGTTCGGTCTCCTCGACGACGAGTCGACCGGACTCCTTGGAAGTTGTCGTCACCCCACTCAACAGCGCGAACAATCCCACGCTCAATGCCACCTACGTCGCGGAGAAGCAGGTCCAGAAGACCTTGTTGGCCAATGCGACCAACATCGTGACGTTCGATTTGACTCCCACCTACGAAGCTGGTCTCACCGAGCCGATCTTCTATCGTCTGGCGTGGCGCAAGAGTTTCCTTGGGCGCATTTCTGAGACCGACTTTTCGATGCCGGATCACGATGTCGACTTCGAAGATCTCGGAGACCTCGGAAATATTATTCAAGGAACCAACTATCTCCGCGAAGACGATCTCGGTGTGGCGGGGCGAGTGGCGCGCCTGGACAGCAACGGCAACCTCGTGGACGGCAACGGCAACATCGTCGGAGCGACAGTTCTGGACGGTGTTAATGTCCTGATCGCTCAGGAGATTCGAGATCGACAATCTGCCGATGCCGGTGTCAGCCGAGACCTCACGCTGCGCCTGGAGACGCAGATCAACTCGGTCCTGAACACCACGGCGGTCAATCTGGCGAGCGAGGTGCAGGGCCGCAATGCCTCTGTCGCCGCAGAGGCATTGGCTCGCTCTCTCGCGGACAACGTTCTCGGTGCCCAGGTCAATACACTTACGTCCACGACGGCGCAGCGTTTCACCGACACCAATGTCGTTCTCGCCGCACACACCTCGGCATTGGCGCTCAAGGCCGATCTGGTCAACGGCAAGGTAGCCACGTCACAGATTCCAGCGCTCGCCACCGGTACCGCCGTGGCCGTGGCCGACGAGGCGGCGATGCTCGCTCTGACCCCGACACAGGTACAGAACGGCGACCTTGCGGTGCGTCCCGAGGGTACCTGGATGCTGGTCGGGGCAGACCCCGCCGTGCTCGCGAACTGGATTCAGACTTCCAATCCTGCTGGTGGCGTGCAGATGGTCAACGGCCAAGTCGGGATCATCACGCTCTCTGCGGTGGATGTGGGAGCGCGAAGCGCCGACGTCGCCGTCCCCATGAACGATGTGAACGGTCTTACTGCCGCGTTGGCACTCAAGGCGACCACTACTGCCTTGGCGACGACGAACACCGGACTCGCGATTCAGACGGGGCGCATCGACGCGCTCACTACCAGCCTGACGACGTTGGACGGGGTGGCGGTAAAGCTCGTCGGGGGCGTCATTAACACCACTTATCTTGCTGCGGACGTGCCGCGCGTGGACATCAACAACCAGTTCCTCCGTAAGGATGGCACCGTCATTCCCATCGCGGGTGGTGGTGGCGGCGGTGACGTCACGATGGTCAACGGCAAGACCGGCAACGTGGTGCTTCAGCCCTCTGATATCGGCGCACGGTCGGCATCGGTGCCTGTTCCACAGGCTGACATCGACAACCTCGCTGCGACACTATCGCTCAAGACCGATGTCGCCACCACGCAAGCACTCGCCACTCGTGTTTCGCGTAACGAGGTGGACATCGCCGACCTTCAGGCTGGCGGCGGAGGGACGGGAGGCGTGTCGTCCAAGACGACGGTGTCGTGGGTGGCCGATGCGGGTACTGCTCCGCAGAACGTTCTCGTCAAGTCGCCGTTCGGTATCGCTGCGGGTTCTCCGTACTACGATCCCAACGGTGCACTGGAGGGTGAGGCGGCCTATCCCTACATCGATTCGAACGGTCATCTCACGCTGCGCCAGCTCGACCCACTGGCCACCCCGGAACCAGCTCCAGTCAATCCGACCGATTTCAACACTCTGACGGGCCGTGTCACGTCTTTGGAGACGGGCAGTGCAAAGCCTGCGGGAGGATGGCTCAAGGCCGACCTCGTCCAGGCGGTGCAGGACGATCTGACGTCGATCGAGGGCGCTACGTCTTCCTCTACGAACAACTCGATTGTGGTGCGCAACGCAGCAGGTACCTTTGCGGTGACGGAGCCTACTGCCACTGGACATCCCTCGACGAAGAATTACGTCGACACCGCGCTCGCCCTCAAGGCCACTACGGCGAGTGTGACTGCGCTGACGACCACAGTGAACGGCAAGGCACTCGCGAGCGATCTCACCACGCTCACCGGGCGCGTGACCAACGTCGAGAACACCATGCCCACCAAGGCCGACTTGGATGTGTCCAGTCACGTTCCCTTGGGGCAGATTCCGACCTTGCCGGGATCACAGGTCACCGGATTTTCTCTCAAGGCCGATCTGGACGGTGCGGGTGGCAAGTTGTTGCTCACTCAGGTGCCCACCGGCATTCCACAGGCTTCCATCTCGGGGCTCGTCGCTTCACTTACCGCCAAGGCCGACTTGGTGGGTGGATTGATACCGACTGCCCAGATTCCGGCGTTGGCGACGCAGGAGGTCTATCCGGTGGCCAACCGTGCGGCCATGCTGGCACTGAGTACGGCACAGGTGCAGCGCGGCGACATGTCGGTTATCACCAGTGGTGCAGACCAGGGTTCCTACATCCTCAACTCCTCGGACCCCAGCCAGTTCGCGAACTGGGTGCTGCTGCAAACTCCGGCTGGCTCGGTGCAGACGGTCAACGGTCAGTCCGGCACTGTGGTGCTGGGGGCCGCTGACGTGGGAGCGCGTCCGAGTGCTACCCCGATTCCCGAATCCGACATCACCAACCTGGTCACCGACCTGGCAGCGAAGTCGGCGACGACCTATGTCGACGCCCAGGTGGCGACTCGGACGACCCCGGCTGCTGTCTCGACGCAGATCGCGGCCCAGGGGCAGTCCAAGTTCGCCGCCGACGTAGTGGCGACAGGAGCGGTGACGCTCTCGGGTGCTCAAAGTATCGACGGTGCATTGCGTGGCGCGGGTATCAAGGCGCTGCTCACCGCGCAGGCATCCTCGGCACAGAACGGATTGTGGACCATCGCGGCGGGCGCGTGGACACGTGCGACCGATCAGGTGAGTGGGTCGACGTTCATGCCTGCCAGCCTCGTCATGATCAAGAGCGGTACGGCGAACTCGAACTCGATCTGGCAGCTCACCACTGTCACGTCAGGTTCGGTCGACACCAACGCGCAGGCATGGTCCAAGATCCTTCAGGGTGGTCCGCCTTCGGTGTACACACCGGGTAACGGCATCGACATCACCGGCAACGTCGTCAGTGTCAAGAATGGTCCCGGCTTGATCGCGGACGGCACCAACCTTCGCCTCGACACCACGGCGGTGATGCGCGGTATCGCCGTGGACGTTCCTGCCGGGTCGACCACTCCGACGATCACACACAACCTGAACACCTTGAACATCTGGGGGTTCGTGCGGGAGAAGTCCTCCGGCGACATTCAGTTGGTCGGCACCACGGCGGTGTCGGTGAACAGTGCGTCGATGGAGTTCGGTGCAGCTCCGGTGGACCAGCAATATTCGGCGATTATTTTTGGCTGGTGATGAGTTGTGTCAAGTTTAAAGTACATCGGTAAGGCCATCGACGTTGCTGCTGCTCTGTCGACGAAGTCCTACGTGGATTCCGTGCAAGCGACGTCGTTGTCGCAAGCGGCAGTGGACACTTCGGTCAATTCGCAGTTCGCCTCCTACGCGGTCAAGACCTATGTCGACTCTCAGGATGCGCTCAACGCTCTGACGAGTTACGTGGACAGCCAGGACAATCTTCGACTCAAGCTTGCGCAGAAGAACGTGGCGAACGGAGTTCCGGGGCTCGACGCGAACGGCAAAGTGTTGGCCAGCAAGCTCAACGTCGCGGTCACGCAGCGCAACAATCGAATGTTCTGGAGTCCCTCGTCCTACCCCGGTTCGAACATCGATGTTTTCAGCGGAACGACAGTCCTCTACACCTGTGCGGTCAGTGACCCAGGCTATTCGTACAAGATGCTGTGTTTCGCCAGTCACGAGGTGCACTCCGCCGATATTTCCACCTATCCCATTGTCGAGGTTCGGGTTGGCAGCTCCGGTGGACAATTGATTGCGCAGGGGTGGGGGCCAGCCGATGCGACTTACTGGACCGGTGTGAGCGTCGAACCGTTTGCCGTGAACACTCAGACGATCAAGACTGGCGCAACGACGCTCTATGTGACGCTGCATCAAGGCGGGAGCAATGGTCAGGTGACTGTCTCGACATACAAGCCGTATTTCTACGTGATGGCCATACCTAGCTAGGGAGGAAGATTTAAATATGTGTCCAGGTCTTTCTCTTGATCACGTTGTGAATGCATTGGTAGCTGACATCGAATGTTCGGCCAAGTTCGGCCTGAGTGATTCCTCCGGCGCTGTAGATGCGACGGATTTCGAGCACGTTCTCTTCGGTGAGCCTGGCATGAGGGTGGTCGATCCCTTTGCACATCAAACCGCGTTCGGTGGCCTCGGCGATATTTTCTCGGTGAGTCCCAAGGTGGAGGCATCGAGGGTGAACGCAGATTGGCCTATCACAGTGATGAAGAATGTAAAGACCTTGAGGGATGGGGCCGTGGTAAATGCGGTAAGAGGCTCTGATTGCTGTAACTACATGGTTTTCTGCCCAAAAATGTCCATATCCTTTGTCATTCGTTCCTCTTGTCCAGTCCCAGCATCCGTTTTCGGGGGGTTCACCGGGCATGAACCAAGCGAATGCTTCAGCCTCGGTCAGTCCCGAAGGTGCACGAAGTGTACCGGGGTTCATCGGGTCACCTCGGTAGTACCAGCGCTGATAGTGCATACCGCACCAGCTTCGGGCAAGGACCGGCTTGAGGCAATTTGGGATGGAGCACGTAGAATCAGTCATATCGACACTCACCTGTCGGTCGTGCCCCGGCCTGTTTCCGCAGGTGCGGGGCGTTCTACTCCCATAGTAGTCGTGAGAGGAGGGGTGAACCTTGTCCTCACTTAAGTACAAGGGGAGGCCAGCTGATACCGACTTCTCTATCCCCAGCAAGCAATTCGTAGACGACCGATTCGCCACGATCGGGGTCAACCAGGCCTATGTCGATGCTGCCGTGGCGGCGCAGACCGGAGTTCTCGCTCTCAAGACCTATGTGGACACTCAGGATGCCACCAAGGCTAGGAAAACTACGGTGGACACGGCGGACACCGGGTACATCCTGGCGACCGCACGCGGGGCCGCAAGCGGCATAGCATCCCTCGGCGCGGACAATCTGGTCCCGGCTGGGCAGGTGCCAACGTCTATACCCGACCGCTCCATAGTCGTTGTTCCTACCGGAACGCAATATCTCAGCGGTACGCAGGGAGTGTCCAGCACGACAGTGAAGACCTATCGCGCGGCCAGTCTGACCATTACTGATCCCGGTTGGCCGTATGTGATGTTCTCGTTCGCCACGGTGCGGGGGTTCGCTTCGGCGGCAGGCAATTGGGGTCAGGGTGTCATTCTCGACCCCTCGAACAACGGCTGGACGGGTGTAGGCGTTACCGGGGACAACACCAATATTCAGAGTTATCAGATCATGCCGTACGCAGCGGCTTCACAGGCGGCTTATGGATTGAGTGGCGGGAGGACACTGGAGTTGTGGCTTTCGCTGTACTCCGGGAGTGGAACCTTTTATTTCCAGAGCACAGGTTTCGTCTTTTATGCGCTACTACTGCCATCGCTGTAAGGGGAGGTGAGTAAGACGGGGAGTTTAAAATACGTCGGCAAGGCTCCAGCAGCCGCCAAAGACATGACCAATCGTCTAGCTATCGACGCGGCGTTCGCAGGAGGAACTCAGCGTTCCTATGTCGACAACAAAGTGGCAACCGTGGTGTCGACACTGTCGCGCAAGGATTACGTGGACGGACAGGACAACGCTTATGCCACCACTGCCTACTATCAGGCCGGGGATGCGCTGCTGATCCCGAATGCGCAGAAGGCAGCCGTCAACGGTGTCGCCAGTCTCGACTCCGGTTCCAAGATTCCCATTGCGCAGATTCCCGCATTCGGGGCGGGGAACATTCAGGGTCCGTACGGTACGACCTCTCGCACGACAGGCACAGCGAACCAGGGAAGTTCCTTCACCATCGCGAACTGGACTCTCGCAGCTCCCGGATTCTCCTGGCGACCGCTCGTCTTCGCCTCGGTGATCATCAGTGGGGCGGGTTCGACCAGGCCCTGTCTCGAAGCACGACTCAGCGGTACCCTCATCGGGTTCGGCTGGGGTAATGCCTACAACGGATACCAGGCGGTCTCGCTTCACCCAGCCCCGGATATCACATCTCAGTCGGGCAATCCTCCGACTTCGTATTCGGGGGCCAGTACCCCGAGTATCTCGTTGAACATCGTGGAACCGTTCAACAATTCGGGGATGTCGGTGACCTTCGGCGCTACCGGGTACCTGGTGACGGCGGTGGTGTATCTCGTGAAGATCGGTTGATGAAAAGGCTGAGGAGCTGAGAAATAAAATGGGTATCATTACGGAGTCAATTGAGGTGACTCCATCTTCTACTGCTGGCTGCGTCGTAACACGTCCACTTGTTGATCCCAAGTTCCTCGGCGATCTTTTTCACGGTTTCTCCGGCCTCTTTACGAGCACGTATCTGGAGGACGATGGATTCTGTCAAGACAGACCCTCCGTGACGTTCACCTATAGCGGATCGCTGATGTTCGACCATGTCTCTGGAGTTGTCGGCTTCGTAACCGATGTCCAGATGTTCTGGGTTGCAGCACGGTGGGTTGTCGCATACACGATGGCGAACCAACATCCCCTCGGGGATCTCTGCTTCGTGATGAAGCTCCCAAGCCATACGGTGAGCGATGATCCGTTGTCTTCGGTAACTGAAGAATCCGTATCCCTCGGATTGGGAGCCAGTCCAGAGCCAACATTCGTTGGGGGCACCTACTCGAACCCGACTCCAGAATCTTTCTTCACGAGTCATGGTGGTCGGAACATATGCCGGGGGTCTTGGAACCTCAGGCTTTCCGTCTCGGAGCCATCTCTGATAGCAGGAACGACACATGCCGTTAACGATGGTGGTGTCTCTCCGATTGCATTCGAAGATGACGCAGGAAACAGGATCGGACAGAATCACAAACTACATTGTATAGGACAACCCCAATGGGTATCGTGACGGAAAATGGATGGCCTCAAGTTGATGCCGATCAGCTTGACAGGGGTTTGATTCCTGGGACTACCGCTGTCTGTGAAACTCTCGAAGGAGATGTCAACACAATCCTTAAGGGGTTCGCAGCCTGGTATCACAGGAACGTGGCACCGATAGATATCGGTCCAAGAGATGAGTGGAGCTGGAGTCGGACGAACGATGTCTGGAACTCCAACCACCTCTCCGGCACCGCGATGGACATCAATTCCAGCCAGTGGCCCTGGCAGGAATACACCATGCCGCAGTGGATGATCGACAAGATTCGCGTCGGACTGGGACTGTTCGAGGGCACGGTTTTCTGGGGTCGGGACTGGGACCGTCCCGACGAGATGCACTTCCAGATTCAGGGCAACGCGGAACAGATTGCTCCGTTCGCCGCGAAGCTACAGGGTGGTTACCTCAACATCTGGGCGGCACCGGACCCCAACGACTTTCCGCTACCGCTCGGTTATTACTACGGACCGCAGGACGGTCCCGACGAGTCCGTCTCGGGTGAGTGGAGCGGCGATTCGCAAGCGGCCAAGGACGGCTTGGGTCGCTGGCAGGAGGCTCTCGGTCTTCCGGTCACGAAGAAGTGGAACGACGGTGCCACCTCGAAGGCCGCGACCCTGCTTCAGCTCGACAAGGGCTGGGCACCGCACGGTCACGTCGGATCGTGGGAATGGGACGCCGTCATCAAGGACGGTTGGCGACTCAAGGCCCCGCTCTCCGTCATCTCGGACCCCGAGCCGGTCGTGGTCAAGTGGGGCGACTACAGCCAGTATCAGGACGCCTTCCTGGACGACTCCTACCCCTATCCGGTCATCGCCTTCCGGCTGTCCATCGGTGACACTGTGGATGAGCACGCCGTCGAACAGATGCAGAAGGCGCGCGATGCCGTAGCGAGCGGGAAGCTCCAGAAGGTCATCGGCTATCACTTCTTCGTTCCGGGAGTCGACAACCTCGGCACGTTCACCGGGGTCATCACGCAAACAGGTGGGGTGTTCGCCGAATTGTGCGCGATGGTCGACGTCGAGGACGGCGGGGCCAAGTGGGGTATCTCCGGCGATCAGAGCGCGGAGGTCAACGAGCTGATCTCGAAGATCAACGATTATTTCAAGAATCCACAGGCCACAGCGGGGTATCTCAACTTCAACTCCAACGCGGAGTTGTGGCAAACAAGGCCCAACGGCATCAAGCTCGTCGTTCCTGCCTACAACGGGGCCGACAACGAGCCCTACAGCCCGGACCCACTCTTCGTGCACCAATACACCGACTCCGAGGACACTCCGCCGTTCGGTCCTACCGACATGAACATCTCCAAGATGCCGCTGCACTCGTGGTTGTCGGCCTGGGGTGTCAACGAGGGAGCGCCGAGCCTGGCTCCGCGCGCCTCGGAAGCGGTGATACCCCCAGCGGTGATATCTTCGGTGTCCGTCACTGAAGACGACTTGGTTGATCTCATCGCGAGGCAATTCGATGCCTAAGATCAGAAACCTGAACCCTCTACCCGAGCTTCCCCGACCAATCGGTGGAACGGATCTTGCCATTCCCTTTCGGGCGTTCGGTGTCGTGGGGCTGTGCTACGGCGACAGCTTCGGAAAGAACGGCAACTCTCTCGTTCCTCAAGTGGGAGGCGATGATTGGCGCTCTCCGATTATCGTATGGACAGAGTCTTCGTCCGATCTCGGCAAGCCCATTGTCGTCACTGGTGCCGTGAGAGATGGCGCGCAGCTCTGGGATTATCCCCACGACAATGATCAATTCAGTACGGTGCTCCCTACCGATGTGATCGAGATCGACGGGTCGCTCTACATCTGGGTCATGGTCACCAAGGGACTTGGCCACGAGCAATGGTGTGAGCTGGCGCGCTCCGATGATCATGGGATCACTTGGAACAACAAAGGCATACGGTGGTCGACGTCGGATTTCGGCTCCAAGCGCGTCATGGTCACCTTCGACCGCAAGCCCGGTTCGAACATCGTGGACATCTTTTCTACGGGTGGACTCGCGAGGGACAAGGGGATGCTTCGGTGGCGTTGTCACAAGGATTCCCTCCAGGACCCCGCCGCGTGGGATGGGTGGGGTTGGGATGGTCAGACCTGGGATTGGGGTCGTCCCCCGAGCGAGATTCTGCCGGGGTGGAAGTTCGGCGAGATCGGTTTCCGCTGGATTCAAGGCAATGCTGTGCTCTCGGGGTTCGATGCCGGTAACTATTCGATTTTCGTCAAGGTCGGCGAGAGCACCGATGTCAATTGGACCAAGATCACGACATACCGTCCCATCACTGGTCTTCCGCGTGGTGTCGATACGGTGTCCCGGCTCTACGGTGGATATGTACACCCGAACTCGAAGTTCGACGGCACATTCGCGGTGATCGTCTCGGAATGGGCTTCCTCTGGTAACCCATACCGAGCCATGCAGTTTCAGGTCTTCGGCATCAAGGCCGCAGGTCCGATTGTGGAGGACATACCAAGCGTGAGTGTCGACTCGGCTGCACTATCGAACGAAGGAATTGACATGTCCGCAGAAGAAGCCCTACAGAAGATCGCTCAAGAGCTGTCGGCGTCGGGGGACGTCAAGCTCACTTTGGCAAATGGGCGCAACGTATCTCTCCGTCAAGCGTTGGCAGAGATCCTATGGAAGTGCAACGCCCGATTGGCCGTATCTGGTGACGTCAATATCAAGCGTCCGGTGGCCGCGACCGAAGGTGATGATCAGTTCGGTCATGTGTTGTCTGCGCGCGGAGAACTGAATATCTTGATTGCGTTGCAACGCAAAGCATCCGAGCTGGGTCGACTTCTCACCGTCGCTGAACACGACGCCGTCGTCACGGCGATGACGAAATGAGTATGGGCGAAGGGCAGCAGGGCAACGTTCCCGTTCCTCCTGCGGCTGTGTCTCCTGTCGGTGCACAGGCTGACTTCCTCGACACCGTGCGCAAGGAGGCAGCAGCAGCCGCAGAGGCGGCGTGGAAGCAGAATCAGGCGGCGTTCCAGGAGCAGATCGTCAATTATGCACAGCAGGCCGCGATGGGGGCGGTGTTGGGCAAGGGTGTCCCGAATGCCATCCCTACAGTCACCGGGAGGACGATCACCGGAAAGGATCTCAAGATCGCCTCTGCCAAGAATCGCAGTTTTCGCACATTCGTTCAGGGGTTGGGTATCGACCTAGGGTTCGCATTGGTCACTCTGCTGGGGCTGGCCTTCATGAACTTCGACTTCTTTTCCAAGACGGCATGGGTCACATTGGCCGCGCTGGTGGTCAAGACCGTTATCCAGACTGCCGTGTCGTATGTAGCTCGAATGAAAATTACGCCGACGTACGACCTCGAACCCGAGGGAGTGGGCGTGCAGGAGACAGTCGTCTCCGGTTCCAAGGTCTAGTCTCTCGATATGCGTGCCAATGGCCAGAAGGATCTGCTGACTGACCTGAAATTCGACCCTGTGCAGGCGTTTCGGAGTGGTTTGGACCCGAAACCCCAGTGGGATTCGATCATTGAGTTCGCTACGCACCGATCTTTCTGTGGTCTGCGGCTCTATCCCCGGCAGATCACGCTGCTGCGTCTGATTTACCTCGAAACCGAGACGATGACGGCCTACGACCTCGACGTGATCGAGCAATGGCGAGAGGGTTTCCTGAATCACGACTCTCCCGAGGGCGTGCAGACCGACATCTGGGACCGGATTCAGTACCTCAAGGAGCGCGGATACCGGCATTTCCCGCATATCGAGGCGATTATCGGGCGACGTGGGTCCAAGGGCAAGATCGGGGGCGTTCTCGGTGCTGAAAAGATGGCATATCTCTACAGTCTGGACGATTGGCAGAGCCATTACGGAGTGAGCCCCGGCAAGGACGGTTTCCTGTCGGTGGTGGCGGTCAACTCCATCCAGGCCAAGAAGTTTCAGTTCGCGGATATTCGCGAAACGGTCGAGAACTGCAAATATCTTCAGTCCGCCATTGCCACATCGAACGGCTACGAGGTGGCCTTGCGCACGCCTGCTGATCTGAGGCGAATCGCGTACTTGCACAAGAACAAAATCCCTATCGAGCACCAAATTGCTTCGCTGCACGCGACGGCGATGTCGTCGAACTCCGCCTCCGGTCGTGGTGCGACGGGATTTGCGAACATCTACGACGAGTTCGCCCACATGATCACCAACACCGGAAGCCAGCGGTCGAGCGAGGAAATCTACGAGGCCTATCAGCCCTCCCTCGACCAGTTCGGCAAGGACTCGCTGACTTACATCCCTTCTTCGCCCTTCTGTCTCAGTCCGGAAACTCCGGTGCTTACCGACGATCTGCGCTGGGTACCAGTTGGATCGTTGCAGGTGGGAGACAAGCTGGTCGGCTTCGACGAAGACGCACCAAGCCGAGGTGTAGGCCGACGATGGCAGCAGGCAGAGGTCACCGAAACCTCGGTGATTCGCGCACCCCGCTACACGATCACGATGTCGAGCGGGCGGCAGATCACCTCGACCAGCGAGCATCGCTGGCTTACGTCGTGGGCATCGCAGAAGTCGCGCTGGGATTGGCGTAAGACCTCCGAGCTAAAGCCAGGCGACCGCATCAAGTCGATTGGTGTCGATCCGTGGGGCACCGACAACACCCGAGAGGGCGGCTACCTCGCTGGCATTTTCGACGGCGAGGGGCACCTGTCCGGTCAGGTCGGACGCAACATGACGCTGGGCTTCACGCAGAATCGCGGACCAGTGCGAGAGCGCGTCTACGACCTGTTAACCGAGCGCGGCTACAAGGTGCAGGACTACACAGGCGAGTCGTCGCGCATCAGCAAAATGCGAATCGGCGGCTCCGTAGGCGACGTGATGCGCTTCCTCGGCTCGGTTCGCCCCGAGCGTTTGCTGCCGAAGTTCGGCGACATGTTCTATGGCTCGCGCATCTACGGACCAGCCAGTCAGGCAGTCGAGACTGTGGTTTCCGTCGAATACAAGGACGAGGGCGACGTGATTGCACTCGGTACCTCGACGGCCACTCTGGTAGCCGATGGCTTGCTCAGCCATAACACTCAGGTCGGACATTTCTTTTCCCTCTACAAGGAGGGGAAGGTGCTGATGAGCACCTTCGACAAGGAGACCGGAGAGACGCGGCTGGAGGAGAAGACCGCCAGGGAGCTAGGGCACAGTGACGGGGATGCGGAGCGCAAGGTCGTTGAACTTGCTGCCAACCCCGAGATGCTGGTTGTTCAGTTGCCGAGTTGGGGGCTCTACGAGGATTGGCGCAAGTCGCCCACACTTGGTGGGCCTCTGTTCAAGCGCCCCATTCAGGCCTACGACGAGCGCATGATGCGGCTTGAGCGCAGCAACCCGCAGAAGTTCAACGTCGAGCGTCGCAGTCAGTTCGCTTCCGTGGTCGATGCGTTCATGGACCCGCGCAAGGTCGAGGCGATGTTCGATCCGGTGCCCTGGCGAGAGAAGCTGGTTCCCCAAGATCGCGGACGTGTCGACCGTCGCTACTACGTTCACATCGACCCTGGTCTCACCAACGCCAACTTCGCGCTGGCCATCGCTCACTTGGAGTACGCGCCCGTCGACGATTACGGCGACGTGTGGCCACACGTCATTATCGACTTCCTCAAAGTGTGGAAGCCTGGGGACTACGAGGACCACACCATCGACTACGTTCAGGTGCAGCGCGAGGTCGCTGCGACTCTGCGTAAGTTCCCCTCCACTCACATTTTCTCCGCAGACCAGTGGAACAGCGCCGGAATGCTGGCGGCGCTACGCGAGGAGTTCGGTGCGTCTATCCAGATCAAGGAAGAGACGTTCACCGACATCTACAACCAGGAGCGCATGGACCGCATGAAGTCGGCCATCAACCTGGGTTGGGTGCACAGCTACCGCGACAACTTCTACGGTGACGGTGATTGCCTGTTGGAGTTGGAAATGAAGTTTCTTCAGAAAAAGGGCAAGAAGGTCGACAAGCAAGAGTTCGGGCCTGTGACGACCAAAGACCTCTTCGACGCGGTGAACGTCGTAACAGATCGAATGCTCAAGGACGACTTGGACCGCTGGCAGGCGAAGATGCTGGGCACTGTATCGACGGCCATCGGCAGTTCCAACGTCGCCGGGATTCGCAGTGGGCGGGATCTGGATCGGCTCAATGCACTCAAGTCCGGGGCTCGAAGACTGCAAGGTCCTATGACTGCTCGGGAGAAGCTGCGTGAACAGACTCGGCAGCGCTCCACCACACACGGCATCGGCGTAGGAGGGGGCACGTCGCGCCTGCGGGGGATCAGGGGGTAGTCATGGCCTAGTTCGGATGATGATGTTCGGTGACATTTCCCAATTTTCTTTCCAGTATGTTCAGGCGTTGTAGAAGTCTTTCGGTTTTTCCGTTCCCGACCTGAGCGATAATGTCGCGCAGGGTGGGTAACAGATCTTGTAGGGCAGTGCTGCTCTGTTGCAATAGACGCGAGGTCGCAAGCAACTGCTGGCGTGTCTTGGTCAGTTCGGACTCGGTCGCCTCCAGTCTGCCTTCGGTCTGGGTCAGGCGTTTGTCCTGTCCAGTAGCCTGCTTTTCATATAATTCGATCATGGTGGAGGTGGCATTGGCGATCACTTCTGATGCCTCGGCCCTGATTGTCTTCTGTTCGTCTTTGATTTTGTTCTTGTTCAGAACACCGAGCACGAGCGCAGAGAAACCACCGCTCCCGAACACAGCAACGACGACGGCGATTATTACTTGGGCGGAGTCCATGAACTACTCCCCCTTTCCGTCTTCGGTTATTTCGATCTCTGGCATTTCGCCGGTCTTGGCCTCTTCCGTGACCATCTGACTTCTCTCCTTGGCCTGTTCGACCAGTTGACGCTCTACCTCTTCGGCCAACTTCTGCTCACGTTTTTTTCTTGTGGGCCATAGCTCACGCACAATACGGTAGCTCCGTCTGAGCATGATGGCACCGATCAGAAACAGGATTGGTACCGTGAGCGATCCAGCGATCTGGGCAGGGGAAAGGATGATTGCCGTGGCATAGGAGAACAGTAATCCCGCCAGCGTGAGCTGCCCGGACAGCTCCAGCATCATTCCCCACTCGTCGTCTGGGATGAGTGTCCCGATGAGAATCACCGCCGATGCGATGACCAGACTCCAGGCCCAAATGGTCTGAAACAGCGGCCCTGTCGTTGCAGCCAGGGTGGGTGGGACGACACCGTAATAGAGCTGCCCGATACCGGACAGAAAGAACAGGGCGATGAACCCGACTTGCCATTCGTTTCGTGCCGCCTTGTGCACAAGGTTCGTTGTGCTAATGGTCATGTCGCTACTCCGGTTCTCGGTGGCTGTGTTCGGGAACTGGGGCCGAAGGGACAGTGAACGGCACGATGGATAACGTGGTGAGCAATGTGGCCTTGACCGCGACGGTGCGGTAGTTCATGGGATCCATCATGCGCCCTCCGCGTGGACGCTAGACTTCGGATAGTGTTAACACACTTTCCACCTCCACCAACCTGAGGAGGTTGTTCCAGGTGCATCATCGTTTTCTCGACTCGCCCAGTGCCCAGCTCGAAGAAAATATCGTCATCCCTCTCGACGAGCAGAAACAGGCCTCCAGGATTGTCGCGGACAAGGTGGCGGTAGTTGTCGACGGACGGGTGAGCAACCCTCAAGAGGTGCTCGGAATACTTCAGATGCTGGGGCTTGCCCCTTCCGATTTCACGTAAGGAAATCCTTTGACGATCAACGCCGATTACGAAGAGCTGCTCGATGAGATACTCACTCACGGTTCGAGCAAGGGTGATCGCACCGGAACCGGAACTTTCTCGTTGTTTGCGCGACAGCTCCGCTACGACCTTTCCAAGGGATTTCCCCTGATTACCACCAAGAAAATTTTTACGAAGGCAGTCGTTCACGAGCTGATTTGGTTCTTGTCCGGGGCGACGAATATTAAATATCTCATCGACAACGATGTTCACATCTGGGACGACTGGGCTGACAATGACGGTGAGCTGGGTCCGGTCTATGGATATCAGTGGCGGCACTGGGGTCAGGATGACATGGACTGGGAGGGAATCGACCAGATCGCTGCGCTCATCGAGGGCATTCGCAAGGACCCCGAAGGTCGACGGCACATCGTCACGGCGTGGAATCCCAGCGATCTCTCCCAACAGGCACTTCCGCCGTGCCATTACGCCTTCCAGTGCTACGTCGCGGACGGCAAGCTGAGTCTGATCATCAATCAGCGCTCGTGTGACATGTTCCTAGGCGTGCCGTTCAACATCGCCAGCTATGCCCTGCTCACGCACATGATCGCAGCGCAGACCGATCTGGAGGTCGGGGAGTTTGTGTGGAGCGGAGCGGACTGTCACATCTACCTGAATCATGTCGCACAGGTGGAGCAGCAGCTCTCGCGCGTGCCCTACCCCTTCCCGACACTGAAGCTAGCGAAGCGAGACAGCATCTTCGACTATCGCTACGAGGACATCGTGATCGAGGACTACACGTGCCACCCGGCCATTCGCGCAGAGGTCGCAGTGTAAGAAGCCTGAGGAGGCAACGACATGACGACGATATTGTCCATAGACCCAGGCAACACTGAGAGCGGGTGGGCGTTGATCGACGCCAATACTCGGGGGGCGCTCCAGTTCGGCAAGTCCAGCAACAACGACCTGCGTACGTGGTTGCTCGACGGAGAACTGAAGGCCGATTTCTGCGCTATCGAAATGGTGGCGTCCTACGGCATGGCGGTCGGCAAGGACGTGTTCGAGACCTGTGTGTGGATCGGTCGGTTTCTCGAATGCGTAGAAGGATGTGTGGAAGGGGGAACGCGGCTCGTCTATCGTCGCCCGGTCAAGATGCACTTCTGCCACAGTGCCAAGGCCAAGGACTCCAACGTCACTCAGGCCCTGGTAGATCGGTTCGCTCCAGGTCAGCCCAATCACGGCAAGGGGACGAAGGTTGCGCCGGGATGGTTCCACGGCTTCAGGTCCGACGTCTGGCAAAGTTATGCATTGGCTGTCTACATGGCTGACTTGCTTGAGGAGCGCAACGGAGATCCCATCGCATGAATCCGCTCTGGAGCTACGTCCTGACAGGCATCGGGGTCACCGGGCTGTACGCCGTGACGAACAAGAAGTGGTGGGGTTTCGCTATCGGTCTGTTCGTTCAGCTCCTGTGGGTTGCGTACGCCGTCACGACGCGGCAGCACGGTTTCATCGGTTCTGCCTGTGTCTATGGGTACGTCAACTATCTCGGATGGAAGAGGTTCCGCCGAGCCGACAAGGAGCACGTCGGTGTCGCCGAGACCAGGGCCGCGTAGGCCCCTGTTCGCCGCTCGGGTGGATGCCGAGGATGTGACATGGGCTGAACAGCAGGCGAGGAAAGAGGGCATTCCCTACGCTGACTTCGTACGACGGGTGGTGAGTTTCTCGCGAATGAACATGCCGCTCGGATGGGAGAAGCCCGACGAGAACGATCATTGCCCCGCTGATCCTTCCTGACGCAATAGGTAGAGGACGAGGAGGTTTTCGAATGATCTACATTCGCCTCTACGGTGGCCAGCAAGATGGTCTGTGTTTGCCGACCAACCATGCACCAGATGTCGTGTGGGTCTCCACTATCGAAGAGGAACGTCGACAGGCCGCGCTGCGTGAACAGGGCATCGAACCAGAGCCCCTGATTGGCGTGGAAAACGCCAGATCCACTTTGCTCCCCTACACCAAGTATCGGTGTCTACTGGACACCATGGGCAACACTATTTTCGACTACGAGTTCTCGGAGGCGTTGCTGCTCTATCAGGACGAGGAGTCGTCCTCGTGACCTCTACTGGTAATCGGCACTTCCGCCGTACCAATAGATAGAAGGAAGTGTTAACAGGAGAGGAGAGGCCGGTGTTCACCTCCAGGCAGGAAGTTACCGCTCGTGAGGTCGGGTCGGCTCATGCTCAGTTGGTTGCGCTTCTCGCGGCGCGTGATCAGTGGTACGACGGAACCATCGCCTCCGTCGACAATCGGATGTCTGCTCTCGCTCGCGCCTTGCCCCTGGTCAGGCGCGTTTCGATGCAGGATCACGAGATGCTGGCCGAGGCTGAGAAGCTTCGTGTCGAGCACTCCACGTTGATGGCGTTCAAGCGCGAAATGCTGAACCCGTCTCCACCTACCCGTAATTTTCCGCGTAAGTCTTCGGTCGGCAATCTCACGCCGTGGGGCCGTCGTTTCATCGCCACGGAGATGCGACAGTTCCTCGCCGACAACGTCGACGCGGTAGGTGATCCCGATGAGTTGGATACTCGCGCCCAGGATCACGCGGAGATCGCTACCATGCAGCTACCCGTCACCGAAGCACGGAGCGTGGTCGCGCACTTTCGCATGGCGGTGAACTGGAATGTGCGCAACACTTCGCGCCCGGTGCCCCGCCAGGCGGCGGTCGTGAATACCGACTTTCCGGACGATGCGCTGTTCGACTGAGAAAATAAATCGAGGGAAGAGAAGAGGGTAGATTCGATTCCCTGGTACTCATTGAGGGATCGAGGTGGTCCCAGTGTCGTCTGGTAGCGGTGGGGAAACCGCAGACAGTCCTTCTGCTTGGACACCCGACTTGCTGTACCTGTATTTCATCGGACGCCTCAACGCGGTCGAGGAGATTGCGCATACTCAGGTTGCGGCGTCCGAGAAGCTCACTGCGCACGAGTTGCTGGCGTTGTCCTCCAAGCTGGACGAACGGTATCAGACGCAAACCAAGGCCCTCGACGCGGCATTCGTGGCTCAGCAGTTGGCCATGACGACGGCGTTCACTGCTGCTGACAAAGCGGTAGCAGCCGCACTGGCTGCGCAGGAAAAGGCCGTCGACAAAGCGAATATCGCCAACGAAAAAAGATTTGAGAGCGTGAACGAATTCAGGGCTCAACTCAACGATATGGTGAATACGTTGATGCCACGCCAGGAGGCAGAGAGCCGATTCCTGGCCATTATCGAGAAATTGGAAATGGCGAACACGGCCATCAGCAACATGGTCCCTCGAACGGAGATGAATGCACGGCTGGGGGCACTGATCGAGAAACTGGACCTCGTGATCACTCGTTCGGGTGTCACGGAACGGGCGATGTCCTCTCGGCTCGACATGTCCCAGGGACAGAGCGCAGGAATGCGTGATTTCTGGGGCTGGATCGTTGGCGGTATCGGTGTGCTCGGTGGCATCGTTGCGCTGTACTTCACACTGAAGGGGTGAGGTAATCGCGATGCCGTTGTTCTTCGGGCGAAGTCGGCGTAGTGCCGATGCAGATGCCGAAATGCTACGAGATACCCGCGAGGCGCTCAGTGATCTTCGGGGGCTGTTGGACACTTTGAAGATCGAAGCCGCCGCAGAGCAATATCGCAACGACCCCGGCTCGAAGGAGTATTACCTGTGAACGCAAAAGATTCCATCGACAGACCTTCGTTGGTCGAGGCGGTCGACAGACTGGAAGGGGCGATCACCAAGCTGGCCACCCGCTCCGACGTGCAAGAGGAATCGCTTCGACGTAATCGCAACGTGCTTCGTGTCGCGATCGTCGGATTGGCCCTCGACCTGCTCTTGACGATTTTCGGTGGCTATCTGTTCAACGAGATCCGTGGCAACACGACCGATATCGAGACGGTGCAGACACGAACGTCGGTGCAGGTGTTGTGTCCGTTGTATCAGGTGTTTCTCAATTCGATCAAGGCGAATCCACACCCACCTGGTCTGACGCCGGAGCAGCAGAAGGACCGCGACGATGCGACGATCACCATCCAGGAGGGGTACGACATCCTCCAGTGCACTACCATTCCGCACTAGTTTCGACCTCGGCACGGAACGCAATAGATAGGCGGATGTTCAGCCGGATCGTTCGACAGTGGAAGGCATAGCGACATGTCCTACGGAGTTGCGGGGAAGATGTCAGATTTATTTTATGCTGCTGTACGTTCGGATGAGTTCCGGGAAGCGTGCCGTCAGCGAATGTTGGGCTCGGTGCAATCGGAAGCAACTTGCTCCAGGCGCTCGGTCGCGATGACGGGTGTGGGGGCTGGTACCCGTTCCGATAACCAGACGCCTGCGACTGGTTCATACGTCGTGCGCACGAGCGGCTATCGAATGCTCACGCAACAAGAAGGTCATCCGCTGGCCAGTAAGAGCGGTTGTGTGTATGAGCACCGCAAGGTTCTCTACGAGCGAATTGGGCCAGGCCCTCATCCATGTCACTGGTGTAGCAGGCTATTGGAGTGGGGCGGAGTCAAGGGAATCATTTCCGACCACTTGAACGACGACAAGCTGGACAACAGATCTGAGAATCTGGTACCTGCCTGTAACAGATGCAACGTGAGGCGCTCCCTCGGATTGCCAATCATCGTGATGGAGAGGGAAGTTCATGCCTGATTACGGAATTTTCGAGGCAGCCAGCTCGGACGGTTTGGAGCAGCACAACAGTCGTCGGCAGGCGGAACGCGCCCTGGACGAGGCCGTCTTCGCGGCGCGGGAGCAGTTCGGATCGTTTTTGGGTGCGGCGACGAACAAGCAGGATTTCGAGGACCGACTGGCGCTGGTCAAGCCGGAGTTGATGAGTACGGTCGAGGCGCACCTCCTGCCGGTGACCGGAGTGATGCGGCGCGTGTCGCGGGCGCTGAGGCCGGATTTTCGTAGCAAGCAGGCTGCTGATTATGACGAAGACTGGGACACTTCGAGTCCTGATTCTCGTGAACCCGATGACGAGGTAGAAGATCCGCGCGGCGATGACTACATGCCGAACTATCAGCGTGATGGGTCTCGCCGCAAGCAGGCCGACGACCGGGGCACCGATTCCGACACCGGAGCAATTCCTGCACCCGACGATATGAGTGCCGATCCCGCAGCGGGCGGCGGAGACCCCACGCCTGGTGCAGACGATGGTTCTGCTGATGTGCAGCAGTCAGTGGCGCGCCACAGGGAATCTGGTGCCGTGGACGACGCTCCCGAGTTGATTCCGAAGGGCGACTTCGATTCGTACCTCGACGACGTATCCGATCCCGATGTCGAGAAGATCAAGACTCGCAACTTCGAGCCTGCCGATGTGCCACCACTCAAGGCTGGTAGGGAGAAGACCGCTGTCGACGCCGAGGGCTTGGATGACGCCACGCTGCTGCGGATGTGGCAGGCCATGCAGGACCTGTTCGGCACCGGAGCCATTCCCGACAGCTCGGTGGGCGATGCAGCAGCAGTGGGCGCGGAGATGACTAGGCGTGGTCTTGCGTCGAAGAAGTCCGAGTCTCGCCGCAAGCAGGCCGGTGACGATGATGTCTTTATCACACCGGAGAGTGTCGTCGAGGACTTCAAGGGTTGGCTCGAAGGGCGATCAGCAGATTACGATACGTACGACGAGTGGATGGACACCTATGAATACGCCGATCAGGTAGGCGAATCCGAGGATCGTGCCATTGTCGATTACATCGACCGCACTGCATCGCGCAAGACGGCTGGCTTCCAGGAATGGTGCGAAGAGAACGATGTCGATCCAGAGGCCTCGGGCTCTTACGACCAGTACGCAATTTCACAGCAGAAATCTTCCAACAAGAAAATCGCTTCTGGCTTCTCTCCCGAGGAGTTGGATGAGATGAAGGGCTGGGCGTACAGCTTCGGGTTCGTCTCGGACTCGATGATCGACAATCTTTCAGCCGAGGACACCATCGCCATCATCAAGCGTGATTACCCCGGTGGATTGATTGCATGGCAACAGGATGCGAGCACATCCGATGCCGATCTTCCATCGGAGCCGAATGCTGAGCCGAACGACTTGGGTGCTGATTCAGGAGTCCCTGCGGGGGTTCCTTCTGGGGCATTCTGATGTCTCTGCATTGGAACACCGATATCGTCCGGCACTCCCTGTTACGGTCGGCGAATCTTCCTGGCGGTATCGAGCGACTGGGAATTTCCTACGAAGGTCGTGAATTGGCGAAGTTGGTCAGTCGATTCAAAGTCTGGTGCGGGCGAAACGGCATCGACTTCACCACAGTGCGTGAAGACCGGGACGAGACAGTCGTGTATCGCTATTTTGCAGACGCTGATCTCGATGTGCAGGACGAGCGCGCGATGGAGGAGTGGATCAACGATCCTGAGTACCCCATCACGAGTATGCGCAAGGGTGCGCCCTTCGCGGATTACGCTGACTTCGATGCGTGCGTCGCTGCCAACCAGGACAAAGATTCGCCCGAGGCATATTGCGGGACCATCCAGCGGAATGTTGAGGGTGCCGGTATCTCCTCTCGCAAGCGCACCGCCTCGATGTGGGATGAGATGGACGCTTCAGCTCCGCGTCATGTCGTAGCGGGCTGGGATTGGGACGAACGGCTCTCGGGTTACGTGACCGATGCCACCTCTGCTCACTTTGCGTGTCTCTGCGGGGCTAATGTCGAAGCGCCTGGCTATAACACCTGCGTCTGTGGGAAGGTGTGGAATAGCTATCCCATTCAAGCCAACGGCACGACGAAGGTCATTTGCCGGGAGATTCCCGTTCGCGACCTCTTGCTCGCCTCTAGGAGTTCGCCATGATCTACGGAATCCCCTTCTCGGATATTATTTCTGGTGGGAAGGCAGTGCTCACCTTGCTCGACATCGCCTATCGGGTTGCTCATTCCTTCGGCATAGTCTGAACGCTATGAGCGAGGTGTGCTGGTGTGGCCACAGACGTGCGGTGATGTATCAGGACTCGATCACTCAGCGCGGTTACTGCACCGTCTGCGCGGCTTCGGAGATCACGTCCACCCAGAACGTTCACCTGCAATTTCTCAGTGACCTCATGCAATACGAGGTCGGTGAGCGCGTCGAGTGCTGGACGATGGGTGAGTTCTACGAGGGCTTCGGTGAGGTAAAAGAAATCTCGACCGAACTGAGGGACGGCGGGACGCCGGTACATCCCGCCTATCTCGTTCAGATAGACGACCGAGAGGGACCGTTGTGGTTCACTCCTATCTGTCTCAAGAGAGCGAGGAGTGAGGTCAATGGCTGAGACCGTGCGCCAGATTGCCCCCTATCCCTATCCCTTGGCCGATCTCATCGCACAACTGACCTACAAGCGGAACTGGACCTTCGCGCTGGATGACATGGACCGTGGACAGGGCAGCAGAGGTTTGACACTCAATGTGCTGATCTACACTCCTGACAGCTATCACCCAGATCAGACACGTGGGGTACGGCACTTCTTCATCGTCCCGGCAGCCGCGTACGACATTCGCTCTTGGCGTCGGTGGTTGTTCGATCGCATCTTGGACATCGAGACGCACGAGGCGATGGAGTTCTTCAAGCTGGACGGTGTGCGCGCTTATGCGCCTTCACACGGTCCGGGAAATGATCCCTACTTGATTCGAGAAGTGGGCACCGACGAGGACGTGCGAACGTCGTTCCGTGGCGAGCTGAAGGATGAGACGGTTGGCTGACATCCAGATCACCGACAAGCGCGGACACCGTGGAGACGTCAGTCTGTCAAAGACCGTCGCGAACCTGCGGGCACGTGGGTTCTCTCTTCCCAATTCCCCGCCGATGGCGCGTCAGGCCGCCTCCGATGTAAAGACGGCGGTGGCCAATCGCACGCTGACGGATTCCATGCGTCACACCGGCTCCAATGTGCAGATGGCGTTGCCCAAGGTGCGCGAGCCGATGTCCAGCTTCAAGGACAAGGGCATCCCCTTCGATACGACCAAACCCAAGGAGTTGCGCGAAATTCGCAAGTGGGCGCGGCTGTTCTATTCGACTCACGACCTCATTCCACTGATGATCGACATCTACTCCAAGTTTCCTCTGGTCGGCATGGAGTTCACCAGCAAGGACCCCAAGATCAAAGAGTTCTACGAGTCGATGTACTTGGACAACTTGGATTACGACACGTTCCTTCAGGATGTGGGGCGTGAGTATTTTATCTCCGGCGAGGTCAACACGTTGGGGCACTTCGACGAGACGCTGGGTATCTGGAGCGCCGAGGAGGTGCTCAATCCCGACACCATCTCCGTCAGCAAGTCGATGTTCGTGCAGCGCGAGCGGGTGCAGTTGCTCGTCAAGGATCTGGTCGAGGTATTGCGCTCCGGGACGGAGACGGGAGGGGAGGACGGGCCCACGCGCTCCGAGCAACTGGAAAAGCGTTGGGAATACGAACAATTGGTGCAGAACTACCCCGAGATTCTTCAGGCGGCAGCCAACGACGACGGGTTGGACATCGCGGACGCGCTCATCAGCCGCATCGTCAACAAGGTGCAGCCCTGGGATTTGCGGGGCACGCCACATCTGTTGCGCAGCTTTCGCACGCTGCTCATGGAGGAGTCCCTCAATGCGGCACAGGACGCAGTAGCCGATCGGCTTTACAGCCCGTTCATCCTCGCCACCTTGGGCATCGCCAACCTGGGCGACAACGAACCCTGGATTCCTGATCAGGGTGACTTGGATGCGTGCCGTGACGACATGCAGAATGCTCTCGCCGCCGATTTTCGGCTGATGGTGCACAACTTCGGCCTGGACATCAAATCGGTTTTCGGACGAGAAGCCGTGCCGCGCTTCGACTCCGACTACAGCCGTGTGGACAAGAAGCTCATGCAGGCGTGGGGTATCGGTGAAGCGCTCATCTCTGGTGGCACTGGCAACACCTACGCCAGCTCCGCGCTCAACCGTGAGTTCGTCACGCAGATCATGGTCACCTTCCAAAAGGCGATCAAGCGTCACATGCGCAAGCGCAGCGAGGTGATCGCGGAGGCACAGGGTCACTACGACTACGAGATGAGCGGCAGTATTCGTAAGCCCATCTTCCGCGAGATCGTGGAGACCGATCCAGAGACCGGCGAGGAGTACACCCGCAAGGTACCCAAGCTGTTGATTCCCGAGGTCAAGTTCCAGTCGCTCAACCTGCGCGACGAGGCGCAGGAGCGCAGCTTCCTCCAGGCGCTCAGGAGCCAGGGCGTGCCGATTTCAGACATGAGCCTGGCAGTGAACATTCCCATCGAGTTCGAGGACGAGCTGGAAAAGCAATCCGAGGAGAAGGTCAAGAAGCTCATCGCCGAGGCTCAGGCCATGCAGGCAGCCTTTCATGCGTGCTCAGCGCAGGGACTTCCGATTCCGCCTGATATCGCCCGCTACTACGCAGCGGGCGCGCAACTCACCAAGGAAGTGGCCGACGCTGGGATCGAGAAGGACAAGGGCGACGTGCTCAAGGACACCGGCACCATTCCCGGTGAAGAGCCTGCCACCAATATCGTGGCTCCCGGAGTGCCCGGTGTACCAGGTTCTCCTTCCGGTGGTGGGGCCCCGAGCGGCAACGGCTTCGGTGGTGGGCCTCCCGGCGGTCCCGCTGATAACGGCACCCCCGATTCCAAGGGCATGGACTCCAAGGGTGGCGATCTCGGCGTCGACCTCGACAACGGTATCGCCAACGATCAACTCGACAACTCCAAGCCCGATGTACCCGGCGCGCCGCCGATCAACGTTCCAGTGGATGGTGAGGGGAGCAACGACGATAACGTCCTGCCCTTCAAACCCAAACTGCCGCAGCGTAATCGCACCCGTCCGGAGGAGAGCGACGAGATGCGCAAGCACTCGCCTCGCAAGGGGAGCTTCGGTCAGGGACCCTCCTCCTATGGGTCTTCGGAGCGAGTGTCCGAACGCGAAATCGAATCGGCGCTCAAGCGACTGTCTTCTCCTGTGCAGACCGTGCGGGACCTGGTGGAGAACGACGAATTCTTCGTTTCGCTCAATCGGCAGTCCTACACCGATCAGATCCGTGCCGACATCGACAGCATCTATCCCAACTTGGAAATCAGAGGTGACGGGTCGGCGGTGCTGACCATGACGAAGCGGGCTGCGAGCGATGGGACGGACGAGTCGTTCACGGTGCTGTGCGAGATGATTGAGCAGCACGAGGAGGTCTACGGTTTCCGTCCCGAGTGGTAAGCGATTGTGCGGGAGTGCTGTATTCGACCACTGGGAGAGGACATAACAAGTAGATGCCGATGATGATTCGAGGAGAACCACATGTCTCAGCGCGTGATGACCGAGTTCGGTCCCGGCGTGGTTGTGGCGACGGAGACAGTCCGTGGTCGAACTCAACATCGAGTCGAGGGTGAGCATTTCAATATCTGGGTGAGTGCGGCGCAGTACAGCCCTTTCGGGCAGTTGGAATGGGATCAGGGTCTTCCACAGCTTCAGGACAACTCCACGACGTTGCCCTACAACCCACAGCCACAGTTCTATCCGCACGGTGGCGAGTCGACGATTCAGCCCAATCAGCATCTCGACACTCAGAAGCGGCTCTCTCCCGCCGACTCGGTGAGCTTCGAGCCAAGGAGCCTTCCCGGTTCTGGCTCGCGCGACTTTGCCAGTTCTCGACGCACGGCGGGAGACTCCGAAATCGGGTTCGACGACAACGATGTGATCCAATTCGTGTCGCAGACCATAGACCAGTACGGCGATGGTGACTCCGGTGACACCCAGAGCGATTGGGAGGAACTGAAGGCAGGGATGGACTACGACGAGTTGAACGGGCTCGTCAAGGACGCCTATCAGAACGGCGTGCTGAGCCAGATCAATTCGAGCCGGATGCTCTGGGACCTGGAAGCCGACGCGGGTATGGGCAGCTCGTTCTATTCCCATGTCACGGCGACCGACGAGAGTGGCGCTGCCGATACCCAGGTGGATCAGTCCTATTCCCCGACATCCACGGACGAGGACTACCCCGGAGGGATCAACGTCCCTGACGACCACGAGGTCCCAGAGAACTTCGCTCTGGGCAGTGTGGCAGATACCCAGGCACGGCTCGGAGAGAAATATATCGACATTCCGGTCGACGTAGACCGCAGTACGCTCCAGGCCCGTCTCGATGACGATCCTGTTCGAGTTGTGTCGGATATAAAAATGCGGAACTTCGAGGTTCGCGCGAACCTCGATCCCCGCATCGGTCAGGCTCTGGACCTGGAGGCAGCGGACTCCGTTATTCGCACGGCAGCATGGGCCGATGTACGGGCTAAGGCGACACGTCTGCGTCGTTCCGGGGCTGTACAGCTCGAAGCGGCCAATCCGACCGCTATCGTGGCGACAGTGACGGGGGATCACGGTGTCTACACAGTCGCAGTCCTGCGTGGCAGTGCATTGACCGGAAATTCCTCGGTATCGGAGTGGAGCTGCTCCTGCCCCTGGGGGGATTGGGCCTTCGAACGCGAACATACCTACGTCGGGCGGCTGTGCAGCCACGCCTATGCGGCCCTTCAGGAGTTGCGGTCATTGACGATGCGCAAGGAGAAGCCTCGCGACTGGTCGCATAAGGCTCAGCGCAAAACTGCTGGTGACTGGGACGACGATTGGTCCGAGCCGGGGGAGGGGTACTCCGATACCTTCGGTGACCCGTACACGGCGCTGCTGGACTTTCAGGGGTGGGCCTACGCGGTAGGCAAACCTGCCGACGAGGCAACGCTGGCCGAATGGGCCGCGCCGAACGGTGCCGCAACCGCGAACCCCAGCGAGGCAGACCTCGCTTACATTCGCAAGGACATCGCGGGCGAGGGCGACAGCACGTGGCAGTACAACGGTGCCCGTCATCAGGACCCCGACGCAGACCTGGCGACCAAGCCTGGAACCCTGACACCGGATCTGATGTTCGTGCCGAAGACGCACGAGCGTCGGCGGGTGGACTTGGGTGCCGACACTGGCAATTGGCGTACCTATGCCCGCGAAGCAGGCTGGGACTTGGGTGAGGTCGAGGCACTGGTCAAGCACGCCATTCAGCCGGGAGGTCTGAGCTGGGAGGAGGTCGACGAATTGCTTCAGCAGTGCAAGGCCAACGGTACCGATCTCGGTGATGTCTACGACCGGGTGGCGTTTCTGTCCGAGCCCTTCGAGGGCTCCGGCTCCAATCAGCCGGACGGCTACGAGTCCAGCGAGAGCTACGTCGACAGCCACGAACTCCAGTATCGCGACGATATTGACGGGCCGGGGCTCAACCCTGCTGCACAGAACGCCGACGATGTGGTGCTATCCAACAGCCACGAGGCCGCTCTTGGCTATTTGCTGGAGAACAACGATTCTTCTGGTTCCAGTGATATAGCCGATGCCGCTGCTGCGTTCCTTCAGCGCACGGCGGGTCGGAGTTTCACCCTGTCCGAACAGCAGGAGTTGATGGACGAGGACGCGGTTGGTGGTCCCATCGAGGCGTCGGATCTGGATCTACGCGGAACTCACTACCTGTCGTGACCTGTGGAAGGTCGTGTGTTGTAGCGACAAGAAGTGTAGGAAGGGGATCGCGTGAGCTTGAACAAGATCGCTGAGCTGTACGACGGCGAAGACGGATCGGTCAAGCAATCTGCCAGCACCATTCAGGGCGCTGTCGATCTCGTAGCACAGTGGCAGTCGTTCCCAGATACCGCGATCCTGGCCGATTTCACTCCACGCGAGGGCTATATCTACACGGTGACGCGCGCTATCTCTGCACGTGTCAACCAGAACTTCGACGGGTTTCCCTCCGAGGAGTTGCACAAGAGCTACGCCTCGTTCCTGGGCAAGCCGTGTTTCGTCAACCACGCCAACCACGACCCGCAGCGTGCTCGTGGACGAGTGGTGGCTGCCAGATACGTCGAGAACGGTCTGGACAAATACGTCGATGTCATTCAGGAGATCAGTGCCGTCAAATATCCGAAGCTTGCCAAAGAGCTTCTGGACGGTGGCCTGGATTCGGTGTCGATGGGGTGTGAGGCGCAACGAACGATCTGTTCGTTCTGTGGCAACGAGGCCACAGGCATGTTCGATATGTGCGCCCACATACTCAACGCCAAGGGACGCTACCTTCGCCGTAAGGCCGCCAACGGTGGCATGGAGGACGTGCTCGTCTACGAGGAGTGCCGCGATCTCAGTTTCTTCGAGCTGAGCTACGTGTTCGATCCCGCCGACGAGACGGCTGTGGTGTCGACGGTGCTCACGGCTAATCGCAAGACAGCGTTCCCCAAGACCCAGAAATGTAAATTTTGCGCTGACCATGCCACCCAGCGCGTGATTCATTCCGAGGGTATGGCTTATGTCCCGGCGTGTGACAAGCACTTGACGAAGGCCAGGAACGCTGCCGCGAGTTGCACTCCGGACGGCAGTCACGACGAATCCAACATCGACCGTGTGGAAGCAATTGCCAAGCACGCCAAGCTTATTCAGCGCGTGTGGTGTGATCTTCCGGGCTGTCGCCGCTGGACCGTCTACAACTCCGACACATACAACGAGTGGGTCAACGGTCACGGTGAGCTGCGCACCTACGACTACTGCTGTGAGGGACATCGCCAGCAGTACGAGGATCAATACCCCAGTTGGGCGTTCGAGGCGCGCATTCGCAATCCGCACAAGGCGCAAGCAATGGAGAAGCACGGCTTCGGAGAGGTAGAAGCGCCCACTCCTGTGGATACGTTGCGTGACGAGTCCGAGGACGAGAAGGACGATTTCCATCGTTACGTCGAATCCCCTCCCGAGCTGAACGAGCCGGATCTGGATGCCGCCGGGGAGATCGACCGTCGTCAGGAGATGCCCGAGGGATTCGAGAACTTCGACGACGAGGTGTTCGACACCGTCGACGAAGGGGTGAGCCCCGATGCCACTGCGCCGGATGCTCCTGGTGAGCTACCCGGTGTCCCTCCGGGGTCCCCTGGTGGTGTGGGCACCCCTCCGACCATCCCCCGTCCCGGACCAGGAGAAGCACCGCTGGGCGACGTGCCAGGTGAGAATGCTGCACCGCTGCCTGGCGAAGAAGCATTGCCCAGTGCCGATGCGTTGCCGGGTGTGCCCGAGGACGTGATGGAAGACCCCGGTGACGCCGAGGAGGAGATTCACCCCGAGATTTTGGAGCTGGACGGTGTCACTCCCGAGAGCACCCCTCCTGAAGACATTCCCGACGAGGTAGCCCCTGAGGTGGCACCCGTAGGTCCTGCACCTGAGGATGCCGTTCCTGTCGACGAGGTGATGCAGGACCCCGGTGATCCCTCACCCCCCGTTCCGGGTGTGGATGCCCCGACGCCCAAGGACATCGTGCCCGCCGACGACGTGTCCGACGATGTCCCGGTCGCTCCTGTCGAGCCACCTGTACCGCCCGTTGCGGAAGAGGCACCCCAGCCCGACACTGCGGACACCCCAGATGTTCCTGTCGACCCCACCGACACGGTGGACCCCAAGACTCCGGCGACTCCGGCTGTGCCACCTACGCCGGATGTCGATGACGATGTGATGAAAGATCCCGGCGATGCCTCTCCCGATGCACCCGGCGATGCTCCCCCTGATGTCTCTCCCGAGGTGCCGCCCGAGGACGTGCACCCCGAGATAGAGCAGCTCGAACTTCTGCCGGGGGTAGTGCCTCCGCCAGAACCCGAGTCCGACGAACAACATCGTTCTGAGGACGACTCCCGAAGTAATGAACAGAGCACGACCCCCACGAAAGGACGACGCAACATGGGAACCAACTCTCTGGCAGAGCGCGGGAGGGTTGCTTCCCGTGGCCGCGTAGCCGATCAGAGCCGTAATGACCAGGGTGAGAAGGAAGACACCTTCATCACCCAGACCCCACCCCCGGAGCCTGTGGTCGCGCCCAACGAGGACGGGCCGATCTCCAACACCGAAGAGAACTTGGTGGCAAGCATTCGTGCTCGCCAACGGGCGCTCAAGGAATTGCGCGCCAAGAAGGCTCGTCGCAAGCAGGCCGATGAGACCGCTGACGTCGTGAACCCGGAACTCTCGGGCACAGGCGATCAGGATCTCAAGGGCGACTTCGAATCCGCCGATCCCGATGACGGTGTCGAAGAGACTCAGCCCAAGGACGCTGCTCGTCACGCAGCGCTTGTCAAGCGCTATCGCCATTTCTCGGCGTGGTGCCGTGCGACGCAGGGCAAGTCCATCCGCGAAGCTCGTCATGCGGGAGAGCTGCGCCGTTGGGCTCGCAGCTATGCCGGAGAGTTCAAGATCGACCCGGCGACCATTTATCCGATGCTCAGTCGCGACATGACGGCACTACGCAAGAAGGCAGCCGATGAAGGTGTGTCGGCTCCCGTCAAAGCCGATCCCGCCGCCGTGAAAGACGAGATCACGTCGTCCACGCGCAAGACTGCCGGGGACGATGATCTGCCGGACTTCCTCAAGGATGACGAGGACAAGAAGGAATCTCGTCGCAAGCAGTCCGGTGAAGTTCCCGATGCCTTCAAGGATCAGTGGGACAGCGATGATGGAGACGATTCCGGGGACGAGGACGACAAGAAGGAATCGGCTCGCAAGACCGCAGACGACAAGCTGGATGTCGCAGCTCCTGACGGTCGCGTCGATGTCGAGGCCCCGACCTCCGACACCACCGACGACGAGGCGCAGGCCTCTCAGTTCGACACCGGAGACTTCGGTGACAATGCCGGAGACGATCTCGCCGACCCGGATATGAGTACCGATCAAAACTGGGCACCGGGTGAGGGAAAGAAATCCTCACGTGCCAAGACCGCCACTGGGCTCCAGGCTGTTCGTCTGGCCGAGGCCTACATCGAGGCGGGATTGGAGCCCAAGGAAGCGCGCTGGAAACTGGCCACATCGTTCCAAGAGATGAGCCAGCCGATCGTGCTGGACCGTATTGCCCTTCTGGAACGCGTCGCAGCTGTGCGCGTTACGGAGAGGAAGACTGCCGGAGTTCGCGGGTCTTCACGCATCACCAACGCTGTACCCGCCAATTTGGGACGCCAGACTGCCACCACCATGCCGCGCGAAGCGGCCAACGGTGCTGGTGTCGGCAATCCCGATTCCGACATGTTCCTCTGATCATCAGAAGGGAAGTGAAATAGACCATGTTCAAAGTCCCCCTAAGTAATCCGTCGCTCAAGCGAACCATTCGTCCGCTCTATGCGCAGCATCAGGCAACACCCCAGGGTGCATTCCTCGACCCCAACTGGGATCGCTCCATCGACATCTACCCCGGCTCGGTCATGACACGATTGACCAAGGAGGTGTTCGGCCTCTACACCGCAGCGGCGGGACAGAAGCCCTACGGTCTTTCTGCGTTCTTCGTCGCTCCAACGCTTGGCGTGGACGAAGTCATCGACACCGGCTCCAACCTGTTCGCGGTGTGGGTCGGCAATGCTGACGCACAGTTCGAGATCCTCGCCCCGGCTTTCGACGCCACTGGGGATTGGTCTCTGCCGACGAACGGTTCGATCAAGCTGCTCACCGGCAGTGCGACCGGACTCCTGACACCTACGGGTGCCACTGCCGCCAATGCCATCGCGGAGTTGATCGACGTCCCGTCAACGGACAAGATCGTCATTCGCCCAGTCCGCCCAACGGCCTGAGAGTAGGAGAAATAACATGACTACTCTGGTTGCACAGGGCACCGGCCTCGGTCGCTATGCCAAGGCCTCCGACGAGTACGTACAGGAAATTGTCGCGCGCAAGACCGCGATGAAGGGCCGTACGCTCACCGCCAGCGAGAAGAAGCAGAAGCTCGCCTCGATCCTCGCGGATCGTCAGAACGGCATTCTGCGTCTGGGTCAGTCGATGATCGGCCCGATTCAGCTCCAGCTTCGTTACCAGGGCATCCTGCGTAACGTGCTGCTGGAGGACGCACTGACCCCCGGCGTACCGATCCAGTACGACGTGCTGGACGACCTGGGACAGGCGTACATCTTGCACGGCAACGAGGGTGAAGTGAAGATCACCCCGTTCGAGGGCAAGCGTGTCGAGGTACGGCTGTTCCGTATCGCGTCCTTCCCCTCGATCAAGAAGGAGGATCTCTACTACCTCCGTTCCAACTTGGTCGAGTACGCCCAGGACATGACCAAGCAGGCCATCATGCGGCAGGAGGACGGCAGGCTTGTCACTCTGATCGAGGCTGCTGCTGCTGCTTATCGTCTGGTGGACGCCACTGCCGGATTGGGTGGTTCGCTGCCCAACGAGATCACGATCACCGGCACCACGCTGATGCCCGACGATCTCTACACCGCTGTGACTTACACCGATACCCGCCAGTTGGACAGCTCGCGGCTCCTGTGTCACCCACAGGAATACCGCGACTTCTATCGGTGGGACATCAACACGACTGGTTGGGCCTTCAAGGATTCCATCGTGGCGGGCGAGAAGGTCGTCCAGTTCGGTGAGTTCCAGATCGGCAAGTCGATCATGATTCCGCGTGGCACCGTCTACCTCACCCCGGAGCCGCAGTTCTTGGGCGTGTTCCCGGTGATGTACAGCCTGGACGTGGAGGAGAACCCCCAGGTCGAGCAGTTCCACAAGGGCTGGGTGATGGACGAGTTGGTTGGAATGGCGATCCTCAACCCCAGGGGCATCGTCATACTTCGGAAGGCGTGAAAAGCCTAAAACCGCAAGTAGAACCACTAACAGAGCCCCCGTTTTCGGACGGGGGTTTCTGTATGTCTACCTGCGAGAATTGCGGGAGCTGGAGGGGTGTGCGGGGCAGGCAGCCTTTCTCTTCGCCCTGCAAGCGACATAAGACGTAGATCGCCTGAAAGGAACCGAACATGGCTCGCGTTCTCGTCACCGACTATTCGTTCGACCCTCACGCGGGGACGGTCACGCTGACGGGTGTCGCCACTCCAGTCAAGGAACAGATTCGTTCGGTCTACAAGGGCACCGAGTTGATCTATTCGGCTTCGGATGCGCGCAACGCCTCGCTTGTCGGCAAGGTGCTCACTCTTCCCAAGGGTGCTGTTGGGTCGAACTTCAGTGCCTCGGACTCTTTGGTCATCATGTATGACTCCGATCCGGGGTGGGCCAGCAGCGGGACGAAGTACCTGAGGCCCGGTGGTGGCATCCCCGCGACGGACCTCGCGACGGGTGTGCAGACGTCACTCGGCAAGGCAGATGCGTCGAGTCAGGTCATTGCAGTCGCTACACCGACCGGCGTGGGCGCGACGGACAACGCGAATATTGTTGCCGCGCAGGCGGCTGCTGCTGCATTAGTCGCATCCGGCGGTAGGCCTGTAGTCCAGTTCCGGTCGGGCACGTACCAATTGACTGCTCCGATTGTTCCCGCTGCGGGAGTGTCGTATCGAGGCATCGCGCCGGTTCAGACGCAAGCGATCGTGGCACCGGGCAGCTACTTGGCGGATGGTGAGTTCACCGTAGCGGGCGGCACCGTCCTGAAGGGCGACGGCACCTTCGCGTGCTTCCAGGCGAACCAGGCCGACCTCTCCTCTCCCGCTTCGACTCTCGGGCAGACCCAGATCAGCACTGTCGACATCAACGGTTTCGCGATCGACACCTTCACTTACGGTCTGCGCATCGGTGCCAAGAACGTCATGGGCCTGGTGTGGTCCAAGTTGGATCAGCTGTACATCAAGAACTGCTCCGTCTGGGGCGTGTATTTGATCAACTTCGTTCATATGGATATTGGAAAAATCGAGACCGTCCTCTGCCAGAACGGCATGTATTTCGCGAATAAGATGGACGCCAACACCTACCAGTCCGGCAACTCAAATTTTCAGGAGCTGTACCACCTGATCCCGCAGGACGGACGCGAACGCCGGGGGTGCCGGGGCATCGTGTTCTCGTCGCTTGCGGGCACCGGCAGCGGCACCACGTCGGCGGCGCTGAACGAACTTGAAGTCGGAAGATTGCAGGTCAACGGCTACAACCGGACACTGCTGTCGGTCGCGGCGACGTTCACCAACGCCTCCACGTCGGTGGGTGTCCCGGACGGCACCAAGTTCCTGCCGGGAATGCTGGTCAACTTCACCGCGTCGGCGAACGGGTTCACCACCCCGAATATGTACGTCGTGAAAACCGTTGCAGGAAACGTGCTTACACTGGCAACCTCGAACACCACCGCGGCCATCGCCTCGACCGGGACCACCGGATTGACTTTGCAGAGCTATGGTTTCCCGAACCTGGAGATCACCAGCGAAAACACCAACGCCCGTGTCGCAACCTCTCGTTTCGCGCACATCGACACAGAGGGAGTGGCAAGCGCAGGGGTCTACCTCGAAAACGTCAACCAGATCGAGATCGGGATTACTTCGAATCCGACTACCACGCTGTGCGATGTCGTGACCCGCAACGCCGCCTACAGCCGGATCTATTCGTTGCCTGCGGTATCCACCGACTTCGATGCCAACTCCTCAGGCTCGGCGTTCTTTGGGGCACGTAAGTCCACGGTCGGGTACCCGATGCGCGGGATCTGGTTGGACACCAGCATCGGCGCGAACGCCATGTCGATCGGCAACGGGTTCAACGCCAACCCCGGTGGTGACATCATGACCAGGGCGCAAGGCTTCCTGTACCCGATGTGGGGCATGGGCGAACGTATCTTCCCGCGCGACACGTCTCTGACCTTGCAGGGCTACCAGGGTGGGGACGTCATCTTCAACGGTGCAACCGGGCAAACGTTCACACTGCCCACCATCGTCACCGACACCACACCGGGCACCTCTCACATAGGTTGCTGGTACGACATCTGGAACGTGTCCGCCAACACGCTGACCGTGGTCACTAATGGAACCCAGCTGTTCAACAAGGTAGCCGCGAAAACGTCCCTCACCATCGCCACGTTGACCGGGCTCAAGATCATCGCCTGCAAGGACAACTCCGGAAACCTGTTCTGGGCTGCGCGAGCGTTCACGCTCGCATGATGCCGACGACGGACGCGACGTGCTCGTATTCCGCCATGCGTTAGGGAAGACATGACCCGTCGTATCGTCACCGCCCGCGAGCAGGTCGAGGCGTGGCAGATCAAGGAGCTGATCCCCTCGGATTTCTTCTGGCTGGAGCCGGAGAAGCAGGAGGATTGGGAAGGTGACGTCACCTATTCTCCGACCGAGTACGAACGTATCCCTGACCCAGAGCAGGCTAAGAGCAGTCCTCCCTCGGGTAAGTGGTACCACGTTTCACAGAATCCGATCGACGTAGGGACCCGAATCGTTCCTGCCGGTGGGGAGTCTCCCGACCCCGATTTCTACGACTCCATCGAAGAGGAATACGGTCAGCCCTCGAATCGTCAGACATGGGTCTGGATTGCTCAGAATCTCGGAGCGGCGTGTTTCTGGTCCTGGGCGCTCAACTGCCCCTACATCTACAAGGTGCACCCCAACCCCACTCCTCAGCCGTGGAACTTCGACGGCAGCAACGGGTATGTCTGCGATAGTGCCAAGGTCGAGCAGATGCTCACCAGTTCGGGTCCGCAAGGCATGGGTATCAAGTGGGACGAGTACGAGGACCACATCAACGCTTCACGAATCGCTGCCGAGCCCGGTGGTCGTCTTCCGTACCAGCCGAGTGAATTCGGCTACGTGTGGTATCACGACGGCGATGGCTACACCGCTGTGACGCGGGATGGTAAGAGCGACATCACGCTCATCCCCAACGGCAGCCAGATCGACTGGGAGGTTTGGGACGACCAGGGTCTGGTGGAGCGGGGCAACTTCTCGGGCATGGTGCAAGACCTGGACGGTATTTTATATCGGGCAGACCACCTTCTCGCAGAGTTCGACGAGAACCCTGCCATCCCAGCCAAGGGGTTCGGGTACGACAAGGATTATTCGGAGCAATTTCCCAGCTCATTTCCTGCGCTGGACTTCCGGCAGCCGTAGGACGGTGTTGTTCTTCGTAGTCAAATGGACATGTCGGGTAGCGTTTCATCGGACTCCGACAGGGTCACTCTGGAGATATGCACACCGTTTTGGATGCTATCGACCCGCGTAACGTGCTCTTCCTGATTGCCGCTCTCGTCTCTCTTCTGCGGGGTGGCTGGTTCATCTAGTCTGAATCGATGACCTTGCTTCGGCAGAATGCCGAGCTGAAGCGCGATCACGTCTGGCAGTTCAGCCTTCCGGCGTGGGTGACTCGACTTCCTGATGGCCGAACAATCAACGTCTGTCCGCAGGCTGGAGCCTGTGTCAAGCTCTGTTACGCCCGCAACGGCACGTTCAACTTCCCCGTCGTCAAGGCCAGCCATCAACGCAATTTATTACTGGCCATGGACCACCAAGAAGATTTTATTTCTCAGGTGAACACCGAGCTGGAGCACAGGCGCTTCCACGCCAACGGTGTCCCTCGATTGCCGGATCTTTCCCGTAGTCACCTGAGTCCCTTCACTGCTGCTCTACTCGACAATGGTGCCGCCTGTATTCGTATCCACGATTCAGGAGATTTCTTTTCTGATGACTACCTGGCCGCGTGGCTGCGTATCGCTCAGCACAATCCCAGTGTGCTGTTCTACGCCTACACCAAAGAGGTCACGCGCTTCCGGCACGTCATCTCTCTGACGAATTACCCTCGTAACTTTCTGTGGGTCTACAGCCTGGGTGGCAAGGAGGATCATCTGCTCGACCTCGCAGAGGGCGGAGACCGCCACGCCGACGTGTTCCCGAACGAGGCTGCCATCGTGGAGGCGGGTTACTACAGCCAGGATGCGAACGACTTGCTGTGCGTCCTCGCTCCCTCAACTCGAATCGGTATCCCAACGAACAACATCCCGCACTTCAAGAAGCGCCAGGGCGGCATGACTTTCGGACAACTGGAAGCCGAGACGAAACGCCACCGCAGAGCGAACGCCTAGCCATTGCCAAGTTTCGCCAAGTTTTGACTTTGCAGACAGGCGGCTTCCACTATTATCGGACTTCGGTCCTGAAGGGGAACCAAGCGCAACCCTCTGGAGTGGACATTCCCAGGGGGTTGCTGCTGTTGAGGGGGTGTGGGCGAGATAAGGAATGTCCCTCCCACGACCTAAACGACCAGGAGACATCATGACCCTCTATGTGCGCAACGATAGTCACTTCGTCATCACAGCCAATGCAGTCGGAGCCAAGCGTTTCGAGTTGGCAGCGAACGGCAACTCAGGAGATCGTAAGGTGCTCCCGCTCGCGGTGGCACAGCTTCCCGCTTTCCAGAGAATCTGGGCTGCCGGAGGCAAGGTTACGGTGTCCCAGAACTCGAACTACTCCAGCCCGGTCACATCGATTCCAGCGGGAGAGATCTCCGGGGATCAACGCAAGGCAGCAGCACAGGTGGACAGTGTCGCCACGACTGCGGCGGGAATAGTGACCGACTTCAATGCCCTGCTCGCAAAATTGCGAGCGGCGAACTTGATGTCGTAACATCGCGGAATCCGTTCTCGGGGTAGTGTTTACCTCAGTTCAGTGCATTCCGCCCCGCAGGTCCCTCGATTACCCGCAAGGTCGAGGGGCCTGCGGTGGTGTCAGGGCACAATATCTAGGTCGCGATCTTGATGACTGCTACTCTATGTAGTGCCCTTCTTGGTCGGAGAGGCAACGCCCCTCACCGCGTACCCGCCTTCTCCGGTGAGGGGCATTTCCGTGGCTGGGAGTTGTACCCGCACGAATGCTTATAAGTACTGTGTCGTCCGCAAACCCTTGAATTCTTCGATAACAGTTCTGTCACCATTCTTTGGACTCCGAAGTCTGTAACATTTTTTATTTCAAACCTATATAGTAGGTACAGAACGTGCTCGCAGAGCAGCCGCCCACCACGAGGGAGATTCAAATGTCCGTACGTTGCGGCAACAAAATCCACCAGCACTTCGCAGTCGAGCTGGAGGGCATGGCCCACCACCACGATTCCGTCGCTCAGGTTCGTCTGTGCTACTCCCGCGAGGATGGCATTCGTAGCCACGAGGAGATCGGCCAGCTCGAAGAATGGGCCGCTCAGCAGGCCGGGGAACTCTGGGCCGAAAGCGCTTGGCTCCGGCACGCGGAGAACGCGGGCTGGGAAGATGCCGAATTCGACCGTCAAATGGAAGACGCGCGGGGTGTCGTGCAGTTCGAAGATGCGTATGCCGCCGCTCAGGACGACGTCCGATGATCCTCACCATCACCCACGAGGGAAGCTGGCGCGCGGTCGGCTCGACCGTCACATATGACTTTCTCGACATCGGCCCCTACACAGCCGAGGTGTACCTGATTAACGACAACAAGCCCTTCCCCACCTGGAGATGGATAGTCAGGAAGAACGATCAGTACCTCGCCAGTGGTGTGGTCACCGACTATTACGGCGCACTCGACGCAGCCGAGACCGCTATCAAGATCGACGCAGGAGTCTGACGAACATGGGGTATTTCGACAAGTACGAGATCGAGGCCTACGGCCACGTGCTGACGGTGACCGGCGTCTACCGGAACATCAATCCTCGGGACAAGCACCACGGCGAGTGGACCGCTTTCCGCAATACGGACGGCGGCACGACCACCAAAAGCGGTTTCAAGACCGAAGAGGCGGCTCGAAGGCACGTCATCGCGGGACTGCTCAGCGCGGACGAGTTCTGGTGGGAGAAGTACCGCTGGCGGCTCAACGGCGACAAGTCGACGGGACCGCGTGGGGGCGGTCTGAGCGCGGCACAGCAGGAGATTGTGGGAGCGCTCAACGGCTCCATTCACGATCACGAACGCACCCCTCACCCCCAGCGTGACGTGCTCCGCATCGGCGGGCGGCACTACGTGCCCCGCGTGATCGACAAGGAGCCTTCCGGCCCCAAGAGCTGCCGGGGGTTCGGCGGTACGGTGTTTCGCTGGCGGTGGCTGGACGAGTCGGAGGACACGGTGCACGTCAGCGGGGACGTCTTCACCCAGGGCAACATCCCCGAGAAGTTCCGTCACATCCTGCCCGACAACGCGGTGCTGCTGCCGTGGAGCCAGTTCGAGCGCGTGCAACAGGTGGCTCGCGCAGGTCTGGAGCAGATGGCTCAGGGCAAGCCCTTCGACCCCGATGACGAAAGAGCGTTCTGATGCAACACGAGGCGCAGGCCGGAGACCTCCAGCCCGGTGATCGGATCGTCGGATTCAGTCGGATGGGCAAGTGGAAGAAAGTCGACTTCTCCATCGCGAAGATCGAGGGGGACCGCGACAAGATGTTAGTCATCACTGGAGCGGGAACGTCGTTTCAGTGTCTACACCTGTTGTGCACTGTTCCAGTGCGCTACGAACGGAAGAATGTGAACACCACGAACCCTGAGGAGGGCTCATGATCGCACGGCTGAGTACCAAGTACACGAACGAGGACGTCGAGTTCGTTTTCGGGCGGTACGCAGACGGCTCCACTGCCATTCAGGCGTTCTCCGAGTACGGGGAGCCGATAGCGAAGGCGACTGTCTGCCTGGCGGCTCAGAACGAGCTGCCACTACCCGGCAACGTGTTCATCAAGGACTGGGAGGAGAACGAGGGGGTGTTGGAGTCGCTGGTGTCCTCGGGCATCGTGTCGAGTCCGATTCGGGAGATCGCCGTGGGGCCATACGGCTGCACTGCTTACGAGTGCAAGGTACTTCGGGACAAGTGATGAAAATCCATGTGATAGACGAAGAGTCGGGCAACGGTCGCACCTACGAGATTCCGAACGACACCGAGGAGATCACGATCTATGTGACCGGCCACGGAACATCAGACTTTGATTTCGGTCCACCGCAGAAGTATTCGCGATGAAGGTATGGGCAGTGATTCAACACGATGCTGGGTGTGACGACCCCGATTCGCACGCCGGGGACGACGGGGTGCGGGTGGTGGAGTTGTTCGCCACCGAACAGACCGCAGCGCAGTGGGTGAATGCGCATCGAGACTCATGGCTCGGCGACAGCTACCACGTGCGTGAGATGTCGATACACGACAGCCTCAAGATCGCGCGGCAGTACTGATGAACTACGGAGTACGGCGCGGGTGGAGTCGGCAGACCGTTCCTGCGCCGTATTTCGATCTGTCTACCTGGACCCTGGTGCTTTACGACTCCGAGGTGCGGGGCGATCCGGCGACACCGATCATGGACTGGATCATGCCGCCCTACGGCAGGGACCCCTACGACTCCGCCGAGGTGCTGGCGGTACTCAATGCGACGTGCTATCACCTGAACCGCTACCCCTTGCAGGCCCCGTTCATACGGCACGAGGACGCTTGGGAGTGGCTGAATTGTCGGTGTGAGTTCCCCGGATACTTTGCCAACGGCGAGGACGTGCTCATGGTGCACTGTCCACTGTGTCGGGTGGTATCGGGCAGCGTCTGCACCGTCATGCGCTCGGTGACCCAGGACGGTCTCGCCATCACCTACAAGATGAGCCCGCATACCGAACGAGTGCTGTGGTATCGGGGGCAGCACAACAGAGGCCTGCTCAATCCACCGAATTTCTGATGAGAAAAGGAGTGGCACTACACAACTGCACGACACAGTTTCATTCGACCAAGGAGTTCAGCAATGGGAACCAATCCTGATTACCCGAAAGACCGAGTGATCCTGCCCAACGATATGTACTTGCTGCTGTACAGACATCGGCCTCTGATCAAGATCGCATCGAAGTCGCACCGCGTTCTGATCGAGTCGATGCACGGCCAGGACAGGTGGGACAATCCGCGTGGTAGCGATGTCATTTTGCGCTGCGAGGAGATCGGTCGGAACAACAGCGATGGCTATGTTCCGACGCCGAATCGCGAACACCCCGACGACTGGGTGTGCGTACGCCGGTCGGAGCTGATGCTGCTGCGCCGCTAGGACCCATGGCGCTCCGAAGTTGAGTAGATAGCTTCGGGGCGTCATCCCGGCGGTAACATTTTTTATATTTGGATGTATATAGTAGGTAGAGAGGCTCACACGGAGCCACAGGCGCAGCCCACGGAGGCCCATCATGTCGGAGATTCCCGCCCAGTTCCTAGCCACACCAGCAGAAGTCGAAGACACCAGCTTCCTGGTGCACGCCCACAAACTGGCCATCTTCGTAGAGAAGATCGACAAGGCCAACCGGCGCTTGGAGCGCAACGGCCTCGACGGTCGTTTCGCCGCCGTTCAGGTTGGGGAGAAGACGGCCACGCGCGGCAACGGCATCGTGGATCACTGGTACCGCTTCGAGCTGGAGCGCCCGGAGTTCAACGCCATTGCGGACTGGAAGTTCGTTGCTACAGTGAAGTTCGAGGAGGGTGGCACGCTGCTCCAGGTCATTCCCGGCGAGACGTTGCACGGCGCGGTGGATCGCGAGGCACTCGATTCGCACTGGTGCGATCACTGCCACACCGCTCGCAACCGCAATCGTAGCTACCTGGTTCGCAATACCGAGACCGGAGAGATCAAGCAGATCGGGAGCACGTGCCTGGAGCTGTTCTTCGGGGTGGAGATCAAGGGCCTCTGGGCGCTGGAATGGACGATGGAGGACTTTTCCGAGGGCGATGACGAGAGCTGGGGTAGCGACAGCTTCTATCGAGTGCCGTTCACCTACAACGTGCGGTTCGTTCTCGCGCTCGCTCACGTCTTGACCAACGGCGGACAGGGATTCATCAGCCGGGGTGTGGCACGCGACGATGAGCGCAAGACGGCCACTGCTGACGAGGTACTTCACAACATCCATTTCCGTCCGCGCTCCTGGCGTGACGCCGACGAGGCTGCTCGGGTTGAGAAGAACATGGCTGCTGCCGCCGCACTGGTCGACACGGACGTCGTAGACTCCGTCCTGGCGGCGGCGGGGACGTTGTCGGAAGGCGATTACAAGGACAACATGACGGTCGCGGTGCGTAGCGAAAGCATCACCGGAGCGGCACTGGGTGTCCTGGTCAGCCTGATCACGGTGTGGCACCGCAACAACGAGAAGGCAGCCAACGCCGAGCGGGAGGCCAAGGCCACCGACAAGCTCAACGAGTTCGTCGGGGCGAAGAAGGAGCGCCTGCGCGATCTCGCGCTCGTCGTTACTCGGGTGCATAGCTGGGAAGGCGACTTCGGGACCACGACGCTGCTGGCCATGGAGGATGCTCAGGGCCGCTCGTTCAAATGGTTCGCATCCAAGTGGCTCCCGATCGAGGCGGGCGACACACTGAAGCTGACCGGAACAGTCAAGGAGCACTCGGTCTACCAGGGCCGCAAGGAGACAGTTCTCACGCGCTGCACGCTGAACGTAGCTACAGCCTGATTCTCGCCCCAGGTGCCGGAGCACGGCGTTACCCTAAGACAGACGAAACGCCCCGCTGATACGGGGCGCTCGCCAATGCGTTAGTAGTTTGCCGAACCTCTACGCGCCTCTGATCTTATCAGCGGTCGGAGTGCGAGGAAGTAATAATCGTGATCACTCCGATCTGCCGAGTGGTGGGATCTACCGCCGCTTGTGTCTTCAACGAACTCCAGTCGTATGCATCGCTACCTGACGGTGCCAGGCCCTCTATCGGGAGGGTGGCAACAGCGCTCGGGTGTTCTCGTTCCACGGTGCAGCGTTCGATACGCCGCCTAGTGGATGCTGGCTACTTGACGGTTGAGAATCGCTACGCCACAGAGATGGGTCAACTCCCCTCTCGCTACGGGTTCCCCAGCTCAGACCCCCAGGTCATCACTGCTACCCCCGTAGCGCATCTATGCCCTACCCCCGTAGCAGAAATGCGCTACGAAACAACTACAACTACTAGTAATAATAATTCTTTAGGTATTGTGGCGAAGCCGAAAATGACGACGAAGCGTGAGCTAGGGGAGAGAACAGGAACGAAGACGGGGATGGCAGTGCTTGGGCGAGAGAAGAAATTCGGTCCTGGACACTCTGACCCTGAGAAAAGAGCGAAGGCTGACCGCATCGTCGCTGTGTTCAAGAGACACCGGGAGAGTAAGAACTGCACGATGCCTGGCACGCTGATCGGGTGGAGAAAGACCGCGTTAATTTTTCTCCAGGAGGGAAGGGGCTGCGACGAGGTGCTTCGGGTGCTGAAATACATACTCGCAGACGAGTTCTGGGAGCCTCAGATAAAAGATTTGTTTCACTTGCATGATCGTTACGACCAGTTTCGGCTGATGGCGGAGCGGGATCTCGGTACACCTGTGCATCGTGCTGGTTCGGCAGACGCTGACGTTCAGATACCTGATGGACACGACGTGATGGCGAGGATGCGCTCGGCGGCGAGCTGAGAATAAAAAATCTCCTTCGGAATTCTGTCTTGGCCTCTGCCTGCGCAAACGAGGTTCTGGGTTATACCCCTACGAGTAGGCTAGGGAGTTGGACGACAGCAAGAAGGTGAACGTGAGCATTAAATCCACAGCTGTGAAAATAATTCTCATCACCGCCGCGCTGACCGCACTGAACCGATACCGACGAAAGATGGTGACAGACATGGGTGTTGTAGCCGATGCTCTCAACGCTGCCAATGCGCAGCTGGTCAAGATCAAGGGAGAGTTCATCGCCAAGATCGACGACCTCGAAGCTCAGCTTTCTGCCAAGGTCTCCCTTGATGCTTCGGACACGCAGGCGTTGGCCGACCTCAAGACCGGCCTCGACGACCTGGACAACGTCATCCCCGACGCCGTCACGGTCCCGCTTCCCGATCCGGCCACTCCGCCGACCGACCCGGTCACCGACCCGGCAGTCATCGACCCGGCTGCTCCCATCGACACGTCCGGTGGCACCGTCGTGACCACCGACCCGGTCACAGTGGTAGTCGATCCCACGACTGCTCCGGTAGAGGCGAGCACGCTGCCCGCCGACACCACGGTGGTCGAAGTTCCTGCCGACGTCGAGACTCCGGTCGTGGTTCCGGTGGACGCCACTCCGGTTGCGGCGGGCGAGGTTGCTCCCGACGCCACTGTCGTTCCGGTGGTCGTTGCTCCGGTGGAGGTCACCCCGACCGACACCACAGCGGCTCCCGTAGCTGCGGGCGATCTTCCGGCTGACACCAACGTGGTCGAGGTTCCGGCACCGAGCGATCCTGCTGCTCCGGTGGAGGTTCCCGCCGACGCGGTGCCGGTGACGGCAGGCACACTGGACGCCTCCGCCACAGTCATCCCCGTCGACGTGGCAGTGGCAGCGGATGCCAGTGTCGCCGCAGACGGTGCGCCGCTCACTCCCGCAGAAGCCATCGCGGCGGGTGTGCCGATTCCGGACCCCAACCAGTCGGTACCGCCTTCGGCAACCGGCTAGGAAAACCACCCCGGCTCTTCGGGCAACGCCGGGGCCACCGACAGGACAGTCATCCTCTTTCGCCTTCGCGGAATGGCTGTCCTGTTGTTGTGTGAGCGGGTCGGCATAAGAGGTAGATGAGAGGAGGTCCGATGGCCACACAGCCGATAGCGCCGCACATCATCGCGATCACCGAGGACGACGGTCGTCTTGACGAGCGCTGGATTCCCGAGCGTTTGGCCGCCGAGAACCTGGAGTCCGACGTCGATCTCGTCCTGCTCTTCGAAAACGGCATCGCGGGCAAGGTGGAGTAGGTGGGTGGCAAGATCGCACTGGCACAGGATGTGGACGGTCGTCTCCTGGAAGATCAGATGCCGACATACCTGACCGATTTTCTCGACCCCGTCGTGAACCTGGTCGACTACTTCGATGAAAATCTGGGAGTAATACCATGACTCTGGTCGATCAGGTCAAGTCGCTCATCGTCCGCGATACGACCGAATTCAAGTTGGTCTACGCCAAGATCGGGTCGCTCGGGTCGTTGACCACCAGCGACAAGACGAACCTGGTGGCGGCGATCAACGAGGTCGTGGCTGCCGTCGTGGGCGGTGGCGGTGCCAGCATCAACGACACCACGCCCAGCACCTCGTCGGTCTACAGCTCCAGCAAGACCGAAGCCATCCTGGCGACGGGGCTGGCGCTCAAGCCGGTCATCAACGACTCGACCGCGACATCGACGGATGTTTATTCCAGCTCCAAGGTCGTCGCGGTCACCGCCGCAGCGGTGGCCAACAGGCCGATCATCAACGACGTCACCGCAAGCGGTACGGCGGTCTACTCCAGTACCCACGTCGATGCGCAGATCGCCACGGCGGTCGCCAACCTGGTCAACGGCGCTCCGGGATTGATGGACACTCTCGGTGAAATTGCTACCGCACTGGGCAACGACGAAAGCTCCATCACGACCATCACCACAGGACTGACGTTCCGGCTGCGGTTCGATGCCGCGCAGACGTTGTCAGGGCCACAGAAGACGCAAGGATTGACCAACCTCGGGGCAGTGCCGACGACGGACATCGGTGATGTGACGTTCGATTTCGTGGCCTACTTCGAGGCCAACCTAGTCTGAGGAATCGGGAGGTAGACAGCCCATGTCTCTGACCGATCAGATCAAGGCGCTCGTTGTTCGGGAGACCACTGAGTTCAAGTCTGTCCGCACAGCTCTGACCGGTAAGTCCGCTGTGGGTCACAACCATCCCTCCACCGACATCAACGACTCCACTGCGGTGGGTCGTTCGCTCGTGGTGGCTTCCACTCCGCTGGCCGCCCGTACCGCTATCGGGGCGGGGACGTCCTCTCTCGTCATCGGCACGGCAGCTGGTACGGCCAAGGACGGTGCCTATGCTCCGGCGTCGACCGATATCTCGGACAGCACTGCCATAGGGCGTGCGCTTGTCGTGGCTGTGGACGCGACCACGGCACGATCTGCCATCGGTGCGGGCACTTCTTCACTGGTGCTCGGATCGTCGGGTACAACGGCGGCAGCGGGCGACCATGTGCACGCCTACAGTTCGCTGACTTCCATTCCTTCCACGTTCGCTCCGATCATCGGCTCCGGTGCTGCGCAGGCCGTGGCGGGTAACGATGCTCGACTGACGGACGCCCGGACTCCGCTCACGCACGTGCACGCGCAGAGCGACATCACCGGCCTGGCGGCGTCTTTGGCGGCCAAGGCGGACCTCGTCGGCGGACTTGTTCCGACGAGCCAGATGCCTCCGCTTGCACTCACCACGGCAGTGCCGGTGGCGTCCCAGGCGGCGATGTTGGCGTTGACGACCGGACAGGTGCAGCCAGGCGATCTGGCCATTCGCAGCGACGGTGCGGGCACCTTCATCTTGATGGCAGCAGACCCCTCGGTGTTGGGGAACTGGACGCTGTTGAATACGCCCACCAACGTTGTCACGAGTGTCAACGCCATGACCGGAGCGGTCGTGCTCGGGAAGGCGGATGTCGGTCTGGGGAACGCGGACAACACGTCCGACATCACCAAGAACGCCGCCGTGGCCACGCTCACCAACAAGACTCTGACCAGCCCGGTCATCAACACCCCGACTGGCATCGTCAAGGGTGACGTCGGCCTCGGCAACACCGACAACACCTCCGACACCACCAAGAACGCGGCAGCCGTAGCTCTGACGAACAAAGACCTCACCAGCGGTACGAACACCTTCCCGACCCTGAATCAGAGCACGACCGGAAATGCTGCCACGGCCACGAAGCTGACAACGGCACGCAACATCAACGGGGTTGCTTTCGATGGCACTGGCAACATCACGGTGGCCGATTCGACCAAGGAACCCACGATCACGGTGGGATCGGGGACGCAGTACTGGCGCGGAGACAAGGTCTGGTCGACGCTCAACGCCGCCTCGGTCGGTCTCGGGAACGTCGACAACACATCGGATGTGACGAAGAATGCCGCTGCTGTCACGCTGACGAACAAGACGCTGACCAGTCCGGTTGTCAACACGCCGACAGGCATCGTTAAAGGTGACGTCGGTCTCGGGAACGTTGACAACACGAGCGATGTGAACAAGCCGGTCTCCACGGCACAAGCTGCTGCTGATGCGACCAAGGAGCCGTCGATCGCGGTCGGTACCACCGGGCAGTACTGGCGTGGTGACAAGTCGTGGCAGACGTTGCCTGCTGGTGGTGGGGACGCGCTGACGACCAACCCGCTGTCACAGTTTGCAGCGACCACGTCGTTACAACTGAAAGGCGTCCTATCGGATGAGACTGGTTCCGGCGCACTGGTTTTCGGCACATCCCCCGCTCTTGTTACGCCGACCGGAATCGTCAAAGGCGATGTAGGACTCGGCAATGTCGACAACACAAGCGATGCGACGAAGCAGACCGCCAACGACGCTCGCTACGTCCCTCTCGACCCCAGGGTGAACACGGTGGCATCCTCTGCTACCCCCGCGATCAACACGGATACGACCGATCTCTTCACGATTACCGCTCTCGCTGCGGCTATCACGTCGATGACCACCAACTTGACCGGAACTCCGGTCAACGGTCAGAAGTTGATGATTCGTATCAAGGACAACGCCACCGCTCGTGCTATCACGTGGGGCGCTAGCTTCGTCGCCTCCGGCGCGTCTGCGCTTCCGACGACGACGACCATCAGCAAGACGCACACGGTCAGCTTCATCTACGATTCAGTCGCGGTAAAATGGGTCTGCATGGCTGCTGATTTGGTGGGTTACTGATGTATCGCGAGGACTGGAACATCGCCAACGTTGCCAACCTGGGACCGAACTTCAGGATGGACGTCAATACCGCGCGCATCTTTTCCACTGTGGCGCTGGGTCCGACCGGATTGAACTCCGGCGGGTGGAGTACGTATCAGGGCGGCTCGATCAGCGGCAAGATGAACTCCAACGACATGATCGTCAGCTGTCAGCTGATCACGCCACCGGACGGCACACTGGGGATAACGCAGTCGGAATTCATGTGCCTACGAAAACCCGATACGTGGTCGACTACCGGCACGGCGGGTACGTTCTTCATGTTCGGTCAGTCCAGCAACGGCGCGTGGTACATATATTCCTCTGTTCAGGCGACCGCGACTGTCCGTGCCCAAGGCACAGCATCAGGGTTTGCGACGGGTGACATTATTTCCTTCGGTGCCTTTGGGACTGTGTACGCCGCGTACCAGAACGGTGTGCTGATCCCTGGCGCGACGTTTACGGATACCGGTAACGCAATCGCGAGCGTTGGGCCGACCAAGCGGCGCTGGGGGCTACTCACTCAGGTCGCCAACAGCAACATCCAGGGGTTGTCTCCTGACTGGTGTTCTTCGACGGAGCCCAACCAGTTCTTCATGGCAGCGTGATATCTCTGGCGATAACGGTAGCGTGAGCAGCACGAACGTTCATCGGCCAAGGAGAGGTCCAATGCCACGTGCAGCAGCGATAAAAAATCCCACCACGCTCAAGGAGATGGAGAAGTACGAAGGCACGCTCTACGTCCGCAACAACACCCCGCACGCGGTGAGTTGCAACACCAAGGACCAGCAGTTTCTTCTGGAACCCAGTGGGCACGACGGCAGTATCCAGGTGATGCCCAAGGGATGTCTGACGCAGTCGGGATTCGTGAAGATTTGGAAGCGAGGAGACCTCACCATCTCACCGGATCTGGAGGACGAAGCCTCGGAGGCATCCGAGCGGGTGGCATTGGCGGAGAAAAAGCGCCTCGATGCCATCTCGGCGATGACCGAGGAGAACGCCTCGAACAAGGACTTGGTGGAGGCCAAGTGTTTGATCAGTGGTGAGCTGGTCTTTCAGTCTCAGCAGGATGTGAACGACCTAGTGCCACCCCTCGCGGAACGGTATAAGAATCGAGCGTACGAGTTCGTCCCGACGCAGGTGCAGCAGCCGGACGGGACGGTCAGAACAACGTTCAACCGCACCCAGATCAGTACGGACACGATTACATAGGGAGGCCAATCATGGCTGACGAGACTACCAAGTTGCCTGATTCGGTTTCGGACCCGGCAGAGGCACCTCTCAGTGATGCCGATGTCGTAGCCAAGCTCCCCTTCGGAGATTCTCGCCCGGCCAGTGATCCTCCGCCCTTCGCTGAGGAGCACAACGACTCCGTCCGGAATCTGAACGACGGTGCTGCGGCGAATGCCATGCGAGCGGAGGCCGATCCCGACATCGACACCGACGCCGTTCACCGGATGGCGTACCAGGTCGGGCAGTTCGACACGTCGACGGGAGAGAGCGTGTTGGCCTCTCTCGCCTTCCCGCCGCCCGCAGCAGTGGCATCGGAAAAGGCGGTACTGGATGCCAATGCGGCGCGAGCTGTCGTGGACCCGAAGTCTCCGGTCGTACGTGAGGACGGCGCTCCCGCTGACTTCGACACCAGGAAGTGATTCGGTCGTGACGAGGGCCGCTGCGGTGGCTCTCGTTGCGCGGCTTCCATCGACGGAGGAGAACAGTGCCTAGTACGTTCCCGACCACCAACGATGTGTTCACTGAGCCTTCTGCGCCGGAGACCACACCGTTGTCCTCTGCTGGTACTGGCAGCAAGAACCACCTCGAACACCATCGAGACCTCGGTGACGCCATCGAGGCGTTGGAAACCAACGTCGCGCTCAAGACGCACGACCATTCCGGCACTGAGGCTCGTCCCACTTCCAAACTGCTTCAAACCAATACGCACCAGAGTCCCGACACCGACATCGGGCCTACTTCTCTGCACCACACGCTTGGTACCGGAGTGAATCAGGCGGCGCGGGGCAACCACACGCACGACTACAACAGCGCTTCGATCACCGGACAGCCCTACATCATCTGCACGTCGACGACTCGGCCTGCTGCGCCTTGGTACGGGATGCAGATCTACGAGACCAACACCAATCGGGTGCGGGTGTGGGCGCAGTGGCCGACCGATGTGGCTCCGCGTTGGGTGCTGTTGCCGGTGGCGGATGTGCCCTCGATTCGACTGCTCCAGGGCACGCGGCAGCAGATCTATCCGGCGGGAACTCAGATCGAGTTCCGCATCGAAGAAGAGGACAGTTTCGGCAATTTCAACTCCGTGACTTCGATGACCGATATCGTCATCAGCGAGCCGGGGCTGTACTCCATCGACGCGGCGGTGGCGTGGAACAACACCGATCTCTTCTCCGACAATGCCATGACCGTCATCACGCTCAACGGGCAGGAAACCACTCGCAAGAATTGGGAGTTCGTTCGCGGTAACTTCTTCACTCCGGGCTTTCCGCAGAGCGTGCCGGTCTCGGCCAAGCTCAGGTTCGCGACGGGGGATCGGTTGGGGTTGAAGGCCAAGCACAATGGCTTTAATTGGCAGTGGAGTTACTCCAACACCAGCGACAAGATGGACACTCGCATGGATGTCCTTTACCTTAAGCCCTGATTAGAGGAGGAACGTTGCTTAGTTCTCCTGTTCGCCTCTGCTCTTCGCTCCCTATCGCGAAGACAGATATGGCAGGTTTTCGTAGGGTTGCGACCTACTCCTCTGCTGACAATCACGGTGTTTTCGGTAGTGAGTTCGTGGTTGTTGGTGCATCTTGTGCGTTGTTGTTGCCAGTGGTTGCCGTTACGGACGCAATCCTCGTTATTCTGTTTCGGCGTACCCCAGTACAAATTTCCAACTCGGTTGTCGGTCTTGATGTCGTTGTGATGAAGCAACCACAATCCTTCAGGCCGAGGTTCGAGGTAGGCGAGGGCCACCAGGTCTCCGACTCGCTCGACAGTGGCCGTGGAATCGTCGCCGTAGTAGATCGAGACGCGGGGATATCCCTTAGCTCCGACGTTTTGCTTGAGAGCACGACCGTGCTTCCAGCGACGATAGGAGATCACCTCTCCCTCAGGGGTGACTGTGTATCCGCTAGTAATGGTTCGTTCTTCCACAAGCACAATTCTAGTATTGGCAATGGACGGGTGACACAATGACTGCACCGTCTCCTTATCAGGGCTTGGGTGTGTTCTCGCCCAAGGTCAATTCGTTCTCCATCGCTCGCAAGCAGATCAGCCAGAATGGTGCGGGCGTGCTCGGCCTGCGGATTGTCGGCACTGACGGCACGCTGGTTGATGCGACCGGGGTGGCAGTAATAATTTATCTCGACCCGGATTTCGACGAGACCAATGCTTTCCCCGACGAGAATCCACTCGGCACGGAGTTGGCCGATTACACCGGGACACAGGTCGTGCGAGAGGGGCAGGGCGTCTACTCGGTGCAGATCGGGCAGGACATCAGCAAGGATCGTGGCAATCTCACGGCGGTGTGGAGCTATACCGTCGAGGGGCATTCGTTCCTCTACACCGATTACCTCCAGGTCATCGAACATATGCCCCATTACGATCTGCTCCGCGAGGACGAGAAGGACATCGTCGAGCAGGTCACTTGGATGTTCGCGGACCTGTTCGATTCCACCAACGGCGGGCCCAATCTCACTGAGAATTTCCAGACGCACTTTGGCTACGAACGCATCGCGCAGCTGATGAAATTCGCCATGATCCGCATCAACACTCAGGGTGTTCCACTGATGAATTTCGGTGTGGGAGAAGGGGATACGCGGTTGCCGGATCAGTTCACCGGGCTCATGGTGATGGCGACCTACCTCGAAGTGATGTTGCATTTCGTGCGCTCCTACGTTGAGCAGCCCGATTTCAAGGGAATGGCGGTCACTTACACCGATCGGCGTGATTACTACCAGCGATGGAAGCAGCTCTACGACGACGAGAAAAGAAATTTCGACAAGCAACTCATCTACGCCAAGCGCAAGTTCCTGAGCCTCGGTTCCGGTTCGCTGTTGGTGGCGGGTGGCATCTTCGGCGGGGCGGGGCGGTACTTCCGCTCGGGCACGTACTCTGCGCAACTCCGGTCTCAGAGGTTCTACCCCTACGCGAGCGCAGTCTTCATCAGGTAGGAGGAGGCTGTAGATCATGGCACGTGTAGACCTCGTCGAACCGTTCGCGATTCGCAGCGCGCGCAAGTGCGTGCGTGAATCGTTGATGGCACATGGTGAGGAAGTCATCGCGCTCAAGATGTATCACCCGTTCCCCGACGAAGGTGTGCAGCCTCGGTGCCCGAATTGCTATGACGACGTCTACAAGGCGGGCGAGAAGTTCGATTGCACGGTTTGCTACGGCACCACGTTTCAGGGTGGGGTAAAAGAGCTGTCGCGGATGTGGGCGATGTTCACCAACAACACCGACGACGAGCAGATCAACAAGCGGGGCGTGTGGCAGAGCACCAATCGCCAGGTGCAGATGGAGGCCAACCCAGGTCTCTGGGAGAATGATTACCTGATTCGTGTCAGGCGCTGGTCACAGGATCACAAGCCGTTGGATTTTGCCGATGCCTATGTGCTCGGCGGTGTCACGGAGGAGACGCTGCGCACCGGGAATCAATTCGTGCAGGACAACAACGATCGGGTGGGCCAGCGCACCAAGGCGGACGGTCTGACTCCCGACCACGTTATCTACAAGGTGATCGGACGGCTCGTCTCCCCTGACTTTCCGGTGCTGCGCACGGACGGGCTGTCACGATGAGCCGTATCCCGATCCCGCTTTCCGTGAGCAGACAGATATCGGAGTTGGCCGTTCGGCGCGCTCGGGAGAGTATGCAGCGGCGCAATTGGTCCCAGCGCGCGCAAGGTGCGCTTCAGCCTTCTGCCGACATCGGCAAGGTGGGCATCCGCACGACGGTCAACTATTTGATGTTTCAGGAAAAAGGTTTCGGGCCGTTCCTGATGACGTCGCTCGAAGGCAAGACGGTCCCGATCAAGGGCAGGTTCTACCGAGTCAAGGGGGTGGGGCTGCCAGGAATGGGCTATCAGGACCGCAAGTACGATCCGGTTCGGGGTCCGGTGTGGCGAGCGCAGCGCTGGCGGCATCCGGGCATCCGTCCCGAGCGGTTCATGCAGAACGCCATCAGTCGGGCCATTCTGGAAAGCCGCGCTACGTTACTGGATCAGGTCATGCACGCGCTGTCGGGAGGTGATACCAATGTCCTTCGCCAGCACCCGCATCAATGAGATTTTTCCGGGTAGTTCCGGTGGTGTGATCGAAGCGGTCAAGCGCGGTCTGGTACTCGCTCTTCGAGAGGCGCTCAACGCCACCACGTTGTCCGACGACAAGCCCGGTGAGGGCGAGCAGGGCACTCCCATTCATGTCGACCTCGAATACCCCATCGAGCAGACGCAGTATCCGGGCATCTGGGTGCAGTTCTCACTCAGCACTCTGCGGCCTTCGGGGTTGGGCATGGCGGTGCAGGATCATGAGTCCGGGGACGTCTTGCAGCAGTGCAGTTACACCGGACGGGTGACGTTGTATCTGGTAGCGCTTACGTCTATCGCGCGGGACCGCTTGGCCGACTACATCCTGGCGATGTTGGCGTTTTCGCGCATACCCAATCCCAATCTGTTCACCGAGAACGGTTTCACCGATTCCTTCTCTCCGATCTACTCCGCTTTCCAAGACAATCCCTACATCTCCATGACCGTGAACTCCGACGAGATTCGTCCGGGCGGGCAGTCGGTCACGGTCGGGGTGCCCTGGGACGACAGTCAGATCGCCTACGAGGACAGTTACAGCTTCGATGTGCAAGGGGAGTTCATGCTGGTGACAACCAACGGTGGGTACTACCGAATCCAACGAATCGACATCGAGCCACAGCTTGCGTCGGGAATTCCGGTTGACGACGAGGGGTGGATGTAGGTCGGCGTCCTGTCAATGCCTGGAGTTTCCGGCACAAGATGAGAGAGCTTCGATATGAACGAAGGTGTGAGCAGTGGTTGATTTCAGCTCAGAGACGACGGTGGGAGCTTCCTGATGGTCGATTTCAGCAAATATCAGCCTCCCGGTCTCTACACGGAGGCGGTGCCGGGGCCTCAGTTGTCGGTGCAGTCGGCGACCCCGACTGCTGTGGGAATCTTCGGTATCACGGTGGGCTTTCGTCAGCAGGTCGAATCTCTTGTGGTCGATCCCGATACCCAGAACCCCGATACCACGTTCTCCCCGGCCATCAACCGAAGTCTTCGGCAGGCCGGTATCCGCACGGACACCATCGCGGTGCGCAATCCCAACAGCGGTGTGGCTTACGTACTCAACACCGATTACACCGTGTTCCTGGTGAGCGGTGGCCAGTCGTCCATCTCCACGCGTGACAATCTCTACACCATTCAGCGCGTGATTTCCGGTGGTCACATTCTGCAAGGTGACACGATCGAGGTCAGTTACAACTTCACCGACGACAACTACTTCACGGCGCAGACTTTCTACGACTACGACGACGTGCGAGATGCCTACGGCACCCCGTTCGACGCGTCGGGCAATATTCAGTCCGAGTTGTCCCTTGCGGTCAACATCGCTTTCACCAACGGCGCACAGCGCGTGGTGTGCGCGGCGGTGGACCCTGTGGACAAGGACAATCCCACACTCTCGGATTATCAGGCAGCCCTGGACACGCTCAAGGACGTGGACGATGTGTCGGTGGTGGTTCCGGCAACCGGCATCCAGGCAATTCAGTCGGCGGTGCAGGCGCACGTTCTCCAGCAGTCGCTCAACCGCTACGAACGTCGCGCCATTCTCGGGCGAGACGGGGCGGGTGCAGCAGTGTCCAGCGCTCAGCTCATTTCCGATGCCAACGCACTCACCGACTCCCGGATCGCGCTGGTGTCTCCGGCCACGATGAAATACTTTGCACCGGAGTTGAACAAGGAAATCGTCATCGGCGGTCAGTTTCTCGCCGCCGCTGCGGCGGGTATCTCGGTGGCCCAACTTCCTTCGATTCCGCTCACTCGCAAGCAGGTGCGAGGATTCACGGCGGTTGGGGTCAAAGAGCAACAGGGTCAGCTCAACCTGGAGTCCCAGAACGGGCTCATGGTCACCGAATTGACCCGCCAGGGTGCGTTGCGCATCAGGCACGGTGTCACCACGAATGCAGGAGACACTCTGGTGCGCGAGTGGAACGTCATCGGTCAGCAGGACGCGATGGTCTATCGGCTACGGGCATATTTGGACAACGATCAGCTCATCGGCGGTATCGTCGACGATTTGACCTTGACCAATGTCAAGGCCTCCGCTGACGCAGCGCTTCAGTCTCTCGTCACCGATCGGGTGGTGCGGGGCTATGCAGACCTCAAGGTGCGTCAGCTCGGAACGCAGCCTGATGTGGTGGAGATCCGTTTCGCCTGGCAACCCAGCCTGCCACTCAACTACATAGTTGTTCGATACTCCGTTTCCATCTCGACCGGGGCCTCGACCTCGCTCACGTCGGTCTGATCAGCGAAAGGTGTTGTGAGACAACATGAGCCAGTCACAAGTCAGAGTTGGCGGTAGTGGCTTCACGGTGATGACTTGGCAGGGTCAGCGTCTTGCCTACCTTCAGACCGTCGACGACCGGGCCCCGCAGGCGGTGTCGCCAGCGGAGGCGATTCAGCCCATCGACGAGGAACACCCCATCGAGATCATCACCTCGCAGGCGGTGCGGGCGGGCACGCTTTCGTTGCGCTTCTACGAAATCTGGAATGCCCCGGTATGGGCACAACTCCCTGGTTTCGAGGGCACCAACAATTTGCTCGACGTGCTCAAGCGTCAGCTCACCAGTGGGGCCATCACGTGCCGAAAAATTATCAAGAATCCGAATGGGAGCTACCGGACGCGGGTATACAACAACTGCGTCATCGTCGACTTCGACGAGAGTGAACGAGTGGAGATTGGGACCATGAGTCTCCCCAAGGAGGTTCGCGTGCAATACACCCATACATCATTCGTCTAGACGTCTTATGTGTAATATAAGGGTATGACTGATGAGATACCCAGGAAGAAACGTCGTTCGCCCTCACTAGAAACTAGGGAGAGGATGCGCTTAGCTGCGCTGAATCGGTCCGAGGAAGCTAATGCTCGTCGGATCGCAGGGATGAAGGCGTCAAAGAAGTATCAGGAGACTCGCAGTATCCCCTCCGAGGCTCGTAAGGGCATGAAGCACACTGAGGAGCAGCGCGTCAATATCTCCGAAGGGCGTCAGAAGGCGAAGTCCGAGGGTCGGGGTGTCGGCTGGAAGCACACTCCCGAGATGATCGAACACATGAAGGCCAAGCGCGCGGAGATGTGGGCCGAGGGGCGCTACAAGGACATGAAGCCAGCGTCCAGACGCCGGGTCTCCAAGACCGAGCGAGCACTGGTTCCGTTCCTGGAGGCGCTCGGCTACGAGCATGTGGACGAGGACAATCATTTTTATATCCACACTCCCGGCAAGGGGATGGTCCCCGATTTCGTGGACCGCAAGAACAAGCGCGTCTTCGAGTACTTCGGGAATTTCTGGCATCATCCCGACGACGAGGCGTTCTGGATCGAGCAGTATCGACTTGCCGGGTGGGCTTGCACTGTTTTATGGGAGTCCGACTTGACACAATATGTAGAAGATCATCGCAACCTGGTGACCGAAGAGGAGGCCGAGGCTGTGCTCGTATTCGCAAGGATGGACGGCATTCTGTCGACGCGGGGCAATCCCAAGCTACCGGGACCTGAGGAGTTGTCTGCGAGATCCTTCGTCTAGGCGTTTCCCAACTATTTTATTTCCCAGGAGTCACCATGAACCACGACACTGTCCAGGTGATCATTCTCGTTCTCGTCGCCATCTCGCTGTTGCTTCAGCTGTTCGGCCTGTCGCGGGGCTTCCGGCCATGATCGTTCTCGGCATCGTCCTGTTGATCTTGGGGTTCCTGTTGGGGTTCCCGCTGCTTTGGTATCTGGGCATCATCTTGCTCATCATCGGGGCTGTGTTGTTCTTTCTGGGCTCTACGGGACGTCCGGTTGGCGGACGAGCTAGGTGGTATTGATGCGCGGTATCGAACGGCAGGCTGATTACTACGGCTTCACCGACCCTGCGGTAGCCGAGCAGGCCGTCAAGGTCGAGTCGGCGACCGTACTCCCAAGTGACGTTGAAGTCGCTGATCTGGTGCGTCCGCACGGTGTCGGTATCCAGGCCGGAATGTTGTGCCGGGAGCGTGGTTCGTCTTTTAGCCGTGGCCTGCTTCGGCAGGCCGTCTCGGTGGACGTGGAAGATTACTACCAGCTCGAAACGCAAGGGCTTTCCAGAGACCAGGCGCGTGACGAATTGTCCTCTCGTTACGGCGATCCCGAATTGGCCAAGGCGTTCAAGAAGGGGTGGGCGACCTCAACGAAGGCCAATCGTAAGGACCTTGAGTACTACGAGAAAAGATATTCTGCCCAATACGGCGATATGTGGACGACCGCCTTCTCCGATGGCTGGATGATCCCTGCCGCAGTGTTTTGATCAGTAGACTCCGGCTATAACCACGTCTACTGAGGAGTGACGCGCATGACCGAGACTCCCGTCGATGAAACTGTGGATGAGGGCATTGCTCCTCCTTCCCAGAAGCCTCTCTCCGATCTTCCAGACCGCATCAGGGTGGACGACGACCCCGATCCCGATGGTGCCGACGAACAGAAGCCGGAAGATACGGTCACCGAACTGACCGAGGAGGAGCGCGAGCAGTTCAAAACCCTTTTGACAGTGGGGCGTCGGACCAAGAAAATCACCGTCCTTGATCATGCGATCACCATTGCGTCCCTCAATTGCGACGACGAGATTCGAGTGGGTGCCAAAACCAAAGAACATCGCGACAGTCAGGCGTACGGACGGGCGTATCAGTGCGCTGTCGTAGCGGCGTCGATTCGGTCGGTGGATGGGCAGAGCTGGGAAAACACCTTGGAGGCCAATCCCGACCCGGATGTGGTGTTCGAGAACAAACACGAGAAGGTGCGTCAGTTCTATCCGCTCGTCGTGCAGTACGTCTACAGCGAAGTCATCAAGCTCGATTCCGAGTTCGCGGCCCTCGCGGAGAAACTGGGAAAACTGTAAGGCTGGACTCCGTTTCCGAATTGACGGTACGTCTGGCCTCCGAACAGGGTCTCTTGCAACAGCGTTCGATCAACCCTTATCAATGGTGGGCGCTGACGTACATGATGAGTTACAAGCGGTGGTTCCTGGGCGAAGTGCGGGACGATTTCCTCAAGCGATTCGTTCTGATGACGGACCCGAAGAGATACCTGGAGGTGTATGCCTCGCCACTGTCGGAAGCGTTGGACGACGTGGAGGAGATGCCCATCTCTCCGAGCGAGTTCGCCGACATCGACAGCTATCTGAAGGAGCTGGACAAGGTAAGAAGTGTGAGTGGTGCAGATTTCGGCGACGACGACGGAGACGGTGACTGGCAATGACGATGCCACCGAGTGGCAACGGGCCGTTCGATTACACCGAGGACACGGTATCGGCGCGCCTTTCTGTCGAGGTGCCTGCGGACGCCATCGCCAACCTCCAGCAGGTCACTCGCCAGGCCAACGACTTGCGCACCGTTATGGAGGCGGTAGCGCGAGCACAGGCGGATTTCGCGGAGTACTTACGTCAACTCCCCGAACTCATGGCAGACGCCGCTACAGCGGCAGAACGTCTCACCAGTGGCACGACGGGGTTGCTGGGTGGACCCACGACGGGGGCAGCAGCAGTGCGGTCGGGGCGCAACGATGCCACGGCGACGAACTGGGACGAGGATGCCCCCGGAGGGCGCGACACGGATCGAGTGGTCGATCTGGATTCCGCGATGGACGATCTCGCCCGTCGAGACCCACGGCAATATGGGAACGTGTTGGCTCAGCACGGCGAACGAGTGATCCGGCGAGGGGATAGCGAGGAGGCTCTTCCTGCTCCTCGCCAGCGGCGTCCGCGTAGTGGAGGGGCGGGGCCAGGACGAACGGGGCCTTCCCCTCAGGACGCACAGCCCACCGACTGGACACAGTCGCTTCAGCGGTATTCGGGTCAGGGCACGAACGTAGTGAACTCGATTCTCAACGACACTCAGGCCGGAGGCCGTAGCTCCTTTCTCGACATGGGTCAGCACGCGGTGCGTGGTGGGATCAGTGGGTATCGCAATGTCCAGGGCCGTATGGCTGCCCGGATTGCCGAACTTCAGGCGGAATCGGCAGCGCACACGATTGCCGGAAATGCTCCCGAGGCGATAGCGGCGGAGGGACAAGCGGCACGGTTGGGTTCCATGTCCAGCGGACTCGGTATGGCTGCCAAGGGTGCTGGAGTGGTGGGCGTGGGCTTGGCAGCAGCGCAGGCCGTGCAGTCGGGAGGCCAGTGGTATCAGGGCATGTCGACGCAGGGTATGCAGCGTGGCGGTGGGTTCAGCGAGGGTATGGGGTACGAGATGCAGGTCCGCACGATGGCCCTGAATCCCTTCATCTCTCTGGAGCAGAGCCGCAAGATCATGCAGTCTGCGCTCAACGAGGGTTATACCGGCAAGGAGTTCGACACCGTCACTGAGTTCATGGCCGACAACCTCAAGAAGATGAACGTCGATGTCGCCACCTCGGTCAAGGTGCTCCAGGAGAACGTGCAGAAAGGCGGGCAATCCATCGGTTCCGCGCAGACCGATATCGGCACCGCGCAACAGCTTTCGGCAGATCCCAACTCCAAGTTGACGGCGGGGCAGTCGGTCGCCGCCTATACGGCGAACACGACGGCAGCCATCGGCGTCGGTGCGTCGGGAGTCGACGCCAGCAAGTACGGATTGACGACAGCAGCTCTCGGTGACGAGAGTCAGATACTTAAAGGTGTACTAGGGACGGGGCTCGTGGGTGCAGCCACGAGCAACCCCATAGTTCAGCAGGCCATCGGTGCCTCTGTCGGGTTCCGGGGAGCACCCGGTGGTGCGTTGGCCTATGCATTGGCTCAGCCGGGTGGTGCACAGAAGGCAGAGCAGGCACAGGTAGACCAAATGATCGCGATGGCACAGAATTTCTTGCCGATGCTGGCCAATCCCCAGACTGCCGGAGCAGCTGTCACCGGGTATCAGCAGGTGCTGGGGTCGATGGGATACAACTTCGACATCCCGACTGTTCAGGAGATTTTGAAAGAGATCATGAACGGTACATTCAAGGCTCTCCCCACCAAGGCGGCGGAGGCAGTGAAGACCTCGGCTACTGGTGGTGATATCGCAGGGCCTTCGGGGGCAGAGCGCACGAAGCAGGTGTCGAGAGGCGTCGGTGGGTTCTTCCAGGAAATCGGCGGCGCGGCGGCCTGGGCGTTGGGCGCTGGTGGACACAACCCGCTTGCGGACCTGGGCCGGGGAATGATGGGAGCGGGACAGCGCAACGTGGAGCAGGGCTCCGCATTGTCGGGTTCGGCCTCTACCAATTCGAGGATTGTCGATCTGGTGAACACGTACGGGGCCAGCGGGCAGGTCATGCTCAAGGGCAAGGACGGCAAGGAGATGAAGCTCGACGCCAACGCGCTGTCCAACGAGTCGGTTGTGCAAGATATCGTTTCGGGTGATACACAGGTCAAGCTTCCGGGCGGTGATTACAGCAAGTTGGAGAACATCTCCACCGCTCAGCAGACGGCTTCCGGCACTGGCGGTGGTGTCATCGGATTGACGGATGAGGCGCGTCGGTACTTCAACTTCACGCCCAACGATCCCCGCAATCTCACTCAGATAGGCAACGATACGGGGACGAACGGGGTCCAGCGCCTCAATCCGATACCCGGAACGAACTACGGTAACTGACCATGACGAACGGGATTGCGTCTATTACCCACGGCGGCAAGGTGTTTCGTTTCCGAACGAATCCCAACTCGATCCGGTGGAGCTACAAGTTGAACACCAACGTAGACCAGACGTACGGTGGCCGGGTTGTGCAGTTGCTCAGCGCCAACGTCGACGACTTGGTCGTCACGGCAGAAGCGGGTGGGGGTGGATGGGCGTACATTTTCGCCGCCGCGACGTTCTTTCGTGACATGCTCTTCGACCAGCGCAACGGCGGAGATGCGGGGATATTCGAGTATTCGCCGCGAGGTTGGAAGATGGGGGTGTATGCGCTCAATTTCCCTTTCGGTGATGACGTGAAGGCTGTGGCACGGCAGTTCACGATGAACTTCAAGGTCCAGGAGGACATCTCTGGTGTCATAAGTACTGACTCGTTGTCTCTGGAAATGGCTTCGCTCCAAGCGGGTATCGGATACAAACACAACGAGTACAACACTCCTCCGGGCGACACCGGCACGGCGGCCAATCCTGTCCCCGGTGCGACACCGGCACCGGGTACAACGCCAGCGCCAGCAGCACCGCCGACCATTCCTGGCGCACCCCGTTCCACCAATCCATCCGGCCCTATCCCCGGTGGCTTGATTCCGTGAACGAAAGGATCTGGTGATGTCCGCTAACTACTCGTCCAACTGCCCCATCTCGCGACCGGCAGAGATTCTGGAGGACAATTACGTCGACGTCGGTGGCATGGCGTGGAGCGACCGCATAGGCCTGTTCTACGCCTCGGAGAATCCGCTTCTTCCAATCAAGCAGCCGAACGTGACGTCTCTCAATACGACGATGGCGGGGTGATGTGATGTCGTTGCTCAAACTGTCGTGTCCTGATGTGGGCGACATGTCGTTGAAGTGCACTGCGTTCAGTTCCCCGTTGACGGGGGTCATGGCATCCAGTCAGACCAAGCACGCGATGCATCATTTTCCGATCAAAGCAGATCAGCAGAATATTCAGTTCGATTGTGTGTTCCGCAACTGGTCCGAGTATCGGGATTTTCAGGACTACATCCGCAAACACCAGATGCGGGCACTGACGACGGTGCAGAATCCAGAGATTACGTTGAATTGGCCTGAGCGCGACATCGTCAATTGGTCGGGGGTCGTCTCGACGATTAAGGCCGGAGACGATCGCTTCAACATCGCTCCGAAGGCTCAGGTTAATTTTCTGCTTGTGGACTCGATGCTGAGTCAGAAGACGTGGACCTCAAGTTTTGGCGAGAATTTCACCAAGTGGTTTCAAACCGATATCGGGGACCCTGTGGTCCCACTCATCGTCCCGCCGAGCCCTGGCAGTCTTCCTGGCGTGGGAGTCATTCCGGGCGTGTTCTCGGGATTGACTGGGCTCGGACATTAAGGTGAAAGAAAAAATATGACTCTGCCGAATCCCTCTACCGCCCCGTTCAAGACGCTGGTCTACAGCCCCGAGTGTCGCATTCTGATCGAGGGCGTAGATGTGTCGGCTGATCTCGTACGTGGTCAGGTGTCGCGTATCACTGGCGGAGCCTCGGCTATCCAGTTCACTTTGAGCAACAAAGACCTGCGCTACAACGACAAGTTCCGTCGTATGGATCGTGTCGTGGTGTGGATGAAGCGGGTTACGCCGGTCCTGGTGTTCAGCGGTTACCTCGATAGCGTGCCGGGTCTTCAGCTCTATGCCTCGACGGTGGTCATCAAGGCCAGTTGCACGCTCAAGCGGTTGCTCTATACCTACTGGGACCCTGGTCTGCCCGCTTCTATCGCGCTGCTCAACATCCAGGCGATAGCGTTCGGTGGTGCAGCGTTCGGTACTTCCCCCAGCGGCAGTACGGCACCGACGACACCAGGCGCTCCTGGTTCTTCCACTGCCACCCCAGCGAAGCCGGGTGATGCAGTAGCTGTCCCGCCGACGAGGTCCACCGATATGAGTGGTCCCATTCCGGGAGGGTTGATCCCGGCAACGCCAGGTGATGCAGGAGCAGCAGGCACTCCGGCAGCGCCGGGATCTACGACGGCGGTCCCTGGTGCTGCTTCGGTGGTAGGGGGTGACAGTGGCATCGGGAATCTCCTCAAGAACGTATTGGTCAAGGTGGGGGGCTGGGGCGAGGAGAACGTCAAGGTACAGATTTTCCCGTCGTCGTTCTTGGGATATGTCCAAGGCCAGATACCGGCGATGGCAAACCTGTGGCCGGACTCGTTGACGGAGTTCAGGAAATTGTTCGAGTTCACCGAAACGGGTTCTGCGGCAGGAACGGGTGCGGGCGGAGTCGGGGGCAATCTCGGGGCCGCCACGTTCTCCTCTATCGGCCCGCCAGCCAGCGGCAACGCCTACAGCGATATGGAGATCGTGTGGATTGTCACGCACGCTGGGTGGACCGGGCACGATGTCGTCGTAGGCTCATCCATCATCAAGGCCGAATCGGGTGGTCAGCCAGGAATTATCAGTCCACCGAACAACGACGGCACCCTCGACAAGGGTCTGTGGCAGATCAACACTGTGCACGACAACATCCTGCCTGGTCAGAATCGTCTCGATCCTGCCGTGAGCACCAATATTGCTCGCATTCTCTACAACGGTAGGGGTAACTGGGACGACTGGTCCTCGCTCGTCTATCACGGCACTGCGCAGCAGCACTTCTCCGAGTTCGAGGCCATCGCGGCAACAGGAGGTACCGCTCCGCCAAATTCCGGCGTGAGCGGTGGTGGTCCCCCTGCACCAGCTCCTGGTCCAGTTGCGACCCCTCCTGCTCCCGGTGCTCCTGCTGCTCCGACTTACACCCCTACGGCGGGCGAGGCGGGGCAGCTTGGGAATGGCCCCACCAATACCTCGATGTGGATCGCGGTCAAGACTGCTTTCCCCAATGCCACCCTCAACGCGGGCATGACCGACCATGCCAACGACGGTGGCTACCACCCGATGGGCATGGCCATTGATATCGGTGGGGACCTTCAAGCGATAGCCAATTGGGTCTATCAGAACTACCGCGATACTCAGCAGCTCATTTACAGCAACGGGCCGTTTCTGCTCAGCGGTAAGACCGGACACATCGACCCCTCCGATCAGGCCGGTATCCGGGCAGCCTATGGCGAGAGCACAGTGTCCCAGCACGGTGACCATGTGCACTGGGCCAGTGATCACGTTGTCGGTCCCGGAGGGCCTGGCGGAGCAGGCGGCGCACCGGGAACGGGATCAGGGACTGGGGCTGCACCGCAGGCCTCGAACAAGTTGGCGCAGAACATCTTCACGTTCTTGTTCGATACAGCGGGATATGCGCAGCGCAACTCGACCATATATACGGGTCGCTTGGCCAGCGTCAACGACGAGCCGCTCATCAATGTCGTGCGCACGTTGTGCGAAGGGCGGATGTGTGAGTTCCAGTCGCTTCCGGACGGAAAGTTTTCGGCGTTTTATCCCGACTATTTCGGTCTCGACGGTACGGCTCCAGTCATGAAGCTCGAAGATGTCGAGATGAAGGATGTCCGAATTTATATCAATGACGATGCGCTCACCACTCACGTGTTCACTCAAGGCTCGAACAGCCTTACCGGAGGCATCACTCTTCAGGGTGAGTTGGGCTATCTGTATTCCCCTGGTGTCGTGACGATCGAGGACGAGTGGTTGTTCAAGCGGGCAACTGAAGGAGCTTTTTTCAAGCCCGATGTCGCCGATGCGAAGGAGATGCTGAGTCGGTACGGCGTGCGTCCGCTCAAGAAGACCTACCCCAATATTTATCAGACTGCGCACCCCGAAGCGATGCTTCTGGTGGCGATCAAGTTGTTCATGCAGAAGTGGGCTGAGCAGTATCAGACCACTATCGAATTGACGTTCATGCCGGAGTTGTATCCGGGTATGCGTGTCGAGTTGGTGGGGCATGATTTGATCCTCTACGTCAAGGCGGTCAGCCATAATTTCGATTACGAGCAGGGTTTCAGCACGTCGGTACAGGTGATGGCCCCGATGTCGGTCTCACGCAGTCCATTGACGGGCTCCAATCCGGACGGTTCGACAGGTCCGCTCAACCAAGACATCCCGAAGCCCTCTGGAGCTGGCTAATGGCGATGATCGAGAGCACCTCCAACACCAAGATGATTGCTGCGATCTCCGGCGTAGATCTTGTCAACCGGAAGTGTTCTGCTGTCAATGCACTTGCCGGAGAGGTTGCCGTTCACCTGAACGTGTTGCCCTCGGGGAATTTCGTCATTCCGTCCTTGGGCGAGCAGTGGATCATCGAGAGGACTTCCGACTCGTGGTTTCTGTGTGATCGGCTCGACTTCCAGGATGCTCGCGTCAATCTGCCGTGGGAGGAGGGACTGACAGCGCTCGGTGGCGTGGGCCCGACGTATCTCGTCGGTTCGCGAGTAATTCTTCCAAGTGCGGCCTATTTCGGAGACGGGCAGATTCGGCTTCTGGGTGGTGTGCTCCAGACTCGTCCGGACGATCAGTCAGCGTGGGTCACTGTTGGCGCTGGTGGTGGCGGTGTTACCACAGGAACCGCCCCGCACAAGGTTTCTTATATCCAGACCCTGACGACGCGTGCCGTGGGCTACGGTCAGATGCCGGACGGCATTCGCCCTGGGCCGTGCACGTTCACTCGGGCCATCTACACCTTCGGTACACAGGATCAGAGCGGTTCCTCGACGGTGGAGATGCGCGGCAACTCCGGGGCTGCGTTGGCCGGTAGTTCGCTGACTGTCTCCGCCGCCAACCAGGCTCAGGGTGATGCCACCAAGGCGGCCCGTACCGTGACCGGAAGCTGGGTATTCGCCGAGGACGATATTTTTTCGGCGTACACCAGCGCAGTCGGTACGACTCCCGGCGACCGACTGACCGTCCACCTGACCGGCACAGTGAATCTGACTCTCTCATGAGCATGATGGCGGTGCGGCCACCGTCTTCTGCCGTCGTCATTCCTGTCAGCATTACCGAGGACGC
>Ga0193751_1000095_pt1 | contig 78174 bp, 80 predicted proteins | sample L1c2metaG_FD_143050 | JGI IMG/M metagenome (GOLD analysis project Ga0193751, IMG submission 143050) | Soil microbial communities from a riparian zone of the East river system, Colorado, United States - L1c2 | ecosystem: Environmental > Terrestrial > Soil > Riparian zone | place: USA: East River...
ACACCAACGCGGCATTCATTGCCGAGTTCGGCGTCGTGCCGATGGGCGTCCCGGCCTCCGAGGCGCTCGTCGACCTGCCGCCGGTCGTCCTGGAGGTGGTCGATCGGGTGCTGGCATCGGGACGGCCGCTTGCGAGCTGGGTCACGGTTCGGGGCTCGCGTCGTCGCCTAACCGTTGCGCCGCGTACCGACCCCGAGACCGGCGAGGTCTACGGAGTCGCGCTCGGTCTCGTGCCCTCGTCCGGGTAGCTCAGTCGCGCCTCCGCGAGTCGCATCCGTGCGTCTGCGAGTCGCGCGGCCTCCGCGAGTTGCGTCCGCGCGTCTGACGCGCATTTCGACGGAGGACCCACGTCTGAACCCGGTTTCTTCGATGTTCTCCGCGCGCGGCGCGCAGTCTCACGCCGCAAGATGCTCCGCGGGCAGAGATTGAACCCCGACCGCGCCCCCCGCCTTCGGAATGAGCGCCGGACGCGCAACCTGAGCCGTTGCCCGCAGCCCAAGGGCCCGCAGCCCGCACACACGCGTTGCTAGAGGACGACCAGCGCATTGCCGCCAGGCGTCTCGCCGCGCGAGAGGCGCTGCATCGCGAGGCGGCCTGAGACTGGGAACTGACTCATCACCGCTGCGTTCGCGAGGTGGATGGCGGCGCTGTTCGCCCGAGTGTCACTGACCAACAGCACCGCGATGACGCCCGCACCGGAGTCGCGCTGCTTGAGGGCGATGCGTCGCTGGAGCGCCTGCACGTCATGCAACCGGGTTTCTGCCTCGACGCGGAGCGCCCACCCGGCGCTATCCACGGCCGCATCCCAGGCTCGCTGATCAACTGTCGTCGAGGTTGGCACGCCAACGACCGGAGCTTCCGTCCGCCATCGCAGGCTCGGGTGGAGGCGAACGCGAAACCGCTCGAGGAGCGCCAGCTGCGCCCGATCTCGGATCGCGGGTCCGCCGGGGTAGGCCCGAGCAGAGAAGTCGAGACCCACGACGGCGAGCAGAGCCGACAGCCGTGGAAGACTGATTTCGTCCGTCTCGGCGCGCAGGAAGCGGCCGACCTGGGAGCCTGACAGACCGATGGCTCGCCCGAGGGTCGCGTGGCTCAGCCCGCGTGAGACTCGAGCCGTCTCGACCTCCGCCAGCAATTCGGCCAAGAGCCGGCGGCCCCGGGTGCGACCACGACTCGCGCGCCGATCCTGGGTCGCCACTTGCGGAGCATCCGCTTCGCGAGTCTTCTGTGGCTTATCGGCCCTCGGTCTCAGCCTGGGACGGCGGCCGGGTTGTCGCGGCGGAGGAGGATGCCGAGGTAGGCCCTCCAGGGGCCGACCGCGGCGTCGCGGGAGCCGGCCAGGGCAGCGAAGACCTGGCCCACGTGGTCGAGGTCGTGGACCGCCCAGGTCGCGAGGAGCTCGCGCAGGGTCACTTCGCCGAGCGATGGATGGAGGCCGCGGCGATCGAGGTCCGCCGGGGAGGCATCGCCGACCTCGCCGACAAGGTCCCGCAGCGTCGCCAGATTGGCGGCTCGGAGCGTGGCGAACTGATCGACGAGCTCGTCGAGCGTCCGACCGGCGTCGCGGTCGAGCATCGCGAAGCGATCGAACCGATCGAAGGCGCGGCTCGTGCCGTGCTCGAGGATCCGTTTCGTCCGCTCGATCCAGTCGGACATCTCGCCGGTGATCAGGTGCCCAACGACATCGCGCGGTCGCCAGTCATCGGCGGTATCGGGCGTGTCTGTCCACGATGCCGGCAGGCCGACGAGCAGGTCGCGAAGAACCTCGGGCGTCCGCGCGAGCAGGTTGGCTGTGTCGTCGAGGAAGGCGTCCATGGCCGGATCGTAGACCTGTGTCCTGTGCCCGGAAGAGATCGGACGGTTGCGATTTGGCAGCGCGGAGGCCGCGGGATCGGCAACGCCGGCCGCGGAATCGGAAGGCCCCGACCTTGCGGCCGGGGCCCACCGCTGGACTTGAATGAGCGCAATCAGCCCTGGCTGAGGCCGATGACGTGGCCCTCGGGGTCCGCGAACATCGCGAGGGTGTTGCCCGGAGCCGGGCTGAACTTCGGCATGACGACGGTGCCGCCGAGCGCGGTGACCTTCTCGAGGGTCGCGTCGAGGTCGTCGACCATGACGTAGAACGTCACCCAGCCGGCGCCGCCATCGGGCGAGGGGCCGGTGCCCAGGACGATCCCGGAGTCCGCGGCCTCGGTCATCCCGTAGCCGCCCGGCAGATTGGTGTTCTGCTTCCAGCCGAAGAGCTGGCCGTAGAAGCTGTGGAGCTTGGGGCCATCCTTGCCGACGACCTCGGCGTGCACGATCTTGTTGCCCACGATTCGCGTTCCTCCTGGTGTGCCGGCCGGCTCTGGCCGCCTTGTCGAGTGATTGACGAACAGTCTGGCCGCGAATCGACATGGCCGGGTGAACGCGCGATCAACGCGCGGGCGAAGCTCCGGCGGTCAGGCGTGGGTGAAGAAGAGGTGGAGCTCCATCGTGCCGTGGTCCGCCACCGACAGGGCGATGAAGGAGGTCGGGGCGATGATCGAGTAGTCCGAGAAGAGGATGTCGACCGATCCGACGACCTCGATCGTGTTGCCGCTGAGCCGAGCCTGGAGCGGCACCTGGACCGTCTTCGTGACGCCGTGGAGCGTCAGCTGACCGGTTGCCGTCGCGGTGATCGTCTGGCCGTCGGCCGGGACGCTCCCGAGGTCGATCGGTTGGGTCAGCTTGAAGGTCGCAGTCGGGAAGGTGTCGGTCTCGAGGCCGCGCTGCTGGAGCTGCCCATCGCGTCGCTCGTCGTCGCTCTTGAGGGCGGTGAGGTCGGCCGTGACCTCGACGTCGGTGACGCTGGTGCCCGAGATCGTGAGGCTGCCGGTCACCGCGGTGGTCTGCCCGACGGCGGTGTTGCCACCGATCCCAGCGAGCTGCTCCTGGACGCGATAGCCGACGAACGAGCCACGGGAGGTGTCGACCGACCATGTGCCGTCGAGGCCGCCCGAAAGCGTGCCGGCCGGGGAGGCCGAGCCGACGGGCGCGAGGGTTGCCACCGATCCGGCGCTCGCGCCGGCGCTCGAGAGTGCCACGGGCGGCGGGCCCGAGGCCCGGAAGAAGACGTACCACAGGCCGCCGGCAGCGACGACGCCCGCGGCGAGGACGGCCACGGCGAGCCAGCGCGTGAGGTTCATCAGGCGACAGTCAGGGGCCTGCGCGTGAGAGCGAGATGAGACCACGTCCGGGCGGCGAACTCCGAGGCCGGCTCAGCCGCGCGCGCGGACTGCCGATGCGTCCCCGGGCTCCGGGCCAGTCGCGACGGGCATGCCCGATCGCGACCAGTCGCTGTACGACCCGACGTAGAGGATCGGATCGGGCAGGCCGGCGATGCGCATCGCGACCGAGTTATGGAGGGCAGAGGTGCCGCTGCCGCACGAGGTCACGACATCCCCGCGACCGCTCGCCGGACCGCCGCCGAGGAGCCCCTCGAACCGCTTACGCAGCTCGTCGGCCGGCAGGAAGCGGCCATCCGCGTCGAGGTTTGCGTCCCACGGCGCGCTGAGCGCGGTCGGGATGTGGCCCGCGATTGGATCGATCGGCTCGGTCTCGCCGCGGTAGCGAGCGGCGGCGCGCGCGTCGAGGAGCGTCAGCTCGCCGAGTCGCGATGCGACCTCGTCCCGAGCGATCACACCGGTCCAGCGATCGGCGAGATAAAGCGAGCCGGATCCGGCGGTCCCGGCAGGCGGCACACGAGCCGCCGCCGGACCCGGCACGAGGTCCGTGACCGGCAGGCCCGCCGCGACCCACGCCGTCCAGCCGCCATCGAGGACCGCGACCCCGCCGCGATGGCCCAGGTTGTCGAGCATCCACCAGAGTCGCGCGGCGACCCAGCCGCCGACATCGTCATACGCCACCACGAATGTCTCGTCGATCACGCCAGCCGCGGCCAGCCGCGCCGCGAAGGCACCCGGGTCGGGCAGGGGATGGCGGCCCGGCGCGCCGTAGCCGGCGAGGTCCGCGAGGTCGGCGTCGAGGTCGAGGTGGATCGCGCCGGGGATGTGCCCTGCGAGGTACGCCGCGCGACCCTCGCCGGGCTTGCCGAGATACCAGCGCGTGTCGAGAACGAGCAGATCCGGGTCGCCGAGGCGGTCGGCGAGCTCGGCCACGGAGATGATCGGGGAGGGTCGTGGGCTGGACATCTGACTGGCCATCGGGCTGGACATCGAGCCGAGCCTACGCCTTGCCCCTGCTATCCTGTCGCGCGGCGCGGCGCCATCGACGGTCCCGCCTCGGTCGCCCCCGTGGCGACCCTCGCTCCGGCGTAGCTCAGTGGTAGAGCGGGCGGCTGTTAACCGCTTGGTCGTAGGTTCGAGTCCTACCGCCGGAGCCACTTCCTCAAAGCTCGGCCCGGTAGATCCGCCACTCCTCCGGCACGCCCTTGAGGACGTGCAGCCCGCGATCCTCGAACGAGATCCCGGAGCCGATGACGAGGTCCTTGACCGTCGCCGACACGAGGATCTCGCCCGACCCGGCGAGCGCCGCGACCCTGGCGCCGATGTGGACGGCGATGCCGCGGACGTGATCGTCGACCAGCGCCACCTCGCCGGTATGCAGGCCGGCCCGGATCTCGAGGCCCAGCGGGCGCATCGCGTCCCGGATGGCAGCGGCGCAGCGAACCGCCCGGGCCGGCCCATCGAAGATGGCGAGGAAGCCGTCGCCTGTCGTCTCGATCTCGCGGCCGCGGAAGCGCTCCAGCTCGTGCCGCGCGGCGCGATCGTGCGCGGCCAGCAGCGAGCGCCAGCGCTGGTCGCCGAGCTCGGCGAGGCGCTGGGTCGACTGGACGATGTCGGTGAAAAGGATCGTGGTGAGGACTCGATCCGATTCCTCGCGGGGTCGGACGCCGGTCAGGAACTCCTGGACCTCGGCCAGCAGCGGACCCGGATCGCCCGCCCACGGCAGGTTCTCCGAGCCGGGCAGCTCGACGTATCTCGCGCCCTCGATGTGCTCGGCGAGGTACCGCGGGTGCTCGACCGGGATGAGGGCCGATTCGGCATGACCGATGACCAGCGTGGGGACGCGAATGGCCGGGAGGACGCTGCGGACGTCGCCCTCGTAGAGCATCTGGAGCATGGCGGTCGCCGTGCCCGGGCTCGCGGACTGGCGTTCGTAGGCCGCGAAGCCCTGGAGGACGGCTGGGTCCTGCGCCTCGGTGGGCGCGAGGCGCTCGAGCAGGACGCCGCTGCCCCAGCCGGCCCGAATCGCCTCGCCTTCCGCTGCCGGAAAGGAGCGCGGGAGCGACGGCAGATAGTCGTCCGCTCCCAGGAGCCGGGCGTAGCCGTCGATGAGGACCAGCGCCGAGGTTCGCTCGGGATACGTCGCCGCGAAGAGGATCGTCAGGTAGCACGCGCCGATGCCGGCGAGCAGGGCCGTACGTTCCGAGTCGACCGCGTCGAGGACGGCCCGAATGTCGTCCATCCACTCCTCGAGCGTCGGCAGCCCGCCGACGGGAACTGGATCGGACAGGCCGGTGCCGCGCTTGTCGAGGAGGATCAGGCGGCTGAACGAGGCGAGTCGGTCGAGCATCCGCGCCAGCGGCGGGAAGTCCCACTGGGCGTCGACGTTGCTCCACCACTGGTCGACGAAGACCACGTCGGTTGGCCCTTCGCCCAGGGTCTGGTACGCAACGTGGACGTCGCCCGATCGGGCGTACTTCGTGCGTGGTTTCGGCACCTGGCGAGCGTACTCAATGTCGGCCCATCTCGCGCCTGCCCGGGTCGACGACCGGGTCGAGGACCGGCCGTCGGGCCTACGACGACGCGACCTCGATGGCGATCCCGATCGCCACGAGCCCGAATACGACCAGCGCGGACCCGGAGATCCGATTGACCCAGACAAGGCCCTTGGTCGAGACCCGCCCGCGAAGCCAGCCGACCACGGTCGTGAGGACGACCCACCACAGCGATGATCCGAGCCATATGCCGAGCGTCAGGGCCGCGGCGTCGAGCAGGTTCGTCGCGCCTGCAGCGAAGCCGAGCCCGGCGAAGACCGCCGCGAACGACAGGATCGTCATCGGGTTGGTCATCGTCAGGGCGTAGATCGAGCCGTAGGCTGCGGCGAGACCCGGCCGCTCGGCGGTCGTGGCCGCTTCGCCCGGGCGGCTCCGAATCGTCCGGATCCCGATGGCGACGATGATCAAGCCGCCGACCAGCCCGAGCGCCACCCGGCCCGAGATGAGCAGGCCGGACACGGCCGTGAGGCCGAACGCGGCGATCCCGGCGTAGCTCGCGTCGGCCGTTGCCACGCCGAGGCCCGAGACGAGCCCGTATAGCCGGCCGTGCGCGAGCGTGCGGCGGATGGTGAGCAGGCTGATCGGCCCGACCGCGGCCGCGATCGTGAAGCCGACGACCAGGCCCCGGATCGCGAGGCCGACGAGGGTATCCATGGGCTGAGCTCCTGGATGGAGTGGGGGAGCCCTCGCGAACGCCTGGAGCCGGGAATCACGCCGCCCTCAGCATTCGCCGAGGGCGGTTGGTGTGTCCGGCGCCCGATGGGCGGGCGTCCTACAGCCGGCCGTCCCTCGAGGGGTACGGCTGCTGCTGGCGGCGCGGATCGAGCGACGGGGCGGACATCGGGCGGAATGATGCGGGCCGCCGAAGACGCCGGTCAAGCGTCCCTGGCGGCCCGCCTGTGCAGGGACGGGTCAGCCGACCGGCGTCGGATCACCGAGGACAGGACACCGGAAATCGGCCGCGGCGTTCCGGGTCAAGGTCAGTGCGCCACTGTTCGCGAGCGCCTGGAGCTGTGGCCAGCTCGTCACGAGCGTCGACGAGTCGCCGCCGGTCCAGGTCACGGTGTACACGGCCCAGCGACCGCCGTGCGAGTCGCCCGGGTCGCCGGGTGCGAACTCGGCGACGCCGAGCTGCGACGCGTTGGTCGAGTTCGTGAACTTGGCGAATGGATCCGTCCCGCTGCCGTCGGGGACGTTCGCGGCGTTGCCGAACACGCGATAGACCTGGTCGTGGATGTAGACCGCCCCGAACGATTTGGCGGCGGCGGTTCCGGCGAACGCGGAAACCGCGATGAGGCCGACGGCAACAGCGAGCATGAGTCTTCGCATGGAGTCCTCCTGGGCCGGCAGTCGCCGCCGGCTGGCATCCCGAGACCCGGGACGAGCTGGAGCCTCTCCATCCCAGACGACAGGCCGATGACCCACGGTCACGCAACCGTCACCGTTGTCGATCACCCTCGCGGGACCGATGATCTCGCCGATGCCGTCCCCCGATGCCCCGATCCTGGTGGTCGATGACGACCCGAAGATCGTGACCCTCGTGCGCACCTACCTCGAGCGCGAGCGCTACCGCGTCGTGACCGCGGGGGATGGTCGGGCGGCCCTGCGGGCGATCGATGAGAATGGTCCGCGGCTCGTCGTGCTCGACCTCATGCTGCCCGAGCTCGATGGCCTCTCCGTGATCCGGCGGGCTCGCGCCCGGGGCGAGACGCCGATCATCGTCCTGTCCGCTCGCGGCTCCACGGCCGATCGGATCCTCGGGTTGAGCGAGGGCGCGGACGATTACCTCGCAAAGCCGTTCTCGCCCGCCGAGCTCGTCGCCCGGGTGCGCACCATCCTTCGCCGCACCGAGCGTTCGACGGCACCCTCGGCGGAGGAGGAGCTCGTGCTCGACGACCTGGTCGTCGACGGAGCCCGACACGAGGCGCGCGTCGGGTCACGGGTCGTGCCGTTGAGCGCGCTCGAGCTGCGGCTCCTGTGGGCGCTCCTCGATGCCGATGGCCGGGCGCTCACCCGCGACCAGCTCCTCGACGCGATCCACGGAGCGGGCGAGGGCGACGTCCTCGACCGGGCGATCGATGTCTACGTCAAGCGGCTGCGCGAGAAGCTCGGTGACGATCCCGTCGAGTCGCGGTACGTCGCGACCGTCCGCGGGGTGGGCTACCGCGCGGTGGGGCGGGTGTCCCGCCGGCGGGCGGGCCCGAAGCCATGAAGCGCGACGGGATCGCGGCGCGAATCGCCATCGCCGCGCTCGGCGTCGCCGCACTGACCCTGGCGATCGTCGCGATCGGCGTCATGCGGGTCGGTGGCGACGCATTCGCCGCCGCGATGGCGGCTGCCGGCGACTCGGTCGACCACGCCCGCCGGATGTTCGACACGAGCGTGAGCCTCGTGGTCCTGCTCGCGGGCGTCGTGGCCGCGATCGGCGCGGTGATCCTGGCGATGGTCCTCGCGCGACGGATCGCGCGGCCCATCGAGCGCCTCGCGGAGATCGCGGCTCGAACCGCCGAGGGCGACCTCCGGACCATGGCGCCCAACGAGGGCCCCGCCGAGGTCCGCGCCCTCGCCCAGGCCTACAACGTCATGGTCGACCGGCTGGCCGAGCAGGAGGCGATCCGGCGCGAGTTCGTCGTGAACGCCTCGCACGAGCTGCGGACGCCGCTCACGAACCTGCAGGGCTACCTCGAGGCGCTCCGGGACGGGGTCCTGCCGCCGGATCCGGCGACGTTCGACTCGCTGCGGGAGGAGGTCGATCGCCTCGGCCGGCTGGCGGCTTCGCTCGACCTGCTCGCCGGCGGCGAGGCCGGCCGGGCCGTGCCCGGGGACGTGGATCTCGCGGCGGTGGTCCGCACCGCCGCCGACCTCGCGATGCCGGCGTTCCGTCGCCGCTCCATCTCGCTCGAGGTCTCGGCACCCGGGAGCGTGATCGTCCGGGCCCGCGCCGACGAGCTTGCCCAGGTCCTCTCCAACCTGCTCCAGAACGCGATCCGGTACACGCCCTCCGGCGGAACGGCCCGGCTGGAGCTGGAGCGACCGGAGGGGCAGGCCCTCGTCCGGGTGACCAACACCGGCCCGGGAATCCCGCCGGCCGACCTGCCGCGCGTCTGGGAGCGGTTCTACCGCGTCGAGAAGTCGCGCGACCGCGCGAGCGGCGGCGCCGGCATCGGGCTGGCGATCGTGAAACGCCTCGTCGAGGATGTCGGCGGCAACGTCGGCGCGACCTCGGACGCGGGATCGACATCATTCTGGTTCGCCCTGCCAAGAGCCTGAGGAGGCTGCACATGAACAACGAGACGGCAACGACGCCCGAAACGACCTCCGCGACCAAACCCGCCATCGCCAAGGAGGAGCTCGCGGCGCGGCTCGCGCGGCTCAGCCCGCTCCAGTACAACGTCACCCAGGAGGCCGGCACGGAGCGGGCGTTCACCGGGACCTACTGGGACCACCACGCCGACGGGACCTACCGCTGCGTCGTCTGCTCGACGCCGCTCTTCGACTCGAACACGAAGTTCGAGTCGGGCTCCGGCTGGCCGAGCTTCTACGACGTGCTCGCGAACGAGAACGTCGTGACCCACGAGGACGGCTCGTTCTTCATGCGCCGCGTCGAGGTCAACTGCGCGACCTGTGGGGCTCACCTCGGCCATGTCTTCCCCGACGGGCCGCGCCCGACCGGTCTGCGCTATTGCATCAACTCCGCCTCATTGGAGTTCAGCGACCGGACGGCCCGCGCGGACGTCGAAACGCCCGGCCGGTAAGCCGCCTGGGTTCGGAGGGCTGGCGGGCGGTGGTAAAATGGATGCTTCCCGGCCCGTCGACGACGTGCCTGGCTGTACGTCGCCCGGCGCCGGCCTGCAGCGGGGAGCATGGTCATGCAAACGTTCATCGTGACCCTCGACAACCGACCGGGCGAGCTCGCCCGAGTCACCGAGGCGATTGCCACGAAGGGCATCGACATCACGACCCTCGCCGGCGTCACCTGCGGCGGCGACGGCGCGATCGCGCTACTCACCAATGACGAGGCCGCGACCCGGCGGGCACTTGCCGATGCCAAGTGCGACGTCCGCGAGCTCGAGCTCGTCTCCGCCTCCATCCCGAATCGACCCGGCGAGCTCGCAAAGGTGGTCCGTCGATTGGCCGACGCCGGCGTGAACATCGAGGCCGCGCTGCCAGTCGGCATGACCGGCGGCAACGTGACGGTCGCATTCGGGACGAGCGATGCGGCGAAGGCCCGGAGCGCCATCGGCGAGACCGTGCTCGCAGCCTCAGGCGCCTGAGCGACATCTCGACGCGCGATTGACGGCTCGGGGAGCCCGGCGGATCCCCGAGTCTGGCCTTAGCTGATGGTCCTCAGAACCAGGTCGAGCACCACGGCTCGTCGGCCGTCCGGAAGAGCGCATCGGCCCGGGCCAGCGCGCCCGGCGTCGGCTCCGATGCCCCGCGCGCCCGGACCGCATCGCTGAGGCGGGTGCCGCCGAGGTAGGCCGCCCCGAGGGCTGATACGGGGACCACGAGATCCGGTTGGGCGCTGCTCGGCTTGCACGTCGCGCCGTCCGGCGAGGCATCGAGCTCGAACCGGCCCGCGGCGGGGCCGTCGCGGTCGCCGACGCGATCGACGACCTCGATGACGAGCCGATCCGAACGCTCGTAGCTCCGTGCCGCAAGCGCGGCCGCCACGTCGAAGAGGCGGACCCACAGGAACTCGCCGACCTCCTTGAGCCGGAAGGCGCGGGCATCCTCGAGGTACCAGGTCAGCGCCTCGCGTGTGCGGCGGGTGTCGACGTTGATCGTCGCGACGAGATCGATCGAGCACAGGTATTGCCACATCGCGAGCTCGGCAGCCTCGCTCGACGCGTGGAGCTCATCGACGGTCATGACGTTGTCGGGGATGCCGTCGTCCCACTTCTCCTCGCCGCGGTAGATGGCGTAGGCATCGGGCTCGCCATCGGTAGCGTGATGGACGGCGATGACCGAGTTGAACTTCGGGCGGCCGGGCGGTTGGATGATCCCGAGCTCGACGTCCCAGCGGAAGTCCGTCCGGGTGATCTCGCCCGGTTGCCCGGCGCGGTAGCGCTCATAGATCGGCGGCAGGAGCGTGCGCGCCCGCTTCGAGTTGACGATCTCGACCGTCCCCGGAGCAGGGTCCACCTTGAACTTCGCCGCACGACTCCGAACGGTCCAGCGGCCGCGCCACGTCGCCGGGCCGTAGCCATAGCGGCCATAGATGGGCCACTCCGACGCGATGAGGATCCCGACGGGCTCGCCGGCGGCGCCGGCCCGCGCGATGTCGTCGACCTGGAGGGCCGACAGGACGCCGCGCCGGCGATGGGTCGAGCGGACCGTGACGGCGGTGACGGCGCTGGCCGCGATCGAACCGAGGCCGGGCAGGGTCAGCGGCGTCGGGATCGTCCGGTATGTCCCGATGATCGCCTTGCCCTCGAAAGCCGCGCGCGTGCGGTCGAGGTCCATGTGCGGCCGGCGGAAATCGGCCGAGGCCTGCGGCTCGCCGAACGGCCACATGAAGAAGACGGTGCTGGACGCCTCGAACCAGGCGGCGAGCTCGGCGTCCTTGACGGGGCGGACCTCGATGGGCACCGGCGGACGATACCCGCGCGGCCAGAGCGCGTGCAACGGAATCCTGCGCCATCGATCGGCGTTCGCGTGCACACCGGATGCAAGCGTGTAATCATGTAATCAAATCCCGCCACGCGAGACGCGCGGACGGCGGGCAGCAACATAGAGGACACGAGATGGATGAGATCCGCGGCTGGTTCGCCGGCCGAATCCCCGACGACTGGTTCACCGGCCCGATCACCGTCGCGGGCGACCGCGAGGAGATCCTCGTGACCGGCGAGCTTGCCGATGTCAAGGTCGACAAGTCGGCCAGCGACGCGGAGCGGGCCGCCGCCCGCAGCTCGCGCGTGGACGGATTCCGAGAGGACACCCGCCCGGCCCGCATGCAGATTGCCGACGACGCCGAGCATCGCTTCGGCCGCAAGGTCTCGTGGGCCGTCACGATCGGTGGCGAGACCAATGCCTTCACGACCGCGAGCGTGCCCGTGATGACCCGCCTGCGGATGCGCGAACGGACGGTCCTCGACACGCTGGTCGACGCGGGCGTTGCCCGCAGCCGCAGCGAGGCGCTCGCCTGGTGCGTGCGGCTCGTGGGGGACAACGAGGCTGCCTGGATCGAGAAGTTGAAGACCGCGCTCGGCTCGGTCGAGTCGGTCCGGAGCGAGGGACCCAAGCCGGGCGCCCGCACACACTGATCCGGCTTCGGCACGGGGCGGCCCGGCGGCCGCCCAGTCTTCCTGCCCGGCGATCGGCTGGCTAGACTGGCCGGTGACGTCCCGCACCCAGGCGGGTCCACCTCCGGAGGAGCAGCGGTGAGCCACCACGAGAAGGGCATGAAGGGCGCCATGCCGGCCCCGAAGAAGGCCGCGCCGGCCACGAAGAAGGCCGCCCCGGCGACCAAGAAGAAGTAGCGCCAGCGGGGCCGACGGCCCGCTGATCCAAGCCAACGAAGGGAGCCGCGAGGCTCCCTTCGACGCATCCGGCGACCGTCAGCGCCGAGCCGTCGCCCCTCGAAACCGCCCGATGAGCAGCCGGGCCACCGTATCCTCGGGACATGAGCTTCGACGTGGCCGCGGATGCCTACGACCGCTTCATGGGCAGGTACTCGCTCCAGCTCTCGCCGCAGCTCGCGGAGTTTGGCCGGGGTCCAGGCCGGCCAGCGCGTGCTCGACGTCGGCTGCGGCCCTGGGGCCCTGACCGAGGAGCTCGTTGCGCGGCTGGGCGCCTCGGCCGTGTCCGCGGTCGACCCATCCGAGCCATTCGTCGCCGCCGCACGCGCACGGAATCCCGGGGCCCAGGTCCTCCAGCCGTCCGCCGAGCAACTGCCGTTCCCAGCCGGGACGTTCGATGCGGCCATCGCCCAGCTCGTCGTCCACTTCATGAAGGACCCGATCAGGGGACTGATTGAGATGGCGCGCGTCACCCGGCCTCAGGGCGTCGTCGCGGCGTGCGTCTGGGATCACGGCGGTCAGGGCCCGCTCAGCCTGTTCTGGCGCGCCGCTCGCGCGATCGACCCGGAGGTCGACGACGAATCGCGCCTACCGGGCGTCCGCGAGGGTCACCTCGTGGAGCTGTTCGGAGCCGCGGGGCTTCGAGAGGTCGAGCAGGCGGACCTGTGGGTCAAGCTCGAGCACCCGACGTTCGACGCGTGGTGGGAGCCATTCACGAACGGCGTCGGTACTGCCGGCTCCTTCCTGGGGAGCCTCAACGCCGACCGTCAGGTCGAGCTGCGGGAGGCGTGCCGATCCATGGTCGGCGCAACGCCGTTCACGGTCACCGCTCGGGCCTGGGCGGCTCGCGGCCTCGCCTAGGGACTCGGCTTGTTGCCGCCAGGCACTGACCCGCGCCGCAACGATCGCGCCACCCGGCGCGTAGGTTGTGGCGATGGACGCGCAACGCCGCGACCGCGCGGTCGACCAGGCCTACCGAGACCACGCGCCTGAGGTCTACCGCGTCGCGTACGGCGTCCTGCGCGATCCCGACGAGGCGCTCGACGCCACCCATGACGCGTTCGCGCGGGCGTGGGAGCGCTGGGAGCAGTACGACAGCCAGCGCCCGCTGCGTGCCTGGCTCCACGGCATCGTCGTCCACCTCGCGCTCGACCGGGTTCGGCGGCGGCGGGTCCGAGCGCTCGCCGTGCCGGTCCTCGGCGGTCGAGCCGCGGCGGACATGGCCGCGGCACGCAACGATCCGGCGACCGACATCGTCCGGCGGAAGCTCGTCGACGATCTCCTCGCGACGCTCCGACCGGTCGCCCGGGCGGCGCTGATCCTCCGCCACTACTACGGTTACGACTACGCCCAGATCGGGCAGTTCCTCGGCATGACGAGCGGGACCGTCGGCTCGACGCTGTCTCGAGCGCATGCCCAGCTCCGCGGCCGGCTCCAGCCCGACGCGGATCCCGAGACAGGTTCGATGCTCGCATCGTCCGTCTCGACGGCGCGAGTCCGGCCGGTCAACCGCGCCACCGATCACCCTGAACCGCCCGAGGTGCTCCCGTGACGACCGTCCCGCCAGCCGATCCGCTCGACGACGATGCCCTCGGCGCGCTCGTCCGCAGCGCCGCCTCGGAGTGGGCGATGCCCCCGGTTCGGCTTGAGGCGCCCAGCTGGCGCGAGCGGGTACGAACGCCTCGAGCCCGCCGGATTGCCGGCTTGCGAGGACTGGCCGGTCGCGTCGGCCAGGCGGCCGGCGCCGCCATCGTGCTCACGATCAGCGCCGCGCTGCTGGGCGTCTGGCTCTCGACGCCGCACAACGTCGGCAAGCCCAGCCCGGTGCCCGGCAGCCACGTGCCCGCGAGCCAGGCGCCACGTTCGACAGACGTTGCGGCGAGTCCGTTGCCGAAGCTGTTCGTCCAGGGCGAGCCGCCGAGTCCGTCGCGGATCCTTGTCTCGCTCGGTTCATATTTCTCGGTCCTCGACCTCGGAGCCGGGACCCTCGGCAACCCAATCAATCTCGGGGCATATGGCAGCGACCTCCGCCGGAATGCCGACGGCGTCGCGTTCTGCCTGTGCCTCACCGGGGACGAGTACGCAAACAGCATCGCCACGCGCCTGACGGTCGCGTACCAGCAGTACAGCGACGGCGGCGCGCCGCTCGGCCCGAGCCACCCGATCGGGGTCTACAAGGGGACCCCCGATCCGCGCGACGGCACGGTGCCCGAGCAGCCCCAGCAGGTCACCGTCCACATCACGTACGCCGACGCCACGCATGCCTACGTCGGCTGGTCGCTCCACGACCACCCCGCGTGGCGCAGTGGGTTCGCGATCGTCGACACCTCGACTGGCCAGGTCGTGAGCCGCGTCGACCTTCCGGATCGGGGCGACGGCACCGGCAACACGAGGGTCTTCCTCGATGCGCCACGCGTCCTGGGCCTGACCAGCGATGGGCGCCTCGTCATCGATCGGTCGTGGTACAGCTGGTCGCCGCCAGCGAGCCAGAACCCGACCATGAGCCTCTCCTATGACGCGTTCACCGCGACGCTGAGCGGCCCGACGCTGACAGGCGTCGCGCCCTTCCCGGCGGCGCAGGGCTGCGGCGAGGATCTCGTAATGGCCGGGCCGCGCCCGGACGTCGGTGGCACCTGGCTAACGTGTCGGAGCGCCGTCGCGGGTCAGACGATCGTCCGTCTTGTCGGGACCGACAGCGCGGTCGATGACCTCCATGTGGATGCCTCGCTGGACGCCTTCGGCGAAACAGGCGGCATTTCGGCCGTCAGCCCCGACGGCCGATCGTTCTATGCCTGGGATCCCTCGGGCCTGACGTTGACCCGTGTGGATCTCGTGCACGGCCAGCTCACGTCCGGCCACGCCACCACCGCGGCCGTGCCCAACGATCCGCTGCTGGCCATCGGGCGGTGGCTCGCGCCGCCTGCGGCAGCCAAGATCCTGCTCTCGTCGGGCATCGCGATCTCACCAGACGGCTCCCGCGTCTATGCCCTCGGCATCGAACTCGGCTCGCTCTCTGGCGCCGACTTCGCGGGCTCGTCCGGGATCCTCGTTTTCGACGCCGCCACGCTCGCGAACGTTGGTCACTGGTCGCCGACAGCCGATTTCGTGTCGATCGCGGTGAGCGCCGACGGGCAGTCGGTGTACGCCGCCGGCAGTCCGCAGTACTCGGCCGGGGGTGTGACCACGAGTCAGCCGGCGTCGGTCACAGTGTTCGACGCCTCGACCGGCTCGATCCGGCTCATCGCCGGCAGCCTGGGCAGGGGCTTCCTGACGTTCCCGGCCACGATCCTGCCGTGATCTCGGTGGCCCCGGCTGGCCTCGCCCAGGCCGGTGCGTCGACGGACGCCAGCTAGTCGACGTACTGCAGCGGGGTGACCGCGAAGTCGGCGGGCAGCGTCACGCCGGTGCTGTGGTTGGGGCAGTAGCCGCGGGGGTTCTTGTCGAGGTACTGCTGGTGGTAGTCCTCGGCGAAGTAGAACGTCGGCGCCGGCGGTCCGACGATCTCGGTCTGGATCTCGCCGTAGCGGGCGGCGGTCAGGCGCCCCTGGAACATCGCCTTCGACGCCTCGGCGGCCGCGCGCTGGGCCTCGTTCTGCACGAAGATCGCCGACCGGTACTGCGTTCCGACGTCGTTGCCCTGGCGCATGGCCTGGGTCGGGTCGTGGTTCTCCCAGAAGATCCTCAGGAGGTCGTCGTAGGTGACCTTCGCGGGATCGAACACCACCCGAACCGACTCGGCGTGGCCGGTCTTGCCGGTGCGCGCCTCGTCGTAGGTCGGGTTCGGGGTGAAGCCGCCCTCGTAGCCGACGGCTGTGGTCCACACGCCTGGGACCTGCCAGAACGTCTTCTCCTCGCCCCAGAAGCAGCCCAGGGCGAATTCGGCGATCTCGAACCCGGCCGGATACGGTCCGGCGATCGGGGTGCCGAGGATGGTGTGCGGTCGGGGATCGAGGATGGGGGTGGGCCGGCCCGGCAGGGCGTCCTTGGCGGACGGCATCGTCGCGGGCTTACCGAAGAGGAACATGGCGAAACGCGCTCCAGGTGTCGGGGATGGTGCGGCGATCCTACCTCGACTCCGTGACTGGGCCGTGACGGCCCCGCCTCGGTGTGACGGCCCCGCCTCGGTGTGACGGCCCGGCGTCAGGCGCCGGGCGGCGGGGTCGGTCGGCGGAGGGCCATGACGACGAGCAGGGCGCCGATCGCGATGAGGATCCCGGGCCCGAAGAGCTGCTCGTCGATCCACGGAAAGACGTCTCGCAGGAGGAACCAGCCGCCGACGAGGATCAGGAGCAGCCCGAGGACGATTCCGCCGCTCGATGGTCCCCGGGCGGCCCGCCGGGCGGCGCGGCGCTCGGCCCGACTATGGGGGTAGCCCTGGCTCGACGCCGCCGCGGTGCCGCCAGCCGGCGCCCCCGCCGGCCCGGCATTCGGCGTCCCGGTCGCATCGTTGCCTGGCTGGGCGGGTGGCGGCATCGATGCCATCTCGTATGGTTCCTCCGGCATGACGATCGCGGCAATGATGTAGAGGATCAGGCCGGCACCGCCGAACACGACGAGCAGCGCCCAGACGAGGCGCACGACCGCTGGATCCTGGTCGAGCCAGTCGGCCATGCCGCCGGCGACCCCGAAGAGCACGCGGTCCGTTCGCGACCGATAGAGCCGCTCATGAGGCATTGCACCCTCCTCCGAAGCTGAGCCCGAACGAGCCGGCGTTGGCGCTGACGTCGAGCTCGACGTGCGCCTGGCCCACGTTGAATCCCGCGGTCGTCCACGTGTGGTCGTCGACCTGCACCAGCCCGATCGCGTCCCAGTCGTGCGACGCGAGCGCGCCGCTCCAGCGGACCCGGATGGCCGACCCTTTCGGCACGCAGACATCGAGGCTGCCGGCGTTGAGCGAGAGATTGAACGTCCCGGCCGTCGCCGCGGTCGTGATCGAGGCGCTCCCGGCATTGACCGTGACGTTGACCGCATTCGACGCGGCATTCGGGCCCAGGCTCGTGGTGAGGCTTCCCGCATTGACCGTCGCATTGAGCGAGGCGATCTTCGCCGGGCCGAGGTCGAGCGTGCCGTCGCCGGCGTTCATGGTGACTCCCAGGTCGAGCGTCGGGTCTTGCGGCAACGTCAGCGTCCACGCGACGCGGCCGCGCCCGAGGAGCCCCGCGGGGTCATTGACGGGATGGATCGTCACCGCGTTCGGGTCCATCTCGACGAGGGGCACCCGGCCATCGCCGTCGGTGCCGCTCAGCGTCCAGCCCGCGCCCGCTGCCGTCCCGACCGCCAGGGTTCCGCAGTTGAAGTCGACGTCGACACGGCCGCCGTCGGCCAGCGTCCCGCCCTGCGACGGGAACGCCTGGGACGAGCCGCCGCTGCAACCGGACAGTCGCGGGATGTCGCCAAGCCCCGTCGCGAGGAGGCCGCCACCCATCGCGCCAATGACGAGCGCGGCGGTCAACGTCCCGAGCCACGCGAGGGTGGTCCGCGACAGGAGCAGCGAGAGCCCGACAGCGATGATCGCGAGGGGCCACAGTTCCGGCCATCGCGCGACGAGGTCGCGATCGAGGAGGCCGGCACGGACCGCCAGGGGCACGGCCCCCCCGACGATGAAGATCAGGCCCCAGCCGATGAGCCGCCGATCGACGCGCATGGATCCTCCTGCGGCGGATGGTAGGCTCGGCCCGGAGAGGGCGGAGGGCAGTCCGATGGCGACCGCGTCTCGCGACACGCGCCGCATCGGGGCGGTCATCTTCGACCTCGATGGCGTGATCGTGGATTCCGAGATCTGGTGGCACGAGGTCCGCGAAGCCTGGGCCGAAGGTCAGGGCCTGCGCTGGACCGACGAGGACTCGCGCGCGGTCATGGGCGCGAACAGTCGCGACTGGGCCCGGATCATGCGCGAGCGGAAGGGCCTCGATCCGAGCGCCGAGCCGGAGATCGAGCAAGCGGTCGTCCAGGGCGTCATCGAGCGCTACGCCCGCGATGGCGCCCCGCGGATCGAGGGCGCAACCGACGCGGTCCGGCATGTCGCGGCCCGCCTCCCGGTGGCGGTCGCTTCCTCGGCCCATCGCGCCGTGATCCAGGCGGCCCTCGCGGCGACCGATCTGGTCGATGTCTTCCCCGTGGTCGTGTCATCGGACGATGTCGAGCACGGCAAGCCGGCGCCCGATGTCTATCTCGAGGCGGCCAGCCAGCTCGGTATTCCGCCGGTTCAGTGCCTCGTCGTCGAGGACTCGCTCAACGGCGTGAAGGCCGGCCGCGCTGCGGGCATGCATGTCGTGCTGGTCCCGAACGCGACCGTGCCGCCGGCGCCGGAGGCATTCGTGCTCGCGGACGAGGTCCTGGAGCGCCTCGCCATGCTGCCCGCACTGTTGGAGCGCGCCTCGTGAGCGGCCCGGTCGGGATCCCTCGAGCCGACCTGCCGGCGTGGCGGCGCTGGCTCCGCTATCGCGTCGCGTGGTTCGGCATCTCGGTCATCGCCCGCTCCATCCTGCGGGTCCGACTCGAGGGCCGAGAGCTCCTGGTCGACGGCCCGGCGATGTACTGCTTCAACCACCTGAACTGGGCCGACCCGATGCTGCTCCTCGTCGCCTTCCCGACGAGCGTCCGGCTGTACTTCTATGGGCCGAAGGAGGAGACCCTCCGGCGGGGCGCCCGCAATCGGTTGATGTTCTGGGTCGGGATCGCGGTTCCGTTCCGGCCGACCAAGGACGATCTCCTGAGCTCGATCAAGCGGGCCCAGGCCGTGTTCGCCTCCGGGGCGAGCCTCGCCATCGCCGGCGAGGGCGCGATCCACGTCCACGAGGGCGACCTGCTGCCGCTCCACGAGGGCGCGGCGTACATTGCCCTGCGGGCAGGTGTTCCGATCGTGCCGGTCGCGATCACCGGCACGTCGTGGATGGGCTTCCGGCGGCTCGTCCGCGTCCGCGTCGGTGCCCCGATCCCGACCGGCGTCCGCCCGACCCACGAGGCCATCGAGGTGTACACGTGGCGAACCTGGCATGCCCTCCGGGCGATGGTCGATGACGACCGCGACCCGCCGGTGCCCGGGCGGTTCGGGCGCTGGCTGACCGACCTCTTCAACGACTGGGGACCCGGCGGCCGGGCCGCCGCGGGAGCGGTTCGCGGCCCGAATCCCGACGAGACGCGGCTCGGTCCGGACGGCACCACGCGAAGCCCGGACCTGACCCCGGCGACCGCCTCGGCCGGCTGATCGGCTCTGGCATACTCCGGCCGTGGAAGCGACCGGCCTCAGCGCCAACCCGAAGGAGTACCGGTCCCGTCTCGCCGAGCAGAGCGACGGCCAGATCGACGCCTGGGTCCAGGAGCTCATGCGGGACGTCGTGATCCGGCGGGGGATCGTGAAGGTCGTCCGCGACTTCCGATCGGCGGCGAAGCTCAGCGAACCCGAATTCGAACGGGTGTTCGCATCCGGTGGCGGCGCGCCATCGACGCTCGGGCGGGATCGCGAGGGCAACCTCGTCGTCCCGACGATCAGCCTGCACGCCCTCGTGCCCGGCCTCCGGGCCCGGGTCGAGGATGCCCGCGCGCGGCTCATCAACTACCTGGTGGCCAACTTCGGGGAGCTCGTGTACGTCTGACGGGCACCTGGCCGGGCTCGTTCGCCTGACCCACCCGTTCCCATCGCTCCTCAATGCCCTCGCGACCGTCGCGATCGCGATGCTGGCGGGTGGGGGACCGCTCGTGGCCCTCCGGCTCGGTGCCTCCATGCTCGCGCTGCAGGCCTCGATCGGGGCCGTCAACGACGTCGTGGACGCGGGCGTGGACCGGGGCCGCAAACCGGGCAAGCCCCTCCCGCGGGGCGTCGTCGGTCGGGGCGAAGCCCAGGCAGTCGCGACGATCGGGCTCGTGCTCGGCCTGGCGCTCTCGGGGCTGTCGGGGATCCCCACGGGGGCGGTCGCGGCGTCGGGCGTCGGCCTCGGCTACGTCTACGACGTGCGCCTCTCGCGAACCGCCTGGTCATGGCTGCCGCTGGCGGCCGCGCTGCCACTCGTGCCGATCCATGCGTGGCTCGGGTCGACCGGCCAGGTGCCCGCCGCGCTGCTCACGCTCGTGCCGGTCGGAATCCTGGCGGGCGGCGGCCTCATGCTGGCCAACGGCCTCGCCGACCTCGAGCGCGATCTCGCGGCGGGGGTCCGGACGGCCGCCGTGGCGCTGGGCCAGTGGGCCTGGGCCGTCGACGCGTCGGCGATGGCGGCCGTTGTCGCGCTGGCATGGCTCCTGGCACCCTCGACGGCGGGATCGTTGCTCGCGGCGACGAGCCTGGGCACCGTGCTCGCCATCCTCGGGGTGGTCCTTTCGGCGGCAAGGTCGCCCGGCCGCCGGGAGCGCGGCTGGGAGCTCCAGGCAGCGGGCGTGGCGGCGCTCGGGTTGGCCTGGATCGCCGGGATTGCCGCCATCTGACGCCGGTCGGGGGGACCTCCGGGCTGCGCAGGCGAGCAACGTTAAGGTACCTAAGTACGCGTAACGCACCGCCTCGGGGTGCCGTTATCCTCGGTGACAGGCCCCAGCTGGGGATGTCCACGGATCCAGGAGTCGCCGATCGTGCTTGCCATCATCCGCCACTTCCGCAGCCCGTTCATTGCCCTCATCGCCGTCGTCTTCTCGGCGGCCATCGCCTTGGCAGCCCAGCCCGCGAACCCCGGCGCCAATGGCCGTGGGGTTGGCGCGAGCCATGCCAGCCAGTCCGCCGATGAATCAGCGGACGCCAGTGAGGCGCCCGACGCCAGCGAGGCGCCCGACGCCAGCGAGGCGCCCGACGCCAGTGAGGCGCCCGACGCCAGTGAGGCGCCCGACGCCAGTGAGGCGCCCGACGCCAGTGAGGCGCCCGACGCCAGTGAGGCGGCCGACGCGAGCGACGCTGCCAACAATTGCAACGTCGACCTCACCCAGGACCCGAGCGTGCTCGACGGCCTGAACCACGGCTCGGTCGTGTGCACCGCGGCGCAGATGCCGACGCCCAGTGGTTACGCCAACCACGGCGCCTGGGTCTCACACTGGGCCAGGATGAACCACGGTGCCGGCGCTTCAGCCACCGGCAAGGGCCACAAGCCCGAGTGATACGACCCGGGCGGTCGGCCCGCCCGATCGAATGAGGCTCGAATCGCGAAGCCGGCGCCAGTGGCGCCGGCTTCGCGGCTTCTCGGGGCGGGGTGTTCGGCGCCGGCCCAGTCGGGGCTCGCCGACTGGACGCTAGCCCTGGTCGCTCCGGACCATGGCGATCGCGTTCTCCAGGCGGAGCTTCGCGATCGTGAGGTACTTGGCGAGGTTGGTCCTGTCGACTGAACCGATCGTGGCGACGACATCGGGCATCCGAAGGACGTCGACGATCGCCTCCACCGCATCAGCCAGCTGCTGCTTGGCGACCACGAGCGAGTCGTCGCGGAGCGGAGCGGCCTCGCGCTGGCGACCGGTCCAGGCGGCCTCGGCGTCATCCGAGACCGAGTCGGAGGCCGGCGTCCCGACCGTCGTGGTGGCGGCGCCATCCTCCGCCGGATCGACGAGTCGGACCCGGCGACCTTCGATGCGGTCGCGCAGCTTGATGAGGGTCAGCTCGCCGCGAGCGACCTGGCCGGCGAGGCGCTTGCGCTTCCTCGGGTCCTCGACCTTCATCAGCTCGTAGGCGTGGGACAGCGTGTCTTTGCGCAAGGACACCAGCTCCCGAATCTCGGGCGGTGCGTCCGCGAGTCGGAGGCGGTTCTCGAGGTAGCCCTTGTCCTTGCCCAGCTTCTGCGCCAGCTTGCGGACCGAATAGCCATGCTCGCCGACCATTCGGGCGTACATCGCCGCCTCGTCGAGTGGGGAGAGATCCTCGCGCTGGAGGTTCTCGATGATCGAGATCTCCAGGGCGGTGTCGTCGTCGATCTCCTCGACGAGCGCGGGAATCGTGGCAAGGCCGGCGGCCTGCGAAGCCCGCCAGCGGCGCTCGCCGGCAATGAGCTGGAAGGCGTTGTCGTCCAGGGGTCGGACGAGGATCGGCTGGAGGACGCCATGCTCGCGAATCGAGTTGGCGAGCTCGGCGAGGGTGACCTCGTCGATGGCAAGCCGCGGCTGCTCGGGGTTCGGCTGGATGTGACCGACCGGGATCATCCGCACGCCACCGCGCGACCGGCCCTGGCGATCGTTCGACAGCAGGCTGACGATGGCCGGCGAGAGCTCGCGCTCCTCGGACAGGCGCCGCGCGGCCGCGGCGCGGAAGTCAGTTCGAGCCAAGGTCGACCACCTCCCGGGCAAGCTCGCGATAGGTTCGGGCCGCCTCGGTGTGTCCGGCGTACTCCGTGATCGGACGACCGACCAGCGGCGCCTCGCCGAGCTTCACCGTGTTGCGGATGATCGAATTGAAGACGTGGTGGTCGCCGACGATCTTCAGCTCCTCGAGCATGTCCTTGGCCAGGTTGGTGCGGCCGTCGTAGAACGTGGGCAGGAGGCCGAGGATCCGGAGCCGGCGGTTCAGCTTGAGCCGGATGGTGTTGATGACCTTGACGAGGTTCGTCAGGCCCTTCATCGCGTAGTACTGCGTCTGGACGGGAATGATGACGCCGTCAGCGGCGACGAGACCGTTCACCGTGAGCAGGCCGAGGTTCGGCGGGCAGTCGATGAGCGCGTAGTCGTAGCGCCGCCGCAGCTTCGAGTCGAGGGCATCGCGCAGGAGCGACTCGCGGCCGAGCATCGTGAACAGCTCGCCCTCGGTCGCAGCCAGGTCGATGTGCGCCGGGGCGACGTCGATGCCCACGGTCTCCGTGGCCCGGACGATGTCCTCGATCGTCGCTCGTCCGACGAGGACGTCGGCCATCGACTGCTCGATGGTGTTGAGGTTGATGCCCAGACCCGCCGTGAGATTCGCCTGGGGGTCCATGTCGATGCACAGGACCTTGAGTCCGTCCTCGGTGAGCGCCCCGGCGAGGTTGATCGCCGTCGTGGTCTTGCCGACCCCGCCCTTCTGATTCGCAATGGCGATGACGTTCATCACCGGGGCTTCACCTCACTTCGTGTCGACACTCTGTCGGCGATTGCGACCTTCGTGTCGCCGACGTGGCAGGGGAGCGGCCGGCGGGACATGGCTCGCGCCGTTTTCGGGGAACCTCCGCCCCGCGATGCTACCCCAGGACGGCCCGCGCGAGGCGTCCGAGTTATCCACAGGATCGTCCACTTGTGCACCGAAGTGTGGATTGTTTGCAGGGCCGCTCGTGGATGGGGAATGGCCCGAAGTGACGCCAAGGGCGCGGACTATGATGGCCGCGGGTGCGATTCCGCAGGGTGTCCTTGCGCAAAGACGGAAGGGGAGCGATCGCGTGCCGACTAACGACGAGCGATTGACCCGGCTCGTGCAGATGCGCACCGAGGCGCAGCTCGGCGGCGGCATGGCCCGGGTGGAGCGACAACATGCCGCCGGCAAGCTGACGGCGCGGGAGCGCCTGGACTTGCTACTCGATCCCGGATCGTTCGTCGAGCTGGATGCGTTCGTGACGAGTCGCGCCCCGGCGTCCGACGGGACGGAGCAGTTCCTCGGTGATGGTGTCGTGACCGGACACGGCACCATCGACGGTCGCCTCGTCTTCGTCTTCAGCCAGGACTTCACGGTTTTCGGTGGATCGCTGTCGGAGGCCTACGCCGCGAAGATCTGCAAGGTGATGGATCTCGCGATGAAGGTCGGCGCGCCGGTCATCGGCCTCAACGATTCCGGTGGCGCGCGAATCCAGGAGGGCGTCGTCTCGCTCGGTGGCTACGCGGACATCTTCCTGCGCAACGTCCTCGCGTCAGGGGTGGTGCCGCAGATCAGCGTCATCATGGGTCCCTGCGCCGGCGGCGCGGTGTACTCGCCGGCCATCACCGACTTCACGGTCATGGTCGAGGGGACGAGCTACATGTTCGTCACAGGACCGAACGTCGTGAAGGCCGTGACCCACGAAGAGGTCGATGCGGAGGCACTCGGCGGCGCGACCGTGCACACGACGAAGAGCGGCGTCGCGCACCTGGCCGCGCACGACGAAGCGGAGGCCCTCGACGCGGCGCGCCGGATCCTGGCGCACCTGCCCCAGAACAACCTCGAGCAACCGGCGTTGCTCGAGCCGCGGGACCCGGTCGATCGGATGGACCCCGAGCTCGATGAGGTGGTCCCCGACGACCCGAGCCGGCCATACGACATGCATGACGTCATCGGCCGTGTCGTCGACGATGCGGCATTCCTCGAGATTCAGCCGGACTGGGCCCGGAACATCATCGTCGGCTTCGCCCGGCTCGGCGGTCGGAGTGTCGGGATCATCGCCCAGCAACCGGCGGTGCTCGCCGGCGCCCTCGATATCGACGCCTCGACGAAGGCCGCCCGATTCGTCCGGACCTGCGATTGCTTCAACGTCCCGCTGCTGACCCTCGTCGATGTCCCGGGATTCCTGCCGGGGGTCGGGCAGGAGCACGGCGGGATCATCAAGCATGGCGCGAAGCTGCTGTACGCCTACTGCGAGGCCACGGTTCCGAAGGTCACGGTGATCACCCGCAAGGCCTACGGCGGCGCGTACGACGTCATGAGCAGCAAGCACATCCGCGGCGACATGAACTTCGCGTGGCCCACCGCCGAGATCGCGGTCATGGGTGCCGAGGGCGCCGTCAACATCATCTTCAAGGATGCGATTGCCAAGGCCGACGATCCGGCGGCGGAACGAACGCGGCTCGTCGAGGCTTACGAGACGGAGTTCGCGAACCCGTACATCGCGGCGGCGCGGGGCTACGTCGACGACGTCATCAAGCCGAGCGAGACGCGGCCGCGGCTCATCCAGGCGTTCGACATGCTGGCCGACAAGCGCGACACGAACCCCCGCAAGAAGCATGGCAACATCCCGCTCTAGCGCGGCGGCCGGGGCGGCTGGCGCAGCGGCAGCGGCGGCCCGCGCGGCCCCGTCTTTGCGCAAAGACGGCCCGCCGTTTCGGCGGGTCCTGATCGCCAATCGCGGCGAGATCGCGCTGCGGATCATCCGCGCCTGTCACGAGCTCGGTATCGAGGCGGTTGCGGTCTACAGCGACGCCGACCGCGAGGCGATGCACGTCCGCGAGGCCGACGTCGCCGTCCGCCTGGGTCCGTCGCGGCCGGCCGAGAGCTACCTCCGGATCGATGCCATCGTCGAAGCGGCGCTCGCGACCGGCGCCGACGCCATTCACCCCGGCTATGGCTTCCTCGCCGAGCGAGCCGCCTTCGCCCGGGCGGTCGAGGCTGCAGGCCTTATCTTCATCGGCCCATCGTCCGCGGCGATCGATGCCCTTGGCGACAAGCTCCACGCCCGACGCACGGCCCAATCCGTCGGGGTCGAGGCGGTTCCCGGGACGCTCGAGCCGGCGCCGGTCGACCGGGCCGACCAGCTCGAGGGGATCCTTGCCGAGGCCAGCCGGATCGGCTTCCCGCTGCTCGTGAAGGCAGCGGCAGGTGGTGGTGGGCGGGGGATGCGCCGGGTCGAGCGCGTCGAGGAGCTCCCGGCCGCGCTGGCGTCCGGGTCCCACGAGGCGGCGTCGGCGTTCGGCGACGGATCGGTCTACCTGGAACGGGAGATCAGCCCGGCGCGGCACATCGAGGTCCAGCTCCTCGGCGATGCGACAGGCCAGGTGGTCGCGATCGGCGAACGTGACTGCTCGCTCCAGCGGCGCCACCAGAAGCTCGTCGAGGAGGCGCCGGCACCGGGCCTCAGCCCGGACGAGCGGCGGCGACTGCACGAGCTCGCGGTCCGGGTCGCCACGGCCGCCGGGCTCCGAAACGCTGCGACCGCCGAGTTCCTGCGGGCACCGGACGGGAGGTTCTACTTCCTCGAGGTGAACACCCGCCTTCAGGTCGAGCATGGGGTCACGGAGCTCGTGTCGGGCGTCGACATCGTGCGGGAGCAGCTGTTCCTTGCCGCGGGCCGGCCGCTCTCGGCGGCGGTCCTCCGGGCCGCGGAGTCGGCCGCGGAGCCTGGCAGCCACGCGATCGAGGTCCGCCTGTCGGCCGAGGACCCCGCCGCCGACTTCGCGCCGACGCCCGGGCGGGTCACCCGCTGGTCGATGCCGGCGGGTCCCGGGGTGCGGGTCGACACGGCCATGGAGGTGGGCGCTCGGGTCCCGGCCGAGTACGACAACCTCATCGCCAAGGTCATGGTCCACGCCGGCGATCGGGACCTGGCGATCGATCGCCTGCGGCGGGCGCTCGACGAGACCGAGGTGGCCGGCATCCAGACGACACTGTCGTTCCATCGCTTCGTGGCCCGCCACGCGGGCTTTCGGGCCGCCGACCTGTCGACCGGCTGGGTCGGGGAGCACTGGCACGGACGGGTCGAGCGCGCCCGGGTCGCCGAGGCGGCGATGCTGGCTGCCGGCCTGGCGGGCCTCGACGAGAGGGCTGACGCCGGGGGTGCGCCGGCATACGCCACGGTTGCCGGTGGCGCCGTCGAACCACGCCGCCCGATGGGACCCCACGCCGGTCCCGAGATGAACGGCCGCTGGCGCGAGGCCGGCCTCGAGGCAGCAACGGACCGATGGCCGCGCTGACCGACCCGGGGGCCGTGCTGGTCAGCCTCGTGCCGTCGCTGGCCGGGACCGAGCTTCCGCCGCTGACGGTCGATCGGGCGGGGAGCGAGACCGCGCTCCGCTGGCTCGACCCCGAGCGGGCCGTGCTCGAGCCCCTCGCGACCGACGGCCGCCCGGACCATGGCGGCACGGCCGGTCGCAGTCAGCGCGTGCTTTTGCTCCCGCCCATACGTGCCCCGGAGCCCGGCAGGCTTCGGCGGGAGGTCGTGATCGACGGCTGGCGAATCGAGGTGGAGGTCGAGCCGGCGGCTCGGGCGGCCCTGCGCGAGCGGGCCCGGCGGGGCCACGAGGAGACCCGCCACAGCGGACCCACGGAGGTCCATGCCATCATCCCGGGCGTCGTCCTCTCGGTCTCGGTGGCGGCGGGCGACGACGTCGCGGCCGGCCAGGAGCTGCTCACGATCGAGGCGATGAAGATGCAGAACGAGCTGCGGGCGCCGCGGAGCGGAAGGATCGAGCGGGTCGCGGTGGCGCCGGGCGGGACCATCGACGTCGGGGACCTGCTGGTCGTCATCATCTGATCGTCGGCGGAGGACAGGAACCAACGGAGGACGCGTGACCGAGGGACGGGATCGCTGGCGCAAGACGAGCCGGGCGGCCTCCCTCAAGGCCGCCCCGGAGCGGCGCGAGCGCTTCGAGACGTCCTCGGGCATCGAGGTCCGGGACCTGTACGACCCCTCGGACATCGCCGGGCTCGACGAGGAGCGCGACCTCGGTCGCCCGGGCGAGTTCCCGTTCACCCGGGGCGTGCAGCCGACGATGTACCGCAGCCGGTTCTGGACCATGCGCCAGTACGCCGGCTTCGCCACGGCCGAGGAGACGAACCGGCGCTTCCGGTACCTCCTCGAGCAGGGCCAGACAGGGCTGTCGGTCGCCTTCGACCTGCCGACCCAGATGGGCTACGACAGCGATGCACCCGAAGCGGCCGGGGAGGTCGGCCGGGTCGGCGTCCCGATCGCGAGCCTCGCCGACATGGCGGTTCTGTTCAAGGACATCCCGATGGGCACGGTCTCGACCTCGATGACGATCAACGCCACGGCGGCGACCCTCGTCGCCCTCTACGTGGCGGCTGCCGAGCAGCAGGGGGTCGCCCGAGCCGACGTCTCCGGGACCGTCCAGAACGACATCCTCAAGGAGTACATCGCGCGCGGGACCTGGATCTATCCGCCCCGGCCGTCGATGCGGCTCGTGACCGACATCTTCGAGTTCGGGGCCCGCGAGCTGCCCAAGTGGAACACGATCTCGATCTCCGGCTACCACATGCGCGAGGCCGGCGCGAGCGCCGCCCAGGAGCTGGCGTTCACGCTGGCGGACGGCATCGCCTACGTCGAGGCCGCCCTCGCGCGCGGGCTCGCGATCGATGACTTCGCCCCCCGCCTGAGCTTCTTCTTCGCCGCCTGGTCGGAGCTCTTCGAGGAGGTTGCGAAGTTCCGGGCGGCCCGCCGGATGTGGGCCCGGATCGTGCGCGACCGCTTCAAGGCATCGAACGTCCGTTCGATGGCCTGCCGGTTCCACGTCCAGACCGCCGGGTCGTCCCTGACGGCCCAGTCCGTGGACAACAACGTCGTCCGGACGACCCTCCAGGCGCTGTCCGCCGTGCTCGGCGGCGCGCAGAGCCTCCACACCAATGCCCGGGACGAGGCCCTGGCCCTGCCGACCGAGGAGAGCGCCCGGCTGGCGCTGCGAACCCAGCAGATCCTGGCCTACGAGTCGGGGATCACCGAGACCCCCGACCCGCTGGCCGGCTCCTACTTCGTCGAGACCCTCACCGACGAACTGGAGGCCGCAGCCCTGGGCTACCTCGAGGAGATCGACGCGATGGGCGGGACGCTCGCCGCGCTGGAGGCCGGCTTCCAGCAGCGCGAGATCCAGGAGTCGGCGTACCGGGTTCAGCGCGCGATCGACTCGGGCGACCAGGTCGTCGTCGGGGTCAACCGCTTCCGCGACGAGCGCACCGCCACGCCGAAGCTCCAGCGGATCGACCCGGAGGGGGAGCGCCGCCAGGTCGCGGGCCTGCAGCGCGTCCGGGCGGAACGGGATCCCGCCGCGTGGGAGGCCGCGATGCGCCGGCTCGGCGACGCCGCCGCGGGCACGGACAACGTCATGCCGCCGCTCATCGAGGCGGTCAAGGCCTATGCAACGGTCGGCGAGATCGCGGATCGGCTCCGGGCGACGTGGGGCGTCCACCGCGAGCTCATCACGGTCTAGGGAGGAGGGGAAGGCCATGGCTCCTGAACCGACCGGCCGATCCCGCCGACGCGTCGGCATCCCGGCGGCCCCGTCCCTCCGGCCGGGCCGGATCCACCATGTCGCGGTGGTCGTCGCCTCGATCGACGACAGCCTGCCGCTCTACCGCGATCTCCTCGGGATGCGGCTCGAGAGCGTCATGGACATCGCGTCGGATCGAGTCCGAATCGCGTTCCTCGGAGTGGGCGAGTCGAAGGTCGAGCTCGTCCAACCCACGGACGCCACGACCGGCGTCGCGCGCTTCCTCGCGACCAAGGGCGAGGGCTTCCACCACGTCTGCTTCGAGGTGGCGAACCTGACCGAGGAGCTGACGCGCCTCGGGATCGAGGGGGTCGAGCTCATCGATGCGGCGCCGCGGCGAGGCGCCGAAGGCCCGGTCGCGTTCATCCATCCGCGGTCCGGCCATGGCATGCTCATCGAGCTCATCGAGGCGCCCGGCGGTCCCGCGTGGCGGAGCCTGGGCTACCCCGAGGATCACTGACCGGCATGTCGGCGCTCGATGACGCACCACACGTCGAGGCGCACGACCGGGCCACGTGGCGGGCGTGGCTCGACGAGCACCACGTCGCCGCACCGGGTGCGTGGCTCGTGACCTGGCGACCGAGGTCGGGCAAGGTGGGACTCGACTACGAGGCCGCCGTCGAGGAGGCGCTGTGCTTCGGCTGGGTCGACAGCACGGGCGGCGTGGTCGACGACGATCGCAGCAAGCTCTACTTCGCGCCGAGGAAGGCACGCAGCGTCTGGGCGGCGTCGAACAAGGGCCGGGTCGAGCGACTCATTGCCGACGGTCGCATGGCGCCAGCCGGGCTCGCGGCGATCGAGCGAGCGAAGGTCGACGGCTCCTGGACGGTCCTCGACTCCGTGGAGCGCCTCGAGGTCCCGGCCGACCTCGCGACCGCACTGGCGGCGAGCCCGCCCGCGACCGCGAATTTCGCGGCGTTCTCGCCGTCGGCCCGCAAGCAGCAGCTGGCCTGGGTCGCCACGGCCCAGCGCCCCGAGACCCGCGCCACGCGGATCGCCGCGATCGCCGAGGCTGCGACACGCAACGAGCGGGCGCGGAGCTGACGCTCCGTCGACGGCCTCGCGGGGCGCGGCCCGAGGCTCAGCGGGCGACGGCGGTCAGCAGGAAGAGCGGGTAGGTCCGGCCGTCGCGCTCGAGCGAGCCCGCCGACCCGATCAAGACCTCTCGGAACCCAGCTTGCTCCGCAAGCGCCTTGAGGCGGTGACGATCGAATCCGTGGTGGTGGATGCCCTCCGCCTCCGCCGTATGAAATGAGCCGTCCTCGGTGTCGAGATCGGCGAGGGCCATGCGACCGCCGGGGACGAGGAGCGCCCGAACGGCCCGCAGCGCGTCGGCCGTGTCCTCGACGTGGTGGAGCATCAGGATCGAGAACGCCAGGTCGAACGGCGCGCCGGCTGGCGTCGAATTCGAACCGAGCTCGAACCGAGCGGTCGAGACGCCCCTCAACCTGCGCGTCGTGATCTTGGCAGCGGCCACCTCGAGCATGCCGGTCGACGGATCCGTGAGCAGCAGCTCGGCGAGCCGATCGCCCACGCGATCCCGGATGGCCAGGCCGAGCAGGGCGGTCCCGGCACCGAGCTCGATGGCCCGGGTGCCCTCGGCGATGGGAACGGCGGCGACGAATGCGTCGGCGGCGACCTCCGATCGGGCGACGTGCTCGGGGTTGTCCCATTCGGCAGCCCGCTCGTCGAAGGTGGCCATCAGCCCGGCTTGCTCGCGAGGATCGAGAACATGAGCGGCAGCTCGCCGGCGACATTGGCCGGCAGACGCCAGGTCCCGTCCGGGGCAGGCACGAGGAACGGCACCTCCCAGTTCAGGTACGGGTACTCCCGGAGCTGCTCGATCCGCAGCCCGGCGCTCGCAAGCGCCGTGACGATTTCGCCGAGGGAGTGGTCCCAGCCGTACTCCATCGGCGTTTCGACATGGGCCGTCCGATCGGCGTACGAGCCATGTGTCGGCATCGCGATCGGATCGGGATGCTCCCAGTAGGGGTAGGCCAGCCGGAGCTCGCCGGGTCCCACGCCCTCGTCGGCCATGGCCTGCACGACGGGGTGGACCTCGAGGATGTAGAACCGCCCGCCCGGTCGCACGAAGCGGGCGACGACCTCGCCCCAGCGGGCGATGTCGGGCAGCCAGCCGAGCACGCCGTTCGACGTGTAGACGAGATCGAACGCCTCATCGAGCACCGCCGTCAGGTCGTAGACGTTCGACTCGAGGAACCGAGCCTGGATCCCGAGCTCCGCGGCGAGCGCCCGCGCCACATCGATCGCCTGTGGCGAGAAGTCGACGCCGGTCACGGTCGCGCCGAGCCTCGCCCAAGACAGCGTCTCGAGGCCGAAATGGCATTGGAGGTGGAGCAGGCTCAGCCCGCGGACGTCGCCGATCTCGGCCTGCTCGTGCGGCGCGATCCGGTTGTGCCCGCCCTTGAACCGCTCGACGTCGTACGCCCCGCCGGCGTGGATGGCGGTCCATTCGTCCCACAGCGCCCGGTTCGACGCCATGGCGGATTCCGCCGAGATCCCGCGGAGGCGCGGCGCCCTGGCGGGGTTCACCCTCGGTATCCGGCCTCGCGAAGCAGCGCCGGCAGCTCGGTGGGCGAGCCCGCGACCCGGAAGCCCGCCGCTTCGAGGGCCGTGACCTTCGACGCCGCGGTGCCCTTGCCGCCGCTGGTGATCGCGCCCGCGTGGCCCATCCGCTTGCCCTCCGGAGCCGAGCGGCCGGCGATGAACGCGACCTTCGGGACGTCGCGAAGGTGGTCCGCGGCCCACGCCGCCGCCTCTTCTTCCGCCGTGCCGCCGATCTCGCCGATGAGGACCAACGCGTCGGTCTTCGGGTCGTCGGCGAAGGCCTTGAGGATGTCGAGGAACTGGGTCCCGACGATCGGGTCGCCCCCGATCCCGACGCACGTCGATTGGCCGATGCCCGCGTCGGTCATGGCCTGGACCGCCTCGTACGTGAGCGTGCCGGAGCGGGAGACCACGCCGACGTTGCCCTCGCGATGGATCGAGCCCGGGATGATCCCGACCTTGGCCTTGCCCGGCGACGTCGCGCCCGGGCAATTGGGCCCGATGAGGGTCGCGCCCGCGAGGCGGACCTCCTCGACCACCGGGATCATGTCGAGGGCCGGGATGCCCTCGGTGATGCAGAAGATCGTCCGGATCCCCGCGGCGACCGACTCCAGGATCGCGTCGGGCGCCCCGGCCGCCGGGACGAAGATGCAGGCCGTGTTCGCGCCGGCCGCGGCGACCGCCTCGGCGACGGTGTCGAAGACCGGGACCCGGCCATCGATGGCGGTCTGGCCACCCTTGCCCGGCGTCATCCCGGCAACGATCGCCGTGCCGTACTCGAGCATCGCCCGGCTGTGGAACTCGCCCTCGCGGCCGGTGATGCCCTGGACGAGCAGCCGGGTCTCGCGGCCGATGAGGATGCTCACGCTGTCGCCGCAGGGCCCGCGGTGCCCGTGGCCGCGGTTGCCGCCTTGGCCGCCGCGACGGCCTTGGCCGCCGCCTCGTCGAGGCTCGCCGCGGTGACGAAGTGCGCGGCCTCGAGCAGCTCGCCGGCTTCGGCGGCGTTCGTGCCGACGATCCGGACGACCATCGGGACGTCGCGCTCCTGGCGCGCTCGCGCCTCGATGAGCCCTCGCGCGACCTCGTCGCCGCGGGTGATGCCGCCGAAGATGTTCACGAGGATCGCCTTGACGTTCGGGTCGTCCAGGATCAGGCGCATCGCGGCCGCCACGCGATCCGACTTCGCGCCCCCGCCGATGTCGAGGAAGTTCGCCGGCTCGCCGCCGGCCCGCTTCACGAGGTCCATCGTCGTCATCGCCAGGCCCGCGCCGTTGACCATGCAGCCGATGTCGCCGTCGAGCTTGATGAACGTCAGGTCGTAGCGCCGGGCCTCGACGTCGGCCGGATCCTCGGCGTCCAGGTCACGCAGGGCCTCGTGGCCCGGGTGGCGGGCGATGGCGGAGTCGTCGAGCGTGATCTTCGCGTCGAGGCAGACAAGCCGCTCGACCGGGGCGCCCTGGGCGCCGTGCTCGCGGACGACGGCGAGCGGGTTGATCTCGACGAGGTCGGCATCGTTCGCGATCATTGTCCGGACGAGGCCCTTCGCGATGGCGGCGGCGGCCTTCCAGTGGTCACCGAACCCGACCTTGAACACCAGCTCGCGAGCCGCGTAGTCGGGCAGGGCGAGGAGCGGGTCGACGTGCTCGTAGACGATCGCGCCGGGGTTCGTCGCGGCGACCTGCTCGATCTCGACGCCGCCCTCGGCCGAGCCGATGAACATGAGGCGCTTCGTCGCGCGATCGAGGAGGACCGAGAGGTAGTACTCCTTGACGATCTCCGCGGCGGGCCCGACGAGGACCCGCCGGACGGGCAGCCCCTTGATCTCGAGGGCGAGGATCTCGGCGGCGACGTCCTCGGCCTCGTCCGCCGTGGCGGCGAGCTTGACGCCGCCGGCCTTGCCGCGGCCGCCGACGAGGACCTGGGCCTTGATGACGACCTTGCCGGTCGCGTTCGCGGGATCGGCGAGGAAGCGGACCGCGGCCGCGCGCGCCTGCGACGGCGTCCGGGCGACCTCCCAGGGGGGAACCGGAAGGCCCTGGGCGACCAGCAGCGACTTCGCGTCGGCTTCGTGGATCTTCACGGGTTGCGAATGGTAGCCGGGTCGAGCCGTAGAATGGCCGCATGGCCCATCGAGTGACCCTCATCCCCGGCGACGGCATCGGGCCGGAGCTGGCGGAGGCGACACGGCGCGTCCTCGATGCCTCGGGGATCGCCTTCGAGTGGGAGGTCGTGGAGGCCGGCGAGGCCTGCATCGCGACCTACGGGACGCCCCTCCCGGACCACGTCCTCGAGTCGATCCGCCGCAATGGCGTGGCGATCAAGGGTCCGATCACCACGCCGGTCGGAGCCGGCTTCAGGAGTGTCAACGTCACGCTCCGCCAGGCGCTCGGCCTCTACGCCAACCTCCGGCCGGCCCGGTCGATGCAGGGCGTCGAAACCCGCTACGACGACGTCGATCTGGTCATCGTCCGGGAGAACACCGAGGACCTCTACGCCGGGATCGAGCACATGGTCGGGCCGGATGCGGCGGAGAGCATCAAGATCATCACCCGGGCCGCGTCCGAGCGGATCGCCCGGTTCGCGTTCGAGTACGCCGTCGCGAACGGCCGCCACAAGGTCACGGCCGTCCACAAGGCCAACATCATGAAGCTCTCGGACGGCCTGTTCCTCGAGTCCTGCCGGACGATCGCGGCGGACTACGAGGGCCGGATCGAGTTCGAGGACCGGATCGTCGACAACATGTGCATGCAGCTCGTCCAGAAGCCCGAGCTGTACGACGTCATGGTCCTGCCGAACCTCTACGGCGACATCGTGTCCGACCTCTGCGCCGGCCTGGTCGGCGGCCTCGGGGTCGCCCCGGGCGCGAACATCGGCGAGATGGGTGCGGTCTTCGAGGCGGTCCATGGGTCAGCTCCGAAATACGCCGGCATGAACCGCGCCAACCCGACCGCGCTCATCCTGTCCGGCGTGCTGATGCTCCGCCACCTCGGGTACCCGGACGCGGCGGAGCGGGTCGAGACCGCTCTGCGCGCGGTCGTCGCCGAGGGCCGGGCCACGACGCCCGACATGGGTGGGACGGCCGGCACCCGTGAGTTCGCCGACGCGATCATCGAACGGCTGACCGGCGGCGCAACGGCCGCCGGGGCGACCGCGGCGACCGCCGCCGACGCGACCGGCGGCGCAACGGCCGCCGGGGCTCCACCCGGTGAACCGACTGCCGAGGCCCGATCAGGCTGCCGTCCTCAAGCTCACCTACCGGGGCGGGGAGGGGATGGTCGCCTGGGCCTTCCACCGGATCTCCGGCGTCGCGATCTGGGCCTTCATCCTCCTGCACGTCGTCGACATCTGGCTGTCCCAGGTCAACGCGGCGCTGTACGACGACGTCCTGACGATCTACGCCAGCCCGCCGGGCCGGGTGTTCGAGATGCTCCTCGGCGCGGCGCTGCTGTACCACGCCCTGAACGGTCTCCGGATCATCGTCATGGACTTCTGGCCGCCGCTGACCCAGTTCCATCGCCAGATCTGGACCGCGTCGTGGGTCGTGTTCGTTCTCGTCGGCGTGCCCGTGGCCTACGTGATCCTCAAGCCGATCTGGGGCGGCTGAGCGATGGCGACGCACTACTCCGCGGTGGGCCGGCCCAAGCCGACGGCCGGCGATCGCCGCGAGCTCGCGATCTGGTACCTCATGCGGCTCACGGGCCTCGCCCTGTTCGTGCTCGCCCTGAGCCACTTCCTCATCACCCACGTCCTCTACGACCCGGCCAGCCAGACCGCCGAGTGGATCGCGACGCACCGCTGGGCCAACGATCTGTGGCGGTGGGTGGACGGCTCGATGCTCGTGATCGTCGTGTTCCACTCATTCACCGGCGTGCGGACGGTCCTCCAGGACTACGTCGGCGGGCGGTTCCGGACGGTGCTCATCGTGCTCCTCGTCATCGTCGGGATCGTGCTCGCGGGCCTGGGCCTCTGGGCGGTCTCCACCGCCTCGGCCCCGCCGCCGTGAGCGGCCCGCCGCCCGCCCCGATCGCCGGACTCGACCACGACGCGCTGATCGTCGGCGCCGGCGGCGCCGGTCTGTGGGCGGCCCTCGAGCTGGCCAAGGCAGGCGTCGATGCCGCGGTCGTGACCAAGCTCTATCCGACCCGCTCCCACACCGGCGCCGCGCAGGGTGGGGTCTGCGCCGCCCTGGGCAACCAGGAGGAGGACCACTGGGAGTGGCACATGTTCGACACCGTCAAGGGTGGCGACTACCTCGTCGACCAGGACGCGGCCGAGGTCCTCGCGAGAGAGGCCATCGAGACGGTCATCGAGCTCGAACACATGGGCCTGCCGTTCAACCGCACGCCCGACGGCAAGATCGACCAGCGGCGGTTCGGCGGCCACACCCGCAACTACGGCGAGGGCCCCGTCCGGCGATCGTGCTTCGCGGCCGACCGGACCGGCCACATGATCCTCCAGACGCTCTACCAGCAGTGCATCAAGCACGGCGTCAAGTTCTACGACGAGTACCACGTCGTCGACCTGCTCCACGAGGGGCCGGACCTTGGGAGTGGCGGCCGGGCCGCTGGCGTCATCGCCTACCGGATCGTCGACGGGGCGATCGTGACGCTCCGCTCGAAGGCGGTCCTGCTCGCGACCGGCGGGTTCGGGCGGATGTTCCGGATCACCTCCAACGCCTGGTCGCTGACCGGCGACGGCGTCTCGCTCGCGTACCGCCACGGGATCCCGATGGAGGACATGGAGTTCTACCAGTTCCACCCGACCGGGATCTACGGCATCGGGATCCTGCTGTCCGAGGCGGCCCGGGGCGAGGGCGGGATCCTCCTCAACGGGAAGGGCGAGCGGTTCATGGAGCGCTACGCCCCGACGATGGTCGATCTCGCCCCGCGCGACATCGTCAGCCGGGCGATGTACCTCGAGATCCGCGACGGCCGGGGCATTGAGGGCAAGGACTACCTCTTCCTCGACGTCCATCACCTGTCGCGCGAGGTCATCGACGAGAAGCTGCCGGACATCACCGAGTTCGCCCGCGTCTACCTCGGGGTCGAGCCGCTCAAGGAGCCGGTGCCGATCCAGCCGACGGCGCACTACGCGATGGGCGGGATCCCCACCGACCTGCTGGCGAGGGTCACCCGCGACCCCGAGGGGACGGTCGTCCCGGGCCTGTACGCGGCGGGGGAGTGCGCCTGCGTGAGCGTCCACGGGGCGAACCGGCTGGGCACCAACTCGCTGGTGGACCTGCTGGTGTTCGGCCGGCGGGCCGGCCGGCAGATCGCCGCCGAGATCGGGAGCTGGACGATGCCCGACATCCCCGTCGATGCCGCGGAACCCGTGACCGCCGAGATCGAACGGCTCCGGACCAGGCGCCAGGGAGAGAAGGCAGCCGGCCTGAAGCGCGAGCTGGCCGACGTCATGATGGACCAGGTGGGGGTCTATCGAGAGGAGTCGCTCCTGGCCGGCGCACGGGCGAAGGTCGCCGACCTGCAGGCGCGCTATGAGCGCGTGTCGGTCGCGGACAAGGGCCGGACCTTCAACACCGATCTCCTCGAGGCCCGTGAGCTGGGTTATCTCCTGGACTGCGCGGAGACGACGGTCGCGGCCGCGCTGGCCCGCAAGGAGAGTCGTGGGGCGCACGCGCGCGAGGACTACCCGGATCGCGATGACGCGGGCTGGCTCAAGCACAGCCTCGCGTACCGCGCGCCGGACGGGCCCGTCCTGAAGTACAAGCCGGTCACGATCACGACCATGCAGCCCAAGCCGCGGGTGTACTGAGCCGATGCAGGTCGACCTCCGGATCCTCCGCTACGACCCCGAGCGCGACGCGGCGCCGCACTGGGACGCGTATCTGGTCGACGCCGACCCACGCACGGACCGGGTCCTCGACCTGCTGCACCGGGTGAAGTACGAGCACGACGGTTCGCTGACGTTCCGCCGTTCCTGCGCTCACGGGGTCTGCGGCTCGGACGCGATGCTCATCAACGGTCGCAACCGGCTGGCGTGCAAGGAACGCATCGAGAAGCTCGGCCGGAAGATCCGGATCGCGCCGCTCCAGGGCCTGCCGGTCGTGAAGGACCTCGTCGTCGACATGGACGGGTTCTTCGAGAGCTATCGCTCGGTGATGCCGTTCCTCGTCAACGAGGCCCCGGTCCCGGAGCGGGAGCGGATCCAGTCGCCCGAGGCGCGGGCCCGATACGACGACACGACGAAGTGCATCCTCTGCGCCGCCTGCACGACCGCCTGCCCGAGCTTCTGGGGCAGCGAGGCCTACGTCGGGCCGGCGGCGATCGTCAACGCCCACCGGTTCATCTTCGACGACCGCGACGAGGCCGAGCACGAGCGCCTCGAGATCCTGTCAGACGAGGACGGCGTCTGGCGCTGCCGGACCATCTTCAACTGCACCGACGCGTGCCCGCGGGGGATCCACATCACCCAGGCGATCCTCGAGGTCTCGCAGCACATGCGCTCGTTGCCGCTCCCGGAGGCTCGGTCGGCGGGCCGCGGACGCGGCGCGGGCGACGGGACGGAGACGGCAGCCTGAGCGACCGGCTCTGGCCCGAGCTCGAGGCTGACGGCGCTGCCGCAGAGGCACCCAACGAGAGGTCCGCGGGCGAGCCCGGTCGTGCGACCGCGGCGAGCCGCGGCCCCGTCCACGGCTATGTCGTCCGGACCGATGGCGCCGCCCGCGGTAATCCCGGGCCGGCCTCGCTGGGAGCCGCGCTCTTCGACCTCGCCCGGCCCGACGCTCGCCACCCGCTGGCCCGGCCCGACGCGACGATCTCGGAATATCTCGGTGTCCAGACGAACAACGTCGCCGAATACACCGGCGTGGTCCGGGCCGTGGGGCTCGGCCTGGAGCTCGGGGCGGCTCGCCTGGAGCTGCTGCTGGACTCCAACCTCATCGTCGAGCAGCTCCAGGGCCACTGGCGAGTGAAGGACGTGAAGCTCAAGCCGCTCTGGGCAGAGGTCCTCCGTGGCCTTCGCCGCCTGCCGGCGGGCTGGACCGCGGCGCACGTCCGACGGGAGCAGAACACGGTCGCCGATGCCCTCGCGAACGAGGCCATCGATCGAGCCCAGGCCGGGGGTCCGGCGGTCGTCGTCCGCCGCCCCGGCTAGACTCATCGCGTCAGCGAGCCGGACGGATGGCCGCGCGACGTCGGGCGCAAGCCCGGCGGCGTGAGGAAAGTCCGAGCTCCACAGCGCAGGGTAGCGGGCAACACCCGTCCGCCGCGAGGCGAGGACCAGCGCCACAGTGACGATGCCGCAGCCGGGCTTCGGTCCGGCGGCGGAGTGAAACGCGGCAAGCTCTACCCGGAGCAAGGCCAAATAGGAGGGCGAGTCCCGGTTCGCCGGGAGTCAGGCGCGCTGCCGAGCCCTCGGGTCGGCCGCATGAGCCGTCGGGCAACCGATGGCCCGAGATGGATGGCCATCGCCGCCCGGTTCGTCCGGACGGCACAGAACTCGGCTTACAGGCCGGCTCGCTGACGTAACCCCCGTCGGGGCCTAATCCTCGTCGGGGCGGAAGATGTGCAACGCGGTGCAGGCGTTGCAGATCGGGGTCGCGCTCTCGAGGTCGCCCAGGGGGATCGCGACCTTGCGATCCGGGTACAGGCACTCGACGTCGTAGACCCGTTCGCCGCGCGCGTCCACCTTGATCATCCGACGGAACGTGCAGCGCTTGATCCGGTGCGGGGCGAGCCGGAGCGGATCTGGCGAGGCGGCGGGCTCGACGCTGAGCTGCATGGCCATCGGTGGATGCGGGGCCTCGGTGGGACGGTGTGCGCCGCACGGACCATGCGGACGGGCGGCAGCCTAGCACCGGCCACAAGCGCCCGACTAGGCGGAAAAGGTACTAGAGTCCCGGTCCGGTGAGGGACGAGGAGGAGCGTGAGCGGCTCGACTGAAGCGCGTGGACGGCGGGTGCTGACGCCGGCCGTGACGGCGGCGACCGCGTTCGCCGTGCTCGCCGCGATCGTCTCGGTCGCCTTCGTGAGCGCGCGCGGCGGCCTGGAGCTGCCGGTCGCGGCGAGCGCCACGCCGGGAATCGCCGCGGCCTCGGCGCCGCCCGCGACCATGGCCGCGGCCGCGACGCCGGCCCCGACCACTCCTGCCAACACGACCGGCCCGACGACGGCGCCGAGCCCGCCGGCGTCAGCAGGACCCACCGAGCCGCTGCCGACCGCGGCATCGAGCGGCCCAGCCGACCCACTGGCCGGCCTGCCGCCCTGCCCGGGCCACCCGGGCTGCTTCGAGTACACGGTCCGGCGCGGCGATTCCTTCACGGCGGTCTCGGACCGCTATGGGCTCCTGCTGTGGATCACCCGGGCGCTCAACCCCGAGGTCACGGACGAGCGGGTCATCACCATCGGCCAGACGCTGTACCTCGGCCACGACCCGACGGTCCGGCTCGATCCCTGCCCCGACGGCGCGCCGTGCCACCTCTACGTCGTCCGCTCCGGCGACACCATCTCGGCGATCGCGGGCCGCTACGGCCTGTCGGTCCAGGGAATCCTCGAGCTCAACCCGACCGTCGACCCGAGTCTGATCTTCACCGGCCAGGTGATCCGGCTGCCCCTGTACACGGGCTAACGGGGGGATTTCGCTCCGGGCGCAGGCGCCCGCCAGAGGCCCGCGATCCCACCGCGACCGGCCGCCGACCCGCTCCAGCGGCCCGCGTCCAGGCGCCTTGGACGTCCCAGTGAAATTGCCCATTGACGGAGCCCTCGCGCGGGCTATGATGCCGGGCAAGTGGCGCGAAGTGGGGAATAGTGGGGAATCGTCAGAGCTCCCCGGTCCCGGCTCCGAACCACCAGCGTCGGCCGAACGGGCACTTCGGCCGCCGCGTCCTCCAATGACGAGCCCGCGGTCCCCGCGGGCTCGTCGAATCCGAATCCGAGCAGTGTGGGTGGGACGGTCGAGTGTTCACCGGCGAGTACCGGCACACGGTGGACGACAAGGGCCGGCTTGCCATTCCCGCCCGGTTCCGAGTCCAGCTCGAAGGCGGGGCCTTCGTCTCTCGCTGGATCGACGGCTGTCTCGCCATCCACACCCGGGCCGGCTGGGAGCGTCTCGACGGCCTGGTCTCGGGGCTGGCCATCACGGACTCGCGGGCCCGCCTCTTCCAGCGCCAGATCTTCGGTGGCGCCCTCGAGGCCGAGATCGATCGCCAGGGCCGCGTCCTCCTGCCGTCCTATCTCCGTGACGAGGCCGGGCTCGGCGCCGACGCGGTGATCGTCGGGGTCCGCGATCACGCCGAGATCTGGGCGCCGGACCGCTGGGCCGACTACCGCCGGCCGATGGCCGACCCGCAGGCGTTCGCCGACGCGATCGCCGGGCTCGGGATCTGACGATGACGGCGACCCAGCACGTGCCGGTCATGTCAGACGAGGTCGTGGCGATGCTCGCCGCGCGGCCGGGCAGTCTCAACATCGACGCCACGATCGGCGGCGGCGGACACGCCGAGCGGATCCTGGCGGCGTCCGACCCTGATGGCCGCCTCCTCGGTCTCGACGCCGACGGGGCGGCCATCGCCAGAGTCCGCGAGCGGCTCGCCGGACGCTATGGCGACCGGCTGCGGCTGCGCCACGCGAACTTCCGCGAGATCGGCAGCGTCGCGCCGGGCGAGGGCTTCGGCGAGATCGACGGCTGCCTCTTCGACCTCGGCCTCTCGAGCGATCAGCTCGCCGACGAGGGTCGCGGCTTCAGCTTCCGGACCGCCGGGCGACTGGACATGCGCTTTGACACGACGCGTGGCGTCGCAGCGGCGGAGCTCATCGCCAGCCTCGACGCGGACGAGCTGACCGGCCTCTTCCGGCGCTATGGCGAGGAGCCGTTCGCGGGTCGAATCGCCCGGGCCATCGTCGAAGCCCGCCGGACCGCGCCCGTGGAGACGGCCGCCGAGCTGGCCGCGCTGGTCGAGCGGGTCGCCCCACGCCGAGCGCCGGGCCGGCGCCGGGTCCATCCCGCGACGCGCGTCTTCCAGGCGCTCCGAGTCGCGGTCAACGAGGAGCTCGAGGCGCTCCAGGAGGGCCTCGCCGCCGCGGTCGACCTGCTCCGCCCGGGCGGCCGGCTCGTCGTCCTGAGCTACCACTCGCTCGAGGACCGGATCGTCAAGCGCTTCTTCCAGGCCGAGCGTCGAGGCTGCGTGTGCCCGCCCGAGGCGCCGGTCTGCGTCTGCGGCCGGCAGCCGCGGCTCCGTCTCGTCACCCCGAAGGGCCTCGTGCCGGAGGAGGCCGAGGTCATCACCAATCCACGGGCCCGGAGCGCACGGCTCCGGGCTGCCGAGCGGCTCGCTGCCTAGCGGCCGATCCCGCCGACACCCGTCCGCCAGTCGCACCCGTCGCACCCGTCGCGCCCCGTCGTCGTCAGCCCATCGTGGGAGGAGGAGTCCCCGTGAGCAAGCGCCACCAGGCCACTCGCCGTCGCGTCTACGGTCGTCGCCAGCACGAGCTCCACGAGCGCCCTGATCGGCGCGGGGAGCGGGGCCGGCTCGACCTCGACTGGGCCGGCCAGCTCGACGGCTTCGAGATTGATCCCCTCGCCTTCACCGATCCCCGGAGCAGCCGCATCCGATACGGCTTCGGCGACTGATGGCCGTCTACCAGGGCGCACGCCCGCGTTCCGGATTCGCGCTCACCGCCATCCTCCGGCCCCAGTCGTGGCCGTCTGCCTTCCCGCGCCTCGGTGCGCCGGCGATCCCGCGCGTCACCCACGGCCGCCGCACGAGCCGGACCCGGGCGCGGGTCGGCGCGATCCGACCCGCCGCCCCACGCGTGGGCATGGTCCTCGCGGCCATCGTCGTCGTCTTCAGCGGCTCCTTTCTCTGGCTCACCCAGAGCGTCCGGGTCACGGCCACGAACTACGACATCGTCCGGCTGGTGTCCGAGCGCGAGCGGCTCGAGGCGCTGACCGTCGACCTCCGCTCCAACCTCGACCGCCTCTCCGGTGAGCCGGCCATCCGCCAGGAGGCCCTCGACCGGGGCCTCGGCCAGCTCGGCGCACCCATCGTCGTTCCGGCTCGCTGAGGGAGGTCCACAGCGATGCTGGGTCGGACCGATTCGGGTCGCCGCCTGCTGTTCGTCCTCGTCGTCTTCGCCCTGCTCGGCAGCGCCCTCGTCGTGCGGCTGGGCTACTGGCAGGTATCGCAGCGCGACACGCTCGTCGACGCGGCCCAGCGCCAGATCTACCTCCGGACGGCGGTGCCGAGCAAGCGCGGCGACATCTACGACCGCAGCGGCACGGTCCTGCTCGCCGGGACCGTGGCACGCGAGCGCCTCGTCGGCTCCGGGCAGCAGCTCGATGCCGACCAGCAATCGGCCCTCGTCGACATCCTGACCCCCATCCTCGCGCTGACCCCCGATGACGTGGCGGCCCTTCAGGCCAAGCTGGCCTCGGGCAAGCCGTACGTCGTCCTCGCCCCGGACCTGAGCCCCTCGACCGCCGAGACGGTCCGGACCGCGACCGATGCCGCCGGTCTGCCCGGCCTGTCGTTCGAGACGACCTACACGCGCTCCTACCAGCCCGGCGGCGCTCCGAGCTCGTCGCTCGCCGCGCAGCTCCTCGGCTTCGTGGATGCGTCGGGCAACGGCCAGTACGGCGTCGAGCAGCGCTACCAGGACATCCTGGCCGGCACGCCCCAGGTCGTCATCTCGGACAAGGACGCGAACGGCCAGCCGCTCGCCGACACCGAGCGAACCGTCTCGGCGGGCAGCCCCGGCGCCGATCTGCGACTCACGATCGATGCTCGCCTCCAGCTCGCCGTCGAGCAGGAGGTCATGGCGGCCCAGATCGCCGATCACGCGGACAGCGCGTCGGTCGTGGTGATGGATCCCTACACCGGGGCGGTCTACGCCGACGCGAGCTATCCGTCCTACGACGCGAACAGCTTCCAGACGACCGCCGACAGCGATCCTTCGCTCTTCCAGGACCCGACGATCTCGCAGGTCTACGAGCCCGGCTCGGTCTTCAAGCTGTTCACGACGATCGCCGCGCTCGAGACCGGGACGGCGACGCTCCAGACGGTCTTCCGGGACACCGGCTCGATGCTGCTCGACCACGGCACGGCCCGGATCCAGGACGCCGACGGCAAGGCGATGGGTCGCCTCAAGCTCGAGGATGCGATCGCCTTCTCGCGGAACGTGGTTGCCGCGAAGGTTGCATTGAAGCTCGGGCCGACGCTCGAGGACTCGTCGACCATCCTCCACTCGGTCTGGGACCGCTTCGGCTTCGGCAGCAAGACCGGCATCGACCTGTCCGGTGAGGTGGCCGGGCTCGTCAACGACCCCGCAATCACCGCCTGGCGCCAGATCGACCTCGCCAACGGCGCGTTCGGCCAGGGTGTCGCGGTCACGCCGCTCCAGCTCGCGACCGCCTACTGCGCGATGGTCAACGGCGGCATCCTCGTCCAGCCGCACGTCGTCGACGCGATCGACGGCAAGCCGATCCAGGTCCAGCCGCGCGGCCAGATCATGGACCAGAGCCTCACGCCCCAGCTCGAGGGGCTGCTGAACCACGTGCTGTCCACAAACTGGTATCGCGACGACGTCCGGATGCCCGGCTACTGGCTCGGCGGCAAGACCGGCACCGCCCAGATCTGGGACTCGCAGCACCACCGCTGGTCCACGAGACAGGACAACTTCTCGTTCATCGGCTTCGTCGGCCGCCAGGTCGGTCGGCCCGACCTCGTTATTGCCGTCAAGCTCGGTGGTGCGCGCCCGGCCATCACCGGCGCCGGCCAGCTGATCCTGTCGGTCAAGTCCACGGAGCTCTTCCGCCGGATTGCGACGGACGCCGAGAACACGCCGGGCCTCCTGCCGCCGCTGTCCATCGAGGACATCCCGACCGCCAGGCTCGGCGGATGATCGCGGCCGGTGCGCCGGTCCCTGACGCAGCGGCCCCCGGTCCCTGTGCGACACTTCGGGCCGTGACTCCCGACCGGTCGTCGCCGTCCGCTGGCCGGGACGCCGCCACCGGCTCGAGCGTCCGCACCGCAGCCGACGGTGGTCCCGCCGGCCCCATCGGACTCACGGCGGACGACCTGCGCCGTCTCTCCGGCGGCCGCCTCCTCAGGCGCTCCGAGCGGCTCGTCCACGGCGGCGCCGTGGACTCCCGCCTGGTCCACTCCGGTGAGCTCTTCGCGGCGCTGCCGGGCGAGCGGACCGACGGCCATCGCTTCCTCGGCCAGGCCGTCGATCGCGGCGCGGCCGCGCTGGTCGTGGCCCATCCGCCCGTTGCGGCTGAGCTCGAGCGGCTCGGCGACGTCACAGTCGTCCAGGTCCCGGACGTCCTCGTGGCCCTCGGCTCGATCGCCGCGGGCTGGCGCAGCCGCTTCGATCCGCTCGTCGTCGGCGTGACCGGCAGCTTCGCGAAGACCTCCACGAAGGAGGCGATCGTGACGGTCCTCGAGGGGACGTTCGCCACCCTCCGGAACGAGGGCAACCAGAACAACGAGATCGGCCTCCCCCTGACGCTCCTCCGGCTTGGGTCGGAGCACCGGGCGGCGGTCCTCGAGATGGGGATGTACGCCGGTGGCGAGATCGCCGACCTGGCGCGGATGGCCCGGCCCCGGATCGGCGTGGTCACGGCCGTCGCGGGCGTTCACCTCAGCCGGATGGGCAGCCTCGCGGCGATCGAGAGTGCCAAGGCCGAGCTGGTCGAGGCCCTGCCCTCGGATGGGGTCGCGATCCTCAACGAGGACGACCGGCGCGTCCGGCGGATGGCCGAGAGGACCGCGGCGCGAGTGCTCGGCTACGGCTTCTCGGCCGACGCGGACGTGACCGCAACCGACGTCGCGACCGCGGGGTTCGGTGGCATGCGGTTCACGCTCCGCATGCCCGCGACCGGCGGCGGCCGGCCGGTGCGCGTCGCGGCCACGATCCCCAGTCTCGGCCGGCTGTCGGTCCACAACGCCCTCGCCGCCGCGGCCGTCGGGCACGCTGCCGGGATCGCCGGGCCGGACATCGTCCGGGCGCTGGCCCGCGGCTGGACGGCGCCGCACCGCGGCGAGGTCCACCGAATCGGCCGCGTCACCGTGATCGACGATGCCTACAACGCCTCGCCGCCATCGGTCATCGCCGCGCTCGACCTGCTGGCCGGGCTCCCGGGCCGGCGCGTCGCCGTGCTCGGCGAGATGCTCGAGCTCGGCCGCGGCGCGGCGGGCGGCCATCGCGACGTCGGGACGGCCTCGGCGGCCACCTGCGACCTGCTCGTCGTCGTCGGCGCCGCCGCCCACGGGATCGCCGTCGGTGCCCGCGAGGCCGGCCTCGACCCCTCTCGCGTCATCGAGGTTCGCGATCGGGATGCTGCCCTCGATCTCCTCGTGAAGCGCCTCCAACCGGGCGACGTCGTGCTCATCAAGGCGTCGCGCGGCGCGGAGCTGGATCGGCTGGTCGGGTCGTTGCTGGTCCACGCGGCCGAGGTGGCGCGATGAGCGTCGAGCTCATCCAGGCGCTCCTCCTGGCGTTCGCCGTCATCGTCATCCTGATGCCGGGCTACATCCGGTTCCTGCGCTTCGTGGGCATGGGCAAGCAGATCCGTGCAGAGGGCCCGGAGAGCCACCAGGTGAAAGCCGGGGTCCCGACGATGGGCGGGCTCCTCGTCATCGTCGTCGTGCTGTTGCTCTTCTACGCGCTGCGCGGCTTCCCGGTCGCCGGGGCGATCGCGCCCCTCGCCACGCTGCTGCTCGTCGGGCTCCTCGGCGCGGTCGACGACTACCTCAACGCCCGGACCGGCGAGGGCATCCATGCCCGCCAGAAGATGCTGTGGCTGATCGTCGTGTCGGCGATCGCGGCGTACCAGATCCAGCAGACGTACGCGATCAACGTCATCGCGGTGCCATTCGTCGGGGCGGTCCACGTGGACCCGTGGCTGTACATCGCCTTCGCGGCCTTCGCCATCATCGCCTCGGCGAACGGCGTGAACATCACCGATGGTCTCGACGGTCTCGCCGGCGGGACGCTCGTCTTCGCCTTCGTCGCCTATCTCCTGATCGCGCTCCTCAACGAGCCCACCCAGCCGAACCTGGCGACGCTCTGTGCGTTGCTCGTCGGCTCCCTGCTCGGCTTCCTGTGGTTCAACGTCCACCCGGCCCAGGTCATCATGGGCGACTCGGGATCGCTCGCCCTCGGGGCGACGCTGGCCGTGACCGCCCTCATCACCGGCCAGATCCTGGTCCTGCCGATCATCGGCCTGATCTTCGTCATCGAGACCGGCTCGGTCGTCCTCCAGGTCGGCTACTTCAAGCTCACCCACGGCAAGCGGATCTTCCGGATGAGCCCGCTCCACCACCACTACGAGCTGCTGGGCTGGGACGAGGAGAAGATCACCCTGCGGTTCTGGATCGTCGGGATCATCGCCGGGCTGATCGGCGTGACGCTGTTCCTGGCCTCGATCGACCGGCTCGTGTGACGGTGACGACGATGACCGCCGTTCCGCTCGACATCGACGCCCTGACGATCGATGCGGTCCGCGCCGGCGCGCTGCGGGGCCAGCCGGTGACGGTCCTCGGATTCGCGCGGAGCGGCATCGCCCTGGCCCGCTTCCTCGCCGATGCCGGCGCCGAGGTGACCGTCTACGACCAGCGGCCGGCCGCGGAGCTGGCGTCCGCCATCGCAGCGCTCGATGGGCGGGCGATCCGCCTGCTCGCCGGGCCGGATGTCGACCCCGAGGCCGCCTGGCGCGGCGCGGCGCTCGTGACCACGTCGCCGTCGATCAACCCCGACTTCCCGACCACCGAGCCGGTCCTCCGGGCCGCGCTCGGCGGGCTCGTCCGGCGCCGCCGGGAGGGAGATGCGGCCGCGCCCGCCCTCATCTCGGAGCCGGACCTGTTCCTGCGGCTGTGCCCGGCGCCGACCGTCGGGATCACCGGGACGAAGGGCAAGACCACGACCTCGGCGCTCACCCACTCGCTGCTGGCGGCGGATCCGAGCCACCGCGCCCTCCTCGGCGGGAACATGGGCCGCCCGATCGTCGAGGCGCTGCCCGAGCTCACACCCCAGGACCGGGTGGTCTACGAGCTCTCCGAGCTCCAGCTGCCGACGCTGTCGCGGGGCACGACCGTCGCGGTCTACACGAACGTCACCGCCGACCACCTCGACCGCCACGGCTCGCTCGAGTCGTACCGCCGGGTGAAGCGCCGCCTGGCCGAGCTCGTCGACCCGGAGGGGGCCCTCGTCCTGAACGCCGACGACCCCGTGGTCACGGCGTACGCGGGCCTCGGCACCGCACCGTCGGTCATGTACCGCCTTGAGCGGCCGATGCTCGGTGGCATTGGAATCGCGGACGGTTGGATCGTCGGCGCGGGCGTCCAGCGCCTGCCGGTCGCCGGCGGGGGAGCGGCCGCGGTCGGGCCCGGGGGGCGCGTGTTGCCGATCGACGAGCTCGCCATTCCCGGGCGCCACAACGTCAGCAACGCGATGGCCGCCGTCGCTGTCGCGCTGCTCTTCGGCGTCGCGCCGGACGCCATCCGGGGCGCGGCGGCGCGGTTCCGCGGCGTGGAGCACCGCCTCGAGACGGTGGCGGTCGTCGGCGGCGTGCGCTTCGTCAACGACTCCCAGGGCACCCAGCCGGACGCAGTCATCGCTGCGCTGCGAGCCTTCGACGGGCCGATCGTGCTCATCGCCGGCGGCCGCGACAAGGGGGTCGACCTGGACGAGCTGGCGGGCGTCGTCGCCGAGCGCGCCACCGCAGCGGTCCTCATCGGCGAGAGCGGCCCCGACCTCGAGCAGCTCTTCCAGGATGCTGGCCTGGCGCGGACCGAGCGGGCAGCGTCTCTCGAGGCTGCCGTCGAGCGGGCAGCGGCCATCGCTGGGGAGCTCCGCGAGAGCGCGGGCCAGGCACCCGGGGGTGCGGGCGCGCCGGTCGTCCTGCTGAGCCCGGCCGCGGCCAGCTTCGACATGTTCGCCGACTACGAGGCGCGCGGCCGGGCGTTCAAGGCCGCCGTCGGCCGCCTCGTTCGTGCCGAGGAGGAGCGCTGATGGGCCTCGCGCGCTTGCCCTGGACCGGCCTCGGCCCCAAGCCCGGGGCGAAGGCCGGGCCCAAGGCGGGAACCGGGAATCGACGCAAGGCCACGAGCGGCGGCGAGCACCGCCGCCCGGTCGCCGGCCGCTCCGACTTGCCGCCGGTCGCCGGAGCGGCAAGCGACACGGTCCGGAGTGCGGCCTTCGAGCGGCCCGCCGCTCGCGGCGGCCCGGACGTCCTCCAGCGGGTCCGCCACCAGCCGGACTACGCGATCCTCATCGCGGTCGTGGCCCTCACGGCGATCGGAATCCTGATGGTCTACTCGTCGTCCGCGCTGCGGGCGTACATCCAGAAGGACGACACGCTCGCGATCGTCGGGCCGCAGATCCTGTGGGGCGCCCTGGGCCTGATCGTCATGATCGTCACGATGCGGATCGACTACCGCGTCCTGCGCCTCGTGTCGATGCCCGGCTACGTCGTCGGGATCGTGCTCCTCGTCCTGGTCTTCATCCCGGCGTTCAACCGCGTCGTCGGCGGCTCGGCCCGCTGGCTCGTCGTCGGACCGCTCCCCGCGATCCACCCCGCCGAGGTTGCAAAGCTCGCCCTGATCGTCTACCTCGCCCACTGGCTGGCGAACCGCGGCCCGCTCATCAAGGGGTTCCGGACGGGGACGATCCCGTTCCTCATGATCGCGCTGCCGGTCATCGGGCTCGTCTTCCTCGAGCCGGACCTCGGCACCGCGGTCGTCGTCGGCCTGACGGCGTTCGGGCTGTTCTTCGTCGCCGGCGCGCGGCTGTGGCAGTTCATGGTCCTCGCGGGCGGTGGGGTGGTGGGCCTCCTCCTGATCGGCCTGCGGGGCTACCAGTCGGAGCGGATCAAGGCGTTCCTGAACCCGTGGGCGGACCCGCTGGGGGCCGGGTTCCACACGATCCAGGGCCTGCTCGCCCTCGGGCTGGGCGGGATCTTCGGCAGCGGCCTCGGCGAGAGCAAGCTCGCGGGCGGGCTCTACCTGCCGAACGCCTGGAACGACTTCATCTTCGCGATCATCGGCGAGGAGTTCGGGTTCATCGGCGCAGGCATCGTCATCGCGCTGTTCCTGATCCTGGGCTATGCCGGCATCCGGACCGCCCGCCGAGCGCCGGACACCTTCGGCGCCCTGCTGGCGGCCGGGATCACGATCTGGCTGTGCTTCCAGGCGTTCATCAACATCGGCGTCGTCGTGGCGCTCCTGCCCGTCACGGGCATCACCCTGCCGTTCGTCAGCGCGGGGGGCACGTCGCTCGTCGTCAGCTTCGCGGCGATCGGCATCCTGCTCTCGATCTCGCGCGAGACCGAGGAATCCAGCCACGCGCCGATCCCGATCGGCCAGCCCGTAGAGCGGAGGATCGATGCGCCTGCTGATCGCCGGCGGGGGAACGGGAGGTCACATCTACCCGGCTCTCGCGGTGGCGGACGCGCTCCGGCGCCGCGCCGCGGACGCTGAGCTCGCCTGGGTCGGCGGGCATCGCGGGCTCGAGGCGTCGATCGTCCGGGAGTCCGGGATCCCGCTCCGACGGCTGGCTCTCCGGTCGCTTCGGAGCGTCGAGCCGGACATCCACCTCGTCCTCGACCCGGTGCGCCTCGCGGCCTCTGTGCCGCAGGCCTTCGCGATGCTCGCTCGCCGGCGGCCCGCAGCGGTCTTTACCACCGGCGGCTACGTCGCGATCCCGGTGGTGACGGCGGCCCGGGCCCTCGGCATCCCGGTCCTCCTGTGGGAGGGCAACCTCCGACCGGGTCGATCGTCGCGCGCCATCGCCGGGCTCGTCTCAGCCGTGGCGGTGAGCCTCGGCGAGACATGCCGGTTCCTGCCGCAGCGGTTGCCCTGCTTCGAGACCGGGACCCCGATCCGGGACCTGGGCACGATCGATCGCGGCGCGGCGCGAGTCCGCCTCGGCATCCCCGACGACGCCAGGCTCGTCCTCGTCTTCGGCGGCTCGCAGGCGGTGCGCCGCCTCAACGACGCCGTCGCCGCGGCGCTGCCCGAGCTCGTCGACGGGCGCTACGTCATCCAGGTGACCGGCGACGATGGCTACGCCGCGGCGCTCGCAGGGCGGGAGCGTCTGCCGGCCGAGGCGCGGGCGCGCTATCGCCCGGAGCCGTTCCTGCGGGCGACCATGACCGACGCCCTCGCCGCCGCCGACCTCGTCGTCGGTCGGGCCGGCGCCTCGACGCTCGCGGAAGTCACCGCTCTCGGACTGCCGATGGTCGTCGTGCCGTATCCCCACGCCGGCGGCCATCAGCGCGGCAACGCCGAACGCCTGGCGGCGACCGGCGCCGCGAAGCTCGTGGAGGACGAGCAATTCGATCGGAATGCCCTCCTTGCCGGCGTCGCGATCCTCGACGACCCGGACCGAACTGCAACGATGCGAGCTGCCTCGCGAGAGCACGGCCGGCCGGGCGCCGCCGGCGCCGTCGCCGACCTGCTCCTCGCGCTGGCGCGACGCCAGCCGCTGCCGTCGCCCGCGACCATCGACGCGCGCTCCAGGGGAACCGCGGCGTGACGGCCGCCGCGCGGGACGAGGCGGGCGCGCGCGTCTTCTGCGCCGCCGCGCTCACGGCCCTTGGTGGCGAGATCGCCCGCCGCGTCGGGGTCAAGGCGGAGCGCGACGCGCCGCTCGCCCGGTTCACGACGATGCGCGTCGGCGGAGTGGCCGACCTCCTGGTCACGGCCCACAACGCCTTTGAGCTGCGCGCCCTCGTGCGGTTCGCGCGCGCCCGCGAGCTGCCCCTCACGATCCTCGGCCGCGGCAGCAACGTGGTCATCTCGGACCGTGGCGTCCGCGGCCTCCTCGTGCACGTCAAGGCCGAGGCGACCCGACTCGATGGCGAGCGCTACCGGGCCGAGGCCGGCGTCGCGATGGCCCGCGCCGCCACCGAGACCCAGCGCGCCGGCCTGTCGGGGCTGGAGTTCGGCCTCGCGATCCCCGGGACGGTCGGTGGTGCGGTCTGGGCGAACGCCGGAGCGCACGGCTCGGACGTCCACGCGGTCCTGGAGTCGGCCGACGTCCTGCTGGCGGACGGCAGCGAGGCGCGACTCGACGTCGCCGACCTGGGGTTGACCTACCGCGACAGCCGGCTCAAGCACGCGCCCGACGAGATCGTGATCGCTGCCACGTTCCGACTGGAACCCGCGGACGCCGACCTGATCAAAGAGCGGCTCGACGACATCCGGCGCTGGCGCCAGGCCCACCAGCCGCTCGGCCTGCCGTCGGCAGGGAGCACCTTCCGGAACCCCGACGAGGGGCCGGCGGCGGGGGAGCGGATCGACGCCGCGGGCCTGAAGGGCTTCCGGATCGGCGGTGCCCGCGTCTCGGAGAAGCACGCCAACTTCGTCATCACCGAGAAGGGCGCGACCGCGGGCGACGTCCGGCGGCTCGCCGACCACATCCGTGCCACGATTCGGGGGCGCGACGGAATCGAGCTGCGGCCCGAGATCGAGTTCGTCGGTGACTGGGCCGGCTGGCCCTGGCCCGACGACAGCGGGCAAGGCAACGACAGCGCCGAACCCGACGACACCGCGGAAGGGGAGCGATGAGCGAGACCGCCGCCCGTCCGTCAATCACGGTCCTGCTCGGTGGCCCGTCGGCCGAGCACGACGTCTCGATCGTGTCCGGGACGGCGATCGCGGCCGCGCTCCGGGCGGCGGGTCTGGTCGTGAGCCAGGTCGTCATCGACCTCGATGGCCGCTGGTGGTGGCTCCCGCCGGATCACGACCGTGCCGGTCGCCCTCAGGGCGACTACGACGATCCCGCGACCCTCGGGGCCGATGGGCCGCACGACCTCGGCGTGGCCCTCGACCGGCTCGCGGCGGAGCGGCCGGCGCCGGTCGTGTTCATCGCCCTCCACGGTCCGTTCGGCGAGGACGGCACGGTCCAGGCCCTGCTCGAAGCCGCTGGACTGGCGTACACCGGCTCCGGCGTCATGGCGTCCGCCCTGGGCATGGACAAGACGCTCCAGAAGCGAATCTGGCGTGGCCTCGGCCTGCCGGTCGTGGACTGGCGCGACGTCCGCGCCGCGGCCTGGCGGGCGAATCCCGAGGCGGTCCTCGCCGAGCTCGAGGCGTTCGCGGTGGCGACCGGCGACCCGCGCCTGATGGTCAAGCCGGCGCGCCTGGGCTCGTCGGTCGGGATGACGCTCGCCCACGGGCCGGCGGAGCGTGCGGCGGCCCTGGAGCTCGCCTTCCGGTACGACACCCTCGCCCTCGCCGAGCGCTACCTCGAGCATGCCCGCGACCTCGAGGTCTCGATCATCGGCAACGAGCCACCGCTCGGCGTCTACGGCCCCGGGGAGGTCATCGCCGGCCACGAGTTCTACGACTACGCCGCGAAATACACGCCGGGGCTGTCGGAGAGCACGACCCACGCGGAGCTCGAGCCCCGCCCCCGGGACATGGTCCGGAAGCTCGCCCGCGACGCCTACCGGGCGATCGGCGGCGAGGGCTTCGCCCGGGTCGACTTCCTCGTTCGCAACGGCGAGATGTACCTGTCCGAGATCAACACCATCCCGGGCTTCACGCCCATCAGCCTGTTCCCGACGATGCCGGCCGAGGCCGGGCTCGACTTCACGGCCGTGTGCCTCAAGGTCGTGGACCTCGCGCTCGAGCGGCACGCGGGCCGCGTCCGCGGCCACCTCCAACCCAGCGACCTGCCACGGTGAGCGGCCGCGCGACCCGGCGCACGGATGCCACGCGGACCCGCCGCCAAGGCGGCGGCGTGGCGCGCGGCTGGCGCTTCGGACCATCGCCGGTCCGGGCGGCCGCCCTGCTCTCGATCGTCGCGTGCGTGCTAGCGCTCTACGGCCTCACCACGGCATCCGCCCTGGCGATCCAGCGGATCGACGTCTCGCCGCTGTCGTGGACGGACCACGACGAGCTCATCCGCTGGCTCGGGGTCGACCCCGGGGTCAACGCCTTCCAGCTCCCGACCGGGTCGCTGGCGGAGCGGATCGAGGAGCTGCCCGCGGTGGCCAGCGCGCACGTCGCGGTGAGCCTTCCGGGCACCCTGACGGTGACCGTCACGGAGCGCGAGCCGATCCTTGCCTGGCAGGTCGGCGACACCACCTTCCTCGTCGATCGCGACGGGATGCTGTTCGCGCTTGCCGGGAAGACCGCGGGGAGCACGGCGACGCTGCCCACGATCGTCGACGGCCGGGGCGCGTCCCTGGCGGTCCTCGGGATCGGGACCCGTCTCGATCCGACGGATCTCGACGCGGCCACCCGGCTCGCGTCGCTCAAGCCGGCCGACGTCGGCAGCCAGGCGAGCGGCCTCGCGGTCCGGATCACGGATGCGGACGGCTTCACTCTGACGACCAGCCCGGCGTCGTGGACCGCCGTGTTCGGGCCGTACAGCCCCGTGCTGCGGTCGCCGGACCTGATCCCGGGCCAGGTCCGGCTGCTCCGCAGCATCCTGTTCGGCCGGGAGACCCAGCTCGCCCGCATCGTCCTGGCCGACGACAAGAACGCCACGGTCCTGCCGTTGGCGTCGAGCCACTGACCATGAGCGATGAGATGACGGATCCGGTTGCCCGCCCTTCGCCGGGTCAGGTAGCCTTTGCCGGAACGCACCGCAGAGAGGACGGGCTCGGTTCGGTGATCCTCCCCCTGGCAGGTCTGCTGGTGGGTGTGCTGCTCGGGCTCGTTCTCAACGTCAACGTCAGCTTCGAGCTCAGCCGCTACTCGGCCGTCGCCATCCTCGCCGCCTTCGACTCCGTCCTCGGTGCGGTGCGAGCCGAGCTCGACGGGGTCTACGACAACCGGATCTTCATCTCGGGCTTCGTCACCAACGCCATCGTGGCGGTGATCCTGACCTTCATCGGCGATCGCCTGAGCCTGGACCTGTACCTCGTGGCCCTCATCAACTTCGGCTTCCGGATCTTCAACAACGTCGCACTCATCCGCCGCCACTACATCTAGAGGTTCGCCGTGGCTCAAGGCACGCTCGTCGCCCTCGACATCGGGACCAGCAAGGTCTGCGCCCTCATCGCCGAGTTCGGCCGGGATGGTCGGCTGACGGTCATCGGCCATGGGACCGTGCCCTCGTCCGGCCTGAAGAAGGGCGCCGTCGTCAACATCGACCAGACCGTCCGGTCGATTCGTGACGCGGTCGAGCGGGCCGAGCGCCTCTCCGGCTGGCAGATCGCCGAGGCCTTCGTCGGCGTGGGTGGCGCCCAGGTCGAGAGCTTCAACTCGAAAGGCCAGGTCGCGGTTGCCTCGCACACCCGCGAGGTCGCCCGCGACGACATCCGGCGGGCCATCGAGCAGGCCCGGACCGTGCCGATCCCATCGAGCCGCGAGGTCCTCCACGTCGAGCGGCGGGGCTTCATCGTCGACGGCCAGGAGGGCGTGAAGGACCCGCTCGGGATGAGCGCCCTGCGCCTCGAGGTCGAGACCCATATCGTCACCGCCCCGGCGACGGCGTACCAGAACCTCATGAAGTGCGTCGCCCAGGCGGGCGTGAAGGTCGACGAGCCGGTCGTCAACGCCCTCGCCTCGGCCGAGGCGGTCGCGAACGACACCGAGCGGGAGCTTGGCGTCGCGGTTGCGGACATCGGGGCTGGCACGATCGACCTCGCCATGTTCAACGAGGGCTCGCCGTACCACACCACGGTCCTCCCGGTCGGCGGGAGCTTCGTGACCAACGACGTCGCCATCGGGATGAAGACCTCGCTGCCGGTCGCCGAGGAGCTGAAGATCCAGTACGGCACGTGCGACCTGCGGGGCATCGAGGAGGACGAGACGATCCCGGTCGCGGTGCTCGGCGATGACGCCGGCCGGACGGTCAGCCGGCTCGAGCTGTGCCAGATCATCGAGGCCCGGATGCGCGAGACGTTCGAGCTCCTGGCGGCCGAGATCCGCAGTGCCGGCGGGCCGATGCTCCCGGCCGGGCTGATCCTGACCGGCGGTGCGGCGCAGCTCACGGGCGTCGCCGAGCTCGGGCGCGAGGTGCTCCAGATGCCCGTTCGAGTCGTCTCGCCGTCGGGTGTCGGCGGCCTGACCGACTCGATCCTCACGCCGGCCTACGCGACCTCGATCGGGCTCCTCCAGTGGGGCGCCTCGTTCCTCGAGGAGGGCGAGTCGACGCGTTACGAGTCCGCGCCCGCGGCCGGCCTCCTCGGCCGGATGCGCGACGCCATCCGGGGTCTTTTTCCGTAGGAAATCGCGATTTCGGACGTCCGCGGGCGGGTGCCCGGTGGTAGACTCCGCGACAACCTTTGGGGAGCCATCGCGCCGAGGAAGCGACCACCCCGGAGCCCGTCAATTCAGCCCCTGATGGCGGTCCGGCGACGGCCGTTCCGGAGGAGTAGCGATGGCGTTGCGGTCGGATTCGGAGAACTTCGCACTCATCCGTGTCATCGGGGTCGGCGGCGGAGGCAGCAACGCCGTCAACCGGATGATCCGGGCCGAGATGATGGGCGTCGAGTTCATTGCCCTCAACACCGATGCCCAGGCGCTCCTCCAGTCCGATGCGCCGCACAAGATCCGGATCGGCGACAAGATCACCCGCGGCCTCGGCGCCGGCGGTGACCCCTCGATCGGCGAGCGCGCCGCCGAGGAGGACACGGACAAGATCGGCCAGGCCCTCGAAGGCTCGGACATGGTGTTCATCACCGCCGGGCTCGGCGGCGGGACCGGCTCCGGCGCTGCGCCGGTCGTCGCCGAGATCGCCAAGGAGGTCGGGGCCCTCACGATCGGCGTCGTCACGAAGCCGTTCGCGTTCGAAGGTGCGAAGCGCCGCCTGACGGCCGAAAAGGCCGCCGAGGCCCTCAAGAACAAGGTCGACACGCTCATCACGATCCCGAACGACCGCCTCCGGGACGTGGTCCAGAAGAACACCTCGATCCTCGACGCGTTCCGGGTCGTGGACGACGTCCTCCGCCAGGGCGTCCAGGGCATCAGCGACATCATCACGGTGCCGGGGCTGATCAACCTCGACTTCGCGGACGTCCGGGCGATCATGAAGGACGCCGGCTCGGCGCTCATGGGCATCGGTCGGGCGTCAGGTGAGAACCGCGCCCTCGATGCGGCCCGGCAGGCCATCGCGAGCCCGCTCCTCGAGCTCAACATCTCGGGCGCGCAGGGCATCCTGTTCAACGTCACCGGCTCGTCGAACCTGTCGCTCTTCGAGGTCACCGAAGCCGCGGAGGAGATCCGCGCTGCCGCCGACCCGGAGGCGAATATCATCTTCGGTACGAGCTTCAACGAGCGCCTCGGCGACGAGGTCACGATCACCGTCATCGCGACGGGCTTCGACGGCCGCCGGCTCGGCGCCCGCGGCGCGGCGCCTGCCACCGCGAACACGGACATGCCGGCTCGCGCGCCGCGGGACTTCCTCGCTGAGCTCGAGACCCAGCGCAGCGCCCTGAGCGACGCCGGCGTGCCGGATTCGCCGCCGAACATCCGCACGGACGGCGGCACGAACGGCAACGCGACGCGCTCGGTCGCGGAGCCGATGCCGGTCGTGAAGAAGCCCGCCTATGACGCCGACGATCTGGAGATCCCCTCCTTCCTCCGGCGCGGCCGCTGATCCGACCGCATGGCGGCGTTGGCGCCGTCGCGGCCTCGCTCACGCACGTTCGAGTGCGCTCGCTTCGACCGCTCGACGCCGCCTTGCCCTGCGGCCGGCTGAGCGGCCGGTACCGGTACGGCGGTGAGCACGCCTGACCAGGAATCGGTCGACCAGATGCGCCGTGCGCGGGATGCGGTTCTCGAGCGGATCGCGGCGGCGGCGCGGGCGGCGGGTCGCGATCCAGATGCGATCAGGGTCGTCGCCGTTTCGAAGGGCTTCGGGGCGGAGCGCGTCCGCGTGGCGGTCGAGGCCGGGCTGACCACCCTCGGCGAGAACCGGGTCCAGGAGGCGGCGGCCAAGATCCCGCAGGTGCCAGGCGCGACTTGGCACCTCGTCGGGCCGCTGCAATCGAACAAGGCCCGCCGGGCCGTCGAGCTGTTCGACGTCATCGAGTCCGTCGATTCGGCTGACCTCGCCGTCCGTCTGGGGCGTCTCGCCCTCGAGACCCGGGCAGCTCGACCGTTGCCCGTGTTCCTCCAGGTCAACGTCGATGCCGACCCGGCCAAGGCCGGCTTCAGTCCGACGGCGCTCGGGGCCGCGCTCCCGGACCTTCTTGAAATTGCCGGCCTCCGGATCGAGGGCCTAATGACCGTGGGCCGACTCGTCGATCGGCCCGAGGCCGCCCGCCCGACGTTCCAGGCCCTGCGGACGCTCTCCGAGCGCCTACGCGCGACCAACCCGAGGCTTGGCCCCGAGCTGTCGATGGGCATGTCCGACGACTACGCGGTCGCGATCGAGGAGGGGGCGACGACCGTCCGGATCGGACGCGCGCTTTTCGGCAAGCGCCCCGCCGCGGGCGAGCAGCTCGGCGCCGGCTAGCGACCGAGCATCCCTCGCGCGTCAGCGCTCACGCTCGTCGCGGGCGCGCAGGCCCGACGCCAGGTCCTCGGCTTCTCCGAGGCCGCGCGGCCTGCGCCGCTGCCCCGGGTCGGTCTCCTCGATCGACGGCGGCGGCACGGGCCGGAGTTCGGTTCGGAGGCGCCGCCAGCGGCCAACCGCGCGATGGTCCTCGACCGGGGTCAGCGTCTCGCCCGCGAACCGGTCGAGGGCGTAGTCGGCGGCGAGAAGCTCGAGCGCCAGCCGGCCCCAGCCATCGCCCCGGAGGCGCCGCGCGTGCTCGCGGGGCGTCTCGCCGATGGCCCGGGCCACGATCGGCCGGTCCGCGAGATCGGCAACGAGGCGCCGATAGGCGGCGGCCGCGTCGGTCGGGGCAGCCCGGAAGAACGATCGCCGGCGGCGATCCTCGTGGACCTGGTCGTCGCCACGATCGATCGTCCGCGTCTCGAAGACGTTATCGGCATCCACGGCCGCGCCGCGCATCCACGCCCGGATGAGCAGCAGCACGACCACGACGGCGACGATCCCGAGGAGCACGATGCCGATCGAGGCGACCCCGGGGTCGGGCGGTGGGGGCGGCGTCGACGGGCCCGTGCCGAGCCCACCGGGCGACGTCGTCGTCGTCGATCCGCTGCCAACGAGCGGCAGCAGGATCAGGATCGCCCCCCCGAGCACCAGCACGACGATGACCGCCTGGATGCTCCCGCGCGACCAGCCGAACAGCATGCCGATCACGAGCAGCGGCCCGATCGCGAGGCCGAACGCGAGCTCGACCGCCGGCCGGACGAGGCCAACCGTGGGCGCCGCGACGACCTCGGCCATGACGACGATCGCGATGAGCAGGCCCACCCAGACCGGGTTCTTCGTCCAGTCGGCACCCGATCCGGCGCCGACGATCGTAAGCCGCGTGAGCGCGAGGGCGAGGACCGCGGTGCCGGCGAAGACGAGCGTCCCGGTCAGCGCGTCGGCCTCGAAGCGTGAACGGAACGGCTCGGCGATCAGGCCGCCGACCAGGCCGACGAGGCTGAGGGTCAGCATCCCGCCGAAGAGGAGCCGGCCGAGACGGTCTTCGCTGAGGGGGAAGTGCGCGTGGCCGTAGCCGCGGAGCAGGGCCAGCCCGACGAGCAGGCCGCCGGGGTTCGACGCGAGCGCCGCGCCGATGCCGCCGCCGCCCGGCGCGAAGGCGCCGCGAGCCGCCGGATCGACCAGCACGCCGACCAAGGATCCCGCGACAGCGACGCCGAGCGCCAGCGGCGGCCACCGCTCTCCGAGGCGTAATCCGATCAGGCGTGCGGTCACGATCCCGATCACGACGGCGATCGCGAAGGCGGGCAAGCCCAGGACCGGCGGGTGGAGGACCAGCTCCTGGGCGAAGCCCGCGAGGACCCAGATCCACGCCGCTTCGGCAATGGCCGCCAGCCCGACCGGGACCCAGCGGATGATCTTCACGAGAGCGCCAGCCGGGTGGCCGTCGGCCAGGGTCCGTCGAGGATGGCCGCCCTGGCGACGAATCCCGCGGCCCGGGCAGCCGCGGCATGCACGAGCGCGTCCGGTCCGGTCGCGAGGATTGCGATCCCGAGTCCCGACCGGCCCAGGCGGCGGAGCGGCTTCACGAACGGCCCCATCGCGCGAGCCGTGACGACAAGGACCGTCGTGCCGCTGGAGGTCCGCCGCTCGATCCGGCCCAAAAGCGTCTCGAAAGGCGCCGACGGCGTCGCGGACAGCCGGGCCAGCAGGTCGAGGACCCGCTCCGCCTGCCCGACGGCAGGCGCCACCGCGACGTCGGCAAAGCGCTGCGGCAGGCCGCTGTAGCCCGCCGCGGTCAGCCCGAAGGAGGCGTGCTCCGCGGCGAGCGACCGGGCGACCGAGCCCGCGACGACGAACAGGCTCTCGACGAGATCGTCCTCGAAGGACAGCGACCAGCCCATTCCCGGTTCGGTCTGGAGGTCCAGCGCGATCAGGACGTCGCGCTCCCGTGACGGCTCGAAGCGCTTCGTCATCGGCCGGCGGAGGCGTTCGCTGATCCGGGGATGGATCCGCCGGATCGGATCGCCCGGGCTGTACGGGCGCACGCCCGAGAACCGCGACGGATCCTCGGCGAGGCCCCGCCGCGCCCGGTCCAGATCGCCCCAGCGCTCCGGCCGGGCCATCGAGGGCGCGGGCACGGTGCGCGGCCAGACGAGGAGCGTGTCGATGCCCGGCAGCTCGATCGTCGCGGCCGGCCGGGCGAACAGGTCGCCGACCGAGACGTCGACCGGCCCGAGGGTGAACACGCCGCGCCGTTCCGAGGTCACCCGCAGGTGGCGGACGACGCGCTCGTACGGGGCGAGGGTCCAGGTGTTGCGGAGCGTCGGGCCGTATTCCTCGGTCTCGATCGACGGGCGGTCGAGGACGATCAGGCCCTCGCTCGTCGCGTCGTCGGCCCGAAGCCACGCGAGCGGCAGGCGCTTGCGATTCCAGATCTCGATCTCGAGCGGCACCTGGTCGCCCCAGGCCATCCGCGACATCGCGAGGCGGCGGGTGTAGTGGATGCCGCCGAGCCCGCGGGTCGTCCAGACCCAGTGCACGGTCTCGAGCATCAGGACGATGATCCCGAGGACGCCTGCCACGGGCACGCCGAGGATCGCCCCGGCGAGGACCAGGCCGAGCCCCGCGAGGACCCGGATGGTCACCCGTCAGGCCTCGGGCAGTGGGGGAGCGGGGACCGTCGCGAGGATCGAGCTGACCACGCCGCCGGCGGTGGCGCCACGGACCGCACGATCCACGTCGACCACGAGGCGGTGCTCGAGGACCGGGCCGGCCATCGCCTTGACGTCGTCGGGCAGGGCGTAGGCCCGGCCCTCGAGGACGGCCGCGGCCTGCGCAGCGCGATACAGCGCCACCGACGCGCGGGGGCTGGCGCCCAGCTCAAGGTCCGGATGCTCGCGGGTGGCCCGGGTGACCGCGACGGCGTAGCTCTCGACCTCGGGCGAGACGTGGACCTCGCGGACGAGCTCCCGGAGGGCGAGGATCCGGGCGGCGTCGGCAATCGGCTCGACCGCCTCGAGCGGCTCCGCCGACGCCTGGTAGCGCCGGGCGATCGCGCACTCGCCGGGCTCGTCGGGATAGCCGATCTTCGCCCGGACGAGGAACCGGTCGAGCTGGGCCTGGGGCAGGGCGAACGTGCCCTCGTATTCGATGGGGTTCTGCGTGGCCAGCACGATGAACGGCTCGGGCAAAGGCCGGATGAGGCCCTCGATCGTGACCTGGTGCTCCTGCATCGCCTCGAGGAGCGCCGACTGGGTGCGCGGCGTCGCGCGGTTGATCTCGTCGACGAGCAGCAGGTTCGTGAACACCGGACCGGCGACGAAGCGCAGCGATCCGCCCTCGTAGAGGCTCGACCCGGTGACGTCGACCGGCAGGAGGTCCGGCGTGCCCTGGACGCGACCCGTCGTGAGCCCGATGGCCCGCGCGACCGCCCGCGCGAGGAGGGTCTTGCCGGTGCCCGGGACGTCCTCGAGGAGGACGTGGCCATCCGCCAGCAGGGCGACGGCCACGAGCCGGAGGGCGTCGTCGGCACCCACGACGGCTCGGGCGACCTGGCCGCGGAGGTCGGCCCAGAAGGGCTCGACCTGGCGCCCGACCGACTCCGAGTTCGCAGCCGGATTGGCAGGTGAGCTGGCGTCGGGAGCGACCGGCGGGACCGCGGGGCTCGTCATCCGGCGGATGCTCCTCTCACGTAGAGCGGCGGGGCTGCTGCCAAGTATCGGGCCGATGTGGCGATGGTTCAGCGTCCGGTGGGCCGATCGGCCCGATGTATCATCACCGCCCGGTCGGAGCAGGCTCCGGACCGACCGTGGGCGATTGGCTCAGTGGTTAGAGCACGCGGTTCACATCCGCGGGGTCACTGGTTCGAATCCAGTATCGCCCACCAACTTCCCCATTGACAGCGGCGCTATTCAACGTCCACGATACGTTCAGAGATTATTGAACGATCACCGGAGGTCGAATGAGCGCCGCGACGACACCACGCACGGACTCCACGCGAGGGACTGACGACCCGTCGGCGATGGACACCCGCGCGCCAGAGGCCGAGCTGATCGTGGCGGATGCAGAGACGCTCCGGGCGATCGCGGACCCGCTCCGGCTGGCCATCCTCGAGATGATGGTGACGCGGGCGAACGACGCCTGGAGCGTCAAGGAGCTCGCGGCGGCCCTCCAGGTCCCGCAGACGCGGCTCTACCACCACATCGACCTGCTCGTCGAGCGCGAGCTCATCCGGCCGGCGAGCCAGCGCCTTGTGTCGGGGATCGTCGAGACGCGCTACCGCGTTGCCGCCCTGTCCCTCCGGCTCGACCCCCAGCTGCTGTCCCGCGAGGATGCCGCCGAGACGACCGCGGCCCTCGTCGCCAACGTGCTGGACGCCGCGCGCAACGAGCTCCTCGCGGCCCTTCGCGCGGCACCGGCCGACCCGAAGGACCCTGACCCTGACCGGCCGCTTGTGACGCGTGGCATGGCGAGGCTCACCCCCGAGCGAGCCGCGGAGCTCCGGGCGCGGCTCGTCGAGGTGGTGGCGGAGTTCGATGACGCCGATGGACCGGACGCCGTGCCATACGGCTTCCTCCTCGGCTTCTACCGGGCTCCCCTCCCGGCCAGCGACCCGACATGACCGACACCCGACCCGGCATCGGGTCGCGCGACGTCCTGCGGATTCCCGACTTCCGACGCCTCTTCGTCGGGCAGGCGATCTCCGATGTCGGCGACGGGCTGACGTTCCTGACGCTCCTGCTCACCGTCAACCAGCTCACCCATTCGACCGCCGCGCTGGCGATCATGTCGATCGCGGTCGCGCTGCCACCGGTGACGATTGGCCTGTTCGCCGGGGCCTACGCCGACCGCCTCGACCGGCGCCGGATCATGCTCGTCTCGGACACGTTCCGGGGCGTCCTCGTCCTCGGGTTCATCGCCACCGCGACGCTCGCCAACCTGCCGTTCCTGTACGTGCTCGCGTTCGTCCAGGCGGCGATCGGGACGTTCTTCTCGCCTGCCCGCGGCGCGCTGATCCCGCGGGTCGTGCCCGCAGAGGGCCTGCTCGCGGCGAACTCGATGAGCCAGGTCAGCCGGATCATCGCGAACCTCGTCGGCACGGGCCTCGCCGGGGTGATGCTCGGGGTGACGGGCCAGGTCTGGCCGTCGTTCGCGATCGATGCGCTGACGTTCTTCGCCTCGGTCGCGATCGTCTACGGCGTCAGTCGCGAGATCGGCAAGCCGGATCCGGCCACGGCCGGGATCCACGGCAGCATCGGCTCGTCGGTCGGCGACGGGCTGCGAGCCATCGGCCACTCGCGCGTACTCCTGGCCACCGTCGTCGGGCTCGCGATCGCCATGCTCGGCCTCGGGGCGGTGAACGTCCTGTTCGTGCCGTTCCTCGTCAACGAGCTGCACGAGACGCCGGTCTGGGCGGGCCCGCTCGAGGCGGCCCAGACGCTCTCGATGATCCTCGCGGGCGGCCTGGTCGCCGCGCTGGCGAGCCGCCTCCGGGCAACGACGATCATCACGATCTCGATGTTCGGTGTGGCCCTCGTCGTCGGGCTCTTCGCCGTCGTCCCGAACGTCCTCGGACTGTTCGTGCTCCTCTTTGCAGTCGGCTGGTTCATGACCCCGCTCCAGGCGGCCTCGACCACGCTCCTCCAGACCTCCACGCCGGACGCCATCCGCGGGCGCGTGCTGGCGGCCTTCCAGGCGTGCATGTCGACGACGACGATCGTCTCGACTGCCGCGGCCGGAATCGCCGCCAGTGTCATCGGCGTCCGGGCCGTGGTCGGCATCGGCGGGATCGTGGTGGCGTTCGGGGCGGTCGTCGCCTGGCTGCTGTACTCGGCGGACCGTCGGGCCGAGCGGGCCGTCACGTCCCAGGCCGACGGCTCGTCTGCAACCACGATCGCGGCCTGACCACCGCGGGGCTCCTCCACTCGACGCCTCTGGCCTCACCGCCGGAGGCGTCGACCATTTCTCGCCGTCTGATCCGGACCGATCGCGTCGTTGCCCTCGCTCCGGCCGTCGGTCACGTCCGCCAAGGGACGCTCCCTCCGCCCGTCGTCGGGCGCCTTGCGCTCGGCCCGGCTGAGCCGGCGAGGGCCACCCAAATGACTCAGGCGGGCGCGGCGCTCGAGGCGGCGATCCGGCGGAGGACCGCGGGCAGGATCCCGCCCGCGCGGTAGTAGTCGACTTCGATCGCGCCGTCGAGGCGGCAGATCGTCTCGATCGAGCGGGTGGCGCCGCTGTCGTCGGTGATCTCGACCGCCACGCGCTGGCGCGGCTCCAGGCCGGCGACGATTCCGCGGACCGTGAACGACTCGTGACCGGTGATTCCGAGCGTCGTGACGGATTCGCCGGGCAGGAACTGGAGCGGCAGGATGCCCATCCCGACGAGGTTGCTGCGATGGATCCGCTCGAAGCTCTCGGCGATCGCCATGCGGATGCCGAGGAGCGCCGGGCCCTTGGCCGCCCAGTCGCGCGACGATCCCGAGCCGTACTCCTTGCCGGCGAGGACCACGAGCGGCACGCCCTCGGCTGCGTAGCGGATGGCGGCGTCGTGGATGAAGACCTCGTCGCCGCTCGGGAAGTGGCGGGTGTAGGGGCCTTCGCGCTCCACCAGCACATTCCGCAGGCGGATGTTGGCGAACGTGCCGCGAACCATGACCTCGTGATGGCCCCGGCGGGCACCGTACGAGTTGAACTCGAGCGGGGTGACGCCGCGCTCCTGGAGCCACGTTCCGGCCGGCGACGACGGCGCGATGGAGCCGGCGGGCGAGATGTGGTCCGTCGTCACCGAGTCGCCGAGGACCGCCAGGGCCCGGGCGCCGACCAGGTCCCGGAGCGGCGCGGGCTCGTGGCTCATGCCCTCGAAGAACGGCGGCCGGGCGATGTAGGTCGAGGTCGGATCCCAGTCGTACCGGTCACCCGCCGGGATCGGCAGGGCCCGCCAGCGATCGTCGCCATCGAACACCGTCGCGTAGGTGTCGCGGAAGATCTGGGGATCGACGCTGTCGCGGATGACGCCCTTGATCTCGTCGGACGAGGGCCACAGGTCGGCGAGGAACACCGCCTTGCCGTCGTCACCGATGCCGATGGGTTCGGTGGTCAGGTCGACGTCGATCCGGCCGGCGAGCGCGAAGGCCACCACCAGCGGCGGCGAGGCCAGATAGCTCGCGCGCGCGAGGGGATGGATCCGGCCCTCGAAGTTGCGGTTGCCGGAGAGGACCGCCGCGGTTACGAGCTCGTGCTGCTCGATGGCGGCGGCGATCGGCTCGTCGAGCGGCCCGGAGTTGCCGATGCAGGTCGTGCAGCCGTAGCCCGCCAGGGCGAACCCGAGCGTCTCGAGCGGCTCCATCAGCCCGGCTGACGCGAGATACGCCGTGACAGCCTTCGAGCCCGGGGCGAGCGACGTCTTGACCGTCGGTGGTACGCGAAGCCCCCGCCGGATCGCGTTCCGGGCGAGCAGCCCCGCACCGACCATGACGGTGGGGTTCGAGGTGTTCGTGCAGGACGTGATCGCGGCGATGACGACCGAGCCGGTCCTGATCTTCGCCCGCTCGCCATCGACGTCGATCCGGAACGAGGGATAGGGGCCGTCGTCGGCGGCGTCGAAGGTCGCCGGGATCGGCGGCGCCGGGGCGACGCCGGGAGCAGAACTCGCGGCGAAGGACGACGGATCACTCGCCGGGAACGACTCGTCGGATGCCTCGTCGATGGCGCCCGCGACGGCCACGCCGGGACCCGCCGAGGTGGCCTTGCGAGCGGGGAAGGCCGATCGGAAGTTGTCCTTCAGGAGGGGCAGCGGCACGCGGTCCTGGGGCCGCCGGGGACCCGCCACCGATGGGTCGACGGATGCGAGATCGAGCGTCAGGACGGCATCGAAGTCGGGGCCCGGCCCGGGATCGCGCCACAGGCCCTGGGCCTTGGCGTAGCGCTCGACGAGGTCGATCCGCTCCTCGGTCCGGCCCGTCAGCCGGAGGTACGTCAGGGTCTCGTCGTCGATCGGGAACAGGGTCGAGGTCGCGCCAAACTCCGGGCTCATGTTCGCGATCGTCGCCCGGTCGGCCAGGGCCAGGGCGGCGAGCCCGTCGCCGGCGAACTCGACGAACGAGCCGACGACGCCGAAGGACCGGAGCATCTCGGTGACGACGAGGACGAGGTCGGTGGCGGTCGAGCCGCGCGGCAGCTCGCCGAAGAGCCGGACGCCGACGATCCGGGGCATCGGCTGGTAGAGCGGCTGGCCCAGGAGGACCGCCTCGGCCTCGATCCCGCCGACGCCGTAGCCGAGGACGCCGAGGCCGTTGATCATCGTCGTGTGGGAATCGGTCCCGACCAGGGTGTCGGGGAAGGAGACGAGGCCGTGGGCGTCGGCCCGGGTCTCGACGACGCTCGCGAGGTACTCGAGGTTGACCTGGTGGACGATCCCGGTGCCGGGCGGTACGACGCGCAGGTTCCGGAACGCGGTCTGGGCCCAGCGGAGGAGCTGGTAGCGCTCGCCGTTGCGCTCGTACTCCCGGGTGACGTTGAAGGCGAAAGCCGCCGGCGTCCCGAAGGCGTCCACCTGGACGCTGTGGTCGATGACGAGGTCCGCTGGCACGAGCGGGTTCACGAGGGCCGGGTCGCCGCCGAGGTCGGCCATCGCGTCACGCATCGCGGCGAGGTCGACGATCGCCGGCACCCCGGTGAAGTCCTGGAGGATCACGCGCGCGGGCATGAACGGGATCTCCGCCTCGCCGCCGGCCCCCGGCCGCCACGTGGCGAGGGTGTCGACGTCGTCGGGCTCGACCACGCCGCCGCCGGCGTGGCGCAGGACGTTCTCCAGCAGGATCTTCAGCGTGACCGGCGCTCGACCGAGGTCGATCCGCCCCTCGAGGGCGGCGAGGCGGTAGAGGTCCGGGAGGCCCGCGCCGAGCGAGGCCCGGGCGCCGAAGGGATCGTGGCTGTGCGTGGCTCGGCCCTCACGGAGGCTGGCTAGACTCGACGCGTGGAAGCGTACTCCGAGCCGGCCTGGGGACCGCGGTGAAGGCCTGGGACGCCCTGCCGGAGCACGGTCGGAAAGGCGCGCCCGGTCGGGCCGGTCGGCCCGACGCCAAGGCGCTCGGCGAGCTCGAGGAGGAGGGGATCGACCTCGATCCGGAGCCACCGTCCTCGCATCGCCACGGCGAGGTCGAGCACGCCAGCGACCACCAGCATCCCCACGTCCATTCCGAGCCCGGGCAGCCGCCGGTCATCGGCATCGTGGGTGCCGGGGCGGTCGGGACCGCGCTGGGCCTGGCGCTGTCGCGCGGCGGCTGGCCGGTCGCGGCGATCGCGTCGCGCGACGAGGGCCGCCGCGAGCGGTTCCGATCGCTCGTGCCCGGCGCCCGTGGCTTCGCCGAGGCCACGGCGCTCCTCGACGAGGTCGAGCTCGTGATCCTCGCGGTGCCGGACGACGCCCTGCCCGGGCTCGCCACGGAGCTGCGGATGTACGGCGGCCAGGCGATGGTCCACACCTCGGGCGCGCTCGGCGCCGAGGTCCTCGAGCCGGCCCGGGCGGCGGGGACCCAGGTTGGGGCGTTCCACCCCTTGGTTGCGTTCGCGGACACCGAGCGAGCCGTGGCCGCGCTCCACGGCGCGACCGTCGCGATCGAGGGCGACGACCAGCTGGCTTCACTCCTTGCCGAGATGGCGGAGGCGATCGGGGCGACGGCAGTCCGCCTCGCACCGGGCAGCAAGGCCGCCTATCACGCCGCGGCGATGCTGGCGGCTGGAGGGTTCGTGGCACTCCTGGATGCGATCTCGGAGCTCGGGGCGGTCGCGGGGCTGGACGAGGCCGGCTCGATCGCGATCTATGGCGGCCTCGTCGAGCAGACCCTCGGCAACGCCCGGGCCCTCGGGATCGCCCGGGCGTTGACCGGGCCGATGGTCCGTGGCGACGTGGGCACCATCGGCCGTCACCTCGACGCGCTGGCCCGGCACGCGCCCGACGTCCTGCCGCTCTATCGGGCGATCGCGGAGCGCGAGGTGGCGATCGCCGAATCCCGCGGCGCGCTGGCACCGGATGTGGCGGCGAGCATCCGCGACGTTGTTGCGATGCGGGACTGAATCGCTACCATGTGGCCCTGATGGAGCACAGCCTCGCTGCCCGCTTCGCGACCCGGCCGGCAGCGCGCTTTCCGAAGGCCAGCCCGGCGTCGCCGCGTGCCCGCCTCGGCCTGCGGTCCGGCCTGATGTTCCAGCCGGCCACCGCCCGGTTGACCGTGCTCCGCCGCGCCGACCCCGCCCCGGTCGTCCGCCTCCGTCACGACCCTCGCTCCATCACCGCGACCCGCCCCGTCCGGCCGAGCCACGGCCTGCCGCGGCCGGTCGTGTCGCCGACGTGGACCCGATCCGTCTTCGTCCGCCGCACGAGCGCCCCCGTGGCGCCGTGGCGCGGCTGAGGGTCGCGGCCGCAACCTCCGCAGGCGGGATCGTCGTCCGAGCCGAGCGGGACGGCCGCTCGCTCGTCGTCGGGATGCGCCGGCGCGATCGCGATACGGTGACCTGGACCCTTCCGAAGGGCACGCCCGACCCGGGTGAGACCACGGAGCAGACGGCCATTCGCGAGGTTGCGGAGGAGACAGGACTCCAGGTCCGCATCGTAGAACCCCTGCCGTCGATCGAGTACACGTTCGTCCAGGACGGCACCCGGATCCACAAGACCGTTCACTATTTCCTCATGGAGCCCACCGGCGGCGATCTCGCCGACCACGACCACGAGTTCGAGCGCGTCCGCTGGGTCACCTTCGACGATGCTCCAGGGCTCCTGACGTTCCAGACGGAGCGGGCGCTGGTCGCGTCGGCCGCGGAGCGCCTCGAGGCGACGGACTCACCGAGCGCGCGGTCGTGACGGACCCGAACGCCGCGACCAAGGCGAGCGCGGGGACCGAGGCCACGGAGGCCGGCGAAGCGCCCGAGCAACCGAAGGAGACGGCCCTCATCGAGGTCCATCGGGCCCTGGGGGCGAAGCTCATCGACTTCGCCGGCTGGCTCATGCCGGTCCAGTACGCCGGGATCATCGAGGAGCACCGAGCCGTGCGCGAGCGCGCGGGCCTCTTCGACCTGTCCCACATGGGCGAGCTGTTCGTCGAGGGCGCCGATGCCGGCGATGCCCTGGCGGCCGCGCTCGTCTCGGACCCGCGGACGCTCGCGGTCGGACGGGCCCAGTACTCGATGATCGGCGCGCCGGACGGCGGGATCATCGACGACCTCATCGTCTATCGCCTCGGCCCGGCGCGGTTCCTGATCGTCGCGAACGCCGGCAATGCCGTGGCGGTCTCCGACGAGCTCGCGTCGCGCCTCGCCGACCGGAAGGCGGTCCTCGACGACCGCTCCCTCGCGACGTCGCTCGTCGCGTTCCAGGGACCGAAGGCCGCGGGCATCCTCGGGCCGCTGACGGACATCGATCTCGAGGCGCTCCGCTACTACGCGATCGCCGAGGGCCAGGTGGCGGGCATTCCGGCCCTTGTCGGCCGGACCGGCTACACGGGCGAGGACGGCTTCGAGGTCTTCGTCGACTGGGCCAAGGGTCCGGTCGTCTGGCAGGCGCTCGCCGAGGCAGGCCGGAGCGCGGGCGTGGTGCCGGTCGGGCTCGGGGCCCGCGACACGCTTCGCCTCGAGGCCGGCATGCCGCTGTACGGCAACGAGCTGGATCGCGCGACGAATCCGTTCGAGGCGGGGCTCGGACGGGTCGTCAAGCTCGAGAAGCCGGGCGACTTCGTCGGTCGCGCGGCGCTGGAGCGCGACGCCCGCGCGCCGCTCCCGAAGCGGCTCGTCGGCCTGCGCGTCACCGGGCGCGGAATCGCCCGCCACGGCCATCGGGTGTTCGCCGGCGAGCGCGCCAGCGGCGTCGTGACGAGCGGCACGCAATCGCCGACCCTCGGCTACCCGATCGCCATGGCCTACGTCGCGCCCGGCGATGGGGAGCCCGGTACCATGCTCGAGGTCGAGATCCGCGATCAGCGGGTCTCCGCGGAGGTCGTGCCTCTGCCGTTCTACAAGCGATCTCGGTAGCGGAGGACGGCCGGATGGTCCCAGCGGACCTGCGGTACACGAAGGACCACGAGTGGGTCCGGGTCGAGGGGGATCACGCCACGATCGGCGTCACGGACTTCGCGGCCGGCGAGCTCGGCGACGTGGTGTTCGTCGACCTGCCGGCGGTCGGGCGCTCGCTCGAGCAGCACGCCACGTTCGGTGTCGTCGAGTCCGTGAAGGCCGTCAGCGACCTGTTCTCGCCGGTCGGGGGCGAGGTCGTCGAGGTCAATCCGAAGCTCGGCGACAACCCGGAACTCGTCAACAGCGACCCCTACGGCGACGGCTGGATGATCCGGCTCAAGGTCGCGGACGCCAGCCAGGTGGCGGGGCTCCTCGATCCGTCGGCCTACGAGCGGATCGTCGCGGAGCGCTGAGCCGGGACTCGAGTCGCAACCCCAAGCGCCGATCTGCCCGGCGGCGCCGTGAACCTTTCGGACGACGGTCGCGTATCGTCGCACAAGGACCGATCCGTCGGCCCTGCCGGACCTGGAGCATGACGCTGGACGAGCCGATCCGAGCCGCCGCCCCCGACGCGCCCGCGACCGACCACGAGCTGCTGCGCCGGATGCAGGACGACGACCTCGACGCGTTCGAGGTCTTCTTCCGTCGCCATCGCTCGCTCATCGAGCGGACCGCCCATGCCCTGACCGGCGACCCGAACGTGGCCGAGGAGGTCCTCCAGGACACGTTCCTCCGGGCCTACCGCCATCGCCAGACGCTGCGCCTCGACGTGTCGCCCGTCCCGTGGCTGTACCGGGTCGCGCTGAATCTCTGCTACAGCCGCCTCGGTCGAAAGCGCCTCCGTGTCGAGCCGATCGGGGAGTCCAACACCCAGACGCTGCGCGACCACGCTCCGGAGCCGTCGGAGATCGCCGAACGCGAGGAGCTCCGACGCTCGATCCGGCGGGGGATCGCCGCCCTGCCCGAGAAGCACCAGCTCGTGATCGTCCTGTACTACCTCAACGGCCTCTCGCTCCAGGAGACCGCGGACGCCCTCGAGATCCGCCTCGGGACCGCGAAGTCGCGAATCCATTACGCCCTCCATGCGCTCCGCGAGCACCTCGCGAGCGAGCGACATCCCGACGGCCCGCCGACCCGGATCGCCGTCCCGATCGAGGTGCGGAGGTCACGCCGATGACCTCGCGTGCGTGTGCCCGCCACCGCGAGGCCCTCGCCGACCTCGCCGACCTGGCGGTGCCCGGCCCGGCCGGCGCAGCGGCGATCGCCCACGTGGGCCGCTGCCCCGACTGCGCGGAGCTCCTCGGCGACCTGATGCTCACCGTGGTCGCGCTGCGCCGGATGGCCGCGCCGAGCGCCGCCGCGGCGGACGCCTTCGTTGCAGGCACCACGGCGGCGCCGGAGGAGCTCGCGGGATCCACGGATTCGACCTGGACCCGTCTCCTGGCGCGGATCGAGCGATCGCGCCGCGCCGCCCGCGAGCAGGCCTGGCGCTGGCGTACGAGCCTCGGCGGGATGCTCGCCTCGGCGCTGGTCGTGGCGACGCTCGTGGGACCCGCCACCCTCCGCCTCGGCGCAGACGGCTCGTTCGCGGCCGCCACCGGCGCGGACATCGACATCGTCTCGTCGCAGATCGAGGCCGACTACGACGCCGGCGCTCACGCCCCGCCCCCCACGCCAGCCGATCTCGACGTTGCCTCGGGCGAGGTCGGGATCCGGCGCTATCCAGACGATCTTCGACCCATTCGGAAGGAGGTGGCTCCCGCCCGATCGACGGGGCTCTCGCCGGACGCGCGCTGATCGGCGGCCGAGGTCGGCCGGCGAATTTGACACGCTCCGGGGGGCTCCCCATAGTACCGCCAGCGCACTCGGCCGCTGCTCACCCGCGCATGCCCGTTGGGCCTTCGCGGAGCGGCTTTAGCGTCTGTGGAGGATCCCGGCGATCGGTCATCGCCGAAGTGGAGGACAGTTGATGCAGAAACCGTTCAAGGCGTTGCTCGCGACGACCGCGATTCTGTTCGCGGCATGCACCCCGTCCGCGAACACGCCGTCCGGAGGCGCGTCGACAGCGCCCGAACCGACGGTGGCGATTCCGACGACCAGCCCCGTCGATATCTTCAACTCGAGCTACGCCCCGACGACCGGGACGAAGGGTGGCCAGATCCTCATCGGGGACTGGCAGGAAGCCAACCAGTTCAACCCGTTCTACGTCGGCCAGGTCACGGAAGCGAACGTCGCCTCCGCGGCGTGGGCGTCCCTCGTCGTTGCGACGTCGGACTACAAGTACCTGCCGGACCTCGCGGCCGAGCCGGCCACGACGACCAACGGCGACGTCCAGGTGCCGGGCACCTCTGGCGACGCGATGACCGTCACGTGGAAGCTCAAGCCGAACCTCAAGTGGTCGGACGGCCAGGCCCTCACCTGCGAGGACTTCAAGTTCACGCTCGGCTGGGTCATGGATCCGAAGAACACCGGCCTCGCCGGCGGCACGACCGGCTACAGCTCGATGACGGGCATCGACTGCCCCGACCCGAGCACGATCGTGGAGCACTTCAAGGAAGTCTACGAGTCGTACCTGCTCCTCGGCACCCCGCTGCCGGAGCACTACCTCAAGGACATCCCCATGGCCGACCAGGTCAAGGGCAAGGGCTTCCAGCCGGCCGAGATGCCGAGCGTCCCGACGTCGGGCGCGTTCAAGTTCCAGTCCGTCACGTCGGGCCAGGAGCTGCGCCTCGTTCGGAACGACAACTACAACGGCTTCAAGTCGGGCACGCCCGCGTACCTCGACACCCTCATCTGGCACTGGTACGGCGACGCGGATGCGATGATCGCCGGCTTCGCGGCCGGTGAAGTCGACTTCGCCACCGACCTCCAGGACTCGGACATCCCGAAGCTGGAGCAGCAGGGCCTGCACGACAACATCGCCGCCGCGCCGGCGCTCCTCTACGAGTTCCTCCGCCCGAACTGGGCTGCGGGACCAGGTGATGCGACATCGAACGTCGGCGGCTGCTCGAGGAACCCGGCCGTCCAGGATCGTGGCACGGGCTGCCCGATGTCCGATCCGGCGATGCGCCAGGCGATCTCGTACGCGATCGACAAGAACGAGATCAATACCAAGCTCCTCGGCGGCGCGGCTCAGGTCGCCAACACGAACATCGCGCCCCAGGCGTGGTACTTCACTGACGAGCCGCCGGCCACGTTCGACCCGACCAAGGCCAACTCCATCCTGGACGCGGCCGGCTGGACCAAGGGCACCGACGGCATCCGCTCGAAGAACGGCCTCCGGGCCAAGATCGAGCTCTGCACGACGACCCGACAGGTCCGCCTCGACACCCTGGCGCTCATCGTGAACTGGCTCAAGGCCGTCGGCATCGAGGGCGTCGTCAACGGCGTCTCCCCGACCGACATCTTCGCCGCCTTCAACGATGGCACCAAGGACACGCCGTGCGCCCTGTCGCACAGCAACTTCGACCTGGCCGAGCACGCGTTCAGCTCGTCGCTCGACCCGATCGGCAACTACCAGAGCTATCACAGCAGCCAGTTCGAGCCCAACGGCGCGAACGACGCTCAGGTCAGCGATCCTCAGCTCGACGCCGCTCTTCAGGTCGTCAAGTCCAGCGTCGACTTCAGCGCCATCAAGGACGCGATGAAGACGTTCCAGGACATCTACGTCTCGAAGACCGTCGAGATCCCGCTGTACTACCGCAAGAACGTCGACCTCGTCGGCGCGAAGCTCGGGAACTACTTCCAGAACCCGACCTCCGCCGGCCCGACGTGGAACGCGGTCGACTGGTACGTCAAGAGCTAGCCTGAGGCCCCGCCTCACGGCTTCGTAGAAACGAACTCGGCTCGGGGCGCCCGCACCGCGGGCGCCCCGAGCGAATCTCCAGCCGCTACGCTTCAGCTACCTCGTCGCTCGAGAAGGAAAGGCGTCCGATGACGAAATACCTGCTCCGCCGGCTCATCCAGGCGATCCCCGTCGTCATCGGCATCTCGATCATCACCTACGCGATCATGCTGTCTGCGCCCGGCGGCCCGGTCGAGCGGTTCGCCAACAACCCCAAGATCACGAACGACCAGAAAGAGGCGTTCAAGAAGTCCTGGGGCCTGGATCAGCCGATCCCGATCCAGTACTGCCGCTGGGTCGGCCTCTGCGACCCGGACCCGGGCGGCCTGGCACTCCTCCGCTCCAACAACCTGCCGAACTTCCTGCCGACCAGCCTCGGCGGTGGCAGCAACGGCATCCTCCACGGTGACCTCGGCTTCTCGCTGGATTCCGGCGAGTCGGTCAGCGCCCGGATTGGGCACGCCGCGCTCCCGACCCTGATCCTCGCGGGGACCGCCCTGCTGTTGTGGATCGGGTTCGCGATCGTTCTCGGCGTCCTCGCCGCCGTGAAGCGCTACTCGTTCTTCGACCAGGCCGCGACCGTGTTCTCGTACATCGGGTTCGCGATGCCGACCTTCTGGCTGGGCATCATGCTGATCCTGATCTTCGGCGTCAGCCTCAAGTGGCTCCCGATCAGCGGCATGAACAACGCCCGCCTCTCGCCGGCGTTCGGGACGGACCAGTACTGGGTGTACTTCGGCCAGAACCCGATCCCGGCCATCCTCGACGTCGTGCAGCACCTGATCATGCCGGTCATCACCCTGGTGGTCGTCAACATCGCCGGTGACAGCCGCTTCGTTCGGGCATCGATGCTCGAGGCGCTCGGCCAGGATTACGTCCGCACGGCGCGAGCCAAGGGCCTGCCCGGCCGGACGGTCACCTTCCGGCACGCGCTCCGCAACGCCCTCCTGCCGGTCGTGACGAACATCGGCCTCGAGATCCCGTTCCTCTTCTCGGGTGCGCTCGTCACCGAGTCGATCTTCAGCTGGCCGGGCATCGGCCGGCTCACGATCGAGTCGATTCGCGCCTTCGACTACACGATCCTCATGGGGGTGTTCCTCATCACCGCCCTCCTGGTGGTCCTGGCGAACATCCTCGCTGACGTCCTGTACGCCGTCGTCGACCCGCGCATCAAGTACTAGGAGCGGTTCTCCAGCCATGACGCTGCCGATTCAGCCCCCGGCTGGGCCGGGGGCTCTCCAGGATGACGTCAACGCCACCCCGCCACCGGCATCGGCCGACTACGAGGTCAGCCTCCAGTCGCTCAGCCAGATGGAGCTCGCGTGGCGGAAGTTCAAGGCGCATCGGCTCGCGCTGATCGGGCTCGGCATCATGGCGGTGCTTATCCTGGCGGCGATCATCGGGCCGCTCTTCCTGCCGTACGCCTTCGACAACATCCCGGCGGTGGACCAGAACGTCTATGGCGGCCGACCGCCCTTCTGCGCGGCCTACGACAACGCGAAGCACGTCTGCACCGCCTTCGGCCTGGTGCATCCGTTCGGTGAGACCGGCGGCCTGCAGCGCGACGTCCTGACGCTCGTCGTCAACGGCGCCCGCGTCTCGCTCTTCCTCGGCTTCACGAGCATGGCGATCGGCGTCATCATCGGGACGATCGTCGGCGCGATCGCGGGCTACCTCGGGGGCTTCATCGACAACCTGCTGATGCGGATCGTCGATGTCCTCCTGAGCCTGCCTCTGCTGTTCGTCATCCTGATCGTCGCCCGGTTCTTCCAGAACTCGAAGGACAACGTCTGGGCGATCATCCTGATCTTTGGGTTCTTCGGTTGGATGGGCGTGAGCCGTCTCGTGCGGAGCCTCTTCCTCTCAATCCGCGAACGCGAGTTCGTGGAGGCCGCACGGGCCGTCGGCGTCCGCGACCGGCGGATCATCTTCCGGCATATCCTGCCGAACGCCCTGAGCCCCATCGTCGTGGCCGCATCCCTCATCATCGGCGGCAACATCATCGGCGAGGCGTTCATCAGCTTCCTCGGCTTCGGGGTCAACCCGACCGTCCCGACGTGGGGCAACGTCCTCTCGAACGCCCTGACGTTCATCCTCGTCGGCAACTGGTGGTGGCCCCTGTTCCCCGGTGTCGCGATCATCCTGACCGTCCTGGCCGTGAACTTCGTCGGTGACGGCCTCCGGGACGCCTTCGACCCGCGCAGTCGCGCATGACCGAGGTGATCAGCGCCGACGCACCGCGCGGCGCTCCCCCGGACCGCGACATCCTCCTGGACGTTCGGAACCTCAAGACCCACTTCAAAGTCCTCGACGGCCTCGTGCCGGCGGTGGACGGGGTGTCGTTCCAGCTCCGCCGCGGCCAGACGCTGGGCATCGTGGGCGAGTCCGGCTCAGGCAAGAGCGTGACCGCCATGACGATCATGCGGCTCCTGGACATCCCCCCGGCCCAGATCGATCCTACCTCCGAGGTCTGGTTCGACGGCCGCGAGATCCTCAGCCTGCCGATGGACCAGATGCGCCGGCTCCGCGGCAACGAGATGGCGATGATCTTCCAGGAGCCGCTCACGAGCCTGAACCCGGTCTTCACCGTCGGAGACCAGATCGCCGAGCAGGTCGCGCTCCATAAGAAGGTCGGCAAGAAGGCGGCCTGGGACCGGGCAATCGAGAGCCTGACCCTGGTTGGCATCCCGAACCCGGAACGGCGCGTCAAGCAGTACCCGCACGAGATGTCCGGCGGCATGCGCCAGCGCGTCATGATCGCTATGGCCCTGTCGTGCGAGCCGAAGCTCCTCATCGCCGACGAGCCGACGACCGCGCTTGACGTGACGATCCAGGCGCAGATCCTGGAGCTCCTCAAGTCGATCCAGGACCGGACCGACTCCGCACTGATGCTGATCACCCACGATCTCGGTGTCGTCGCCGAGATGGTCGACAACGTCATCGTCATGTACACCGGCGAGATCGTCGAGCAGGGGACGGTGGAGGAGGTCCTCGTCGAGCCACGGGCCCCGTACACGATGGGCCTCCTCGAGTCGATCCCGTCGGTCGAGAAGCGGGGTGGCCGGCTCTCGGCCATCAAGGGCGTTGTGCCTTCGCCCTTCAACCTCCCGCCGGCGTGCCGCTTCGAGCCGCGCTGTCCGTACCACTGGGACCGCTGTCGGACCGTCCCGCCGGAGCTCTACGTCGCCGGGCCGTCGGGGCGCCGAGCGCGCTGCCACCTGCACAGCCCCGAGGGCGCGGGCCGCTGGCCGGCCGCGCTCGAGGCGCATCGCCGGGCGCTCGACGTCGGCCGAGACCTTGCCGTTCAGGACGCACCCCAGGAGACGCATGACCGCCACGCTTGACCACGGCCTGTCGGCGCCGACGATCAAGGGGGCCCTGCGGCGGCGGCCGCCCCACGGGATCCTCCGGGCCAGGGCGATCCTCTACGGGATCGTCGCGCTCGTCCTCAGCACGGCCGGGCTGCTGCTGACCGTCGGGGGGCTGTTCCGCGCCGCCGCTGCCTTCGACCTCCTCATCATGCTGTGGCCTGCGTACATCCTCGCGGCCCTCGCCTACGTGACGCCGCGCGGCTACAAGGACCGCCGGATGTGGTCCTTCGTCGCGTCGCTCGCGATCGCCATCACGCTCGTGGTCGGCGCGGTCGCGCTGTTCTACGTGGCCCTCGTTCCGGGCGCGACCGGGGCCGGCGCTGCTGTCGCAAGCGGTGCACCTGCGGCCTCGGCGGGCGCCGGCGCCTCCGCGGCGGCCGGCGCCGGCGCCTCGGCTGTGGCGGGGGCTGGCGCCTCGGCTGTGGCGGGCGCCGTTGGGTCACCATCGGCCAGCGGCGCGGCGACAGCCACGGTGGCCGCGGCAGGCACGATCGATGGCAACGTGGCGTTCGGCCTCGTGACGCTGGCCCTGCTGTTCATCGCGCTCGGCCTGCCGCTCCTGTCTGGCCTGCTTCGTGACCGGTCGTGGTTCCTGGCGGCCGAGTTCCGCCATCCGATCAAGACCGCCGAGCACATCGAGGCCGAGTCGGGTGGGCTCGCGGAGATCACGGTCGCGCCGGCCGAGGCAGCCAAGGGATCGGCCGTGGTGGCGGCGCCTGTCGGCGGCGCGACTCGCGCGCTCATGGGCGAGCCGCTCGTCTCGGTCCGCGGCCTCAAGAAGCACTTCCCGATCCTCGGTGGCGTCCTCCGTCGCCAGGTCGGCACGATCTACGCCGTCGACGGTGTCGACTTTGACGTC